>Ga0315295_10000973_pt1 | contig 24408 bp, 16 predicted proteins | sample YL17G14_0_MG_FD_204453 | JGI IMG/M metagenome (GOLD analysis project Ga0315295, IMG submission 204453) | Sediment microbial communities from Yellowstone Lake, YNP, Wyoming, USA - YL17G14_0 | ecosystem: Environmental > Aquatic > Freshwater > Lake > Sediment | place: USA: Wyoming | collected... | reverse complement strand
GTTGGTGACGATCTTGTTGACGTCGATCGCCTCGGCCAGCGCCCGCCGGAAGACCTTGTCGTTCAAGGGCTTCTTGGTGTCGTTGGTCGCGAGCCAGGCGGTGTTGGCCGACAGCATGTACGGCGCGTTCGGGTAGTAGGTCTGGATGCCGTAGCCGCCGATGCCGCTGGCGATGCTGGCGATGCCGGGCAGGAAGTTGTTGCTCAGGTCGATGCCTCCCTGAAGCATCAAGCCGAGGGTGACGTTGTTGCTGGAGTTGACGAGGTCGATGACGTACTTGGGCTTCATGGTCAGCCCGAGCCCCGCCTTGCCCCACCAGGCGTCGTCCCTCTGCCAGACGACCTTCTGCTGATCAAAGGTCAGGAGCTTGTACGGGCCGCTCCCGACGGGATTGGGGTTGTTACCCATCACGTCGGTCTCGGACCGACCCTTCCAGACGTGCTCGGGCACGATCGCCCGGGTGTACAGGAAGTTCGACCACTCCTGGTACAGGGCCTTGGAGAAGGTGAACTTCACGGTGAGGGCGTCGACCGCCGTGGCGCTCTGGAGGAAGTTGAAGAGCGTGCTGTACGGGACCGAGGCGAGCTTGCCCAGGTTGACCGTGTAGACGACATCGGCCGCCGTAAGCTCCTGCCCATCGCTCCATGTGATCCCCGGGCGCAGCTTCAGGGTGTATTCCTTGGCGCCCGTCCAGCTGCCGCTCTTCGCCAGCCAGGGAGTGAACTTGTCCGTGAGCGGGTTGTAGATGAAGAGCGGCTCATGAAGGAGCCCGAGCGTGCCGGTGGCGTAGTCCCAGTCCTTGATGGGGTTGAAGTCACCGGGCGGGCCCCACATCGTGCCGCTGGTGTAGATCGTCTCGTTGCGCGGATAGTCGACTGCCGCGACAGCCGCCGGGAAGACGGCCGCGACCAGGATCGCGCTCGTCAGCAAGGCCAGCAGTCTTCTCATTGGACCCAATGTAGTTCCTCCTCTTCTTGCCGCCTCCAGGGATGGGGGTGGCTACACCTGCGTTGCGGGCATTCAACGCGCAGCTATTCGCGAGGCACACCTCCCACGCTGGATTGCCGAATGACCAGCTCCGTCGGCAGGAGCACCCGTCGAGGCGAGCGGCCCGGATCTCCCACGAGCTGCAGCAGCGCCCGCGCCGCCTCGATCCCTTGTTGACGAATTCCCTGTCGCACCGTCGTGAGGGGCGGATCGAGATGGGCAGCGAACTCGAGGTCGTCGAATCCGGCGAGAGCCACCTCGTCCGGAACGTGCAGCCCGCGGGCGCGGATCGTCTCAAGGGCGCCCGCCGCGGTGGCGTCGTTGGCGCAGAAGATCGCATCGACGCCACGGTCGAGGAGCTCGGCCGCACCCGTGACTCCGGACCCGAGATTGAAGTCGCCATCCACCGTGAGACCGTCGACGGGAAGCCCGGCGCGTCGCATGGCCCGTTCGTAGCCGATCAGACGGTCCTCGCCGGCCACGGTGCCGCGGCTGCCCGTGATGTGGCCGACGCGCTTCCGGCCGAGCGAGATTAGGTGCCGCGTGATGGAGTCCGCCGCCTGCTCGTTGTCGATATCGACGTAGCTCGCGGTCCTGTCCGCGCGTCGATGCCCAACGAGGACCGTGGGCAGGCTCGACGAGAGCAGGCCATCGACGACGTGATCCTCCAGGGTGTGAGCAGAGACGATGACGCCGTCGAGGAAGCTCATCCCCAGGACGTGTTCGAGGGTCTCTTCCTTCGTCCGATTGCCCAGCCAGAGCATCATCCCGGCGCCCTGCTCCGCAACGTAGTCCGTGATGCCCTGCAGCAGCTGGGAGAAGTACGGATCCTGGAACAGCAGGTGCGGATCGACGTGCAGGACCACGCCGACCACTCCGGATCGCCCCGAGGCCAGCGTGCGCGCTGCGGCGTTCGGCCGGAAGCTCGTCCGCTCGAGGACCTCCAGCACACGGCGCCGGGTGCCTTCCGCCACCGTTCCACCATTCAGGACGCGCGAGATTGTGGCGCGCGAGACCCCGGTCAAGGCGGCAAGGTCGTCGAGGGTCCGAGCCGGGCCCTCCTCGCCTGAATCCCCCTTCGACGCCCTCTGAGCCAAGGCCGCCCTCCTGCGGCGCGACTGGAAGCGCTCTCAGAGTAGAAGTGGATGCAGGAGGTGTCAAGGTCCATTCGATCACTGTTCGCCATCCGTCTCGACGTCCGCGCAACCAGGTCGATGCCTCCGCGACCATACGGCGGCGGCACCGGGGAATGGCGCCGCGTGTGTCAAACTGCCGGCGACATTCGCCTGGATCCGGAGGAACCTCGTGACAGCGCCCATGACGCCGCAGTGGAGATCGTCGCACTGGCTCCGCAACGTCTCGATCGGCGTCGTCGTCGTCATGGTCGTGTTGGCGGTGCTCGGTTTCGCTGCGAAGCCCCCGACGGACAGCGCAGCGTCCGAGACTCCGCCGGTCCCCGCTGCGTCCGACGACGGTTCGGCACTCGAGTCGCCCTCACCCTCGCCCACTCCGGTCGGGCAGACGCTGCTGTCCATCGAGGGAACCGGCCTGACGACGTCCGACCCGTTCAGCGCCAGCGGCGACGCCGTGGACTTGGCGTACGACTACACCTGCCCCGCCGCAGACAGCTTCACGATCAACTTCTACGGGGCTGGTGCCAGTCCGATCTTGGCGGATGTCCTCGTCAGCGATTTCGGCACGCAGGGCTCCGGTACCACGACCGAGAGCCTGAACGGAGCCACCGGACCGTTCACCGTCGAGGTCGACTCTCCGTGCACATGGTCGATCACGGTGACTGGCCAGCCCTGATCCGCCGCCCTTTCCCAGGACGTCCCCGGCGCCCAGTCGCCATAGGAGTGGAAGCGCTTCCGTGATCGCCCCGCCCGTCGGGGCGATGCTGTAGCATTCGGCGCAGAGAACCCTGTTCCGGCACCGAACCCACTGGACGCGCTTCCATCCGAGGGGCATGGGGTGAGATCTCGACGTTTCCCCGACGGGTTCGTGTGGGGAGCCGCGACGGCCTCGTACCAGATCGAGGGCGCGACCCGCGAGGACGGCCGGGGCGAGTCGATCTGGGACCGCTTCTCCCATACGCCGGGCCGCGTCCGCAACGGCGACACGGGTGACGTGGCGTGCGACCACTACCACCGCTATCGCGACGACGTGGCGCTGCTGGCGGGGCTCGGGTTCAATGCCTATCGCTTCTCCGTGTCGTGGTCGCGCGTGCTCCCCGCGGGGACGGGCCCCGTGAACCAGGCCGGGCTCGACTTCTACGACCGGCTCGTCGACGAGCTGCTGGCCCGCGATATCGCCCCGTTCGTGACGCTTTACCACTGGGACCTCCCGCAGGCTCTCGAGGATGCTGGCGGGTGGCCGGTGCGCACCACGGCCGAGGCGTTCGCCGACTACGCCGGGATCGTCGCGACGCGACTCGGCGGCCGGGTTCACAGCATCGCCACGCTCAATGAACCGTGGGTCGTTGCCGACCACGGTTATCGGATCGGCACGCACGCTCCCGGGCGGAGTGAGCCCGCCGCGGCGATCGCCGCCGCCCACAACCTGCTGGTGGCACACGGGCTGGGCGTGCAGGCGATCCGCGCCGCCGCGCCCGGGACCCCGACCGGGATCGTGCTCAACCTCGGGCCGACGCAGGCCGCCTCGTCGCACCCCCTCGACCTGGAAGCGGCTTGCACCGAGCACGACTGGCTCAACCGCTGGTACCTCGACCCGCTGGTCGGGCGGGCCTACCCCGAGCTCCCCCGGTGGGCCGCGGCACCCGCCCGCGGCGAGATCCGGAGTGGCGACATGGAGCTGATCGCCGCGCCGCTCGACTTCCTCGGCGTGAACTACTACACCCGGAACTGGGTCCGCTCGCCGCTCCTCCCGCCGCTCCAGCCGGCCGGAGATCCTCCTGAGCGGACAGGGATGGGCTGGGAGGTCTATCCGGCCGGGCTTGGCCAGGTCCTCGAGTTCGTGGCGTCGCGGACCGGCGCCCTCCCGCTGTACATCACCGAGAACGGCGCGGCGTATCCCGTGGACGACGCCAAGCCCGCGCGCGACCCGGCGCGCGTCAGCTATCTTCGCCGGCACCTCGACGCCGCGCTCGACGCCCTCGAGCGCGGCGTGCCCCTGCGCGGGTACTTCGTGTGGTCTCTGCTCGACAACTTCGAGTGGGCCCACGGGTACGGCCCGCGGTTCGGGATCATCCACGTGGACTACCGGACGCTGGAGCGGCGCGTCCGCGACAGCGCCAGGTTCATGGCCGCCGTCGCGGGTTCCGGACGGCTCCCGCTTGACGACGTGGCGCCGACGGGCGGTCCGCCGGCCTGACCGCGACCCCGGCGCGATGCCGTCCACCCCACCCCACCCCACGCGGAAAGGGAACTCCGATGGCGACCTCCCGGCCGACGCCGGATCCCGCGCCCCCGTCGGATGCCGCGCCCCCGATTCCCTGGGAGAACCGGCCGGCGGGCTCCAGCGGCGTGATCTGGCGGTCATCGCGCAACCCGATCATCGCGCGCGACCACCTCCCCCGGTCGAACAGCATCTTCAACTCGGCCGTCGTCCGGTTTCGCGACGGCTACGCCGGGGTCTTCCGCGTCGACGACACCACGCGCGCGATGAACGTCCACGTCGGGCGGAGCCCCGACGGAGTGGCCTGGCGGATCGCGCCGGCGCCGATCGTGTTCGCACCGGCGGACGACCGCGTCCCGGAGATCCAGGGAGGCTTCGAGCACGCCTACGACCCGCGCGTGACGTGGCTGGAAGATCGCTTCTACGTCACCTGGTGCAACGGCTACCACGGCCCCACGATCGGCGTGGGGTACACCCGTGACTTCGAGACGTTCCACCAGCTCGACAACGCGTTCCTGCCGTTCAACCGCAACGGCGTCCTGTTCCCACGTCGGATCGGCGGCGCGTACGCGATGCTCAGCCGCCCCAGCGACAACGGGCACACCCCGTTCGGCGACATCTTCTACTCGGAGAGCCCGGACCTGATCCACTGGGGACGCCATCGCCACGTGATGGCGCCTGTCCCGTGGACGTGGCAGTCCACGAAGGTCGGCGCGGGCCCCACACCCATCGAGACCCCGGAGGGCTGGCTGCTCATCTACCACGGGGTCCTGACGTCCTGCAACGGGTTCGTCTACTCGATGGGCGCGGCCCTGCTCGACCTCGACCAGCCCTGGAAGGTGATCGCCCGCAGCCGGGACTACCTCATGTCGCCGCAGGCCCCGTACGAGCAGGTGGGCGACGTCCCGAACGTCTTCTTCCCCTGCGCCGCCCTCGTGGACGAGACGCGCGACCGGCTCACGATCTACTACGGGGGGGCCGACACCGTCACCTGCATGGCCCACGGGTTCCTGTCCGAGGTCGTGGGGTTCGTTCGCTCGCGGTCCTGACCGGCACGTCGCGGAGGAAGTCATCCATGCGCTACGGGCACTTCGACGACGAGCGGCGCGAGTACGTGATCACGCGTCCCGACACCCCGCTCCCGTGGATCAACTACCTCGGCAGCGAAGAGTACTTCGGGATCATCTCGAACACCGCCGGCGGGTACTCCTTCTACCGCGACGCCCGGCTCCGCCGGCTGACGCGCTACCGGTACAACAACGCGCCGCTCGACCTGGGTGGCCGTTACCTCTACCTCCGCGACGACTCCTCCGGCGACTACTGGAGCCCCAGCTGGCAGCCGACCCAGCGCGAGCTGGAGGACTACGCCTGCCGCCACGGCCTCGGCTACTCCGTCATCTCATCGCGATACCACGGCATCAGCGCCGAGACGCTCTACTTCGTCCCGGGTGGCGAGACCCTCGAGATCTGGCGGGTCCGGGTGACGAATGAACGGCCCGAACCGGCGAAGCTCTCCCTCTTCAGCTCGATCGAGTTCTGCCTCTGGGACGCCCAGGACGACGCCACGAACTTCCAGCGCAACTACTCCGTCGGCGAGGTGGAGGTGGAGGCCGGCGTCATCTACCACAAGACCGAGTACCGGGAGCGGCGCGACCACTTCGCCTTCTTCGCCTGCTCAGAGCCGGTGGCCGGCTTCGACACGCAGCGTGACGCGTTCCTGGGGCCCTACCGCAGCTGGGACCGGCCGATCGTGGTCGAACGGGGCGTGTCGTCCAATTCGATCGCCCACGGGTGGCAACCCTCGGGCTCTCACCACGTCCGCCTCGAGATCGACCCGGGGGGAACGAGAGAGGTCGTCTTCCTCCTCGGCTACGCGGAGAACCCCCGGGACGCGAAGTTCGATCCACCCGGATCGCAGACGATCGACAAGCGGCTCGTCCGGCCGACGATCGCGAGGTACCTGCAGCCCGCCGTGGTGGCCGAGGCGTTCGAGGCCCTGCGGGCGCGCTGGATCGAACTCCTCGGGATCTACCGGGCGCAGACCGGCAACGAGCACGTCGACCGGATGGTCAACATCTGGAACCCCTACCAGTGCATGGTGACGTTCAACATGTCGCGCTCGGCGTCGCTCTTCGAGTCGGGCATCGGCCGCGGGATGGGGTTCCGGGACACGACCCAGGACCTGCTGGGCTTCGTCCACCTGGTCCCATCCCGAGCGCGCGAACGGCTCCTCGACGTGGCCTCGACACAGCTGCCCACGGGCGGGGCGTATCACCAGTACCAGCCTCTCACCAAGCGCGGCAACGACGCCGTGGGCTCGGGCTTCAACGACGACCCGGCCTGGCTCGTGCTGGCGGTGGCGGCCTACCTCAAGGAGACCGGCGACGCGTCGATCCTCGACGCGGCCCTCCCTTACGACAACCAGCCCGGCACCGAGCGGTCGCTCTACGAGCATCTCCAGCGCTCCATCGCCTACACGCTGGAACGGCTCGGCCCGCATGGCCTGCCGCTCATCGGCCGTGCCGACTGGAACGACTGCCTGAACCTCAACTGCTTCTCGGAGATGCCCGGCGAGTCGTTCCAGACGACCGAGAACCGGAGCGGAGGGGTCGCCGAGTCGGTCTTCATCGCCGGCCTCTTCGTGCTGGCGGCGGACGAGCTCTCGGCGATCGCTGAGATGAGGGGCGACGACTCGGAGGTCTCCCGGTGCAGGTCTGTCGCGACGGACATGCGGGCCGCGGTGGACCGGCATGGCTGGGACGGCGCCTGGTTCCGTCGGGCCTACGACTTCTTCGGCCGGCCTGTCGGCTCGGCCGAGAACGACGAGGGTCAGATCTTCATCGAGCCGCAGGGTATGTGCGTCCTGGCCGGCATCGGTCTCGAGGACGGCCGGGCCCGCCTGGCGCTCGACTCCGTGCGGGAGCGCCTGGCGACGCCGCATGGAATCGTCGTGCTCCAGCCGGCGTTCTCCCGCTACTACCTGCACCTGGGCGAGATCTCCTCGTACCCGGCCGGATACAAGGAGAACGCCAGCGTCTTCTGCCATACGAATCCGTGGGTGATGATCGCCGAAACCGTGCTCGGCAGGGGCGACGCGGCCTTGGACTACTACCTCCGGATCAACCCGTCGGCCCGTGAAGGGATGGGGGAGATCCATCGCGGGGAGCCGTACGTCTACCCCCAGATGATCGCGGGGAGGGACGCGGCGACCCCCGGCGAGGCGAAGAATACCTGGCTTACCGGGACGGCCGCCTGGAACTTCGTCACCATCAGCCAGTGGATCCTCGGGATCCGGCCCGAGCACGCCGGCCTGCGGATCGATCCGTGCGTGCCCGCCGAGTGGGGCAGCTTCACCGCAACGCGGCGCTTCCGGGGCGCCACGTACCGCATCGCCGTCGTGAAACAGCCGGGCACGTCCGGCCGGGTGACGCAGCTTCTGGTGGATGGTCGGGCCGTGGACGGCAACCTCGCCCCGCTGCCGGCCTCCCCGGGAGCGCAGATCGTGGTTGAGGCCTTCGTCGAGGCGACACCGTGAGATCGGTCGAGGGGCGGCCGGCGGCATCCCCGTACGGGTGCCTCGACGTTGCGACGCACGAATACGTCATCAGCCGGCCCGACACGCCCACGCCCTGGCTCAACTACCTCGGGCAGGGAGGGTACGGCGGGATCATCTCGAACACCGCGGGCGGCTTCTCGTTCGACCGCGACCCGCGCGAACGCCGAGCCACCCGCTACCGCTACAACGCGATCCCGGCTGACCAGCCCGGCCGCTACCTGTACCTCCGGGACCAGGAGACCGGGCGCTTCTGGAGCCCCACCTGGCAGCCCGTCAAGGGACACGTGGAGGCCTACGAGTGCCGGCACGGGCCTGGCTACACGCGGATCCGGAGCGCCCTCGGCGCGATCGAGAGCGAGCTGCTTTACTTCGTCCCGCCGGGCGACGCCGACGGATCCTGCCCGTGCGAGCTGTGGGTATTCCGGATCCGGAACGCGGGCGCGAGGGCGCGGCGCCTGCGTACGTTCTCGTACGCCGAGTTCGGCTACTTCGACGCCGTGAGCGACCAGCAGAACCTGGACTGGTCGCAGCACATCGTCTCCAGCCGGCGCGAGGGCAGCGTGATCCTCGCCTCCACGCGGTTCCGCCCGACGACGTCGTTCCTCGGGGCCAGCGAGCCGCCCGTCGGCTGGACCGGCGACCGCGACGACTTCGTGGGTCGCTGCCGCGACCTCGCCTCGCCCATCGTGGTCGAGACCGGCGAGCCGACCAACGCCGGCTCGCCGCGCGGCAACGCGATCGGGTCGCTCTGCCACGACCTCGAGCTCGGCCCGGGCGAGGAACGCCGGCTCGTGTACGTGCTCGGCCTGACCGACCATCGCGAGCAGATCGCCGCCGTGGTTGAACGCTATCGCGATCAGGCCAGGGTCGAGAGTGCCTTCGATGAGCTGCGTGCGGACTGGAGCGCCTACCTGGGGCGATTCGCCGTCACGACGCCGGACCCCGAGATGACCGAGATGCTGAGCGTGTGGAACCAGGTCCAGTGCCGGACGACGCTCAACTGGTCGCGCTTCGTCTCCGGATACGAGACGGGGCTGGGGCGCGGCATGGGAACGCGCGACTCCGCACAGGACACGCTCGGGACGATGCACAGCCTGCCGGAGCAGGCCCGTTGGACGCTCACGCGCACGTGGGCCCTCCAGTTCCGCGACGGCCACGCCTGGCACCAGCTCTTTCCGCTCTCCGGCGAGGGCGGCCCGGGGCTCGCCGCGGAGTTCCCAACCTGGCCCCAGTGGTTCTCCGACGATCACCTCTGGCTGGTCCTCGCGACGTGCGCATACCTCCGCGAGACTGGCGATCTCGCCTACCTCGAGGAGCGTGTTCCGTGGGTCGACGGGGACGACGAGACGGTCTGGACGCACATGCTGCGGGCGATCGAGTTCACGCTCGCCAACCGCGGTCCGCACGGCCTCCCCCGGGCCGGGTTCGCCGACTGGGACGACACGCTCAACGTCGACCACGGGTCAGGGAAGGCGGAGAGCGTCTGGTGCGCGATGCAGTTCTGCCGCACCGTCCTGGACCTCGCCGAGCTGTGCCGCCACACCGGCCGGTTCGCCGAGTCCGTGCGGCTCCGGGATCTCCACACGGAGATGGCGGCGCTCGTCAACGCCGTCGCCTGGGACGGCTCGTGGTACGCGCGCGCGTTCGACGACGACGGCATGCCCATCGGCGTCGCGAGCGAGGCGCGCCATCGCATCAACCTGAACCCGCAGACCTGGTCCGTCATCGGCGAGGTCGCTCCGCGGGACCGCGCGGAGCAGGCGCTGCGGTCGGTGGAGGAACACCTCGCGACACCGTTCGGGACCGCGCTCCTGTGGCCCCCGTACGACGGAGGGGACGATCGGGTGCGGGGTACCGCCACGTACCCGCCCGGCGCCAAGGAGAACGGCGGGATCTTCTGCCACGCCAACACGTGGCTGATCATCGCCGCCGCCATGCTCGGCCGGGGCGATGACGCGTACGTCCACTACCGGCGGATCCTGCCTCTCGCCCGGACCGACGCCGACCGCTTCCGGGCGGAGCCCTACGTGTACTCGCAGAACATCTGCGGCCCGGCCCACCCACAGTTCGGCATGGCCCGCAACACCTGGCTGACCGGGACGGCGGCCTGGGCCTTCGTCGCGGCGACCCAGTGGATCCTCGGGATCCGGCCGACCTTCGACGGACTCCTCATCGCTCCGGTCATTCCAGCATCGTGGCCCGGCTTCGAGGCCCGCCGGGAGTTCCGGGGCGTGGCGTACGAGATCCGTGCGCGGCGCGAAGGCCCTGGGGGGGCCGTCTCCCTCGTCGTGGACGGCCTACCTGTCCAGGGCTCTGTCGTCGCCCTGCCGCCACCCGGCACGACGACCGTCACGGTCGACGTCGTCCTGCGGTAGACGAGTCGGACGGGCGCGGCGCCGTGCGCCTCGACGCCGCCGGTGCGGTCGACGACGCGCCCACCGCAACATGCCGCGGCCGAAGGATCATGATGGACGCGATGAGCGTGCCGTCGCCTCTCGAGCGCCGTCAATCCCGCACAGGGAGCCCAGGATCCAAGCCGGCCAGAGGGTGATGATGGTGCCGCCTTCCGTGTCCTTGGACGATGCCTTCCTCTTCCGTTGCCTGATGGAGACGATGGTCGACAGCATCTACTTCAAGGATCGTCAGGGCCGGCTGGTGCGCGTGAGCCGGAAGATGGCACGGGACCTCGGCTTCGCGGATCCGGCGGAGCTCGTCGGCAAGACCGACGTGGAGTTGTTCGGCCAGGAGTTCGGCCAGAGAACCATGCTGGACGACTCGAGAGTCATGGAGGCGGACGAACCGCTCATCGGCCTGACGGAGAGCCGCCAGCTCGAGAGCGGCCAGCTCAATTGGACCCTGACGAGCAAGACACCGCTCCACGATGGGGCGGGCGATGTCGTGGGGCTGGTGGGGATCACGCGAGAGATCAACGACCTCAAGCACGCCGAGATGGCCCTCCAGGACATCGCCACCCACGACACGCTTACCGGTCTGCCGAATCGCTATCTCATGTTCGACCGGTTGAACCAGCTCCTGATCCGGGCCGAGCGATTCGCGACCGGCTTCGCGGTCCTCTTCATCGACCTTGACGGGTTCAAGCGGATCAACGATTCCCGCGGACATGACGTCGGCGATCTGCTGCTCCGCGCGGTGGCAGAGAGGCTCAGCCAAAACGTTCGTGCCGCCGACACGGTCGCCCGAATCGGCGGCGATGAGTTCGTGATCCTCCTCGAGGCGCTCCGCGCAGGCGGCGATGCGACCGCGGTCGCCCAGAAGATTCAGGGCGCCATCGCAAAGCCCTTCTCGCTGCCGGGAGGCGCCGCGAAGGTCACGGTCAGCATTGGCATCAGTCTCTACCCCGAGGATGGCCGCCATGCGGAGGTGCTGCTCAAGGCTGCCGACGTTGCCATGTACCGGGCCAAGGGGAAGGCCCCCGCGGCGCGCCCGGTCGGCCCCCGCGGCGCGCGTGGCACGCGGTCCGGGTAAGCCCGGGAGACGCTACGACCTCCCGGAGGTCCCCGATTGGCGGTCGACGAAGCGGCCGATCCGGACCAGGGCCTCCTCGAGCTTCTTGTAGCTCGTCGCGTAGCACATCCGGACGTGGCCGGCGCCCGACGGGCCGAACGCGCTCCCCGGGACCGCGGCCACGTGCTCCTCCACGAGCAGCCGCTCGACGAAGGCGTTGTCGTCGAGCCCGGTCGAGGTGATCCGGGGGAAGGCGTAGAAGGCGCCGCGCGGCTCGAACGTCGCGAGGCCCAGGGCGTTGAGGCCGTCGACGACCAGGCGCCGGCGGCGGTCGTACTCGGCCCGCATCGCCTCGACGTCCGCCTCGGCGCTGGTGATCGCCGCGAGGGCGGCGTCCTGGGCCGTCGTGGGGGCGGACATGATCCCGTACTGGTGGACCATCACGATCCCCTCCAGGATCGCGGCGGGGGCGCAGACGTAGCCGACCCGCCAGCCGGTCATGGCGTAGGCCTTGGAGAAGCCGCCCATCAGGACCGTCCGCTCGCGCATGCCCGGCAGCGCGCTCATCGCCCGGTGGCGGTAGTCGCCGTAGGCCAGGCGGTCGTAGATCTCGTCCGAGTAGACGAGGAGGTCGTGGCGGACGGCAATCGCGGCGAGCTCGTCCCCGACGACGGCCGGCAGGACGGCGCCCGTCGGGTTGCAGGGGAAGCCGAGGAAGAGGGCCTTCGTCCGGGGCGTCACCGCGGCCTCCACCGCCGCCGGGTCGAGGGCAAAGTCGTCCTCGAAGCGGGTGGCGACGTGGCGGACGGTCCCGCCGGCTAAGACGACGGCCGGGACGTAGGCGACGTACGAGGGCTCGTGGAGGATCACCTCGTCGCCCGGGTCGATCGTGGCCCGAAGGGCGAGGTCGATGGCCTCCGACGCGCCCACCGTGACGAGGACCTCGGTCGCCGGGTCGTAGGCGACCCCGTAGCGGCGCTCCAGGTGGGCGGCGATCGCCCGGCGCAGCTCGATCGTGCCGTAGTTGCTGGTGTAGTAGGTCCGCCCGGCGCGGAGGCTGGCGATCCCGGCCTCGATCACCTGGGCCGGCGTGGCGAAGTCGGGCTCCCCCACGCCCAGGCTGATGACGTCCTCCATCGTGGCCGCGATGTCGAAGAAGCGGCGGATCCCCGACGGTGGGACGGCCCGGACCCGGGCGGAGAGGGCCCGCTCGGCGAGCGGGGGACGTGTGAGGCTCATCGGGCGGCCTCCCTCGTGCCCGCCAGTCCCGGCGGTTCGATGCCGCGCCAGGCCGCCCCGGCGGTGATGCCCTCGTAGGCCCGGGCCAGCGCGAAGAGCCGGGCTTCGCTCCAGGCCGGGCCGATGAGCTGGAGCCCGACCGGCAGGCCGTCGGAGAGGCCGCACGGTACGGAGATCCCGGGCAGGCCGGCCATGTTCACCGGCAGCGTGCAGGCGTCGGAGAGGTACATGGCGACCGGGTCGTCCATCTTTGCCCCGAGCGGCCAGGCGACCGAGGGGCTGGTCGGCGCGACGAGCGCGTCGATGCCGGACTCGAAGACGGCGTCGAAGTCGCCCTTGATGAGCGTTCGCACCTTCTGCGCCTTCACGTAGTAGGCGTCGTAGTAGCCGGCCGAGAGGGCGTACGTCCCGAGCATGATCCGGCGCTTCACCTCGGCGCCGAAGCCCGTGCCGCGGGTCGCCATGTAGTTGGCCAGGACGTCGCCGTCCCGGACCGCGTGGCCGTAGCGGATCCCGTCGTAGCGGGCGAGGTTCGCCGACGCCTCGGCCTGGGCCACGATGTAGTAGGTCGCCAGGCCGTAGTCGGTGTGGGGCAGGCTCACGTCGACGACCTCGGCGCCGGCGGCCTCGAGGCCGGCCACCGCCTCGCGGACGCGCGCCTCGACGCCCGGCTCCATGCCGGCCACGAAGTACTCGCGGGGCAGGCCCAGGCGGACGCCCCGAAGGGCCCCGGCGGCCTCGTCGTCGGACGCGGGCAGGGTGAGCAGCTCGCCGGGGACGGGGATCGGGGCCGAGGTGGAGTCGCGCTCGTCGCGCCCGGCCACGGCGTGGAGGAGGAGCGCCGCGTCGCGGGTCTCGCGCCCGAACGGCCCGACCTGGTCGAGCGAGCTGGCGAAGGCGACGATCCCGTAGCGACTGACGCGGCCGTAGGTCGGCTTGAGGCCCACGATCCCGCACATCGCGGCCGGCTGGCGGATCGAACCGCCGGTGTCGGTGCCGATGCTCAGGGGGACGTGGTACGCGGCGACCGACGCGGCCGAGCCGCCGGAGCTCCCGCCGGGCACCCGGCCGAGGTCCCACGGGTTCGCGGTGGGGCCGTAGGCAGAGTGCTCCGTCGACGAGCCCATGGCGAACTCGTCCATGTTGAGCTTGCCCATGATCACGGCGCCGGCGTCGCGCAGGCGCTCGGTGATGTGGGCGTCGAAGGGGGCGATGTAGCCGGCGAGAATGCGGGAGCCGGCCGTGCACTGGCCGCCGCGGACGGTGACCAGGTCCTTGAGGCCGACGGGCACGCCGCACAGCGGGGGGAGCGCCGCGAGGGCGACGGGGCCGTCCGCGCGGGCCGCGGCCAGGCGGGCGTCGGCGTCGTCCGCGGCCGCGAGGGCGCCGGACCGATAGATGACGAGCCAGGCGTTGAGGGCACCGTTGCCCGCCTCGGCTTCGTCGAGGTGGGCGGCGGCCAGCTCGCGGGCCGAGACTTCGCCCGCCCGGAGGCGGGCGGCCATCTCGTGGGCGGTGAGCCGGGTCAGGCTGCGATCCACCACCGTCCCGCGCCCCTACTCGCCGCCGAGGATGGCGGGGACCACGACGTGGTCGCCGTCGTGGGCGGGCGCGTTGGCGAGGGCCTCGTCGACGGTGAGCGACGGGCGCGCCACGTCATCGCGGAGGATGTTCTCCAGCTCGATCGTCTGGGCGGTCGGCGGGATGGCGTCGGTGTCGAGCAGGGCGAGGATCGAAAACTGGTCGAGGATGTGGTTGAGCTGCCACTCGAGGCGCGTCATCTCCTCGTCGGTGAGGCCGAGACGGGCGAGGTGGGCGACGTGCTCGACGTCCGCGCGGGTGAGGGTCCCCATGGCCAGCGATGATAGCCGAGCGCGGGGCCGGGCTCACCCGGTCGCCTCTGGTGGGGTTCGGCCCGCCAGCAGCGCACGGAAGCCGTCGGCGTCGAGGACGGGCACGCCGAGCTCCTGCGCCTTCGCCAGCTTGCTGCCGGCGCCCGGGCCGGCGACCAGGTAGTCCGTCTTCCTCGAGACCGAACCGGCCGGCTTGCCGCCGGCGGCCCGCACCGCCTCCTCGGCCTCCTCGCGGCTGAAGCCCTCGATCGTGCCGCTGACGACCACGGTCCTGCCAGCCAGCGGGCCGCCCGCCGCCGCCTCGCCGGCGACCGGCGGGACCGGACGCTCCGGCACCACGCCGGCGTCGACCAGCTCGCGCAGCCCGTCACGCGTCGCTTCGTCGGTGAACCAGCGGGCGATCGCCGCGGCCACGGTCGGCCCGATCCCCATCACCTCGGTGAGCGCGTCCGGCTCGTCCGCCGCGATCCTCCGCAGCTCGGCCTCCGCGGCCGCGAACCACGGGTCGGGCACGCGGTCCACCACCGCCGCCGGGTAGTCGTCGGGGCGCACCCGGCCCGCCAGCCAGCGCGCGAGGTCGATCGCCGTCGCCTCGCCGACCTGCGGGATCCCCAGGCTGTTGAGGACCCGCGCGAACGGCCGGCCCACCCGCGCTCGCTCAATGGCCGCCGCCAGGTTCTCGGCGCTCCTTCGGGCGAATCGGTCGAGCGTCTCGAGGTCCTCGACCCGCAGCCGGAAGACGTCGCCGCGGGCGTGGACCATCCCCCGCTCGAGGAGCTGCTCCAGGACGGCCCAGCCGGCGCCCTCGACGTCCATCCCGCCGCGTCCCAGGAAATGGGCGAACTCCTGGGCGCGTCGGGCCGGGCAGGCGAGGTTGGGGCAGTAGTGGCGGACCGCGCCCTCGTCGCGGACGACCAGCGTGGCGCAGACCGGGCAGCGCTCCGGCATCTCGAAGATCCGTTCGGCCCCCGTGCGCCGCTCCGGGAAAGGCCGGACAACCTCGGGGATGACGTCGCCGGCCTTCTGCAGGACGACGTGGTCGCCGATCCGGACGTCCTTGCGGCGGACCTCGTCGAGGTTGTGGAGGGTCGCCCGGGCCACCGTGGAGCCCGCCACGTTCGCCGGCCGCAGGTGCGCCACCGGCGTCAGCGTCCCCGTGCGGCCCACGTACGGGACGATGTCCTCCACCACGGTCTCGACCTGCTCCGGCGGGAACTTGTAGGCGATCGCCCAGCGGGGGGCGCGGGCCACCATCCCCAGGCGCGCCTGCTGGTCGAACGCGTCGACCTTCACGACGACGCCGTCGGTCTCGTACTCGAGGGCGTGGCGGGACTCGCGCCAGCGCTCGACGAAGGCGATGACGCCCTCGATGTCGAGCCCGTCCTCGCGGTGCGGGTTGACCGGCAGGCCCAGGGCGGCGAGGCGGTCGAGGGCCTCCCACTGCGCAGCCACCACCGGTGGGGCGGCGGGCTCCGCGGCGCCGAAGAGGGTCGCCTGCGACGGCGCCGTCTCCTCCAGGAGCTGGTAGGCCCAGAAGGCGAGGCGCCGGCCGGCGGTCACGGCCGGGTCGAGCTGCCGGAGCGACCCCGCGCCGCTGTTGCGGGGGTTGGCGTAGAGCGGCCGCCCGGCCTCCTCGCGCTCGGCGTTGATCCGGGCGAACTCGGCCTTCGGCATGTAGACCTCGCCGCGCGCCTCCAGGGTGACGCGCTGGGGTAGGCGCGGCGGGATGACGGCGATCGTGCGCAGGTTCGCCGTGACGTCCTCGCCGGTCGTCCCGTCGCCCCGGGTCGCACCCTGGGCGAACCGCCCCTCGCGATACCGGAGGCTGACCGCGAGGCCGTCGATCTTGAGCTCGGCGACGTAGCGCAGCTCCGGGGCGGGCTCGGGCGCGGGCGGCAGGCCCAGCCCCCGCCGGACGCGAGCGTCGAAGGCGCGCAGCTCCTCCTCGCCGAAGGCGTTGCCGAGGCTGAGCATGGGCCGCTCGTGGCGGACCTCGCCGAAGGGGCTCGTCTCGTCGGCGTCCGCCGCCCCCACGCGCTGCGTCGGCGACTCCGGCGTGCGCAGCGCCGGGAAGGCCGCCTCGAGGGCGACGAGCTCGCGGAGCTTCGCGTCGTACTCCGCGTCGGAGAGCGTCGGCGCGTCCTCGAGGTAGTAGGCGCGGTTGGCGGCGCTGACCTCGGCGGCGAGGATGGCGTGGCGGGCTGCGGCGGCGGCAGGGTCGAGCGCGGCCGCGGCGGCGACGAGGCCGGATTCGACGGGCAGGTCGGACGTGGTCATCGATCCGGAGTCTATCGGCCGGCCCCCTGCCCCGTCCGCATGGCGGCGAGCCTTGGCATCGCCCCTCGTGCCCCGGGCTGCGCTAGGTGTCGCGACGGATCTCCAGCGGCAGGAAGGCCGAGCAGTCGGGAGGGCTGTCCGACGCGTAGAGCCGCATGAACTGCATATGCGCCTCGCGAAGGTCGAGCTCCACGGCGCGAAGGTGGTGCTTCCCCTCGTCGCTCGACAGCACCGCCGCGTCCTCACAGTGCGCGTGGGGCATCATCTTGCGCGACCCGAGGTCGTGCAGGTGATACGCCAGCCGCCTCGCCCGGGCTTCGTCCAGGTACTCGTAGTGGTACTTGGTGAGGCGCCAGCTCCCTCCGCGCTCCCTCCGGTAGTACTCGCTGTACCGTGCCCGGGCTTCGACCGCAAGATCGTGGCCCGGGGCCTCGAGGGAGAACTCGAGAAGGCGACGGTCGCGATCGCCGCCCAGGTCCCAGACCCGAAGATCGCCCCAGCCGTCGAGGAAGTCGGTCAGTCGCTCCTGGCGGGCCCGAACCTGGCCCTCGCGCAAGGCGACCCCACCGAACGGCGTGCTCACCTCGCGCCCGCGGGGCGGCGACGTCAGGGCTCGATGTCCCGCGCAGCGTCGACCGTCACGGACGGCGCGGGCGCCTCGAGGGCAAGAAGCCGGATGACGGACTTCCGGGGGATGCGGTAGGTCCGCTCCGAGAGCCGCACCGCGGCCAGTCGCCCCTCGTGCACGTAGTTGAGGATGGTCGAGCTGGAGACAGAGGCGAGCTCCGCGACTTCGGCCGGGGAGTAGAACGCCTTCGGCAGCAACTCCAGGAGTTCCGCGGTGGACTCGACGGCGAGCGCCATCTGGTGAACGCCTCCTCGTGACGGGCCTTCGGGTGGTGTGGTTCGCGCTGTTGCTTATCGGTCACTATAGGGAACAGGACCACGTTGTCAATCGAAGGCCTCCGCCCAAAGGTGCTCGTCCGCTCGCGCGGGCCGCCCTTCTCAGGCGTGCTCCAGGTGGGCCATGCTCGCGAGCAGCGTCTTCACGCCGCCGGACCGGAAGGCCACGGTGACCTCCTCGTCGTCGCGGGTGAGCTTGCTGGTCACCACGACGCCGTCGCCGAAGCGGGCGTGGGCCACGCGGTCCCCGTCCCGGAAGAGACGCTCCCCGGGGACGCGGACGCGGGGCGCGGACGCGGGGCGGGCGGGCGCGGCGCCGACCGGCGGGGGTGGGGCGATCCAGCGCACCGGCAGGTCCTCGGGGAACGCGGCGTCGGGGTGGTCCTCGCTGTGGCCCGGGTCGTTGCCGAACCCGCGGCGCCGGCCCGGCACGGCGAGCGAGCCCGAGGGCGCCCCCGCGTCGAAGGCGGCGCGGCGCGCCGCGAGATCGCGGCTCGGCACGAAGGGCTCGCCGTTCGCGGGTGCGCCCGGCCGGCCGCTCCCCGTCCGGTGGGCGCCGCCGCCCGCCCGGATCGCCGTGCCGAAGCGGCTGGCGCGCCGCGCCCCAAAGGCGAGGTCCAGGTCGTAGGCGCCGTCGCTCCCCTCCCCCGGCCCGAGGTGCGGACCCTCCATCAGGTCAGCCGGGATCTCGAAGAGGAAGCGCGACGGGACGGACGGCCCGCCGCCGCCCGGCCCCCACGTGGCGCGCTGCCAGGCGTGGGAGAGGAAGAGGCGCTCCTTCGCCCGGGTGATGCCCACGTAGGCGAGGCGGCGCTCCTCTTCGAGCTGGGTCCCGTCGTCGAGGGCCCGGCTGTGGGGGAAGACGCCCTCCTCCATCCCGGAGATGAAGACCGCCCCGAACTCGAGGCCCTTGGCCGCATGGAGGGTGATCAGGGTGACCGCGTCCGCGTCCGCCTCGTAGGCGTCCTGGTCGGCGACGAGGGCCGTCTCCTCCAGGAGCCGATCGAGGGCGTCGTCGGGGGCCAGGTCGTCGTAGCGCGTGGTGACGGAGCGGAGCTCCAGGAGGTTGCGCCAGCGCTCCTCGTTCTCCTCGGTTCCGTCGGCGAGCATAGCTCGGTAGCCCGAGACCTCCAGCACGTCGTCGAGGAGCTCGGGCAGGCCCAGGGTGCCGACCCGGCTGCGCAGCCGGCGCACGAGGGCGGCGAAGTCGGCGACGGCGGCCCGGGCTCGGGCTCCGAGGACGAGCAGCTCACCCGCGGCCGCCCGCTCGAGGCCGCTCCAGTAGGTCTGCTCCGGCTCGGCCGCCGCCATCCGGAGGATCTCGAGGGTCCGGTCGCCGATCCCGCGCGCCGGGAGGTTGATGATCCGCTCGTAGCCCACGACGTCGGTGTCGCTGCGCAGGACCCGCAGGTAGGCCAGCGCGTCCTTCACCTCGCGGCGCTGGTAGAAGCGGGTGCCGCCGATGAGCTGGTAGCGGAGCCCGTAGCGCAGGAACGCCTCCTCGATCGCGCGGGACTGGGCGTTCGTGCGGTAGAGGACGGCGATCTCCTTCGGGCGCAGCTTCTCCGCCTCGTCGGCCCGCCGGGTGAGCGCGCCCGCGCTCCCGCCGAGGAGGGATTCGACCTGGCGGGCGATCCACTCCGCCTCCTCCTCCTCGTTGTACGCCTCGAAGCGCGCAATCGGCCGGCCGCCGGCGCGCTCCGTCCAGAGCTCCTTCTCCTTTCGGCCCTCGTTGTTCGACACCACGGCGTGCGCCGCCCGCAGGATCAGCTCGGTGCTCCGGTAGTTCTGCTCCAGCTTCACGACGGTCGCCCCGGGCTCGTCGCGCTCGAAGTCGAGGATGTTGCGCAGGTCGGCGCCGCGCCAGGCATAGATCGACTGGTCGTCGTCGCCCACGACGCACAGGTTGTGGTGGGCGGCCGCGAGGGCCCGCACGATCCGGTACTGAGCGGCGTTCGTATCCTGGTACTCGTCGACGTGGAGGTAGCGCCAGCGCGCCTGGTAGCGGGCCAGGACCTCCGGCTGGGTCTCGAGGAGGCGCACGGTCTCGACGAGGAGGTCGTCGAAGTCGAGGGCGCCGGCGGCGCGGAGCCGTTCCGTGTAGCGCGTCGCGACCCGGGCGACCTCCCGCTCGAAGTGGGTGGTGGCGCCTTCGACGAGGTCCTCGACCGACTCGAGGTTGTTCTTGGCCCGGCTGATCATCTCGAGGACGGTCCGCGGCCGCAGGGCCCCGCCCTGGATCGGGAGGTCCAGGTCGCGGAAAGCCTGCTTCATCAGGCTCTGCTGGTCGTCGGTGTCATAGATCACGAACCGCGGCGAGAGCCCGATCGCGGCGCCGTCGCGACGGAGGATCCGGGCGCACAGGGCGTGGAAGGTGCCCATCTCCACCTTGCGGCCGTCGTCCGGCCCGACGAGCGCGATGATCCGCTCCCGCATCTCGCCGGCTGCCTTGTTCGTGAACGTGACGGCCAGGATCCGCCACGGGGCAACGTTCTTCACGCCGATGAGGTACGCCACGCGGTGGGCCACGACGCGGGTCTTGCCCGAGCCCGCTCCCGCCAGGATCAGCAGCGGGCCCTCCGTCGTCGTGACGGCCCGGGCCTGCTCCGGGTTGAGGCGGTCCGTGATCTTCGCCGCCAGCTCCTCGCGCGACGCGACGCCGGTGGCGAGGCCGCGGTCGCGCGGTGGCCCGGGCGGCTCCGCGCCGGGCTCCGGGGCGGCGCCGCGGAAGACGCCGCCGTCCGGGTCGTCCTCGGGCGGTGCGTCGGGAAGCGGCAGCGGCTCGTCGAGCCAGGAGGGGGCGTGATCCACGCTCGGATTGTACCGGCGGCCGCTTCACGACCCGTTGCCGGGACCACGGGCGGGCTGCCCCGGGGCACTGTTGCCGGGACCACGGGCGGGCCGCGGACGGGCTGCCCCGGCCGCGGACGGCCCAGCCCATGCTCCTGGAGCACGTAACGGCGGTCGGGCCGTTCTCCGGCGTCCCCGGGACGGGCCTCGGCCGCCCGCCCGCGGGCGCCGAGCACCGCTGCAGCACGAGTCGAGCACAGGTCGAGCACAGGTCGAGCACGGCCTGGCCGACGAGGGTCCCGCCGCCGCCCACTTCCGCATGTCGAGCGCGCCCTCCGGCCGATCAGGCGCTGTCGGGCCGTCGCTACGTGCTCTGGAGGCAAACGGGGCCGGGGCGGGGCCCGTCAGCCCGGCGCGACCTTCACCTCGTCGGCCGGCGGCGCCTCGATCGTGACGGGCTCGTCGTACTTGCCCAGCTCAAGATTGATCGTGAGCGGCTTCGTCCCGCCGGCGGGGATCTCCAGCCCGAGGGTGGCGAGGCGCCGGTCGTCCTTGCGCACGCCGACCGTGACCGTGACGTCGCCCACGGCGTCGCCCCCGAGCCCCGGAATGGAGCTGCCGAGCGAGCCGAGAGCGTCGCGCACCTCGCTCGCCGGGACCGTGAACCGGACGCTGTAGCAGTCGGTCCCGGCGCAGCGCGAGTCGGCGAGCTTCTCGGGCGCCAGCTCCGGCCGGGCCAGGAACGCGGCCAGCCCCGCGAGGGCGGCGGCGGGGTCGCCACCGATCCCGCCCTCCGCGGGCTGGCGGACCCAGCTGTCGCCGGTGATGATCGGCGCCCGCAGATAGGCATTCCCGTCGACGACCCGCAGGTTGACCCGCAGGTTGAGCAGCGCGGGCGCCAGCAACTCCACGTCGAGCCCGGCGTTCGCCACGTCGAGGTCGGCGTCGAGGGTCGTGCCGTCGAGCGGGAGCGGCGCCCCGCCACCCGCGCCCCCGATGCTGAGCGGGACCTCGCCGTCGATCGCCCCGCGCACGTGGACGGTCTTCAGCGTGCCGAGCGACGCGGCGCCCTTCTGGAGGATCTCCGCCGGGTCCGTGAGCGCCGGCACGCTGGGGCCGCAGGCAGCGGCGGCGAGCACCAGGAGCGCGAGCACGGCGATGACCGGCGGCGGCGCGAAGCGGCGTGGTCGGACGGGCATGGGAACCTCGGGCGGCGTCGGGCGGCCGACGCGTCGGTCCTCAGCGTGCCCGAGGGGCGCCTACCCGTCAAACGCGATGGCGGGGATCTCCGCGTCCACGGCCATTCGGCGACGTTCGGCACCGTCTGGGACCCCCATCCTGCTAGAGCCGCCAAGCGGGATCGATCTCGAGCCGGCACAGGCACTTCGAGCAAGGCGCCTGTCGGGCGCGTCGATGGGGCCGGCTACTGCCTGTTCACGGCTTCTCTTTCACGATGAAGATCCAGCTCACTGGTGGCCCCCCCGTAAGCTCGCCGGAGAACTCGATCTTGCCTTTCAGGGTGGCCTGATTGCCCAAGGCCGTCCACGCGAACTCTGTCGGCTTCATCGCACGGGGTGAGATGCAGGAGTACTCCGACGAGGCCACGGAAATCGTCGCATGCCCTGTCGCATGGTAGTCGTCTGCCTGGGGGATCGTGCCCTTGAGGGTGCCTCTCGTCGTCTGCGTTGAGGTGCAGCCGTTCGGCAAGGAAAAACCACAGCAATCCGGGCTCGAGAACGTCAGCGCGAAGGTGCCGGTCACGTCGATCGGCGAGCTCGGTTGAACATCGGTCTTCTTGAGCTCCAGCAGGATCTCGTTCTTGGTGACCATCTTCGCTAAGACGTCGGCGGCCCCCGGGTACATGCCCGCCGCGGCTGCCGTGGCCGCGAGGTCGAACGCTCCCTCCATCTCCACCGCGCAATCGGCCGCCTCGAACCTGATCGTCCCGACGAGCGGGGTTCTGTCCGTGTCAGCCGAGGCCCCGAACGGTGAGCGGTTCTCCGGGTTGAACGGCTCGAACGTGACCGTCTGCGTCGTTGGTTCCTTGATCCGCCATCCCGTCTGCGGCGACGTGCGACAGTCGCCCGAGGCGGTGACGGTGATCGTCGCGGTCGCCAGCGCCCAGTGATTCAAGAACGCATCCTGCATCTTCTGGAGGTTCGGGACGCTATTGCAGTCGGGCTTGCTCGATGGACCCCACTCCTGCCAGGCCCTGATCACGCCCGCCACTACGACGAGCCCGAGGGCGAGCCGGGGCGCCGCCACCACCACCGTCGCCGCCGCCTTCACTGCCCTGTACGCGCCGATGCCGTAGACAGCAACCCCTGCGCCGGGAACCAACCTGTCCAGGAGCGGCTTGTAGGCGTCGCAGTCGGCGCGCGTCCGCCAGATCCAGCTCGGATTCGGATTCGGGTTCTCAGGGTCGGGGTCGGCGGATGATACCCAGCTGTCGACATGGAGCCGGGGGGTTGTCTCCGAGGCCCCCCAGTCCTTCGCCCACACGATCTCCGCGGCGCACCCCATGAAGGGCGCGGGCGTGCAGAGGACCTTGGGAAACTGCACGTGCTCCGCGATGGACCCTGCGTTGGTGCCTCTGCGCAGCACCGCGAGGTGGACGACGCTGTAGCTGTGGAAGTCGATCGGCCACCGGACCATCCCCGGCGCGGGCGGCTCCTCCATGAAGGACGCCAGGTGCGCGTTCGGGGCCGCGGGTGCCGGGACCGTGGCGCCGAGATCGAGCGGCCCGCGCTTCCGGACGACGCTCCCGTCCGGCGCGGTGATGACGACCTCGACGTCGGACGCGGGATACGTGAACTCGGCCTTGTATCCGCCTGCGTCCATCCGCAGCGGTCGGCCCTCGGGGTCAAAGGCGATGATCGAGGACAGGCCCTCCGGACCATAGGCGACGACGCTGCTGAGGCGCCCGTCGGCGCCGCGGTAGACGTCCAGCCGCGAGATGCCCGCGTCGTTCGGGCCCAGCTCGACCACCGCGAAGAAGGGGCTCGCCGGATCCTCGGAGTACGTGATCGCGGTGATCACGACATCGCCCTCGGTGGATCCCGGGGCCGCCTGGCTCGAAGCCGCCGGGCTCGGACCTGGGGTCGTGACGGGGCTCACCGGCGCGGTCGTGACCGGAGGCGTCGCCGGCGCCCCGGGGCTGCAACCGACGAGGATCACGGAGAACAGCACGGCCGCTGCCCGGAGGCCGCGCCCGGCTCGATATCGCGAAGCTCCGCCGCTCGCGCGGATCGCCTCAACGCCCATGCCGCGCCGCCTTTCCGGATCTGGATACCGACGTCCTAGTTCCGTGGTGTGCAGCGTCCGTCCCGTCTTCGCAAGTGGCGAACGGCCTGTCGAGGGCTCCATAGGCATCGTCGCGGCCGCCGAGGCCCGACCCGGGCTCGTGGGGCCGGTCCGGCGCTTCTTGTCCGGCTCGGAAGTCCCGCTGTCCCTTGACAGCGGCCCGCCCGGGAAATCGGGTAGGGGCCAGGGTCAACCTGGCCCCTCCCACACCACCGGACGTGCGGGTCCGCATCCGGCGGTTCGCCAGCGCTCCCGAAGGCGACGGACGCGATCGCTGATGGGTACCAGGCCGAGATCGGTCCAGTACCGGTTGGGCAGGGCACGCTGGAGTGGGGCGGACCCCGAGAGCCGCCAGCAGCCCTTCCGGCTGGCCGCCCATTGGCGGGCCTGCCAGTCGGGGATGCCAAGCGCTCGGAGGTTGCGGCGCCGGGCGGCGAACCGCTTCCACTCCTTCCAGCGGACCTGCCGCAACCGCCGGCGGAGCCACTCGTCGAACTCATCGAACACGGAGGGCGTCTCGGCCAGCGCGAAGTACGCCGTCCACCCGGCAAGGAGCCGGTTGAGCAGCGCGAGCCGCACGGGCATTGCGATCGAGCGGCTGCGGGCGGTGAGTTCGCGTAACCGAGCTTTGAGACGACGCTTCGTCTTCTGCTCGAGCCTGACTCTGATCCTCCCGTCGCG
>Ga0315295_10000972_pt1 | contig 24414 bp, 25 predicted proteins | sample YL17G14_0_MG_FD_204453 | JGI IMG/M metagenome (GOLD analysis project Ga0315295, IMG submission 204453) | Sediment microbial communities from Yellowstone Lake, YNP, Wyoming, USA - YL17G14_0 | ecosystem: Environmental > Aquatic > Freshwater > Lake > Sediment | place: USA: Wyoming | collected... | reverse complement strand
TGGCGCAAAAACTCAGGCAACTTCACAGAAGTACTCGGCTGGTCCTCGACTACTTACGTATGACGGAAAACTCCTGCGCCACCAACCGGGCGGTAATATAAAAGGTGGGAGAACAAATTTACCGTGACTGAGAGTGTCTCTGGTATGTCCTTTTACGCGGTGTTCAGGAAGAAGTTGAACCTCGGCCTGACACTCTCAGAATGGTAAAGTCCCAACTTCTATACTTTCATAGACATGCTTTATGATCAAATATTCATCGGTGGCATAAAAGTTAATTGTTCCACCTTCTGGTTTTGGGATTTATACCGTTTATCGTCTCTTGTTGTCGCATCTATGACAAACTGATTGCTTGCTAATGGCTCCCCATGGCACTGTTTATCCAATTCGACTGAATGAAAGAAATGGATTCCTTTATCTCCCCTCATAACTCTCAGAGTGCTCTTTGTGCTTATACCAGTTCTCGATATACTTTTTAGCAAGATCCTTTGACCGAATGATAAGCAAATTCTCCGCATTCTTCTCTTCTGCAGCCTTCGTGAAGTTGAAGCTCCGGGGGACCGGTCGGGAGGTCGGATATCCATCTTAATGATGCATCTGTGGTTCTGTCCATGCCATCGTAATAGTGGGGAAGCCGGAAAAGACAGGGCTAACTGAAGGGAGTCTTCAGTGAACAGGGTACTCACAGTCCAGCCTGAGTCAGCTTTTTAATCCTCCTCATACACAAAAAATCTCATCTCCTGAGATACACATTTAGTATTTCCTGACCGAAAAAAAGTGTGATAAGCGCTCCAAAAGCGAGGAAGGGACCGAAGGGTATCTTCGTCTTCCTCCCTCTTCCCCTGAAAACCATGAGAAAGATGCCCACAATCGAGCCCAAGAGGCTCCCCGCAAAGGTCGTGAGGAGTATCGATTTCCATCCCATAAAGGTGCCAACCATCGCCATCATCTTAATGTCCCCGCCGCCCATCCCTCCCCTGCTGAGAACTGCTATCGCATAGAAGAGACCACCTCCGGAGATGAGGCCGATGAAGGCGTTTGTGAATCCCAGGGATCCCGTTCTCACAAAAGGATCGGGGAGGAGGAAGGAACCTGCGATGAGACCAACAGGTATTCCCGGGAGAGTAATGGTGTCGGGAATGATCTGGTAATCGAGGTCAATGAAGGTGATGACGATCATGGCGGAACAGAAGAAGAAAAGAAAAGGGACATGCCAGCCGATACCGAAACGCCAGATCACTGTAACGTAGAGGAGCGCGTTCATCATTTCGACAGCAGGGTACCTGAATGGAATCCTCTCCCCACAGTCCCTGCACCTCCCGCGAAGAATGAGGAAGCTCATGATCGGTATATTATCATAGAGCCTGATAGCATTGTTGCACGAGGGGCATCTGGAGGAAGGCCTTATGATTGAACGACCGCGCGGTATCCTGTAGATGCATACATTCAGGAAAGAACCGATGAGGGATCCGATGAGAAATGCAAAGAGGGAGTTGAGGATCATGGCTCCACTCTTCCGAGATCATCAGCCTTCTTCTTCAGGTTCTCGATCTTGGCATCGAGCCTTTCGATCTCCTCCAGGGTTTCGATGATGACAGGGTCCTCACGGATGTGTTTCTCCTGGCTCTTCCTCAGTTCGAAAAACCTCTCTCCGATCGTCTTCAGCAACACGATCCTTTGCTTTTCCATCTCATTCGACCTGTGGAGGAGCTGCATAAGGGACACTTCAATCCTGACCCTCTCATTCAACAACGATGCGAACCATTTTACCTTCTCAATGCCCGAATCGAGATTCTCTTTTATCCTTCTCCACATTTCCCTTCCCCCTTTCAACTCGTTCTGAATATCTCGACCTTGCCCTCCCAGAACCTTTCGACATTCTTTTTCAGGAGGACGGATCCCTTTAATTGCGGATCATCCTGGATGATCCGTGAAGCCTCACGCTGGGCGATCTCGAGCAGCCTTGCATCTCTGATGAGGTGGGCAATCTTCAGATCCGGGATGCCTGACTGCCTCGTTCCTAAAAACTCTCCAGGCCCACGTATCTCGAGGTCCTCCTCGGCGATGCGGAATCCATCGCTACTCTTGACCATTATATCGAGCCTCCTCTTCGCATCCTTGCTGAGGGGTTCATAGGCGAGCAGATAACAGTATGACTGTTCACCCCCCCTCCCGACCCTGCCCCTCAGTTGGTGGAGTTGAGAAAGGCCGAACCGCTCTGCATGGACAATGAGCATCATCGTCGCATTCGGCACATCGACACCCACCTCGATCACCGTGGTAGTCACGAGGATGTCGAGATCACCTTTTTTGAACACGTTCATCACCGATTCCCTCTCGGCAGTCTTCATCCTGCCGTGAATAAGTCCGACCCTGGAGCAGGTGAACATCTTCTCGAGTGCCGTCTTCCCGAGCAACGCAGATTTCAGATCCGAATGCTCAGATTCCTCAATGACAGGGTAGACGACATAGACCTGTCTCCCCTTTCCCACTTCTTCGAAGATCGCATTGTAGACCTCATGTTTCTGGGAGCTGGTGAGCATACGTGTGATTACAGGGCTTCTCCCTGGCGGGAGTTCATCGATTACCGAACAGTCGAGGTCGCCGTAAAGGGTCATTGCGAGCGTTCTCGGTATCGGTGTAGCGGTCATCACAAGGACATCCGGGTGTACCGCCTTTTTCCGCATGGCAGCCCTCTGCAGAACACCGAACCTGTGCTGTTCATCTATTACTGCAAGACCGAGATTCCTGAACCGGACCCCCTCTTGAATAAGGGCATGGGTACCGACAACGATGTCGATATCGCCTGACTCGATCTCCTGCAACGGCCTTTCTCTCTTCCCCCCTGTGAGCAGGCAGATTCGGAGTGCAAGGTCTTCCAAAAGGGTATGGATATTAATATAATGCTGCTCTGCAAGGATTTCGGTAGGCGCCATTATCGCAGCCTGGTATCCGCATTCCACGGCTGAGAGCAACGCCATGAGCGCCACGACCGTCTTCCCGCACCCCACATCCCCTTGAATCAGTCTGTTCATGGGGTAGGGTTCTTTCATATCGCTGAGGATCTCCCTGAAAACCCTCTCCTGTGCGGCAGTGAGAGTGAAGGAGAGCTTTTTGAGGAGTGCAACGGTAAGTTTTCCATCAGGACGGAAAAAAATGCCCCGTTCCCTTTCCATCCCACTCTTCAGAACCGATATGCCGAGTTGCAGGTTGAAGAGTTCGTCAAAAGAGAGCCTCCTGTGGAAAGTGCTTGCTCCTCTGTTAAGGGCTTCGATCCCTGTGCCTGACCTCGGAAAGTGGACGTTGGAGATGCTCTCGCTTAGTCCTGGAAAGCCGTATCGCGATCGAATTTCTTCCGGGAGAGGGTCTTCAATTTTCCCGGCATAGGCATTCACCACGTTGAAGAGTATGCCCCTGAGGGCCCTGACACTCATCCCTGCGGTCGTCCTGTAGATGGGTACAATCCTTGAGCTGTGGATAAAGCCCTCGGAATCATCTTCGGTGAATTCACATTCAGGATTATCGATCTCGAATGCCGATCCCCGGTAGGTGTTGTGTTTGACAATGCCGCTCAGGATCAACTCCTGTCCCATCCTGAAGCGCCTCTTCATATAAGGCTGGTTAAACCATTTCCCCTTCAGGATTCCTGTCCCGTCGGATATAATAAGTTCAAACAGTTTGTACCGAGATTTCGGGAGTGTGATGGTGCTGGTGCGTATGACCCTGCCCATGACAGTCTCGAGCCTGCCATTCTGCACCTGGGATATCTTCCGGATACTCTCCCTGTCTTCGTACCGGTAGGGAAGGTAATAGAGGGCTTCGCTGACATTCCTGATGTTGAGGCGATCCAGAAGTTTTGCCCTCTGAGGTCCAATGCCTCTTACATACTGGATCGGGAATTCCAAGACATCCCTATCCATCTGCGGATGCGGAGTGATCACTCCACTACATCGTGAGTGCTGCTCGGGGCTTCTCCCTGGGAAGGTATGTCCTTCTTCGAGCCTTCTGGCAAAGACCGCTCGGATTCTTCCATTTTCATCTTCGAGTACTCAGACTCGCTCAGGATATCAATGTCCCATCCTGTGATTTTCATCGCCAGTTTCACATTTTGTCCCTTTTTCCCTATGGCGATTGAGAGTTGCTGGTCACTCACGATCACCATTGCAGTCTTTTCGTCCTCATTCACGCCTATCCTTTCTACTGATGCGGGGCTGAGGGCCCTGGCGAGGAGTATCCTCGGATCTTCAGTCCAGGGGATGATGTCGATCCTCTCTCCCCGGAGTTCACGGACAATCGACTGCACTCTCGTCCCTTTCATCCCCACACAGGCACCCACGGGATCTATGCTTGGATTATTCGAATAGACGACGAGCTTTGTCCTGTCCCCTGGCTCACGGACGATATTCCTGATGATCACAAGCCCTTCGGCAATCTCTGGGATCTCCATTTTGAAGAGTTCGGCAACAAACTGGGTATTGGATCTCGAGAGGTAGATAGTGGGACCCTTAGGGGTTATTTTGACGTCTTCAATGTAGACCCTCACGTTGTCACCCCTTTTCAGGTTTTCCGCCGGCAGGGCCTCTCTCTGAGGAAGTATCGCCTCTGTCTTTCCGATGTTGATATAATACACCCCCTTTTCCCTGCGCGTCACCGCGCCGCTCACGATGCAGCCGACCTTGTCCTTGTATTCTTTATAGATGATATCCCTTTCGACCTCCCTCACGCGCTGCAGGATCACCTGCTTTGCCGTCTGGGCAGTAATTCTTCCGAAGTCCTGGAGCTGGATAGGAACCTCAACCTCTTCGCCTAAGGACTTATCAGGATCAATCTTTTTCGCCTCCTCAAGGGATATCTCCTGGGTATGGTCCGTTACCTCCTCTACAATCCTCTTTGTTTCGAATACAGTAATCGCACATGTCTTCGGTTCGATGCGGAGGTTGATATTCACCCTACTGATATATCTCTTCCTTGCAGCGGAGAGAAGGGCCGATTCTATGGTTTTGAGGAGCATCTCCCTCGGTATCCCCTTCTCCCTGCTCATCTGGTCAATGATATAGCTGAGTTCTTTCGCCATACTTATTAAATATCGATCTCTAAATTTGCATTTGATATCATTCCATAAGGGATATCGATCTCTTCTATGGCCTCTTTCTTCCTAAAGAGAATGAGCGTGATTCCCTCATCGCGAGTCTCTTTTAGTCTCCCCACAAAAAAGCTCTGGTTCCCAACCTTCTCCTTTGTCACGATCCTCACGAGTTTTCCTTTCTGTTTTTGGAAGTCTTTGGGGGACTTCAGGGACCTGTCAAGACCGGGAGAGGTCACTTCCAGGATATATGATCCCGGAAGGGGATCTTCTACGTCAAGGAGAACCCCGAACCTCCTGCTAAAGGCCTCACAATCTTCAAAGGTGACACCGCCTTCCCTGTCGATTGTAGCTCTGAGGAGATGCCTCATTCCTCTCTTAAAAAGCTCCACATTCACAAGTTCAACGCCCAGTTCACAAGCAACCTCTGTTGCGAGCCCTTGAATCTTCTCTTTACTATTCCTTCCCATCAGAAAACAAAAGAGTGGATGAACCACTCTTTCAGAAATATCTTATAAATTAATATAATAACTATTTACAATTGAAAAGGCAACATCAGGGGTGGCAACCACCCCTGATGTTGTATTGTACTACTACTTACCAGGAGCTGGCGGTGGCGGCGGAGCCTCTGCCGGCTTCTCAGGAGCAGGTTTCTCAGGAGCAGGTGCAGGAGCGGGAGCTGGTGCTTCAGCGGGCTTCTCCGCAGGTTTCATTGGCTCTTCAGCCTTCTTGCAGCCCATTGTAGTGAATACAACTATGAGCATGATTGAAAGTAAAAGGGCAAGAACCTTCTTCATGGGATTGTCACCTCCTTCCCTCTTGGGGTAATCCTAACTACAAAATTAATACCATAACAGTGAAAACAATGTCAAGAAAAAAAACCTGAAGTTTCTTGAGCTTTTTAGGAGCGGTTGAGCTAACCTCTCAACGTTATGAAGAATATAGCCAAACATATTTGAAATTTTGTCAACTCAGGGAATCACGAATCCAGGAGTCAGAAGTCAGAATGAAAAGACAGTTGCTGCTCATTTTTCAAATCCGAAAATAGAAGGTATAATACAAACCATGAAGCTCGGAGAGTCATTGGTGAGAGAGGGGCTCATCAGCAAGCAGCAGCTTGCCCTTGCCCTCGAACGTCAGGTACTGTTCGGAGGGAGGATTGGAACGAATCTGCTGGAGCTCAAGATCATGGATGAGGATGATTTCACAAGATTCCTGAGCAAGTACTTCGATACCCCTGCGGTTACAAAGGAGATCCTCACTGCCATTCCAAGGGATGTCCTCTATTGCATCAGCAGGGAGCTCATCGAAAAGTATAAAATCTTCCCCGTCAAGAAGGAGCACAAGAGGCTCCACACGGCGATGCTCAACCCGAGGGACATACAGGAAATCGATGAACTGAGGTTCATCACCGGGTTTGACATTATACCCCTCGTGATTGCAGAAATACGGCTCCTCTATGTGCTCGAAAAGTATTATGGAATTAAATATGATGTGAGATACTCCAGGTTTTTCACTCATATCAGCCCGGAGATCATGACCGCCGATTCCATTGATCAGATCAAGGTCTCTCTTACAAGGGTCAATGACATGGAAGAGTTAGGGAACATTGTCATCCGAGCTGCATCGAGTGTGGCGGCAAGGGTTGCGCTCTTTAACGTTCAAAACGGAAGAATCGTTCTATGGAAAGCGAAGGGCCTCACAATTGAGGAATTTTCTGCAGGGGAGGGAGAGGTGCCAATCGTTTCAGAAGTATTGAAAGGTAAGAAACATTACAGGGGTCCTATCCTTGATGAGCCTGCCAATAGACCACTCGTAAGGTTCCTCGGAGGAACGCCTCAGGATGTACTGGTGTTACCGATTAGTACAAGAGAAAAGATCACTGCCCTCCTCTTTATCGACAACGGACAGGAGGGCGCACTCGATGCGAATGTCATCCTTCTCTCGAGACTCGCATCCATGGCCTCCTGCGCCCTGGAGATACTAATTCTGAAAAAAAGGATGTCCGAGATATGACCCCACCACCAGGGGTATAGGGTTGAGGGAAGAAGGGCATCATCTCCTGAATTTGTGCAAGAGGATGCCCATATACTTGTTGATAGGGTGTGATCTCCCCAGGAAAGACACAAAAGGCTTCCTTCGTGTTCCGATCTTTTTCAGAATATTTCCGAGTTCCCAGTTCTCAGGGTCTTTTTCCATTACCTTATCGAAGGCGATGTAAGCCTCCCTCCTTCGCCCTGCGGCGATGTAGGCCTTGCCGAGGTTGAGATAGAAGAAGGGGAGGAGGAATTCCTCTCCGAAGGGCACCTTCTCTTTTAGACTCTTTATCGCCTTCTGGCAGGTCGTGATGCCCTGCTCGAAGTTCCTGTGCACATCCGCCTCAAGGTATCCCTTATAGGAGAGGAGGTAGAGGTTATCGGGATGCTGTGCTAAGGCTTCATCAAGGAGTTTCATGGCCTTCTTGGTTTCGTTTTTTCTCAGGAGTTCTTTCACCTCATCGAAGTAGTGCGCTGAGTTCTTCGCCTCCCTCTTTTTCGCTTCCTTAAGTGTACTGATGACCTGCTCATGCTGGCTCACCATATACTCCTGAAGACCTTCTTCAAAGCCTGATTCACCTGCCTTATCCCTTAAATCGTTCTCCTTTACCAAGACTATCTGTCCCTTCAGGTACACCCTAGTGATGACAAGAGGAGCCTTTGATCCGCCCATCTCTGTCTGGACAAAGTACTTCTCTCCCCCGATCACAATCTCGGAATTGAACTCATCACCCTTTTTTGTAACTATCTTTATCCGCTTATCCTTCATACCGACAGTATTATACCCAAATTAAGCTATTTTCACCACCACCCCACGATGGGCACTCTTTCTCCGGAAGATGCCTTTGTTTGTCCGGCGATCTCATCCCCAAGGGGCAGATGATAGAGCTGCGTACTGTCCGTGAATTGCTCATCCGTACAAGGTCACGAGGGGTTGCCATGAGAAGAGAACGGAGAGCTGTTGAGGAGACTTCATATGGCGTCCCCTGATACGGTTCCGCCCCACTGTGCTGAACAGATCTCTTATACTAACTCTCGGGTTCGACTGGTGCGTTATGATTGCACTGCCGACTTGGAAGACCTGGCTTGAGGGAATGTTTCCGGGAATAGGTCTTTAGCCAGTCCAGGTAAATGGGGTAATCATCATCGCTTTCAAAGACTCGCTGACGATAATTGCCCCTCTGAGTGACATGATGCGGGAATCCGACTGCAACTGCTCTTGCCATTCTTGGCATGCTTACCAGTATAATTGGATAGAAATGGCAAGTCAAGAAAATAGGCGCTGTCCGTATTTATGCCGTTCCCCTGTTTAACATGAAGTTCACCGGGAGCGTTAGCGATCCGGTGGAACACCTGGTTCGGCTATCTCTTGTTTCCGAAGCTCTGTCCACGAATCACAACACCCCCGGGACGAAGGTGCTGCTGTTAGAAAACCCACGTTCTTGCCGCGATATCTGCCAATTCCGCTTGACGTTTGTCGATTTCTGCCTGTGTCCAATCAGATATAGAGCACAGGTCTTGGGTGATCTTGAATTTGGAATCTCGGTATATGGTCTTCTTGAACGCGAACTCCCGGCTCTCGCAGTCGCGATTCATAGGTTCGGTCAAGATTGTTAGGTTTCCAATTTTGTTGAGATGCTCCTTAAGATATTCGTCTTTGCGCATGGGAGAAGGCCATTTCGGACCGGGACGTTTTGGAAGCACATGTTCCACAGAGAGGGATTCAGGGTTTGGCACGAGGCTTTGGTCACCGACAATGGTAGTCTCCAATTTGGATAGCAAATACTTGATAATACGCGGTGTGGTGAGAGTCTTCTCTCTAAAAGAACTCTTGAATTCATCGTCGTTCGGCCAAATGTTGAGGAAACTCTCTTTCACGTCTTTCAGTTGCACCGGGGTTTTGCGCATGGTACTACTGGCTTTGGCGTAAGCCGTTTCCAGATTCCCAGTTCCCTTGGCACAAATAATACTGTAGCGGACCGTAAGGCCTACTACCCACTCCAAGATTCGCGGCAATTCCTTCGGGTTAGCGAGATAGGTTGACAGTATCAACGGATAGCACTGAATAGGGCCGAGTATAAGTATTTCTTCGAGAAGCTGTTGGCATTTGACTCCGAATGGAGACCATATGTCATGGTCAGGATTTCGAATAGCGTCGTAGACACTCGCAGATGTCCTCAAACTGGAGATGTACTCTATTGCCTTGGGGTTGCTTCGGACCTCCGTTTTGATCTTTTTGTATAGTTCCTTCTCCCGTGTCTGTCCATAACTTGCTCATCCATTCGTGTCTAATGAACGTCTTCATGTGCTCCTGCCCAATGAGCGCGACAATCTGAGTCCATTGGTTTTTTGCCTCCTCTATTCGCTTACCAGCCTTACTGAAGAGGAAGTTCTTCAGCATATCTGACAAGGTGAGGTCTATGCCCCGATCGTTGAGGGTCTCAAAAAGGACATAGGCGGAATCCTCGTTGTTTGTGATGACCTGAATGCACGAAACGCTGTCTGTTATCGCCTCGACGAGCGTTGATAGATAAGAAATATTCGTAAAGCTCGCCGAGCCTTTTTTGGCGGAGTCGTAGAAAGCAAGATAAGCTTGCGCAATCAGTCGATTGCTTTCTATTATCTCTTTGTTCCTTGATATTGCCGTAAGATCACTATATTTCTTCTTGGAGTCTATTATCTGCCAGTACAAATCGTTATCCATCTCGTTGAGAGCAAGCTTCGGGACGGCCACCATGGTTTTGAGGTCACGGGAGCAAAGATAGTGCGTTTCAACGTGCTGGGCTCGTGCAGAGTCGTTAGCCGCCGCGAAACCGTCCCGGATCGCAGCGAGAAGAAGGGATACTGTTGCCAACCTCTGTTGGCCATCAACGACGTCCAATGAATTGTCGCTCTTCTGGATGAAGACCATCGACCCTAAGAAGTAGCTGTCTTGGTTATCATATAGAACGCTTTGAATGTCGTCCCACAAATCAGTGATTTGGGCTTTGGTCCAAGAAAAATTCCTTTGATACGTTGGAACGCGCAAAGGCCGCTTGTCAGACAGAATTGATCCCAACGACTTCTCTTCTGATTTAATGGATGACTGAGTAGTTGTCATGTCTCACCCGTCCTATTCTATTCTGCTTCTGCCTGCGGCCCATTTGAGCGGCGGCCGACGAGCGTAGCGAGGAGAGAACCGCAAGCAAGCGAAGCGCGCTTCCGGCCGTCCGCTCGAAATGGTTGTTAGCCGTCATTCTTTTCGAGACCTTGAGGCTTAATGAGCTCCTACCAAGAACGACTGAGTCGCGTGTTGCCCGGGCTTTACACACAGTTTGGGAATACGTTTCATCGGTACTTTCATGAACCGTAACGCTGCAGTGGCTTGGCCATGGGCGTCGAAGACGGAACGGCCAGCCCCGATGGCCTGATAGAAGATCTCATAAAAACGAATCGCCTCATGATCATAGATATCATCGTTCACCCCCACGGCGCACTCAACTGCCTCAGCGATGCGCTTCGCGCACCGATAGGACTTGCATGTATCTACGATGGCTAAACGCAGATCGTCTCCAAGGCAGCTTAGTAAGCCGGCAAGCGCCGCATCTGCCACCACGACTTCACCGCCGTCGTGAGATGGCAGCAGCACGTCGCCCCCATTCTGATTCCCGGAGATGTGTACAACGTTCGGTCTGTAGGAATTGAGCTTGGCGAAGATATTGGCGTCAGTGACATCGAACTCGGCTCGAAGGGTAATTTGCTTGGAGAAGCGAGACTTCTCGACCGCGGCTTTGATCTTCTTGTATTGGCCCTTCAGATCCAGTCCGCGCCCGACATCGCAAGCGATAAACTGTACGCGAAGGGGTCGGTCCGGGCCAACTTTGTGGTCGGGCGTCATGACACTGCTCGACCGCTTGTGCTTCTCGCTGTCTCCTGGCCACGGCTGTCGTTCCTTCACCTCACGTGCGGCTGCATCGCTCCCGACTAGTGCCGCACGAAGTCCGGCCGTCAGACGGCGTCGCTGCTCCTCCTGTGACTTTCCGACGAAATCGATGTAGACGAGATCTCGAAACAATGCCGGTATCGAGCACTGCTCAATCCGAACGGGAATCACACGTCTTTTCAGACCCAGCGGATCCTCGGCAACAGCAGACTGCATTTCCAATGACGCGAAGGGAGACTTAAAGTACTCCGGCGATAGAATGGCTAACACGTGATCCGAATTCTCTAGCCACGTACGCATTTCGTTGATGAATCGCGTCCCCGGCGGGAAGTGTTCCGCCTGTAATCTGTAGGTGTATCCCGCTCTACTCAACTCCCATGCAATCCATTTCGCCCATTCAACGTCAGTGCCGGTATAGCTGATGAAGAAGTTGACGGAGGGCAGTTTCGTTTTCTGACTACGAGCGGGCATGAGATAGCCTCCGAGATGCCGATGACGCCGAATGCGGAACTAAGCCGTGCCCCGGAGGGGCATCGGTCTTGAGTGACTGGTTCTTCCCGAGCGGAGCGAGGGAGGCCAGGCACTCACGGCTTAGTTCCTCATTCCCCCCTCGCTCCGCTCGGGGGGAACCAGTTATTAGAAAGCTTCCCGATAACATCGGCAATATTCACCTTCTCCGAGTCGTCAGAGTCGTCACTCTTATAGCAACTGATTGATATATTGTATTTATATGGTCGAATAATACTACATTTGCAATAATATCAGGCTTACTGTCTAACATGAGAGGCCCAAGCAGAGCGGTACCTGAGCTGGATTTTCAATAACATGTCAATCAGATGCTTAGTATAGGGGTTCATAAATTCGGTTACTTATTGTCATTTCGAACGGAGTGAGAAATCTTAATTGCTATCGGATCACATAAGATATCTCCCTTCGGTCGATATGACACACAACTTATGAAATGGAGCACTTAGATAGACTCCGCGGTGCATTGCCGGTTTTTACACTGGTCATGACAACCCTCTCTTATAATTGAATGTTGCCCTTTAATAAGTTCTCATAATTGAATGCACAATTTGCCTGAAAATCCCCCCTCACCCCCCTTTTCCAAGGGGTGAAAGAAGGGAGCCCCTTTCCAATGGGGGGATGTTCCATACAATTCCTGGAAGAACCTTAATTTTAAATCCTCACAGGTAGCCTTTTTGCTGCAAATACTCATTTATCTTACCCGACAATCTTTGCGCCTGTTCTTTGAACTCCGTATAGTCTTCTTTCGCGAAGGTATATGCAGGATTATAATCGGTCTCTTCCCTGTATTTCATCAAACTTGCAAAGATGTGAGATTCCCTTATCCCGAATATCCCTGCTTTTATAAAATGAAGGCCAAAAACCCTGAGCACCCCTTCATGGCTCCTTGGCTCAAGACCTATCGTCAGGAGGAGCGCTCGAATGGTGTGGAGCATGAAGTAGTACAGCCTCGAAATTGCATCGCTTAAAAAAACCATTCTCAAAGAGGAGGGTTGAGGCATCCAGTGCCATTGAGGCCCTGTCGAGTTCAGCTTTGATATTCTCTTTTTTATTCTCTTCGGTCACAGGAAGATTCCTTCTCTCTCAATGTCGAGTGCTATCCTTCTCTCTCTCCCTTTAAGAAATTCGAATTCCTCTTCCGAGAGTATCAGCGTAGAGAGTGGTTTAAGATATTTCAGCTCTATGTCAGCCACCGCATCAAGAATCCGTTTCTTCAACTCCCGTGTAAGCCCACGCACAATGATTGCCACATCAATGTCTGATCCGCGTTCGTAATCTCCCCTTGCCCTTGAACCGTAGAGGACCAGTTTGACCATGCTCTCACCGGCAATTACCTTAACGGTATCTTTCAATTCAGCTAAAATTTTATCTTCTTTGCTTTTCCCTGATAAGGATCGTGCTTTTTCCATTTCACATTTTCACCCCCACCTTAACCTCCCCCCTCGAGGGGGAGGAAATTGGTTTTTTTGGTATGGAGGCACGCATGTGCGTGTCTCCATACCTCTCAAAAGACCTCCCCTCCCCTTGCGGGAGGGGACGAAGGGGAGGGGGGCTGAAATAGTATCATTTAGACAAATTATCCCTGGCGACTCAGTCCTGAGTTGCAGCTTCACGGCTGCAGCGGATCATGAGGGCCTCAATCGCTTCCTCAGGAACGCTCCGTATCACCTGGAGCACCAAAGATTCATCCATTGTGAGAAGCCCTCTCAAGAATCCCCTGTATCGATCCGTCCCCTTCTTGTCCTTGTTTGACTCGATACTCCAGCCGAGCAGAAGGTCGAGACTCAGGTTCCTCACTGCCATCCTTCCCATGGTATAGGCCAAATAAATGGCGCGTTCACTCGCATGCCCGGTTTCAGAATCCCCGTCTCTCCCGATTTCACCAAGGAGATAGAGAAGCTTCCTCACGTCCCTGGCATTCATCTGGCGGGAGACCTTCCCCAGTGTCATGCACATGATACCATACGAAGGTATCCTTTCATTTCCCCCTTCGGCTCCGATATCGGGAAGCGCCTCTGAAACAGGGCCGAACCTCTTTCTGAGCTCTTCATCCAATGCGGTGCAATAGGATAACCTGTCACCCCTCTCGATGCCAATGGTATCCCTGCATGAGAGCATCCTTACATCACTGAAGATCTCAGTGCATCCTTCAGTGTATACTTTGTGCAGCTCCTCCTGCACAAAACCCCCATAACAGACATTCTGACAGAATAAAAGCAAAAGAGAAAGCACAGTAATAATCATAACAGGAATCCGTGATAGTAAACAGAAAGAGATTTCCTTAAAAAATGAGATGCCCTTCTCTATTCAATTGCGACATATGTCTCAGTACGGTTGATACCCCTGATCTTTCTCACCCTTTTCAGGATATTCTCAAATACCTCGTGTGTGTCCTTCCCCTCGAGAACCGCTATGATGTCATAAGGCCCTGTCACCACATCTGCATTGATGACCCCCTTGATTCCTCTGAGGGCATCCCGTATGAATGCATCCTTCCCCGGCAAAACGTTCGTGAGCAAGTATACACGTGCCATGAAATCCTCCTATTCTGATCTTAATAGTGATGAGTAAGTAGTTACCCCTGCTCCGTGGGTAGCTGCAGTCCTCTTACCGCTGCAATCTCATCCTCCTTCGTCCTGAGGTTACCACTCAACCGGCCTTCAAGGAGGGTAGCGAAAATACGAGAGTATATAGGGCCGGGAATGATTCCCATATTCTTGAGGTCTGTGCCTGTGAGATGGGGTTTTATCTTCCTTAGCTCTAAAAGATATTGGGATATCTCCTTCTTCTTATGGGTATCAGGGGTGAGGGCCATCGCAAAGAGCAGTGTCTCGGCGTCGATCACATGCATCACCTTATAGATCCTTGCAGGGTCTTGAAGAGGGAGCATCCTGAGGAGTTCTTTTGCCATCATAATCCCCTTAGTAATTCTTTCATTGATCTTGGGAGGAGTCGAGAGCCTGCAAAGGACCATGTCGCGGTCCTCATCGCTCAAACTTGAGAGTAATGTCATCAGATACAGTGTGCTCTTGTCAAGCCGCTCATCAAGAAAGAGGAGGTTGAACCACGAGAGGGTGTCATGGAGTGACTGGAGCCGTGATTCCATCTCTCCGTCAAAAACGAGGTTTTTCTGGATCACCTTTAAAAGTCCATATTCCGAGAGCCGCTTGATTGCCCTCACCGGCTCGGTCTCATCGAAGGTCATCCTGAGCTCTTCGTAAAGACGGGAGCCCGAAAGCTTGTCGAAGAGGTTCATCCGCAGCGCAGACTTCATGAGGTTCTGTGTGTGCTTGCTGATCTTGAATCCAAACCTCTCCGAGAAGCGTACCGCCCTGAATGCCCTTGTGGGATCTTCGATAAAGCTAAGGTTATGGAGCACCCTGATAGTTTTTTCTTTGAGGTCCCTCTGTCCTCCGAAATAGTCTATGAGCATGCCGAAGTCCTTCTTGGTCAGTTTGACCGCAAGTGTGTTGATGGTAAAATCCCGCCTGCTTAAATCCTTCTTTATCGATGAGACCTCGACCTTCGGCAAAGCTGCAGGGGATTCGTAGTACTCCATTCTCGCCGTTGCCACATCGATTTTAAGGTTATGGGTGAAGACCTGCGCTGTTCCGAAGCGTTCATGGGTCCTTACCTTCGCATTGAGTATCCTGCCGAACTCATTCGCGAAACGAATGCCATCCCCCTCGATGACGATATCAATATCGAGATTCTCCTGTCCCCGCAGGAGGTCCCTCACCGAACCTCCCACAAGGTAGGCATTGCACCCTAGCAACTCTGCCACCTCACCAGCAAAATGGAGGCATTCCTTTACACTCGGTGGGAAACGCTCCTTGAGCCAGGTCACGAGGTTCCTGCCGATAGACAGTTTTTCCTCAGCCGAGTTGACCTTCACCCCGCTCCGTTTCAGCATATCCTCATAGAGTGTTCTGAGGATGTCTGTCCTCGTGATAGCGCCAACAATTGCCCCCCCTACGACTACAGGCATGAAGCGCTGGTTCTGTTCGATCATCAACCGCTCAATATCCCGTATCTGGGCCTCAGGGCCTACGGTCAATGCATCAGTCGTCGTGAAGTCCTTCACCCTGCTCTTCCCAAACCCGTGAAAAATAGCCTTTTCAACGACCTCCCGGGAGATGATTCCCTTATAGGTGCCGTCTTTAACGACAGGGAGCACATTCACACCGTACCTTGTCATCATAGACTCGGCTTGCCGTATTGAATCGTCCCAGATTACGGTGATCACTGGGGTGACCATGATATCACTCGCATTCCTTCCGAACCGTATCGATGATCCGATTAAACTCTTCACCTCATCCTCAACCACCTCGAGGGATGCCCCCTTCACCGTTGCTGATGCCGCACTCGGATGACCTCCCCCTCCCATGGTCTTCATCAGTTCCCCCACATTGAATTCCGGTACCCTACTCCTGCCAATCAACAGGATCTTCCCTTCCATGCCGAGCAGCAGGATAAGGCCATCTATGTCTTCCATATACATGATCCAATGCGCGAGGTGCGCCGCATCTCCGACAAAATCTTCCCTTGATGCCTTTACGACCTTGACCCTGATGCCGTTGACCTCCATGTCACTCGATGAATGGATAAGTTCGTGAATAAGGGTAAACTCCTCCTTGCTCAGCTCAGCGCTTATGAAGTTCGAGACTATATTGAGACTTGCACCCCGTTTCAGCAGATACGTAACAGCGATGAGGTCCCTCTCTGTGGTTGAAGGAAAGAGGAAAGAGCCCGTCTCTTCATAGATTCCGAGGCAGAGGATCGTCGCCTCTATCGGAGTGATGTGGATCTTCCTTGCCCTTAGTATTTCTGTGAATATCGTAGCCGTGGCACCCACATCCTCGATCACCTCGATGGTACCATGTATCTCGCCATCCGAGAGGGGGTGATGGTCATAGATATGGATCTCCGGACCCCTTGGCTCTCTGAGTAGCTCCGAGAAGGGACCTAACCTGTCAGGAGAATGGGCGTCAACAATGATAAGCCTCGTGATCTTTGAGAGGTCTACGTCCCTGAGACGGCATATTTCGATGGGGTGAAAGGCGGCTATGAATTCACGGAGTTTCTTCTCCTGTGATCCTGGGAAGACGATCTTTGCGCCGGGGTAGAGCTTCCGTGCGGCGATCATTGAGGAAAAGGAGTCAAAATCAGCATTTATGTGCGAGATGATGACATCCATGATCCATAGGGTGAAGACTGACCTCAGGGACTCATCGGTCGGCGGTCACCTCTTTCCCCGTTGTGCTCCCTGAGGTGCCGTCTTGCCCGGGACAGCCATTGTATCAAGTTCTTGGTTCCGAGTGTATTTATCACGTCCCTCTTTTCGAGCCATCCCCTCCTGCCGATAGAGACACCATAGCTCATATAGTCGAGATGGCTGATCAGATGGGCGTCAGTATTGATAATGATCGGTATCCCCATCTCCTTTGCCTTCTTTGCAAAGGCATCATTTATATCCAACCTCAATGGAAAGGCATTGATCTCGAGTGCCTTTCCATTCTCTCCGGCTGCTCTAAAGACCTCTTCGATATCCATTTCGTGAGCGTCACGTTCCCCGATAAGCCTACCCGTGGGATGGGCGATGACTGTTACGTAGGGATTCTCTAACGCCGACAGGAGCCTTTTCGTAAGCTGTGCTCTCCCCTGTCTGAAGCCTGAATGGATAGAGGCAACAACCACATCAAGCTCCCTGAGAACCTTGTCTGGGAGATCAAGGGTATAGTCGCTCCTGATATCCACTTCGGCCCCGGTCAGCACCCTGAAGCCATTCATCCGCCTGTTGATCTCCCTTATCTCCATCACCTCCTCGAGGAGCCTCTCTTCGTTGAGCCCCCTCGCAACGCCGAGGCCCTTCGTGTGGTCAGTGATGGCGATATACTCATACCCCCTCTCCCTTGCCGCCTTTATCAACTCATCGATGGTATGGTTGCCGTCACTCCTTTTGGTATGCACATGGAGGTCGCCGCGTATATCCTTCAACTCGATGAGATCCGGAAGCCTGCCCTCCAGGGCTGCTTCTATCTCTCCCGTATCCTCCCTTAATTCAGGGGGAATATAGGGGAGGCCGAGCAATCTATAGACATCCTCTTCCCTTTCACCTCCGAGCCTCTTGTTGTCGGTACCCCTGAAGATTCCATATTCGTTGATCTTCAGGCCTGCCTTCACCGCCATCTCCCTGATCCTTATGTTGTGTGCCTTGCTCCCGGTAAAATAGGCAAAGGCCGCACCAAAGGACCCTTCTTCGACGACCCTGAGGTCCACCTGAATCCCCTCGGTTGTCACCACGCTCGATTTTGTGGGGCCATGCATCACAACCTCTTTCACCTGGGGGAGATGGATAAATACATGCATGGTCTTCTCAGGATTTTCCGATGTGGCGAGGATATCGATATCCTTGATCGTCTCCTTCCATCGTCTGAGGCTCCCCGCAAGGGCAAGCTCATTGACAGGGGCATTCCTCTTCTGCATTTCCCCGATGATCTCCTCTGCAATTGGGAGGACCCTCCCGAGGGGATGTCTTTCCTTGCCCCTCCTGACCATCTCAATGCCTTTTAGGATATTCTCCTCTGTTTTGTCTTTGATACCTGGAAGACCGGAGAGCTTGTGTTCCCTTGCAAGGAACTCGAGCTCATCGATGTTCGTGATCTTTAGCCGCTCATAGAGGAGCTTCGCTGTCTTCGGTCCGAGGCCGGGCACAGACAACAGGGCTGTGAAACCCTCGGGCACCTCCTTTTTCAGCTCATCATAGGCTTCGATCGTCCCTGTTTCAATATACTGATGTATCTTCCCTGCGAGGTCCCTCCCGATCCTCGGTATTTCAAGGAGCTCCTTCTCTGTCATCCTAGAGACGTCCTTCGGGAGGCCCCCGATAATCTGGGCAGCCCTCTGGTAGGCTCGGACCCTGAAGGGATTTTCCCCCTTTATCTCGAGGATGTCGGCGATCTCGCTGAAGATCTTCGCGATCTGCTGATTGATCATCGATTCATAAGCCTCATGAGCTCGAGGGCGTTTCGAGGGGCGTAGCCGAATGCATCGTTGTTGAAATAGAGAAAGACATCTCTCTTCTGCCTGCTATACCGTTGAATCCGTGCCGCATCGTCCTTCAATGCCCCAAGGGGATAGCAGGTAGCATAGCTTCCCCCCTCACCGTGCCTCCGGATATATACGAAATCCGAGGTGAGGGGCGGGTCTTTCAGGAACTCTGGCCAGTCCGCTATGCAGAGGGCGACATTCTCTTTTCTGAGAAGGGAGATCACCTTTTCCGTGAGCCATGACTCCTCCCTGAACTCAAATGTGTGCTGCGCGTTGTAAGGCCTCAATCGCTCAAGGAATTCTGACAGCCTTTCGAGATTTACCTTCATGCCCGGGGGTAGCTGCCAGAGGATGATGCCGAGCTTTTCCTTCAGTGCGAGCGCCCTTGAAAAGAAAACGTCAAGCGGTTCAGCAGGGGCCTTAAGCTTCTTCACATGGGTGATGAATCTCGAACCCTTGAGGGAGATGAGGAAGCCGGAGGGGGTCTCCTCATACCACTTCATGAAGGTCTCCTTCTCGGGCATGCGGTAGAAAGTCACATTGAGCTCAACCGTGGAGAACCGGGCCGCGTAGTACTCAAGCCAATCTGTTTTCGGAAGCCCATCGGGGTAAAAGGTTCCTCTCCAGTGATCGTAAGAGAACCCGCTGCACCCGATGTTCACTGTAGGCATATACCTATTGTATCACATACCCTTCCGAGTATTTCTTGTTGTCATCTCGCGAGCCCCAGTGAACCTAAGTGTTGCAAAAAAGACATGGCAGACATCCCTCAACGCCTTTAAGGCGATGAAACTGTACTCATCCGGCTTGCATGGTCATACCTCACCGGGGTGTGGTCATGCAGTCAGGCTTGGAACGTGGCTTCCGATACGTTTACTGCTGCCTTGCCATCTTCAGCCCTTCCTTGATGAGGATGAAGAGGACCACTGTCATCCCCAGGATGAGGCCGAAGAGGTTCACGAGCCTGAACGCGACGAGGATGGTAATGATGATGAAGAGGATGAGGAGTCTCAGGATGTTCAGGATAAGGAGGGTCACGTTCGCTTTGTGGGTACCGAGGAGGCTCTCGATCCCCCATGCGAGTCCCTTGAGGTTGAGAATGCCCAGGATACCGCCGATGAGGATGCTTGCAGGGATCAACCGGGGGTTACCGAGTAAAACGAGGAACTCGATCTGCTCAAGCTTTGCTCTTACGAGGAAGGTGAAGAGGACCAGTGGGAGTACTACAAGTATGCTCTGGTTAATGACCCTTTTTGTCAGTTCCATCCTGTTTCCGTGCAACCCTTATGAGTTCCCGGAACCCTGCGATGACTCCGAGGATGAAAAACAGTATAGTCAACCAGGGGAAGGTTCCCAGGAATTTGTCAAGAAAATACCCGATGGCGAATCCGGCGAACGTAGCGAGAACCAGGTTTATTCCCACCGAGCTCGCTTCCAGGAGCTGTCTTAAAAGGCCTTTCTCTTCTCCGCCCTGCGGCACTTCGCGTTCCCCTATTCCTCTATTCTTCGCAGTCTATACTATCTATAAATAATCATTGAATTGCACACATATTGAATTGCACACATTGATAGTATTAATATAACAATATTTAAAAACATCGTGTTGAATTCCCAATGGTCTTCTTTCGGATAATAGGATCCTGGACTCTCTCGAGGGTGAAAGCACTCGGGCATATGTTCATCTTTCTGATGAATGCCTTTTACTACGTCTTCATTCCCCCTTTCAAATTCAGACAGTTCCTGAGGGAACTCAGGTTTATCGGTACGAAGTCCATGACCGTCATCTCGCTCATGGGGTCGTTCACCGGAATGGTCCTTGCCCTGCAGGGATATCATACGCTCAGAAAAGTCGGCTCCGAGGCGATGCTCGGTCCTACGATCGCCGTCAGCCTCATCAGGGAACTCGGTCCCGTGCTCTCCGCACTGACTATCACCGGGAGGGCCGGTTCCGCCCTCTCAGCAGAGATCGGGATTATGAGGATTACCGAACAGATCGATGCCCTTACCTCGATGGCCCTGAACCCGATGCGTTACCTTGTCGTTCCCAAGATCGTTGCAGCCATCATTGCATTCCCGCTGCTCACATCACTCTTCGACCTCATCGGCATCTATGGCGGATATATTGTGGGTGTGAAGCTCCTCGGATTGAGCTCCGGGACTTACTTCTCACAGATGGAGCACTTTGTCGATATGGAGGATATCAGGATCGGGCTCTACAAATCCCTTACCTTCGGCGTACTCGTCCTGTGGGTATGCTGCTATAAGGGTTTCTACACGGGATACGGCGCAGAGGGGGTGAGCAAGGCCACGACTGAGGCCGTCGTACTGTCTTCGGTACTGGTCCTGATCTCCGATTATTTCATCGGCTCCCTGTTCGTGTGAGGGCCGTGTGATCGAGATCATCGGCCTCTTCAAGTCATTCATGAGCCAGGAAGTCTTGAAAGGGATCGATCTGACAATAGCCGACAGGGAACTGCTCGCCATCATTGGTGAGAGCGGAGGGGGCAAGAGCGTTCTCCTGAAGCATATGATAGGCCTCATCAAGCCTGACAGGGGCAAGATACTCGTCGACGGCAAGAACATCGTGGAACTCAGCGGGTCCGAGCTCGACAGGATCAGGGAACAGTTCGGCGTTGTCTTCCAGGGAGGCGCACTCTTCGATTCACTCACCGTATATGGTAATGTAGCCTTTCCGCTTCAGGAGAAGACGAGAATAAGCAAGGGGGAGATACGCGAAAGGGTTAAGGAGGCCCTCGATGACGTTGGACTGAGGGGCATGGAAGAGAAGTATCCCGCAGAGATAAGCGGCGGTATGAGAAAGAGGGTGGCTCTCGCTCGTGCGCTCATCACCGAGCCGAAGATTGTGCTCTTTGACGAGCCCACCACCGGTCTCGACCCCGTCATGCTCGACTCCATCCTCAAACTCATTGTCGAGACCCATGTGAAGTACGGCTTCACCGGGGTAGTGATTAGCCATGACATCCCGGAGATCTTCGATGTAGCGGACCGGGTCGCCTTTCTCTACAAGGGAACTATAGCGGCCTTCGGGAAGCCGGAGGAAGTGTGGCCTTTATTGGGTACAATTGTGGAGCCTTTCGTAAAGGCCTGCTGGAAGAGGGTCTTATAAGATATATGTATTCGTTGGGGGTAAGGAATGAGAAAGTTTGATCTCGAAATGGCGGTCGGCATCTTCGTGCTCATCGGTGTTTTCTGCCTTGTTTATATTTCGATAAGGCTCGGCAGGCTCGAGGTGATAGGCAGTGGATACTACACTGTGTATGCAGATTTCGAGAAGGCAGGCGGGATAAAGCAAGGCTCCAGTGTCGAGATCGCCGGTGTGGAGGTAGGCAAGGTAAAAAGCATAAGGCTCGACAATTATCAGGCACGCGTCGAACTCTCGATCGAAAAGACTGTCAAGCTCCAGGAGGATACGATTGCATCGATCCGTACGAAGGGCCTCATAGGTGAGAAATTTGTGCAAATCACCCCGGGCGGGTCTGACAGGACTATTCCCGCGGGAGGAAGGATCAGGGAGACAGAATCGGCAATCGACGTAGAAGAGCTGGTCTCGAAATATATATTCGGAAAGGTTTAGGAGGAATCAATGAGTAAGAAACACATCTTTACGGCATGCTTCGTTTGTCTTTCCCTCTTCGTATGCTTCAATGTCTCATACGGTCAGGGGCCCTCGCAGGGGGATGGTCAGAAGGTCGTGCTCACCCTCGAAGAGTGCATCAAGAAGGCTGTCCAGTTCAGCCCTGAGATAGGGGAATCACGCTACGAGGAGGAAGTCTACAGGTCAAAGAAGCTCCAGGCAGATTCGGCGGTCTATCCCCAGATAGAGATCATCGCGACGACAGGGGTATCACCGGAGGCAAAGGAGGACGAGTTTCTGAAGACTGATGTGGCAGACAGGTCTTTTAACGGTGTCTTCGGCAGGATCGATTATTCATTGATACAACCGATCTACACCTTCGGCAAGATCGAGGGATACAGAAAGGCTGCATCGAGCGGGGTCAAGGCTGCCCATGCGGGGGTGGAGAAAAAGACATCCGATATCGTGCTGAGGACAAAAGAACTCTACCATGGCCTCCTCCTCGCCAAGGATTTGAGAAATCTCGTCCTTGAGATACGGGATGATCTCGTGAATTCAATCAGCAAGGCGGAGAGACAGATCGAGCAGGGTTCACCATGGGCCGATGAGACGAACCTCTTTAAACTGAAGGCCTTCATGGGTGAGGTCGAGAAGAACCTCAATGAAGCGGAAAAGGGTATCAGCCTTGCCAGGGATGCCCTCATGACGAGCATGGGATTGCCCAAGGGTATGGAGTTCTCTACCGCCGATTCCTCGTTGGTTCCTGAGGAGAAGGAGCCCGATAGCCTGAACACATTCGAGCAAATGGCAGTGACGCTCAGGCCTGAGTTTACCCAGCTTCAGGAGGGACTTAAGGCAAGGGATGCCCTCATCAGTGTTGAAAAGAGCAACTACTATCCCCATATCTTCCTCGCAGTGAAGGGGTATATCTCGGGTGCGACAAACCGGGACAGGATAAGGAATCCTTATGTCTACGACATCTTCAGCGACACTGTGGGGGCAGCCTTTCTCGGGCTCAAATGGTCCATGGACTTCGGTATCACGGAGGGAAGGGTGAAGGAGGCTAAGGCAGAATACAGCAAGCTTCTCGAGAAGAAGAGGTTTGCCGATGAAGCCATACCACTCCAGGTGAGGAAGGCCTATCTCGACCTTGAGGAGGCAAAGAAGAACGTTGCGGAGACCGAAAAGGGCTATAGGAATGCAAAGAAATGGCTGGTCACCGCCATCGCAAATTTCGACCTCGGCATTGGTGAGGCAAAAGAAATCGGTGAAGCGGCGGTCCTCTATGCGAAACTGAAGGCGGACAACCTCCGATCCCTGTACAATCAGCGGCTTGCCTACGCGAATCTCCTCTACGCCGCAGGAACAACCCTCAAGGAAATCCAATGATAGGAGGATCCATGGAAAAGGGAAAAGGTTCAATCATGGTGCTCATCCTCTCGTTGCTGCTCTTCACTCCCTCTACCACGGCAGGTGCCGGGATACCAACGAATCAGGTGAAGGATACTGTCGACAGGGTGATCGATATCCTGAAGAACAAGGATCTTTTGAGGCCCGAGAAGAAGGAGCAGAGGAGGGCGGCGATGCGCAAGATCGTGGGAGAGCGCTTCGATTTCGATGAGATGTCAAAGCGTACCCTTGCGCTGCACTGGCAGAAGAGGACACAGGCGGAGAGGAGAGAGTTTGTGAGTCTCTTCAGCGACCTCCTCGAACGGTCTTATATCAATAAGGTTGAGAGTTACACGGACGAAAAGACCATCTATATCGATGAGAGCACTGAGGGAGAGTACAGCGTAGTGAAGAGTAAGATCATCACAAAGAGGAATGTGGAGGTCCCGATCGATTATAAGCTCCTCAAGGAGGGCGGCGAGTGGAAGGTGTATGATGTGGTGATCGAGGGGGTAAGTCTCGTCAACAATTACAGGAACCAATTCAATAAGATCATCCGCACCCAGTCCTATGAGGAGCTCGTCAAGAGGCTGAAAAACAAACAGGAGCAGGCGCTCTTTGAGGAAAAGGCGAAGTAGAATTCCAGTCTCGCTTGCTTTCACCACGGCCAGCGAAAAATCATTGCCCTCCTTTCCCTCTTATCAAGCCTTGTGATACCCTCGTCATGGGTTGCTCTCAAAGCCTCCCCATATTCTTGATCTGTAATCCTGCGATCTAAAGGCGGGCACTTGTGTGCGTTACCACACGGACGATA
>Ga0315295_10000970_pt1 | contig 24485 bp, 24 predicted proteins | sample YL17G14_0_MG_FD_204453 | JGI IMG/M metagenome (GOLD analysis project Ga0315295, IMG submission 204453) | Sediment microbial communities from Yellowstone Lake, YNP, Wyoming, USA - YL17G14_0 | ecosystem: Environmental > Aquatic > Freshwater > Lake > Sediment | place: USA: Wyoming | collected... | reverse complement strand
GCGTGATGCATCCATATACTCACTCCTTCATTTCAAGTTCTACGATACCTGTCCCAAGCGGTATGGGTTGGCCCACTATGACATTCTCTGTAACGCCGTCCAGTCTGTCGACGAGTCCCTGTTTTGCGGCATCGAGGAGATGTTTTGTTGTAACCTCGAAAGAGGCTCGTGCGAGAATTGAGGTTTTCTGCCCCGAGATGCCATGCCTTCCTATGGATTTGAGCTCTCCATCCGCGGTCATGACATCGGCGAGAAGCATGAGGTGTCGAACCTCAACCTCCAGCCCCTGCTCTTCAAGTGTCTTTCGTATCTCATCCACAATGGCGTTGCGCGCAGCCTCCACACCGAGTACCTCATATATTTCACGTATGTCGTTGGTCGTCGTGCGCGTCGCGTCAACCCCCTTTATGGTTAACACCTTTTTAAACTTTGACCCTTCGGTGTATATGACGTACTCATCCCCCTCCTTGCGTATGAGGGCCTTGTTTATCGTGCGTATGCCTTTGAGTTGCGTGGTCTTCACCTTCATCATGAACTTGCGCAGTTTCATGAGGGAGACGTTTCCCGGAGAGAGGGTGATTGACGTCTCATCGTGTTCTGTCTCGAGATTCTTGGTCTTCTCAAACTTCTCAAGCACCTCCTCCATCGTGATTCCCTGCTCTTCCATGATGTACTTGTCGAGCTCCACGACGAGCTTCATGTTGGTGACATTCATCTGTATGTTCCGTGCGATATTCTCAATGGTGCTCCCCTCAATCCTGCGGGCGACCTGGAGGGCGTGCTCCCTGTCGTGATGGTGCTCTTCGTCGAGGTATACTGTCATGAATGGAGTGGAGGGATTTCGGCGGACATCGACAATCTCGATGATTCTGGGGAGACCGAGGGTAACATCGAGTTCCGAGACGCCGGCGTAGTGGAAGGTGTTGAGTGTCATCTGCGTGCCTGGTTCTCCAATGCTCTGGGCTGCCACGGTCCCCACCGCTTCACCCGGGTCAACGAGGGCTTTCGTGTACTCTCGGACGACCTCGTCTATGATTGCCTTCACCTCGCTTTTGAGGAGGTTGTGTTTCTTGTTTGTCTCCCTCAGTTTCTGTCTGAGTTTTTCCTTCACAGAAAGAGGGAGCGAGGTGGCACCATCCACCTCGTCTCGTATGTCCTCCTCGCTCACAGGCTGCTTTGCCTCCTTTTTTCTCCTCCTCACCTCAGACTTAATGAGGGCGAGGATTTCTTCAGTCTTTAATCCCTTCTTCTCGTTTTCCGAAAGTATTTCTGACTTTATCTCCTCGAAGAATTCAGGAGGAATTTTGGATGATTGCTTCTCTATGATTTTGATGACGGTCTCTTCTTTTACCATGTCACTCACCTCTATGTACAAGGGTCTTGTGTATTATCCAGTCTATGTCCACCGCCTCACCATAGTTGCTCTTGGCAGGATCGACGCCATCCTCCCCATATCTGAACTGCACGACAATGCCGTCGTTTCCGCGCACCGACCTGTCATAGTCAACCTTCAAATCCTGCATGGCGTTCATGAGCCTACGCTGCATGTATCCCGATTGCGCCGTCCTCACCGCGGTATCCACGAGACCCTCGCGCCCGCCCATGGCATGGAAGAAAAATTCTGTGGGAGTCAACCCTCTCTTGTAGGAGGAGTGCACGAATCCCCGCGCCTTCGCCCTCAAATCCTTGGGCTCGAAATGGGAGAGTGAGCGTCCAGCATATCCCCTGTGGAGACGTCTGCCACGGACAGACATTTGACCGAGGCATGTGGTCATCTGGGTCAGGTCAAGCATGTTACCCTTCGCCCCTGTCTTTGCCATGATGACGGCGAAGCGCTCAATCCCGAGATACTCCTCCGCGATTTTACCTGCCTTGTCACGCGCCATGGCGAGCACCTGCATTATCTTATTCTCAAGCGTTTCCTCGAGTGTGCGTCCAGGCAATGTCTCAAGCTCATCATTCTCATACGCCATGACCAGCTCCTGCACCTTTTCCTCACCCTCGCTCAACACCTCCTCAATCCTCTCCTGCGCCTTAGGAGGCAGTGAGATGTCATCTATGGCGGTGGTGATGCCCTTGTGGTTAAGCATCCATAAAATCAGCTTTGTGGCAGAGTCAAGGAATCTCCTCGCGGTGGTCGTCCCATAATCCTTGACGAGTTTGTTGAGGAGTTTGCACTCAGACCTCGCCTTGAAGGCGAGGCCGTCAATGACACCCGTCATGAGCTGGCCGTTGACTATCTTCACGTACGCATCGTTCTTGCATTTCGCCATTTCGCACGTGGCGCACTTCTCACAAATCTTGGATTTATATTCCAGGTTGAGGTTGGTGGGAAGGAGGAGGGAGAAGACCTGCTTACCCGTAAATGCACCTTTCTTGAGCTCAGGCAATGACCGTCGAATGTCTGCCACATACATCATCTGTATGACCTCTTCTCGCATGAATGTAGTGCCCTTCTTCGTGAGGAGGAAGGCGCCTGTGATGTAATCCTGAACGCCGCCTATGACTGGTTCACCGAATCGCGGGGATATGATCTGGTCCTGGACGAGCATTATCATGCGAGCCTCGGCCTGCGCCTCTGGCGTCTGAGGCACATGAAGGTTCATCTCATCGCCGTCGAAGTCTGCGTTGTAGGGAGGGCACACGCACAGGTTAAGTCTGAAGGTCTTGTACGGCATGACCTTAACCTCATGTGCCATGATAGAGAGTCTGTGAAGAGACGGCTGCCTGTTGAAGAGAACGATGTCTCCGTTTCGCAGGTGTCTTTCAACGGTGAACCCTGCCTCAAGCTCGCCTGCGAGAACATCGCGGGTGATATCGGTGATCTTTTTTCTCTTTCCATCCTTTGTGATTATGTAGTTTGCACCGGGGAACTTATGGGGACCATTGAGGACGAGCTTTCTCAGGCGCTCTATGTTGAATGGAGCCACCTTTTCTGGGACGGTGAGCTCGCGGGCAACAAAATAGGGAACGCCCACCTCATTGATTGAGAGGTTTGGATCTGGGGAAATGACCGTTCGGGCAGAGAAATCAACCCTCTTTCCACTCAGGTTGTTCCTGAACCTCCCCTCTTTTCCCTTCAACCTCTGCGTGAGAGTCTTCAACACGCGCCCGCTCCTGTGACGTGCGGGGGGAATGCCCGAGACCTCGTTGTCGAAGTAGGTGGTGACGTGGTACTGCAGCAGTTCCCACAAATCCTCGACAATGAGCTGAGGGGCTCCCGCATCTATGTTTTCCATGAGCCTCTGGTTTATGCGGATGATGTCCACGAGCTTGTGGGTCATGTCGTCCTCTGAGCGTGCTGCCGACTCCAGCGTGATGGAAGGCCTCACGGTGACGGGGGGAACGGGGAGAGCAGTGAGAACCATCCACTCGGGTTTTGATACGGAATAATCAAAGCTCAAAAGATATGCATCATCGGGCGTAATCTTCTCAAATCGCGAGCGTATGTCTGAGGGGGTGAGCTTGTCCTTTTCCTCGAAGTAGGTGGTCGGCTTCTCAAACTTAATCTTGGGCTGCTCCGTGCCGCAGTAGGGGCATTTATTGTTCTTCTTGAAAGTCCTTATGCGGGCAGCCTTTTTCAAAATATCATCATAAATCATGTTGCGCGTGACCTCGCGCAGACCTGGCTCCGTGAGCTTTCTCTTGAACTCCTCAATCTCCTCCGGCGCGAGGAGAATGCGGTAGCAGTGGGAACAGATGGCTTTGAGTATATCAAACACATCTTTGGAGTAACCGACATGCACCACGGGGCGAGCGAGGTCCACATGCCCGAAGTGGCCGTGGCACTCACCGAATCGCTGCCCGCAGGTTCTGCACTTGAGCCCGGGGTCTATGACGCCGAGCTTGGGGTCCATGAGCCCATGCTCAATGGGGTACCCATCATCATCATACGTATCGGCGGTAATGATTTTGGCGACAGACGCCTGTCGCACTGAATCGGGTGAGAGTATTCCAAACTTTATTTCCTTTATCACTTTGAGACCCATTGTATCACCTACGCCTTATTCTTGAGTACGAGCTTTGGAGAGATGCACATGGACTTCAACTCCTCTATGAGTAGCTTGAACGCATAGCTCATCTCGACGGGATAAATATCGGAATCTTCGGCACAGGCGGGGCAGTACTTCAGGTCGCGAATCCTGTCGTAGACGGCAATGTCGCCACACCTTCCGCACACGAGCACCTCTGTCATGTCCGAGGCATCAAGAAGGCGTTCCTTGAGGAGCATGGATGCGCCGTGACCGACAATGCAGTCGCGCTCCATCTCACCGAACCGTAAGCCACCCTCGCGGGCCTTTCCCTCGGTGGGCTGGCGGGTGAGCATCTGACGCGGACCCCGACTTCGTGCGTGAAGTTTGTCTGCCACCATGTGATGGAGCTTTTGGTAATAAGCGGGACATATGAAAATTTCCACATCAATCATTTCTCCCGTGAATCCATTGTACAAGATTTCTTTCCCATTGCGTTTGAACCCATTCCTGTGAAGCATCTCCGCTATCTCCTCTTCATTTGCTCCGTCAAACGCCGTGGCATCCATTTGACGCCCCTCGATGGCTGCCACCTTGGCTCCCATCATCTCCATGATCTGCCCCACCGTTTTTCGCGAGGGAATGGCGTGGGGATTGATGATGAGATCGGGCACGATGCCGTCTCGGGTGAAGGGCATATCCTCATGAGGTAGAATCAATCCGATGACACCTTTCTGTCCGTGGCGCGAGGCGAACTTGTCCCCTAGTTCAGGAATTCTTTGGTCGCGCACCTTTACCTTCACGAGTTTGTTGCCATCCATGGTTTCCGTGAGAAGAGAGAGGTCGACTATGCCCTCCTCGGAGGGTCGCGAGCTAATAGAGGTTTCTTCACGTTCTGCGATGGACTGGCCAAACTCATCGAGCTCCTGTAAGAAGCGTGGGGGGCTCGTCCTGCCAATGAGCACCTCTCCACCCGAGACAAAGGTCTCGGGCCACACGATTCCGTCCTCGTCGAGGCTCTTGTATAAATCAGACCCACGGTAACCGCGTATGGTCTCCTCCGGAATTTCGAAGCTGTCGAACTGTCCTCCGGGATACCTCCTCTCCTCGGCTGCGTATGTTCTGAAAAAGGTTGAGCGACCGAGGCCGCGTTCCACCGCGCCCTTGCTTATTATGAGCGCATCTTCTATATTATATCCTGTGTAAGACATGACGGCGACTATGAAGTTCTGTCCCGCGGGGCGTTTGTTGAACCCCACGGCTCTCATGACCTTCGTGGTGACGAGCATGTCCTGTGGATAGTGGAGTAAATGCTCGCGTGTCTCAACCATGAGCCTGTAGTTGGCTGCGCCGAATCCCAAGGACTGCTTCGCCATGCCTGCGCCGTAGGAGTTGCGCGGCGCTGCATTGTGTTCGGGGAAGGGGACGATGGAGGCGCAGATACCCAGTATGGAGGCGGGAAAGATCTCGAGATGGGTGTGGTTCTCTGTCAGTTCGCCCTCATTCACGGCGATCAAAAGGTTCTCCTCCTCCTCCGCATCTATGTATTCAATCAGCCCCATCCTTACCAAATCAGACCAGACGAACTCCTTGTTTTTTATGTACTCTATGTGTTTTTCCGTCAGACGAGGGGTGCCACCATCCACGATGATGAGCGGTCTTCGGGCGCGTCCGCCGTCGCAGTTAATCTGCACCTCATTGGTTTCGGTGAAAAATGCCGCATTGACTGTATTGGGCACCTTTCCCTTGCGCCTGTCTTCCTTAATCTTGTTGGTGAACTTTGCCCCGTCCTTGGCGGTGCCGAGAAGCGACCCATTGAGATACACGAACGTGTCGGTCTTGGGTCCCTTGGTCTTCTCGAATTTCTTGAGGCCAATGGTATTGAGATACTCTTCAACCATCTTCTCATCCATACCCACCGATACCTCGCACATGAGGGCGATGTTCTTCACCAATCCGCAGTTGGGACCTTCAGGCGTCTCGTTGGGGCATATGCGTCCCCAGTGGGTCGCATGCAAATCACGCGCCTCGAAGTGGGGTTGGCTTCGTGAGAGCATGGAGACGACACGACGCAGGTGAGAAAGTCGTGACATAAAGTTTACGGAGTCAAGCAGTTGAGAGACACCGGTACGTCCGCCTGGCCATTGACCCGTTGCCATGGCGTGCCTCATGCGCTCCGAGAGCACATCGGCTCTCACCGATTTTCTCACAAATTCCTGTTCCTTGCCCTCGACGAGTTTCCCACGTGCATATGTCCTCTCCAACTGATATTTTATATCCCGCGTGAGCTGAATGAGTGATAATCGGAATAGGTTCTGCAGGAGTTCCCCCGCGAGTTTGAGCCGTTTGGAGGAATAGTGGTCCTTGTCGTCTTCCTCACGGAGTCCGAGCGCAAGTTCAATGGCTCTCTCCGCCATGATGCCGAGGTAGTATGCCTTCCTGATTCTGTCCTCCGGGTTGGTGCCTATATGGGGTAAAAGATACCTGTCTATGGAGAACTGAGCCCTCTTCAGCCTGTACTCCTCTATCTGCCCTATGGCAACCCGTTTGCCCACGACATCGAGTGCCTCATCCACGGTCGTTATGTCTCGTGCCTCCTCTATGTTGTCCAAAAGCTCTTTTTGTATCTCAGGCTCTCCCGAAACGAGGTTGACGATGTCGATATCGCGCTCCATGCCGAGCGCCTTGAGGAGCGTGACGAAGGGGATCTTTCCCGGAACAGAGGGAAACGCGACGCGAAGCAGACCATCCCTCTTCCTCTCAACGGTGACGAGCGCGCGGAACCCGTGTCTCGTGGAGAACACCTTAGCGATGACGGAATCGGTGCGCTCGTTCTTCTCGAGGAGAATCTTGTTGACCGCTAAATCTTCAATTGCGACAATGACGCGCTCCGAACCATTGACGATGAAATACCCGCCTGGGTCGAGGGGGTCTTCCTTCTTGGTGATGAGTTCCTCGTCTGAGAGGTTGGTGAGTGCGCAGATTTTTGACTTGACCATGATGGGAAGCTCACCTATGTAAACTTCCACGACTTCCTTTTTCTCACCGTTGATGACGGGAATCATCTCGCACAGAATTGGGATTGTGTAGGATAAGTCCCGCAGGCGCGCCTCGAAGGGAAGAATGTAGCGCGAGGAACCGTCTGCATCCTTCATCTCGGGAACGCCCACGCGCACCTTTCCAAACTGGACGTAGAATCCTTCCACGTCGGTCTCAATCTTTCCCATGTCGTCTATGACTTCCTGCAGCCCCCTGTCTATGAAATCATTGTACGAGTCAAGGTGCTGTCTCACGAATTTCTTTTCCGTAAAGAAAGAATCTATGACTGACCATCCATCCATATGTAATACCTCATTTCACAACAAGCCTATACGAAATAGCTTCCCCCGCAGGGGATTTTTTCCTCATAATCTTCACTACGTCCCCCATGTTTGCACCGATTTCCTCTATGACCGCATCATTCATCTTTATCAATGGCAAATCATCTTTTGTAATGGCAAATTTACGCAAAAGCTCTTCCACCTCTTCCTCTGTCATGACGATATGCTTTGGGACAAGCACGTGATCCAATACACTATATTCATTTTTTTTCATATATATCCACCCTCTCACGGGCCCGACGGGAATTGAACCCGCGACCACCGGCTTGCTTTCGGATGCACCAGGACACCTCGTTAAAAGGCCGATGCTCTACCAGACTGAGCTACAGGCCCATATGCTCCTGGACGTATGCAGCACGCGTCTCATGGACGCACGCTGAGACTCCACTGTGTAATGTGAGCGCCCGGGCCGGGATTTGAACCCGAGTCACAAGAGTTCTGCAAAGACACCAGAAAGCATCTCTTAACCTCACCTAGGTCTAAGCGCGAAACCTTGTGCATTTGACAGTCTTGTATGATAGACCGGTCTACACTACCCGGGCGTACCCTCTCACCTGCCTAAACTGTAGTGGCCGGCAGCATCTCGGAGTTCCCACTTTAAGCAGTACAGTCCGAGTCGTTGGGAGACTTTACTTCCGTGTTCGGAATGAGAACGGGTGTGGCCCTCCCACTCTGACCGCCGTACCAGAAAACCTTCCTTTTAAATGCCTTATAAAGGTTTCGGTTTTAGTTTAGGACGGTATTTGGAAGAATTTCTCTATAATTCGATTCTTCCATCATTTTCAGACATATTATAAAGCCATTCATGGGATAATAGGATAAAATAGTAAATTATGGCAATAAAGAAAGAGAAGTACATGCAAATAATGCTGCGTTCAATTAATACTATTCTTTATTTAATCATAATCCACTATGATATATCTAATGGTTTAAACATCCGACTTTCGCACATCTTCCATGACGATCTATGGAGGATTTATCGTACAATGCGCCGCACCCTCCGCACCTCAGTATTGTTCCCCCCCTCATCGCCGTCAATCGTATTCGTTTCTCCGTCCATGGATCTACTGCTGCTTCTGGTATATCAATCAGATTCCTGTATCTGAAAATCTCGAATCGTGGCTCTGGAGAATGCACCCTTTGATTCATTCCACCGTCTGACTTTACCCTCTTCCTTTTTCTTGGTGTGATATTTCTGATTTTGATATATCCAAAATGAATATGAGAAAGCCAACGATAATTACCGCAATGAGGGCAATCAAGGGAAAAAGATGAGGGGAAAAAATAGAAACGAATATAGTCTTTTTAAAACCTACCCTCACACCCCCTCATACCCTCACAAACCGATTTATCCTCGGCTCGAAGATTTCACCCTCTGCGAGGAGGTCGTGCACCGCCTTGTCTATCTCATCTTCCTTGAAGTCTGTGAGCTGACCCACGATCGTGTCGTACTCGACGCCCATGTCTCCCCCCAGGTTGATTATTATGTCCATAATTTTACCCTTGAGAAAGTCTTCCTTGTCCACCACGAGAGGTTCCTCCTCCTCTCTTTCTTTCTGGAGTTTGAGCTCGTCGACTATCTCTATGATTTCGGGATCCATCCCACGCAACTTTGCCTCCTCGCGCGCCTTCCTCACGTTTTTCGTCTCTTCGAGAAGCATCACCGCATCGTCGAGGGATGCCTTGTGTATTCTCCTCTCCGTGAGGACTTCCACCCTGTGGAGGGTGATCATGTTAGGAGGGACCTTCCCTATTGCCTCAAGGGCTATCTGTTTCTCCTCTCTCCACTCTGTCGGGTGCCCCACGAGCTGCACTATGTCTCCACGCCTCAACCCTTCCACCATGACCGCCTCCTCCCTGAAGGCGACGCACCGCGCAGCCTCAGAAAAATCTGCGACGACAACTGAAGAATAGGCACCGTCTTCGGAAATGGCGGGCTCAGAGAGGAGGACGCCCACCGATTTTACCCTGTATATCTTTCTTCCCTCGGAGGTGAGGAGATAGTTATGCTCGAAATCCCCCTCCTTTCTCATAATATACCCACCGTGCAATTCCTCCAGGAGCATGCGGGAGGCGGGGAACCGCTTCATCATTCTCCCGCCTCCATGGCTCTCAACCGTGCGTAGAGCTCCCTGTCGAAGTCCTCCATGTCGACGATGAGGACATTGGTCAAGACGATGCCTGCAAGCCTCTCCGTCTTTCCCATGCAGCACACGACGTTGCCCACCTCAAAGATTTTTTCTGCGAGCACCTTGATTGTCCCCGTACCATCGTCCACCATGAGTGAGTAATCCTTGTCGTCCCTCCCCACCACCGTGCCGATGAGTGCCACATACTCCTTCTCTGTGAGGTCAGACACGTTCTTTTCGCGCGGGAAGGTTCTCTTCACGTGAACCCCTCCAAAATCCTTAAGGCTTCTTCCCTCACATCTGGGGTTCTGAAGTCATAGGCGCGCATGACATGTCCACTGTACTCTGAGGCAATAATCTCTCCCTCCACGACCACCTCCTGTCCGAGAATGGCGTGGTGGTGCTCGAACATGTATCGCAACCCCGCTTCTTTTTTGTCTCCGAGCCTCTTCGCCATCTCGCGAATTTCGAAGTTTGCCTCGCGCGTTTCAACGCCGAGCAGCCGTTCCGCCCTCCTGTCAAAAAAGGTGGCACGAATGTATCCCGTACAGTCGTCCACGCCAACCTCGGCAATCATGACATGGCGCGCTATGACTTTCTTACTACAGTTGCCACAAAAGTACTCATTGTTCCTCAATGTCACGCTCTTGAAGCAATCGGGGCATGCCTCATAGATGCGCAGAGGATAGAGCTTGGCGATTGTTCCCCGCACCTCAACACCTTTAGCCTCCGAGACATCGCCCAGTCTTATCCTTCGCGCGGGAGGTCGTGCCGGCGCAGGTGATGAGACTTCCCCTTCCCCGGCGGGGACTGTGAGGAGTCTTCCCTTGCCCAGGTATATCTGGAACCCCCTCTGTCCGCTTCTCACACTGCCTCCAATGATTTTTACCGCGTCTCCCCTCTTTAAATTGTCGAGAATCATGCACTCTTCGTCCCATAAAGTAAGGGGAATATCTCCCGTACTATCAGAGAGAAACACAGTTGCCACCCTTCCCGTGCTGCTGTCGGGACGCACGAATTCACGGACAGAGGTTACGCCTGTCACCCGTGCCTGAATTGTGGCTTCTTCTCCCTCTTTCAATTCCGATATGCTCGTTTGGGGTGAGGAGAGGATGCCAAGCTCTGTGGCGATGATGGTGAGAATTCCCTCCTCGGAGAGGAGCCCTCCAAACTCGTGCTTCTTCTCCTCTATCCTTGCCTCGATGTCTGTATCTTTGAGTCCTGCCTTCCTTATCTTATCCTTGAGCGTCTCGCCACTTTCCATACACGATATACCGTGGAACCTATTTAAGTCTTGTTCTTATGTTCCAGAATTCGATTTCAAAGAAAAAGTGTACACGGGAGCACAGAAATATGCACAAAAATTTATAAATTGTCTCCTGTAAAGGATTCATGCCTACGGAATTCGTCCTCACGCCGGAAGAAATGCCACGCCAGTGGTACAACATAGTGCCGGATTTGCCGGAACCTCTGCCTCCTCCCCAGGATCCTGAGGGTGGCGGAAAGAGACTCGAGTTTTTGGGGAAGGTCATGATAAAAGAGTGTCTCAGACAGGATGCCACTCCTGACAGGTGGGTGGACATTCCGGAAGGCATTCTCGAATTATATCAGCAAGCCGGAAGACCGCGTCAGCTTTTCAGGGCGAAGCGACTCGAGGAATATCTGAAAACACCCGCGCGCCTTTACTACAAGGCGGAATTCTACTCGCCCACTGGCTCGCATAAGGTGAATACGGCTCTCGCCCAGGCATACTATGCCGGAAAACAGGGATTGGAGAGGCTGACGACAGAAACGGGAGCAGGTCAATGGGGCACCGCATTATCTTATGCAGCCTGCCTTGCCGACCTCGAGTGCACCGTGTACTGGGTGCGCGCAGTTCATAAGTGGAAACCCCAGAGAAAGGCGTTCATGAATATGTATGGAGCCAAGGTTTTTGCCTCTCCCTCACACAATACGGAGGCGGGAAGAAACTTGTTAAAGGAAGATCCCAACCACCCCGGCTCCCTGGGCATAGCCATATCGGAGGGACTGGAGGATGCCTCACACGATCCCAAATCCGCCTATGCGCTTGGTTCCTGCCTCAACCACGTACTCATGCACCAGACGATCATAGGCCTCGAGGCGAAAAAGCAGTTCGAGAAGGCAGGCGACTATCCCGATGTCGTCATATCGTGTCTCGGCGGAGGCTCCAACTTCGGGGGGTTTGCCATTCCATTCTATCATGATGTCCTAAAAAGGAATAAAAAGATAAAATTCTTGGCAGCCCAGAGTGAGTCCGCACCAAATCTCCAGGGAGAGTACAGATACGATTATGCAGACCATGCAGAGCTTGCCCCCCAGATGAAGATGTACACCCTGGGGCATCATATCAAGATGGTGCCCATAAAAGGCGATGGATTGCGTTACCACGCAGCCTCCCCCATTCTGAGCCTTCTGAGGCATAGAGGCATGCTCGACACCGTTGCCTATCCCCCAGACGAGAAATATGTATTTGAGAAAACGAAACTTTTCGTGCAGAAGGAAGGATTCCTTCCCGCCCCCGAATCTGCATACAGTGTCTGTGCCGCCATAGACGAGGCGCTCGCGTGTAAGGAAAAGAATGAGCAAAAGGTCATAGCCTTCAACATATCGGGGCACGGGTTGCTCGATTTGGACGGATACCAGGAAGTCCTGAAATTCTAAAAAGGGAAGGCGATATATTAATAAGAAGCGTCTGAGAGATACGGCAATGAACGTCCAGACCCTTTTCAAGATTACTTATGGGTTGTACGTCGTCTCCTCCAGGATGGAAGGGCGCATCAATGGCCAGATAGCTAATACGGTATTTCAGGCGACCGCGGACCCTCCCACCATTGCGGTGAGTATCTGTAAGAAAAACTACACCCATGAGTTCATTTCTTCAAGCAAGGTTTTCACTGTTTCTATACTGTCAAGAGATACCCCCATGAAATTTCTAGGTCACTTCGGATTCAGGTGCGGGAGGGATTTCGATAAATTCGCCGAGGTGCCCTATACGCTCGCAAAGAATGGCACACCCATACCCAGGGAGAATACCATAGGGTATGTGGAGTGCGAAGTCATAGGTAGCATGGATGCGGGGACGCATACCATTTTTTTGGGGAAGGTGCTTGACGCCGAGCTCTTAGAGGATGGTGAGCCTTTGACTTATGCGTATTACCATCAGGTAAAAAAAGGCAAGGAGCCTACGTCGGCACCGACCTACATCAAAGAAGAAAAAAAAGAGGTGGCACAAATGGACAAATATGAATGCACAGTGTGCGGATACATCTACGACCCCGAGGTGGGAGACCCTGACTCAGGCATACAAAAAGGGACACCGTTCGAGAGTTTACCAGCCGATTGGGTGTGTCCCGTGTGTGGGGCAGACAAATCCCAGTTCGTGAAGGTGAAATGATGGCTATCCAGGAAATGAAACCTAGGATATATTCAGTCGGCTCCCAGGATTGGGACAGGAGGCTTTTTGACGAACTCATTCCCCTTCCCGATGGCACGAGCTACAACGCCTACCTCATAAAAGACAAAAAGACAGCACTCATTGATACCGTGGACCCCACAAAAGAACATGAGCTGGTCGCCAATCTCACGCACCTTGACGTTCCGGTAGATTATATCATTTCTCACCATGCAGAACAGGACCATTCCGGTTCGATTCCCAGAATAGTGGAGATGTTTCCGGATGCCAAAGTGGTGACTAATCAGAAGTGCCGCGACATGCTCATCGACTTGTTTCATCTTTCCGAGAAACGGTTCATGACCATCACAGATGGAGAGACGCTCTCTCTGGGCGGAAAGACACTGGAATTCATACTGGCACCCTGGGTACACTGGCCCGAGACTATGTTTACGTATCTGCGGGAAGACAGAATTCTTTTCTCCTGCGACTTTCTCGGCTCCCATCTCGCGACGAGTGATCTCTTTGTGAAAGACAAACCTCATGTGTATAGGGCCGCCAAGCGCTACTATGCAGAAATCATGATGCCCTTCAGGACCATGATAAAGAATCATCTCACAAAATTGGATTCCATGGATATCTCATTGATTGCCCCCAGTCATGGTCCCCTCCACGATAACCCCAGGTTCATATTAGATGCCTACAGAGACTGGGTCTCCGATGATGTGAAAAACGAGGTCATACTTGCCTTCGTCTCCATGCACGGAAGTACTCGCGCCATGGTGGATTACTTCATTGGCGCCCTCATGAAGAGAGGAGTTACGGTCAAACCCTTCAACCTCACCCACACAGACATAGGCGAACTCGCAATGAATCTTGTGGATGCGGCAACGATAGTCATCGCCACTCCCACTGTTCTTGCGGGACCCCATCCCGCAGCGGTCTATGCGGCGTATCTGGCAAATGCCCTCAAACCCAAAGTAAAATATCTGTCTGTCATAGGCTCCTATGGGTGGGGAGGTAAAACGCTTGAAATGTTGAAGGGCATGGTATCCAATCTGAAAGTCGAGCTTTTAGACCCTGTCATCACAAAGGGTCATCCGAAAGAGGCGGATTTCATGTTGCTCGACAACCTGGCAAATGAGATAGAGAGGAAGCATAGGGAAATTGGAATTTTATAGTTCATTCCATAAGTTTCACAAATTCTAGATGCTCTAACTTCCCAAAAAGCCTCTTATCAGCAGTCACAAAATCATAATGCAGTTCTCGAGCGAGAGCCACATAGATGGCGTCATAGACAGTAATATCGTGTTCAAAGGAAAACTCAATGGCAATATTAAGGATACGTGTTGTAGGCACAAGAATTTGAATTCCCAGCCCAATTATACTTCTTATTGCATCAGAAACATCATTTTTGTCAAAGTTGGGATTGTATCTCAAGACATTGGTGAGTTCATACAATATCAAATCCGGTAGAGCAATGTCAATCTCTCCTTTCAAGAATTGATCTCTATATTTTATAGCATGATCTCTGCCCTCTTCTTTCGTAAACCATTTCACAACAACAGAGTTATCAAGTACTAGCAATCCTGTCCCTCCACTTCCTCGTCTCTTCTGCTCCACTCCATCCCTTTGCACTCTTATGGCTGAGTCTTTCCTGTATTTTTACTGCCTCCCCTACCTCCGTTCTGTCTTTGAATCTTGATGACCACAATATTTCCAGTCTTTTCTGGACTATCGAAATGTCCTCAAATTTCTCGCCTTTCAAGGTATTTTTCATTCTCATTCTATCACTATTCTTTTTACACGCAAATCTTATAAATTTATTCGTCTATTTATGGTATGAAGAAGAAATTTGCCTCTTTTATCCTCATTTTAATGCTTTCAGGCTGTATAGGGCAGGCACCTGCTCCTGTCCAGACAGAGACTCCTTCTCCCACTCAGACACCAAGCCCTACACCTTTTGACTCAAGCAGGCAGATTGCGGAATTGGAAAATTACGGAACTAGTCTAGGACTATCTCAAGAAATCTTGCAGATTTTACGGTCAGCCTACTCTGGCGGAAAGGCATCAGAGGAGTATAAAGCATTGGTAAAAGATGTGATGCTGTCCATATCCAAAATTCGTGAGAGATATGGTAATTATGGATTTAGAGTACTAGTAACAAAAAGAGTCATGGAAGACATGAGAATCACAGACGAAGATAAAAATATCATCATTGAGTATGAAAAAATTTTAGAATCAAATGTAACACAGACGGAAGGACTAAAAAAAGACGATTTTACTTTAGAGGATGGAAAACAGACAGATTTGGAAAAGAGTTATTTGGCAAATCCGAATAATTCAAAGTTAGATGAAGACTTAAGAAATTATTATTTGGAAGAAATTGAGAAGATTTATCCAGATGTTTCAAAAGAATTAAAGAAACTGCCAGAGCTTTCAACTTCAAAAGTTGACAAGCAAAGTTTGGAAGCTTTGGAAGACATTTACGGTTTGTTATTGACTGCAAAGCCTTACAAAAATTACAATGATAGATTCAAGTCAAACATTCCTAAAGAAAATGAAACATGGGAAGCGTTTGAATTGATGATAAGCGGAGGAACTCCTGATTCAAAAGATTATTCATATGAGGTTCCAAAGTATAATACAAAAATTCAAGCTTTGCTTTGGATTGCAGAACAGAATGAATTCAAGAAGAATGATACGCTTGCTCAAAGCATAGCGATGGATAATGGATTGTACATAACAATGGGAGATGAACAGGTAAGAGCGGCAATTTACAAAGATACGAATGATTTGTTAAAATTCTTTAGAGATACTAATATGTGGCAATTGGAGAAGGATTCTATTTACTTGAAGATTATCCGTTGGAAGCAAAAGTTTCATTAGCATGGACTGGAAATCAAACACCCGTATTTGCAAAAACTCACGCACTATCCTTTTTTATGGACAAAAAGTTAGATATAAAGTCTTATAATTGGAATATTGTTAGTATTGGCACTTTAAGGAAAATGAGAGATATCGCTGAGGAAAAAGAATGGTTGAATAAAGACGTTGGAAAAACTATTGGAAATATTGAAAATTATTTCTATTTCAATAAAGGATACTCTAAATCCACCCATTGGGAATATACCGCACCCAACCAAGGCAAGGATAAGTAGATAATTATCGATGGTGAAAGTGTAGGAAACTTCCTTTTAGGGAATGTAGATTACCTCTTTAACTATTTTTTGAAAGAGGATAAAGTCTTTGGAGTATGCAATGATGAAGCTTCTTTGGTTAACGCTTTGGGTATAGCTGTGGGAATATCAACTTACTCTCTTGAATTTCTAAAACCGAAACAAGCTTCACATAATTTTGTAACATATTATGACCCAAAACATTCTTTGTGGACTTCTTATGAAAAACAATTAGATTTTTGGTGGGTCACACCAGACAATATGATAGATTTCTACATTTTTAAGCCACCAATAATACTCAAAAATTATCCTGGGCATATAAATAATAAAGATCCTTTATACGGAACCTCACTTTATCTGGATAATAACGCATTTGGTTTAATTGCCCGTAATATAAAAGTAGGATTAGTACAGGAAATGTTATAGGGAATTTCCACATCTAAAGTTAAGAATTTTGTTCTTTATAATTTTAAATAAGACATCAAAATTAATTTTGATTTAACAACTTTCTGACTAAAAAGTCCAATGCATCTGCGTTATCTTTAGTATAGCACTTATTTAAATCTTCAATATAAAAAAGAATTAAATTTATCCGATTCAATCTTACAAACATATTAAATAATAATATTTCATCTTCCAGTGGACTGAAACTTGTGTACATATTTAAATATGCATATTTGTTTTAATTTAAATCCAAAAAAATATAAAAATAAGCGAGTTCATCAATCTTTAAGCCGTACCTCATAGAAGAAAAATAGGAGATTTCCATGCATTGCTATGGTACCAGACCCCACTACCCAAATGAAACAATGGCTCCTCTATTCCTGATATCAAGTCTAGTCGTGAAGAATAGAAAATGAAATTTCCTTCAGACGTCAACTTCTAATGCAAGCCTGTCCTGCAACTCTTTGTATCTGTTTCTCACTGTGACTTCTGTGACCTTTGCGACCTCAGAAACGTCGCGCTGGGTGCGTCTCTCTCCTTCGAGTATGGCTGCTATATATAGTGCTGCGGCAGCGACTCCCATGGGGCCCCTACCCGACATCAGTCCGCTTCTTATGGCCTGGTCTATCATGTCTTTCGCTCTCATCTGCACCCTTCCCGAGAGACCGAGCTCAGAGGCAAACCGTGAAATGTAATCGGAAGGGTTGGTGGGGGGGAGTTTCATTCCGAGTTCTTTTGCCATGAAACGGTAGCTTCTTCCAATCTCCTTTTTGTCCACGCGCGAAGCATCGGCAATCTCATCCAGTGTCCTCGGCAGCTTCGTCTGCCTGCAGGCGGCATACACGCAGGCAGAGGTGACGCCCTCTATGCTCCTCCCGCGTATGATTCTCTGTTCCACCGCCCTGCGGTAGAGTATGGCTGCGACCTCTCGGATGTTTTTAGGCAGCCTCATGTTGGATGCAATCCTGTCGAGTTCAGAGAGCGCGAAGGCGAGGTTGCGCTCCATAGCGTCTGACACGCGAATCCTCTTCTGCCATTTTCTCAGCCGATATATCTGGGCGCGCCTGTGCGGCGTCAAATCCTTTCCATGGATATCACGATTGCGCCAGTCAATCATAGTCGTCAGTCCCTTATCATGTATCGTGAAGGTTGAAGGGGGACCCGCGCGCCCTTTGGAGGAATCCTCGTCACTCTCAAACATCCTCCACTCGGGACCGGTATCAAAAATGCCATCCGTTATGACTAACCCGCAGTTGGAGCAGATGACTTCTGCCCTATCAAAATCCTGGGTGAGCTTTGTGCTCCCACAATCCGGACAAACCTTTGTCTCTCCCATTTACTCATCCTCAACATATAGTGATGTGCCAATCACAACATCCTTCACGGGTAGTATCTTGAGGTATGGGTTCTCGGCAGGGCCCAGAACGTCAATGACCTTTCCTACGATGCCATCCTTATCCCTTACATTCCTGCCGAACAATGCAAAAGCATCCTTTGAAGCAGAAGCAAGATAGAACTTTCTCACCTTTCTCTCTATGACGCCAATTTTCCTCATTAACAACTCCTACCAATGTTGGCTAACAACCGAAATGTATTTAAATTTTTCTGAGTAAGATATATAAATGTTTCGGTTGAAAAAGGTATGAAATACTACTTATTCTCTATATGATTCCTTTTCTTCTTTATATGATATGCCACTCTGCCCTCTGTCATGCCCAATCTACGGGAAACTTCCTTTATGTTTCTCGTTTCTTTATAAGCTTCCCATATGCTTTCCGTGAGCTCATCATTCTTTGGTCTTCCCCTCTTTTTTTGACCCATTTTCTTCTTGAGATTCAGTACAGAAACTTCTACCTTCATAAGGCAAGTTTTAAATGAAGTATTTAATGCTTTGGGTGGGATAGACTTTTAACCTGCGTACTGTGGTTGTCTTGATAATGTGAAGGTCGCTCTGGAATGCCTGCCATGCATAGTGGATGACGTCTTATCTGCGACAGCCCTGCTTGAGAAAAACGACAGAAAACAGATGCAGGTGGCACATGAGGTTTCGCAATTCCTATCCAATACATACGGTGCCGGTAGGGAACCCTCCTACTACATCACTGAGGCCCACCGCATACTCAAGCGTGTCACAGGTATAGATGTCCCTTTCTCTGAAAAAAGACACGCATCAAACGTCCTCGGCAAAAAGATTGCGGAGAGGCTCACACTACCCGATGGTGAAGAAGAGAAGTTCTTCTTTCTCATAAGAGCGGCAGTAGCAGCCAACCATATAGACTATCGCACAACGGGAACTGGGTATGAGGCTACGTCCGACGAAATCGAGGCGATGTTCTCTCGAGAGATGGAGAAGAGGCTCGCCGTGGATGAGTCCAAAAAAATTTTTGAAAGTGTGAAGGCGGCACGCTCCGTTCTTTACATCTGCGACAATGTAGGCGAGATTGCCATCGACAGGCTCCTCATCCGGGAGATTGGCAAGTATGCGGATGTGGTGGCTGCGGTGCGCGGCGGTCCCATCACTTCTGATGCGACCCTTGAGGATGCGCGATTCGTGGGCCTTGACGAGACGTGTCCCCTCATCATTACGGGACCGGATACACTGGGCATCTCCTTTGATGGAATGTCTTGCGAACTTGAGGGTGCAATAAAAAAGGCAGACCTCATACTCACGAAGGGACAGGCAAACTTTTATGTCATGGAGGAACACAGGTCAGAAATCGGTGCACCCATCGCCTGTCTTTTCTCCACGAAGTGTGATCATGTGTCATCCTACTTCAATCTTGCGGGCAAGGTGAACATTGCCACGCTCTTGAAGAAATAAATTAAAGCCTCCCCTTTTTTTCAAACTGCCTCTCAAACATTGTCCTGAGTCTTTCGAGTGTATCTGGTTCTGATTTGTCTTCCCTGAATCGTATGATGCGGGCGAACCGCAGTGCAAACCCTGATTTGTAGTGGGGGCTCCTCTGTATTTCGTTGAATGCCACCTCAACAATGATTTCGGGCTTGACGTTGACGGTCCAGTCACCCTCATTTATCTTTATGGAAAGAAGACGCGCCGTGATAGAGGAAAACTCCTCATCGGTGAGTCCCTTAAACGTTTTCCCGACGACCAGATACTCATCGTTCTCCTCGTCATAGACGCCCAGATGGTAGTTTGAGAGCCAGCCATGCCTTCTCCCTGTCCCCCAATCCGCGGCGAGGATGACGCAGTCCACCGTATCTGCCTTTTTTATTTTGAACCATCTCTTCCCCCTGTTGCCTGGCTGGTAGGGAGAGTGCAGGTCTTTTGCCATGAGACCCTCGTGTCCCGCCTCCAGCGCCTTCTTGAAAAATGTCTCTGCCTCCGGCACAGAAGTAACAACCGTCCTTTCCGCTAGAAGCCCTGATGGGGTGATGGATTGAAGTATCTCCCAACGCCTCATGTTGGGTTCATCGAGAAGCGATTTTCCTTCACAGGTGAATATGTCGAAGAGGAAGAGCCTAATAGGTATCTCGGATGCTGCCCTCTCCACCCCGGATATCCTCCTGAACCGTTTCATGAGTTCCTGGAATGCCATGGGCTTTTCCCTGAAGGCGATAACCTCACCCTCGACGATGCATTCACCGGCGTGCAGATCAGCTGCCACCTCGACCACCTCAGGCAGACTCTCCGTGACATCGGAAAGGCGTCGTGAAAATATCCTTACCTTCTCCTCCTTCTTATGTATCTGAATGCGCGCACCATCAAACTTGAATTCGAGTGCAGTTCTCCCCCCGTGCTCCTCAAGAATCGTTGAGAAATCCTCCTCTGATTCCGCAAGCATCGGTTTTATAGGGACAAAGAGGGTGATGCCCACCTCGATTTGTGCAGGATGGTACAGTGCGATGCGCGCCGTCTCCCCAATATCCCCCATGACCATATGCGCCCTCCTCACCTTCTCCAGTGGCAGACCCGATGCCCTGGCGATCGCGGAAAGCATGACGCCTTCGGAGACGCCGTGTCTCATCTCCCCTAAAAGTATCTTAGTCATGTAGGTCGCCTCCTCCTGTGACGCAGAGCCGAGAAGGGCGCGAAGCATATTCTCCCTCCTCTTCGATGAACCCTCCCCCGAGCGTTCGGCAATTTCACTAAAATTCCCCCATACCACTTCGATTGTTGACGGCATGTGGCTGAGGGAAGCCTGTCTTGCGTAAGAGGAAATCTTTGCCACAGTCATGTAGGACACGTTGAGGACGCGCGAATCCCTCTCACCGAATACCCTCCCAATGGTAAAATACACGGCAGGTGCAACTTCACCCTCAGGCAACGCCTTGAGAAAGGATGCGATGATGTCCTCCATCTCGCGTCTTTTTGAGGTAGCCTCGAGCCTGCGGCACATGGTCACAAACTCGGCAAAGGTTGCCATGCAAAGTATGGGCGCCTCACCTTAAAACTTTCTCGTCTCCTCCCAAAGGTTAAAAAGAGGGAATGAAAATCGTGCCATGCCAGAGACGTTTCTGGGAGAAGTCGTGGAAGTCGAGTATGACGAAGAGGATATGCATCCTCGCTCCTTCTTGTGGCGCGGGAGACGATACACCATCTCTGAAATTCTTGCAAGCTGGCAGGATTGGGGATTCTCTGAGACCGGTCCTAAGAGGAAAACATGGAGGACGCGCAGGCATCAGAATCACTATGTGGTGAGGACGGATGCGGGCGAGTTCGAGCTTTACCTCGACCGTGCCCTGGGGAAGAGGAATTGGATTTTGCTGAAGAAAAGATAACCTTACGGTTTTATGACAAAATAGGCGATGTCCACGCCTTTCTTCGCTATGAGTGTGAGGTTATCCACTATGTTTCCCAGAATGACGCCCTTCTTCACAGAAAGGGCGAGAGTTTTTTCCTCGAGCGCCTCCTTCATATCGTCAATCTTTTTTTGCAGTGCGATAATGGCGTGAGCTTCCCTCTGCCTATTCTTGTAGAGGGCATCGAAGGCGCGAGAATGGAGCCTGAAGGCAAAGTCTGAGAATTCCTTTATGTCCTCCCTCACCTTATCAGGTACCTCCTCTATCTCGAGGGAGAGAGAGGCGATTTTTTCCGCCGCATCCCCCATATCCTCAATGTCTTTGGCGATGGCGCGAAAGTCAAGGCACTCTATGGGTGTCACAGAGACCTTCTCTGCGAAATTCATGGAACCCACCGCAGAGCGCAACTGGCGAACCACAAGATAGTACAGCTTGTCCACCTCCAGGTCGCGTCTCACGACGTCCTCTGCAAGTTTCCTGTCATGCCTGAGGAGTGCCTCTATGGCATCCTTATGCATCGTCGAGACGAGAAAGTACTCCCTCTTCATGGCTTTCCTCACGCGCAGCTCGGAGGAGTCGAGCAAATCCTGGATGATGATCTCGTTTTCGCGTTCGTCCACAATCTCGAATCCCACAAGCAGGGCAATGGTCCTCTTTATCTCATTGCGCGTGGCGTTGGTGATTGTACCCGAAATGCGCACGACGTTGTAACCGTACATATACCGAGTTATGATTTCGAGTCCTATGTTGTCGGATACGGGAATCTCGCAGGCGAGTTCCCTCTTGTCCTCGAATTTGGGGGTGATGAAAAGTCCATTGTCCCTCTCAATGAGGGCGAAGGTATCCCCCTTGTGCAGGCTGTACTTCTTTATCCACCTCTTGGGGAGTGAAATGATGTAAGTTCCACCGCCCGTGGACTGAATCCTGCGGAGTTCCATGAAGAGAGTGGCAACTGAGGTTTATAGCCTTTGCGGATGCAGTTCGAATAATCTTTTTCGGGAAGAATCGTCAGGATTGATTCAAATTCTCATACGTGAGTGTCGGGACTGTTTCATTTTTCATTTTTGCGATTGTCAACAATACCTTTAAGAGGTTCAGAAATAATCTCCTCGGAGCGAGGAGAATAAAAATGAGGGTTACGGTTGCGCAGCTGAATCCTATCGTAGGAGATGTGGAGGGGAATCTGAAAAAGATTCTTGATATTCTTCCCCAATGCCGTAGTGAACAGTCTGATTTGGTCGTTTTCCCGGAGCTTTTTCTTACGGGATATCCTCCCAGAGACTTCTTGGAGAGAACATTTTTCATTGAAAAGACACAGAGGGCAATAGAAGAGCTTGTCACACTCTCAAAAAAATATACAGAGTTGGGGATTCTCTTCGGTGCGCCTACTCCCACGGGAAAAGAAACAGGGAAAAGAATCTACAATTCAGCCTTGTTGGTCTTTGACGGATGCATGCTTGCCACTCAGCATAAATCTCTCCTCCCTGCCTATGATGTCTTCGATGAGACACGATACTTCGACCCGTCCCCCTCCCTGCATGTCATCCCCTTCAAAGATGAGGTGCTCGGCATTTCCGTCTGTGAGGATGCATGGAACGACCCTGCGGTGTTTCTGAAGAGAAGGATCTATGCCTCCGATCCCATAGAGAAACTTGTGGGAATGGGTGCCACGCTTCTCATAAACATATCCGCATCTCCCTTCCACAAAGGGAAGGAAGAACTCCGTCATACTATTATCCGAAATCATGCGGTGAAGTGCAAAGTGCCTTTCGTCTACGTCAATCAGATAGGTGGCAATGATGAGCTCATATTCGATGGAAGGAGCATGTGTCTCGACAGGCAGGGTTGCCCCGTTGCCATCTTTCCCTCTTTTAAAGAACATGTGCAGACGGTGGACATGAAACAGGCAGGGACACCAGGGCTCTATGCCCCGCAGGATAAGGTAGAATCTGTGTATGAAGCTCTCATTCTCGGTATAAAAGACTATATGAGAAAATGTGGATTCTCAAAGACCGTTGTGGGCCTCTCTGGCGGAATCGATTCAGCCCTCACCTGCATCCTCGCAAAGGAAGCATGTGGCAAACAGAATGTCCTCGGCATTTCAATGCCATCACCTTTTTCCTCGCCTGGCAGCATAGAGGACTCACGAAGGCTCGCAGGAACCCTTGGCATTCAATTCGAAATCATTTCTATCACGGGAATCTATCATTCCTACCTTGAGACCCTTAGGGAATTCTTTGGAGAGGGAATGGATGTGACTGAAGAAAACATACAGGCAAGGATTAGAGGTAATATCCTCATGGCATTCTCCAACAAATTCGGATATCTCGTTCTCTCCACCGGGAATAAGAGCGAACTTGCCGTTGGGTACTGCACCCTCTATGGGGACATGAACGGCGGATTAGCCGTCCTCTCCGATGTGCCCAAGACGATGGTGTATGAACTTGCGCATTACATTAACAGGGAAGGGGAGGTTATTTCGAAAGAGATTCTTGAAAAACCCCCCTCGGCAGAATTGCGTCCCAATCAGACAGACCAGGACACACTTCCCCCCTATCCGCTCCTCGACCAGATACTCCATTATTACATAGAGGAGGGGTGCTCCCAGGAAGAAATTGCGTCCCATGTGGGCAACCCCGACACGGTACGCTGGGTGATAGGGGCGGTGGACAGGAATGAATATAAGAGGCGACAGGCCGCACCTGGATTGAAGGTGACCACCAAAGCCTTCGGTGTGGGGAGGAGGATGCCAATCGCGGCAAAGGTCTAGTATTATGCAGCCAATCGTCTACTCTCATGTTGGTTTCCGCCTTCACTATTCCGATCTAATGGAGATTTTGATTTCTTTTGGGAGTATGTTACCCGCGTCAATCATGCGATATCCACCAAAAGATTTATAACACCGTAGAGTGAGTTATTCCCGGCGATTGTTTTCATTTTGAATCTACCGCCAATAAAAACTACAGTAATATCCTTGAGGTTGCTAGAATATGAGATGGTACAATGGCACGAACATGTTTGTCATCTGTAAGGAAGGATAGTTCTTATTGGGAGAATTTTGATACTACAAGGATAGGTTGAATCAGGGGAGGCTGTCATCTATGATAAACGAGCTGTTATTCTTTTGTGTATTTCTTTTTGTCACAATACTATGTTCGGTCCCTCTTGGCAGATACATGTCAAAGGTGTTCAGGGGCGAGAAGACTTTT
>Ga0315295_10000968_pt1 | contig 24526 bp, 15 predicted proteins | sample YL17G14_0_MG_FD_204453 | JGI IMG/M metagenome (GOLD analysis project Ga0315295, IMG submission 204453) | Sediment microbial communities from Yellowstone Lake, YNP, Wyoming, USA - YL17G14_0 | ecosystem: Environmental > Aquatic > Freshwater > Lake > Sediment | place: USA: Wyoming | collected... | reverse complement strand
TACATCCCCAGATGTATGTCCGGCCGTCCAAGACCTGCAGCCGACTTAACCGGCAGCGACTGCATGGTTGACTATTCGGACCTTCAGCTCCTGACAAACAACTGGCTGTTGACGCCGCAGAATCCTGCCATTGATATGAATGAAAATGGCACGATTGACCTCAGGGACTATGCCATTTTGGCAAGTATGTGGCTTGAGGAGTTATTGTGGCCTCCATCGGTAACGAATGTATGGGCATACGAACTCAAAAACGACGCCAATTGCTATGACCCTGGTCCCCCCGGAGATGCCAACGACCTTCATCTGGAATTCAATGGCGCAGTATATCTTATTGATACAGGCCCCTTCACTTCGTTTACGGGTAACGGGACCAGCAAAGTCACGTTATCCGCAGGTGTGGTAGCCGCCAATCGCAGAACCATAATACGCGTTGGCTCCACCGGCGGTGAAAGGACGCTGAACAAGTGGTGGTGGACGGCAAGTCGCGTGCGGATTTCTAAGGAAATGGCGGGTGTGGGTCTATCGTGCAAAAAGATAAATTAACGAGTCGGTAACTTCATATCAGTTCGGGGTCTGTGCCGGGTGAATCGGCATAGGCCCCGCTTGTTTTCAGGACGTGCCAGCCGGTCTGGAGAAGTCCGCCAGAAGACCACTCGATGCGGGGCAAAAGAGGATTAATAGAAAAAGGTTGTGTAACCAAAATCAATCTTATATTATATCAGAAAATCTTAGCTACATAGATGAGCGAATTTATATCGGGAATGTCGGATGAAGTTTCCAGTCAGTTCGTTTCTTTCAGGAGGACCTGCAATGCAACCCTTTTATTCTCGTCGGAAGTTTTTGAAGAGTGCTGCTGCCGGCAGTGCTGCGATGGCCTTATCTGCCATAAGTTACTCCCGCGTCATCGGAGCCAATGACCGAATCTCGATTGGTATCATAGGTTGCGGGAGTCGCGGGGTCGGCGAACACATGCCCGGTGTGCACAAATACGCCGACAGCGAGAACATCGAAATCACAGCCGTATGTGACCCCTGGCTGCTGCGTCGTAAGGAGGCCGCAGCAAAGGTGAAGGAATGGTATGGCCGCGAAGCACGGCAGTTTGCATCGTACCTGGACTTGCTGGCACTGAAGGATGTGGATGCCGTTACGATTGCCTCGTGCGACCACCAGCACACCACGCACCTTGAGGCTGCCGCCAGGGCCGGCAAGGATGCTTACTGCGAAAAGCCGCTGGGGAAGGAACTCGGGAAGCTGCAAAGCGCCTGCGACGCCATCAAGGAGACCAAAATCATCGTTCAGGTCGGCACGCAGTTGCGAAGTCTTCCCAGTTTTACCGGGTGCCGCGAACTCTACAAAACAGGCATCCTCGGCACGATTGGGCGAATAGAGCAGTGCCGCAACGGCGAGCAGCCCTACTGGTATTCTTATATTAAGGATGTGAAGCAGGAAGATGTGGACTGGAAGGAGTTCCTGATGGACCGTCCTATGCGTCCGTTCGACCCTGTGGTGTATTCGGGCTGGTACGGTTACAGAGAGTTCTCCGACGGGCCTGTGCCGGGGCTGGGCAGTCACTTTATTGACCTTGTGCACTACATCACAGGCGCCAGGTTCCCGACGAGCTGTGTGTGTATGGGCGGCACGTTCACGTGGAAGGACGAACATAAGTTCACCTGTCCCGACCACGTCCAGGCATTGTGGATTTATCCGGAGGGCTTTATGGTCAGCTACTCGACGAACTTCGGTAACGGAAGCGGCAACAGCTTTAAGATTTTCGGCGACCAGGGCGTGCTGGATATGGTGGAGTGGACGGCACCTGTCCTTACGGCTGAAGGCGGAGGCAAAAGGAGAGGCCAGATACGAGGTAAAAACCCCGTTCAGGACGTCCCGCATCCGGACCATTTCCTTGACTGGCTTCAGTGCCTTCGGACTCGCAAGACACCAAATGCCTCGATTGATGCCGGTTACCAGCATGCGGTGGCCTGCATTATGGCGATGCGGGCGTATGACACCGGTCACCGGATGGTATATGACCAGGAGAAACGCGAGATTCGCGAAGGATAACACAGGCGAAGTTGCCTTGAGTTAAATCTGCGCATAACGAAAAAGGAGAATACAAAGATGGATTCACTTGACCAACTGACCCGCCGACACTTTCTTAGCCAGACCATTAAGGTTGGGTCGGCTGGGCTCGCAGTTTCCTGCGCAGCAGTATCACCTGCAGTCGAGACACCGCAACCTGCAAGTGGCGGTCGATGGCAGATTGGCTGCTACACACGTCCCTGGGACCAGCACGATTATCGGATAGCACTTGACGCCATTGCTGAGGCCGGTTTTAGATACGCAGGGCTGATGACCACTAACTCCGAGACGCATCTGGTGATTTCGGTCTCCACTACACTCGAGGAAGCTGAGCGGGTCGGTGAGGAAGTTAAAAAACGCGGTCTGGCGGTCCTGTCGGTATATGGTGGTGACATCCCGGTGGCCGAGTCGCTCGATGCAGGTATCAAGAGCCTCAAGAGACTCATTGATAACTGTGCTGGCTGTGGTGCCAAAAATCTTTTGATGGGCGGAACCGGCGATGAAAAACTCTACCAGCCCTATTACAAAGCCATCGCTGAGTGCTGCGGCTACGCTGCCGAGAAAGGCCTCGGCATCAGCATAAAGCCGCACGGCGGCCTCAATGCGACAGGCCCACAGTGCCGTAAGGCGGCCGAGATAGTCGGCTGCCAGAACTTTCGCATCTGGTATGACGCGGGTAACATCCTGTATTACTCAGACGGCAAAATTGACCCGGTCGCCGATGCTGCTACGGTAGATGGGCTTGTGGTCGGGATGTGTATTAAAGACTACAAGCATCCCAAAAATGTTATGGTAACACCAGGGACAGGCCAAGTGGACTTCGCAGCAGTTCTGGCACGCCTTAAAAAGGGCGGGTTCACCGGCGGCCCTTTGATTGTAGAGTGTCTTGAGCAGGGAGACCTGGAGCGAACTCTTGCCGAGGCCAAAAAGGCTAGGCAGTTCTTAGAGGAACTGACGGGGGAAAAAACATCAGCCCTTGTGGGTGCGCCTCTGGCAAGCGGTGCCGAATTAAAAGCAGGCGTTGCAGTGGCCGATATTACGCCGCCTGTCGGTTACCGTATGAGCGGATATTTTCACGAGCGGCTGAGCACCGGCATATTAAATCCGCTTTATGCCAAGGCCGTTGTCCTTCGCCAGGGTGATGAGCGGGCAGCATTGGTATTCTGCGACATCATTGGCTTGTCACTTGATGTCTCATCACATGCTCGTAAGCAGGCATCCGAAAAGACTGGTATTCCAGCCGCGAATATCCTCATTGCTGCTACACACACCCATACCGGACCGCTCTATAAAGATGCCCTGAGGGAACACTTCCATGAGCTGGCAGTAGACAAGGACGGCAGCGACCCGTGCGAGAAGGTGGATTACCCATCCGAACTGGTCGCAAAAATCGTCAAAGTCATAACGGAAGCTGATGCCGCAGCAGGACCTGTCCGAATCGAGGCCGGTGTCGCCAAACAGCAGGGACTGTCGTTCAATCGGCGATTTCACATGAAAGATGGAAGCGTCCGGTTTAACCCGGGCGTGTTGAACACCGACATCATACGTCCTGCCGGCCCGACTGACCCCGATGTGGGTATAGTGTTCTTCCGTGGGACAAACGGCGGCGGTGTTACTGCGGCGATAGCAAATTTTGCCATGCACCTCGACACGGTTGGCGGGACTCTGTATGCGGCGGACTATCCGTTCTACATCGAACAGTCGCTGCGAGATGCGTTTGGTGAGAAATTTGTTTTACTGTTCGGCACGGGCACATGCGGTGACATCAACCACATTGACGTCACCAACAAAGAGCGTCCGGCCACTGAGCAAATCGGCCGAATGCTCGCTGAGACTATAAAAGCCAAAGCAGCGGAACTGAAGCCTATTGCTGAGCCGATGCTATCGGCCCAAAGCGAGGTTATCCAGGTGCCGCTACAGCGTTATGGGCCGCAAGACCTTGCCTGGGCCCGCGAGAACATCAAGAAGGTTAGCACAGAAGAGCTGCCGTTCCTCAAACAGGTTGAGGCCTATAAAATACTGTCGCTCGAAATGCTCCACAGCGAGGCGCTCCCGCTCGAGGTCCAGGTATTTCGGCTGGGTAGTGATGTAGCCGTGGTCGGTCTGCCGGGCGAGGTCTTTGTTGACTTGGGTCTTGCAATCAAGCGAGCCAGTCCTTTTCCCGTTACGCTGGTAGTCGAACTATGCCAGGATGCACCCGGCTACATTCCAACAGAGAAGGCATTTGCTGAGGGTAGTTACGAAACGGTCAATTCGCGGATTGCTCCCGGAGGCGGTGAGACGATGGTCGAAGCGGCTGTTCGATTGCTGAGGGCACTTAAACCACAGCAGGGAATATCCGGCGGAACAAGCAGAAACAAAGGATAAGCTGTTGGCTATTCTTTCCTGCCGCCGATGGAGATAAGGTGCGAGTAAGTGCGGAGATGCATCCTCCCACCCGCGACCGCAGGGGTAGCGTGGCTCTTTTCGCCCAAAGGGTTAATGGCCAGTAATTCATATATAGGGGCTGCCTTGATTACGACAACCTCTCCTTCGGTCGTGATACAATACAGATTGCCATTTACCCACACAGGAGAGCCGAAGAATTTGCCAGCAGGCTTTTGTCGCCAGAGTTGCTCGCCTGTGGCGCTTCGCAGGCAGGAAACATATCCGGTATCGTGAAACGTGAACAGCAAGCCCTCAATTGCCAGTGAAGTGGGAACATACGGTACAGAACTATTGTCGAGCTTATATGCCTCTGTGGCTGTATTGGATTTATCGCTTGTGCCAGGTTTGATTGCGATCAGACGTTTGCCGCTGGAGGCGTCGCCGCAGGTGCCTATCAACAATCCACCTGCGACGACAGGTGAACTGACCACGCGGCTTATGAATGCCGACTTTACTTCCCACACGACTGTCCCTGTGATGGGGTCAACACCGGTCATACCGTGAGCCAGACTGGTAAAGACCAACTGCGGCGTTCCCGTTCCCGGTGAGTAAACGCAGGGTGTCGAGTAAGAGGTTTTGGAACTGGTTTGTCGCTCCAGTTTCCAGCGTATTCGGCCGGTTTTACAATCCACCGCAATCCAGGCACTTTGCGGTCCATTCCCGCTATTTTCCTGTTCATGTTCATGGGTAAAGACCACAATGTCATCTAATACGATTGGAGAGCCGCCCGCTCCATGCTGGCAATGCACACCCTCGAAGGTGCGATTCCAGACCTCGTTGCCATCGTGGCTCAGTGCCACCAGGGTCGTCTTATCGGCAGTGGGCCAAAGTGCGTAGATACAGTTGGCATCTGCGGCCGGCGTAGCAGTAGCATAGCTGTTGAGCGTGTTCATACGGTATGCAGTTAACGCGTATTCTTTCTGCCATAATATCTTGCCATCCGACACACTTAACGCCAAAAGGAAGCCGCGACCGGCCCTTTGGTCGCCAGAAGTCACGAAGACCTTATCTCGCCAGACCACAGGAGAGGAGTGGCCGCCTCCAGGCAACCTGACCTTCCAGTTATAATCGCTCTCTATCCATTTGATGGGGATGGTTTTGGCGTGGCTGATACCCTGGCCATTGGGGCCGCGGAACCTTGTCCATTCCTCTCCTTGAGCTTGCCCGCCATACGTAGTGGCGGGTAAAGTTGCCAGCATAATGATACTGCTTATCACAAGCCCTGTTAGAGGTCGGTTATGTTTGCCTGAAATCTGATTTGGTTTTCTCATTCAACATTTCCCAAATATAATTAGCTGCAATGCCAAGACTGTATGCCGTAACCAGTATATTACAAAAATTGTAATCAGAATGGAATCCAGACTATAAATTTAATAGAATAGATAAGATGATTTATGATAAGGAAGTTGTTATGAGGCAGCAGCATTTAGTCTTGATATGTTATCTCGCTATCATAACATTAGCGAGGACTTGCTATGCTGATAGCACTATCAGGTTGAGTCCGCACGTCTCAATTTACCAGGATACCGTCAATGGTGTATTTATTGAGAAGGATGGCCACACACTGGTTATTTATGGCGACCCTGGTAAACATTTGCAGAAGGCGGAGATGGTGCTTTTCACCCACAGCAGACGGGATGTGGTCTGGGCAGGTCGAGAGCTGGTGGAAAACGGCGCCGAATCTATTGTGCCGCTTCGCGAAGCCGACAACTTTTCGAAAGTTAATGATTTCTGGACATCATTTGCCGCAGGCAGATTTCACGACTACCAGCAGCAAGGCACCAAAATACTGACGATGCCTTTGAGGATTGACCGTAAAGTCAGTGACGCAGACACCTTTAACTGGCGGGACATCCCCATCAGGGTGATGGATACACCGGGATATACGAGAGGTTCAGTTTCCTATTTTGTAAACGTGGACGGCTTAAAATACGGCTTTGTGGGCGATATTATCTTTGGTGACGGGCAAATTCTGGATTTGTACAGCTTGCAGGATGCCGTCTCTGAAGCGAAGATTGGAGGGTATCACGGATATGCAGGAAGGATGGGTGAGCTGATAGGAAGTCTGCGCAAAGTGCTCGACCGGAATCCCGATGTTCTCGTTCCCGCTCACGGCCCTGTTATTAAAAATCCAAAGGCAGCTCTTGAACTTTTGATTCAAAGGTTACAGGCGGCATACGAAAACTATTTGTCTATTAGTGCCGGGCGCTGGTATTTTAAGGACCAGTATGAAACTCTTGCCGCGAAAGTTCTGGACTCTCCTGCTGGTCTTGAGTGGATGCCTTATGCAGCGGTCATAGAAAAGCAGCCGCCAACCTGGGTCGTTTGTATTCAGAATTCACGGCTTCTGTTGTCGGAGAACAGATGTGGTTTTCTGATTGATTGTGGTTCCAAAGGTATTATTGATGAGGTTATAAAATTAAGGGAAAGCGGTAAGTTGTCCCAGCTCGACGGTGTTTTTATAACGCATTATCACGATGACCATACAGATAAGGTCTCTGAGCTTGTCCAGCAGTTTCGATGTCCGGTCTATGCGACTTGCGAGTCAAAAGACATACTTGAAAATCCTTGGGCCTATCGCCTTCCCTGTCTGACGCTAAATTCAATCGCTGATGTGTGTGCTGTCTCTGATGGACACAAGATGCGGTGGAAAGAATTCACCCTGACTTTCTATTATTTCCCTGGCCAGACCTTGTATCACGATGCGCTATTTGTTGAAAAAGATGGCGGCGGGAAAATACTCTTTGCGGGCGATTCCTTCACACCTTCCGGAATTGATGATTATTGCCTGCAAAATCGCAATTTTCTCCACCAGGGAATGGGGTATTTTTATTGTCTGGATTTTTTGCGGAAGATGCCCCCCGACTATCTGCTTATCAATCAGCATGTCCTTGAGCCGTTTCGCTTTAATATCGACCAGTTGGAATATATGGCAAAAGCATTGGGAGAACGAAAAGAGATATTGGCTCATTTGTTTCCGTGGGATGAATCGAATTACGGGCTTGATGAATACTGGGCCAGAATATATCCATACGGCCAAAAAGTTAGAGCAGGACAAAGTGCAGAAATCGCCGTCAAAATCTTCAACCACTCGGGTTCTTCTCAGGAATATACCGTCAGGCCGAACGTTCCAGAAGGATTCCGGTTAGAACCCAAAAGCAACTCCATAAAGATAGAGCCGCGAAATGAGGCCGAGGCCCGTTTCAAAGTAACTATCCCGAATCAAGTCTCGCGGGGTCTTTACGTTGTCACATCAGATATAAAATTTGGAGAGTGGCATTTGCGTCATTGGTGTGAATCTATTATAGAGGTTTCTCCCTGAAACATTATCATTGGCGGTCAAATAATGCTTTTGAAAAAATACCGGCTCGACATTCCGTTACTTACTCTTATAGCAGCCAACACCATTCCAGTATGGGGTGTCCTGTTTTTGGGCTGGGATGCGTTTTATATTGTGATTCTGTACTGGGCGGAGAACCTGGCAGTAGGGTTCTACAACATCCTCAAAATCGCATTCGCAAGGATGCCGCGTCCCATAGAGCATCTGGGCAAACTATTTCTCATACCGTTTTTCATAATTCACTACGGTGGCTTCATGGCGGTTCACGGTCTTTTTATATTAGTGCTCTTCAAAAAAAGTACAGGAGGATTTCTTTCGGGAAATACCTGGCCTTGCTTTCTGGTTTTTGTGCAGATGTTATTGAATGTGATAAAACAGGCGTATTCGGTTATGACGGTGCCAATGAAGTATGCGCTGGCGGGGCTTTTTTTAAGTCACGGCGTATCGTTTGTTGATAATTTCCTGTTAAAAAGAGAATTCGCATCAGCCAGGCCGGACAAGCTGATGGGCAGCCCCTATTCTCGGATAGTGGTAATGCACATCGCTATTATTGTGGGGGCCTTTCTTACCTTTGCGGTTGGCTCACCGGTGGCTTTGCTGGTTGTGCTTATTGTTCTAAAGACGGTTTTAGATGTCAAGTTACACCTGCGAGAGCACACAAAAGCGTAAGCCGCAAAAGAAATCGAAGAAAAGGCACGCCGATACCGAGCCCACCAACATTAGACCACCACAGTAATCCTGATAAGCATTGTGCAAGCTTTGTAAAGTTGGTAACTGTGGGGCTGTTGAAAAAGTCGAGATTGCTTCGTCGCTTCGCTCCTCGCAATGACGAACAATCGGTTTTTGCGTCATTGCGAGGCCACCGAAGGTGGCCGTGGCAATCTATAAACGTTGCATTTGAGGTTTCTCAACAGCGAATCCCTTGCAAAATCACACCCTTTTGTGTTAAAATTATGTATAGTCGAGATATAAAGTCAGGCTCGCGAAACTGACAATGGTTTCGGGAGGTGGGGATTATGTATAGAAAAGCACTATTTTTGGCTGTTTTGTTGTCAGGTCTTTTCGGCACAGCGCCAGCCGTCTCTGCCCAGGAGTTGCTGACGAATCCCGGCTTTGAGGAAGGTACCAATACAGACCCGTGGGATGACACAATCCCGCCGACCGGCTGGCAAAAATACGGTAATTGGGGCTGGGCTGGCTGGAAAAACAACCGTCCTGCTCATACCGGAACCAGGTTTGTAGATGCAGGCGCATGGAACTACGAGCAATATGGGCAATTGATTTTCACTGAGTATTTCCGTCACAATGTCCACCCTTGCCGATATGGTGGATTGAGAAACTGGTTGGCCTCTTCGCAGTTTGTAAATCGCATATTGGTGCTGTCCCACTCCAGTTTTGTGCCCGGCATCTTCAGGGCGATAACGCCCACCATGGCGATTTCCGTCAGCGGTCCGCCATAGGAAAAGTCGGATCCCGCTTTCCGGCCTTCGTGGATAGCCTTGAGCCAGTCGTCGTGGTGTCCTTTGACCCTGGGAATTTTCTTATCCGGCAAGTTGTAGGCCTTCATTGCCGTCTCGGGGATGATTCGGACGCCGCCGGCGCCGTGCGAGCCATACATGATGACGCCCCTGTCGCCGTAAACGTAGGCCCCCGTGTCGATGCCCTTCCGGTCCGGCTCCAGCTCCTTCGCCCGTGGAATCTTCTCGGTGCCGCTGTGCCAGACGAGGGTGACGGGCCCGCGTTTGCCCTTGGCCGGAAACTCGAAGGTTATGATGTCGCCCTTCGGGTAGGCGTCGCCTTGCGTCTTCGGGTCGTAGTTATTGGCTTTGGCTACTATGGTATGGGGCGCGCCCAGGTCAAGGGCCCAGAAGACGGGGTCAACGACGTGACAGACCCAGTCGCCGAGCGTGCCGTTGCCGAACGGCACCCATCCTCGCCACGCCCCCGGTAGGTAGGCGGGATGGTATGGCCGCTCATTAGCCGGACCGAGCCAGAGGTCCCACTCCAGTTCCGGTGGTACGCTGTGCTTCTCGCTCAGGCGCGGCAGCGCGTTGATGCCGGAGTTGACGGCCGAGCAGCCGCAGTAGATAGTGTGAACGTTGCCTATAGCGCCGTCCCATATCCACTCGCAAAACAGGCGGATGGTCTCAAAGGAGTGACCCTGGTTTCCTAATTGTGTTACAACCTTGTGCTCCTGGGCGGCCTTCATAAGAGCGCGGACCTCGCCGACGGAGTGGGCCAGAGGTTTCTCGCAGTAAACATGTTTGCCCAGCTTGATGGCGGCCATAGCCGCCACGGCGTGGGTATGGTCGGGCGTGCCGACGACAACCGCATCGATATTCTTCTCCATCTCGTCAAACATCTTGCGGAAATCACGATACACCTTGGCCTCGGGAAACTTCTTGATTGCGGAGGCACGCCGCAGGTCAACGTCGCAGAGGGCAACGATGTTGTTGCCGCCAGACACGGCTTCGATGTCGCCGGCGCCCATGCCGCCGGCACCAATGCCAGCGATATTCAGTTTTTCGCTCGGCGGCGTTACGCCCGCCCCCAATACATATCGTGGAACAATAGTAAATGCCGCTGCTGCATTTGCTGCCCTGTGTAAAAACTCACGCCTTGAAGTTTTTCTATTACCCTTACTCATAAAAAATCTCCAGAATCTAATTTGCGTATGGTGGACTTTTAGCCCAATCAGGCGCCCACGTGCAATATAATAGCAGAACTCTCCAGGAAATGCAACTTTACAAAGCTTGCACAATGCTTATTAGATTAGGGGCTGATGCTGTTCTCTAATGCCGGCTGGCTTGCTATCCGCCTTTATCTATCCGTCTTCAAGCCGTTCGTCAGGGTGGCGGTGCAGTTACCTGGAGGTAGTCAAGATTAATGGCTGTGCTGTTGCTGCTGCTGAAATAGAGGACAACCTGGTGGACGCCGGCCTTGAGCTGCACAGCGAGCGGTGCGGTGGCCCAGGTGTTCCAGTTGGCCAGCGGTGGGAATGAGACGTTGCCGGCGTAATCGCCGTCAACAAACACCTGCCGTGTGGCGGTCGTGCCGGTGGCATTGGCGTAACGGAACTGGAACGAATAGTCATCGTCTGCTGGTGCCAGGATGACAAACGAAACACTATCGCCCACGCTGCCGAAGTGGTCCACAAAGCCGGTGCCGGAGTAGCCACTGTGGTCGGTGTTCACAGACACGCTGGACTTGATGGCGTCCTCAGCCTCGTAGCGGTCGCCCGGCGGTGGTATGATTGAGCGTTCAAAGTAAATCATGTCCCAGTAGGCAATGCTCGGCAAGATAAAGGAGATGAAATTACCCTGGGCATCGGAGCCGGTAGAGTAGGGCAGCGATTGCATCAGGCCATGATTCAAATCGGGCGAGGCAAAATGTACTCCGCTGATGTCGGCATTGGGGCCGAGGCGATACTTCATAGATAGGTTAGTCAGAAGTGGAGGGGCGTTGGAGACGTTGCGCCATTGGTCATCATTGCCAAGCAGGTTGATTAAATGCAGCACTTCAAACTCGTGGGTGTGGCGGCTGAGGAACCAGATGGTATTGCCATCAGCATTGCCGGAAAGTGGTTGGCCGGTAATGGAAATCCACTGTAAGCCGGTGTCTCCCCACTCTAATTCTGGTGCGAATAGCAGCGTCTCATAGGCCGTGATGAAATCATAGTAGTCTTTCATTGCGGATTTAAGCTCGGCGGACATTTGCTTGGAACGGTTCGGGAAGAACTCGTTGCCGAGCATCTGGTCACCATCACCCAGTTCGATATGGAAGACACCGCTGGCGAAGAATGCCGAGTCGGCCAGCCGCACGCTGTCATCGTCGAAGTACCCGCCAGTATCTTCGTAGCGATTGATATAGGCAGCGAGCACCATCGCTTTGCCGCCGGATTCGACACGGGATTTCTTCACGAAGTCGTGGGCGCCATTGTAAGTGCCGTTACCCCAGAGTTCGCTGTAAAGGAAGTCCACGCGGCTGTTGCGAACCACGTCGTTCACGCCCCAGTTGTTGATGCCGCCGTCCACGATGTTGAAAGTAAGTGCATCGTGACCGGCCAGACGGGGATATTGTGCTTCAAGAGAGTCGAGGTGGTCCTTGGAACGGTTGAGCATTGGGGAGAAATTGTTACCGAGGTCCACAAAGTTACCATTGTAGTCATAGTAGATTCCGCCGCCGATGTTGCCCAATTGGTCGAGATGGATGCCGTCCCAGTCAATGTTCAGCATCGCCTTGGTGTATTGACCGAGAAGATGATTTTGCCAATTCGCGTTGGCCGGGTTAAAGACCCAAAAATTAACGCTACCGGCGGTGTAGTGGAACTGGTTTATGTGACTTTGGTCGGCAAACAGTCCCCATTGCCGACTGACCCCGGAAATCTGCTCATAGCCGTCCAACCCAATGTAAATCTGGAAATACGGCATGGCCGCGATGTTCCTGAGATGCGCTTTAGTGGCCATATCCGTCAGCACCGCGTAAGAGATGTGCGCACCTCTCCAGTCAACCCATGGGTCAATGATATTCGGGGGGCTGCCCTGAATGACATTCTCGTGCCGCCACATCCAGTCGTAGAACTGTACGCAGTTGATGTGGTAGTCGCGCATGAGCTGGTTGAAGATGTCGGTGCCTCGCTGGCTGGACTGCCCCTCGTAAAACTCTGTAATATAGCCATAGCGGGGATAGCGTTTCCAATCGCTGGAAACATCAAGTGCAGTGACAGCAAAGGAGCCGTTGGTCAGCCACGCCTCGACGAGATAACCGTGGAAATCAGCAAGCGGTGTAGGCCAGGCGAATGTGCAGGTGGCCGTGGCATTCGGCATAAGCATCACAGCTTGACTGGTGGTAAAAAGAGGATGGCCAAGATGGTTTATGATTAGCGTTAGTGCACCGTTGAATGAACTTACCGGGCCGTTCGCAAGCTCTATGGTTAGCGTGGCAGTGTCACCGGGACCGTAGCGTGCCTTGTCTGGATAGATGCGATTCACCACTGCGCTTTGCCCGACGGTCGTATCAGTCAGCCAGTGAGCCGCTAAAAGTAAAAGGTCATCCAATGTATAATTCTGGTGCCAGCCATCGGCCAGCAAAGCAAAGTCTTTTAAATCCACCCTGCAATCGTGGTTGTAATCGGCGGCAATCACTGCACAAAGCGGGGCCATATTGGAATCCCCTTCCGACACGGCCGTGGCTATATATCCTGCTCCTTGTGGGACATTGCATAGCTCATCATTATTTTGACCCCAAGGTGCTAAACTGCCAGTGGTGGCAGATTGACTTAGTAGAATAAGGCAAGCTGACCAAACAGTAATAACCTGTGTCAAACCTTTTTCCATTTTCGTCACTTCTCCTTTGGGGGTGCCTTTATACAGTGGCACCATCATTATACCATAGGACATATCGCTGTGTCAATCAATTGATGCCACGGTAACTGTCCCAAAGATTGTGGGAAAATTTTTGGGGCAATCTTTGGCAGGTTTTTCTCTAACTCTTGGCCTGTCAGACCACCCTTCGCAAATCACATACGCCATTATCGCCCCGTAAGAACTCAGATAAGTAATACCAGTTACAGTTAAAAATCGCCGAATGACTTTTGCATAATATTAATTGGAAGGGCCTGGATTCCTGCCTTCGCAGGAACGACAGGGTCGGACAATCGGCAATCAATAACTAAATTTGGTATAACAATCTCAAACTGACCGATTTTTGCCTCCTTGCTGGCGTAAGCTATCTTGACGATTGTGTTTTTCATTAACACCGGCAAAGAGGCCTGTTTTTTTACACCTCAACCACAGAATTTGGGACAGTTACAACTAAACGGCAGTAAAAATGTGGTGGAAATTTTGATGCCCGATAAGAGCGAATGCTGGAAGGCCAATCCTGTTAGAATTACCGAAAATTCTAACGGGACCAAAGTAACTATAACGTGGCATCTTGTTCAGCAAAGTATGAGCTGCGAGCGAAAGGCGAAGAGATGACCCAGGAAAATCCCAACTGGAGTGCTTTCTGCCTCCACAAATCAAACCTGGAGGGAGGGATGTATTCGACAACATCAAGTGAATTTTTTGAGGGTTTGAGGTATTGGCCGATCGTAATCCTGTCGCAGCTGACATTGCGTAAGTCCTTCAGGACCTGTTCAACTTCGGCGTCTGTTTCGCCTAATCCGAGCATAATGGAGGATTTGGTCTGGACATTTCCGTAATATTCTTTGGCCATTTTCAGTAGATTCAAAGACCGCTGGTAGTTTCCGCCGGTCCGGGCAATTGGGTATAGAGACGGCACTGTCTCGACATTGTGGGCGAACACGAAAGGCAAGCCATCGCGCAGGATTTTCAGAGCTTCGGTCTGGCAGTTGCGAAAGTCAGGGGTCAGGATTTCAAATTTTATGTCGGAGCAGTGCCGGCGAACTGTGTTGATGCAATTGCGAAAGTGGCCGGCGCCGCCATCTGGTAAATCATCACGATTTACGCTGGTAATCACCAGATATTTTAAGTCCATCTGTTTTGCCATTTGTGCCAGGCGGACCGGCTCGGTCGGGTCCGGTGGGGCAGGTTTGCCGGCGGCGACCGAGCAGAATCCACAATGCCGTGTGCAGATGTTTCCCAGAATCAGGACAGTTGCTGTCCCTTTTGACCAGCACTCGCCTCGGTTTGGGCAGTTTGCGTTATTGCATATAGTTTGCAATCCCAAAGAGCTTAGAATCTGCTCGGTTTGATAGTAGGCCTTATTGGCCGGCAAGGGTCTGCGTAACCAGGGAGGCAATCTTTGTCTCTCGTGGCTCGTGGTTCGTAGCTCGTCCATCATCCATCGTCCATCATCTGTCATCTGTCTTCCGTCTTCCGTCTTCCCAAAATGCGCACAGAGTAAAGTCTTCAGCTTATTCTTCACTTCTACCATTGATTGTTCCTGGCCGGTTTCTTTCAGCGCGGAAGTCATTTCGACGCCATCGAGGCCGCAGGGGACAAACAAATCAAAAATGCCCAGGTCATTATTTATATTTATTGCCATACCGTGACAGGTAATCCCTTTCGATACGCGAACGCCAATGGAGGCGATTTTTCGAGATTGACGATTGTTTTCGACCCATAGGCCTGGAAAACCTATTTGTCTTTGGCATTTGACACCTAATTGCTCAAGAAGCTCCATTCCTATCGTTTCCAATTTTCTGATGTATTTGTTTATACTCAGGCCGAGTTCCTGCAACTTCAGGATAGGATAGAAGACTAACTGGCCTGGGTTATGGGCGGTTGTGCCGCCACCACGGCGTATTTCAACCACGTCGATACCCCTTTTTGCCAGTTCTTCCCGGCTGACGAGCAGCTTGTTGGCGCTTTGGCGGGCGCCGAGGGTGATGACAGGCGGATGCTCAACGATTAAGACGGTATCTGGTATTTTGTCCTGGCATCTTTGTTCCCACAATTGCAATTGATGCTGAAGGACGTTTCGGTAGTCGGCAAGACCGCAATCAACGATGCGGAGATGATTGACGATTGACGATTGACGATTGACGATTTTGTCGGCTACAGATTCCATAAATTTATTTTAACCGCGGATTTCACAGATTGCACAGATTTTATTTCTTCACCACAGAAAGCACAGAAGTTGTGCGGATAAGCAAAAAGGCCGTAAGTTTTAACCCACGGCCCTTTTTATTTTGTCATTCCCGCGAAGGCGGAAATCCAAACTTCTTAATTCGAAATTCGTTATTCAATATTCGAAATTCACTTACTTCACTAATCCGCTAATCTCCTTATACCCTGTTATCCTGATAACCTGCCACCTGTTATTCTGATAGCCTGGTATCCTTATGCTCTTATCTTTTGCATCTTCGCAGTATCGTTAAGCCACCTAAACCGAACAGCAGGAGATCGGGAACGGCCTCATATCAATAAAGGTTTAGTTGTGCATCGCCGGCAGAAAAAATCTGGTTTTAGCCGGATTTTTTGCTTGAAAAACAATTGTCTGTCGAGTATTATCGGACGATATAGTCGGTAGTAAATAGACAACCGAAACGGTGGCGGATGCTTGTTGTCTCAACTGCCGTTGCAGGATGTTGAATGGAGTAGGTTTAGTATTCAGGAGGATGCAAGGATGTGGCGTGAGTTTTTCATCATAATGGCAGGGTTTATTACGGCTTTCTCGGCGCCCATTGCAATCGGTATCATTCTTATTCAGCAGGCAGCCAGATGGAGTGCGGACAGAATAATCAAAGGCAGAAAAAAGCCGAACGTTCGTGAGATGAACCAGCTAATCGACGTAATGATGTGGTTCCGCAGACAGGTAACCGAAGAGGACCGAGAGCGAGTCAGGAAATTGCGACGGTTGAAGAGAGAAGTCGCAACTTGAGGTGCATCCTTTTTATTCTTTTTTAATCCGTGTTCATCCGTGTCAATCTGTGTCTAACTTCTCTGTGGGCTGAAGGCATCTTCGATGGCTTCTTCGAGCGTTTCCGAGACGGTTGGATGGGGGAATGTGATGCGATTAATCTTTTCGGTTGTGCCTATCAGAGCCCTCGCTAAAGCGGCAAATTCAGTTACCATATCTCCTACCATTGTAATTCCCAGTATTTTATTAGTGCCGTTAGCACGGACGACCCTTATCTGGCCTGAGGTCTGATTGTGAGCGACGCTTCTGCCGTTTGCCTTGAAGAAGGCCTTTCCTACCGAGACATCGATACCTTCGCACTTGCACGCTTCTTCAGATTTGCCGACCGAAGTTACTTCGGGGAAGGTGAAGGTAACTCGCGGGATAAGTGAATAGTCAATCATTTTTTCATTGCCGCCCATAATGTTGGCTGCGGCTATCTCTGCCTCGGCATAGGCGCCGTGAGCTAAAAAAGTTGTTCCGACGACATCGCCGAGTGCATATACGCCAGGGACATTGGTTTCGAGTTTGTCATTGACTATTACGGCAGAGCCGTTGGTCTGAAGATTGAGGGACTGAATGGTCTCCTTATCAACCATTGGCCTTCGGCCTACGGCGACCAGGATTTTTTCAGCGGGGATTGTCTGGCCATTTTCGAGGATTACTTTTGCAGGGACGGTAGTTTTATCAACTGAGGCGACTTTTTGGCTGGTTAATGAGTCGATACCGATTTTCTTGAATTCGCGGTCAAGCAGGCGGCCGACCCATTCATCTTCTTTCGGGATTAGTCGAGAAAGTGCCTCCACAATTGTTACTTTTGCTCCCATTGCGGCATAGACGCAGGCCATTTCACAGCCGATGGCGCCGCCTCCGATAATTACCATAGAATTTGGTATCTGCGCCAGCGACAGGGCCTCTTTGCTGCTAATGATGGTCTGGCCATCGAAAGGTATGTTTGGAATCTGAATTGACTCGGAGCCGGTTGCGATGATTATTTTGTCGGCCTGGATGTCGGTTGTCTGGCCATTTGTTTTAACCTGGATTTTGCCTGATGCGATGGCAACGGCGTGGCCCTGGAACATCTTCAGTTTGTTGGCCTGTGCTGTCGCCGTCATACCTTTGCGGAAGCCGGCTACGATGGCGTCTTTTCTTTCCTGGATTTTGGGCCAGTTCGGGCCGGCTGATGCGATGTCAACTCCGACCTGCGATGCCTGCTTAGCCGACAGTAAAACCTGCGCCGAGGCGAGCAGGGCCTTTGAGGGGATGCATCCATAGTTCAGGCAGGTTCCGCCGATAAATTCTTTTTCAACTACGGCTACCGAGGCGCCTCTCTGTGCGCATCTTCGGGCGGCCCTGAATCCGCCGGGGCCGGCGCCGATTACCATAACGTCAAAATGCTCTGCCATAATTTTAGCTCCTTAACATCTTATCATTGCTGTCGATAGTATCAGGTTGATTATATGAAATAAAGGCGTGGGCTTCAATCAATTTAGCCATTTTGTATTTGCGGCGATGATTATAATTTACGGTATTTCTTGACAGCTCATGCTGAAGCTGTTAGATTCCTATCCTCCGTGGTGTTAAGGATGAGTTGTATCTGTAACGGAGCAAGAAGGAATAGATTCCCGCCTTCGCGGGAATGACAAAGTCAAGGAGGTTGCAATGGATTGCAAAAAATTCGTCGAAGAGCAAATCACTTCTATTAAGCAAACAGTTGGCAATGCAAAGGCGATTACCGCTCTGAGCGGCGGCGTGGATAGTTCCGTTACTACGGTTCTTGGCCACCGTGCCCTCGGCAACCGGCTCAAAATCATCTTTATTGATAATGCTCTGATGCGCGAAGGTGAGCCGCAGCGGGTCGTCAAGACCTTTGCCAAAATGAATGTCCCTGTGGAGCTTGTGGATTCGCAGGAGGAGTTTTTATCTGCGCTTGCTGGTCTGACCGACCCCGAGGAAAAACGCCAGGCCATCACCGATACGTTCTACTCGAAGGTCTTCAGCGAACTTGTAAAAAAATCCGGCGCAAAGTTCCTGTTTCACGGCACTATCCTGACGGATATCGAAGAGACTGTAGCCGGAATCAAACGCCAGCACAATATCCTTGCCCAATTAGGCATCGATACCGAGGAATCTTACGGCTACGCCCTTATCGAGCCGTTAAAGACGCTGCGGAAAGATGGCGTTCGTGAGGTCGCAAAGTTCCTGAATTTGCCTGCTGAAATTACACAGCGGATTCCATTTCCGGGACCGGCGCTTGCGACGCGAATCGTGGGCGAAGTAACACGCGAGCGTCTTGCAACCGTCCGCAAGGCGACAGCTATTGTTGAGGAAGAGCTTGCTGACGTTAAGGCGTTTCAGTATCTTGCTGTTTTGCTTAATGACCGTGCAACGGGGATAAGAAATAATAAGCGCGAGTTTGGCCAGATAGTTGTCATTCGGTGTGTGGAGAGCACCGATGCCCGAATCGCAGCCGTTACCGAGTTACCGTGGTCCAAACTTCACCGGATATGCGACCGTATCATTACCGAAATCCCGGATGTCAACCGCTGCCTGTACGACCTGACGCCAAAACCCCCTGCTACAATCGAATACATTTGACCCGTTTGGTATCCGGCTAAATCGCGCAGGTTGGGGAAGAAACCTTATTATGCAGAAGAACACCGGCTTCAATCTGGTCATGATTGTTGTCCTGTCCATAATAGTAATTGTTGTTTTTGGCTCCGCCCCCGTCTTCGCTCTCGGTGGCGGGGCGTTGGCCGGGAATCGGTATCGGGTGATTATCTCAAGCGACATCGGCGGAAGTGATGAAGATGACATTCAATCATTGATTCACTATCTTGTTTACAGCGACCTGTTTGATACGGAGGGCATAATTTCCTCGCCGCCCGGTAAAGGCCGAAAAGCAGACATCCTCAAGGTAATTGGCGAGTATGAAAAGGATTATCCTAATTTGATAGGACATTCGGACAGGTCCGCCACACAAATGGCGGATAAATATCCCACACCGGACTATATTCGCTCCATCTCAATGCAGGGGGCGATAGACCCCGCGCCAAAACAGGGCTACAGCAATCCTACGGAGGGTTCGCGATGGATTATTCGCTGTGCGAAGAAAAAAGACCAGCGGCCTTTGTATGTGCTCGTATGGGGTTCAATTACCGATGTCGCCCAGGCGCTTCACGACGACCCCAGCATAAAAGAAAAAATCCGCGTGCATTTTATTGCATCCTGGAACCAGAGGCAGGACCCGAACGCCTTTTATTATATCGACAAAAACCATCCGGATTTGTGGTGCATTTACAATAACTCCACCTTCCGGGGCTGGTATGTCGGGGGCCAGCAGGATGGCGACTTTGGAAATAAATCGTTTGTTGAGAAATATGTTAAAGGTCGTGGTGCCCTCGGGGCGTATTTTGCCACTTTGAAAGGCGGCGGTATCAAAATGGGCGACACGCCGAGTTATGCGTATCTATTGCGAGGAAATCCGGATGACCCGACGCAGGAAAGCTGGGGCGGACGGTTTATCAGGAAGGAAGGTCGGCCAAATTGGTGGGTGGACGACCCTGACCCGGCACTTAAAGAAGCGGATTATCCAGGAGCAAAAACGGTGAACAAGTGGCGGCAAGAGTATCTTGGTGATTGGCAAAAACGTATGGACCGCTGCAAAAGTCAAGGTCAGTAAGCACATACAGGAAAGAGAGGTAACTGTGGAACATATTAGAAAAGTTTGCAAAGTCGCAAGAGCCGGATTCGCAAGACAACTTTATGCTCTTGTGTTCCCGGTTGTTGTTTGTAGCGGGGCGGTGAGAGGGGAGTTTGTGCCTTTTGTTATTCCTGGCAAGCCAAATCCTGACTCGCTGATTGCAGTTGCTTCTAAACCTATTAACACCGACGGTAACCGCCTTATTGTAAGCTCCGGCCATTTTTGTCTTGGGGGTGAGCGGGTCCGCCTGTGGGGCGTCAATCTTTCGTTTGGGGCGAATCTGCCCACTCACGAGGATGCACCATACATTGCTGCTCGTTTGGCCACTGCGGGTGTCAACGCCGTCCGATGTCACCATACGGACACCGCACAATTTCCGAGGGGATTGTGGAGCGAAAAAGACGGCAAGAGTTTATCAGCAGAGGCGCTTGACCGGCTGGACTATTTTATTGACCAGCTCGCACGTTACGGAATCTGTGTCGATATCAATCTGCACATTGGCAGGGTGCACAGCCAGTATCTTGGCCTGCCCAAGACTAACAGCGAATATGATAAAATCTCCAATATCTTCACGCCCGCCCTGGTTGATGCTCAAAAGCAATATGCCCACCAGCTACTGACGCACGTCAATAAATATCGCAAGGTCCGCTACGCCGATGACCCGGCTGTGGCGATAGTCGAGATAACCAACGAAAACAGTTTTTTTATGTGGGATGGCGACCAGACACTGCGGGCGCTTCCGCCATACTATGCGGATATTCTGCGAAGTAAGTTTAACAGTTGGCTGAAGGTGCGATATGGCTCGGATGAGAAGTTGCGCCAAGTGTGGGGAGAGGATGCCCAGCCACTCGGAGATAATATCCTGGCTAATGGCGACTTTCAGGCAACTGCACCAGGTGAAAATGTCCCACAGAAGTGGAACCTGGAGCAGCATTCCGGGTGCAGCGCTTCGATATCCCGCTGTCGCTGGCAGGATAAGGATGCCCTGCGTATAGATGTTAACAAGGCGGACGACACCGAATGGCACCTGCAGTTAAATCAGGGCGGTCTGTCAGTTAAGGGTGGGCAGTATTACACGGTTATTTTTCAGGCCGCCAGCAGCGAGCCGCGTCAGATAAGTTGCAGCGTCAACCAGACCCATAGTCCCTGGGATAATCTCGGATTGTCACGGCAGGTAGAATTGGCTGGAAACTGGCAGACATTTCGTTTCGGTTTTGTTGCAAAGGCCGGCGATAGCGATGCACGGGTGAATCTTTCTTTTGGAGGCAGTAAAGTCCCATTATATCTTGCGAATGTAGAATTTCGACAGGGTGGCCGAACAGGCCTGCAGGAAGGTGAATCCGTTGGGGGCGGAAATGTCGCTGTCTTTTCCGACAATGAAACACCTGCCCGCAACCTCGACCGGATGTGTTTTCTGGCAGAGACGGAAAAGACCTACTTTGACGGAATGCGAAACTTTATCAAGAATGAGCTGGGCTGCAAGGCGCTTGTAACCGGCACGATTGTCTTTGGGCCGCTGGGATTATACGCCCAGAGTGATATGGATTTTATTGATGCTCACGCTTACTGGCAGCACCCGCGGTTTCCGGGCAGGCCGTGGGACTCGAACAACTGGCTTATCGACCAGAAGCCGATGACCGATTATCCTGAGCAGGCAACGCTGTTTCGCCTCGCCGCCGAGCGTCTGCTCGACAAACCTTTTACCGTCAGCGAATACAATCATCCGGCTCCACTGGATTCCCAGGCCGAGTGTGTCCCTATGATAGCTTCCTTTGCCGCCGCACAGGACTGGGACGGTATCTGGTTATACACCTACAGCCACAGCAGCGACCAGTGGTATCGGGAGATTTTGAGCAGCTATTTTGATGTTGATACTAACCCGGCCAAGTGGGGCTTTATGCGGGCAGGAGCAGCTGTATTCCGCGAAGTCGGTGTAGCACCGCTGGGTGGCTTTATCACTTGTCCACTGCTCGACTCAAAAGATGTCCTGCCGTCACTGGCGAAGCTGCACCTTAAATATGACCAAGATATTCTCAGTGCCCTGGGCACGAATCCTGAAATAACCAGACGCGATATGCTCAAAAGCCAGTTGGTTCCGGCGATTGGCGCAAGAGACGGTCATCGGGACGTAATCGGACTCCACACAGAGTTAGAGTGGTCGGTTGAGAATGGCAAAGGATTTTATTGTGCGAGAGGTCGGTGTGCGATGGTCTATACCGGCCACGCTGAAAGGTTTGAGAAGACCACCGAGGGACAGATTTCTATTGTCAAACCAGACTTTGTAGCTATGACGGTCACCGCACTTGACAGCAAACCCTCAGTTTCTCTGGAGAAAAGCAAAAAGATTCTGGTTACGGCGTGCGGGCGATGTGAGAATGTCGGTATGAAGTTTTCCGAGGACCGGCGGACAGTTGGCCAAAACTGGGGCGGACCGCCCGTCCAAATCGAAACTGTTGAAGGGATCCTGCTGCTGCCTAAAGGACGATGGGTTTGTCAGACCCTCGGTCCTGATGGACTGCCGACTGCTGAGGTGCCGGTTTCCTACAAGGATGGTCAAGGTGTTCTGCGCCTATCACCACAATACAAAACGATATGGTATCTTTTGACGCGTGCTGCGGGCCAGGATTAACTTGTAAATGAGGATTGTGGACTGTTTTTTTGAAGGGAGAAAATGATGTATAGAAAGAGCTTTTCCGTCGTCATTATAAGGGTTGTTTTGGGCTGGTTTCTGGCGGGAGCGGTTCCATTATTCGCTGCGCAGGAGTCAACGTCTCTGATGCTTTTCGATTTTGGAAAGGGCTTTGACGTAGGGATGGTTTCAACCAGCGATGCAAAAGTGGCCTTGTCCGAGGCCGGGACGCTGCGTATCGAGACCGGCCACAAGGAAAGTTACCCGGGCATCACTCTACGAGCGCCCGAAGGCATGTGGAACCTGTCGAAGTATGAGTATGTGTCGGTCGATGTCAGGAATATGAGCAGCCAGCAGGTGACTATTTACTGCCGGGTGGATAACCCTGGCGCAGATGGCGATAAGAACTGCGTGACTGATAGTATCGCCCTTGGGCCGGGAACAGCAGGGACACTTGTGGTGCAATTGTTTCCAACTCCCTGGCGGCTTTCTGAGCCGGTAGAGTTAATCGGTATGCGTGGAGCGCCCGTCCATTCCGGAAAGATTGACACCTCAGGTGTCACACAGTTGCTTGTGTTTGTCAATAAGCCGAGCGCAGATTATGTTTTTGAGATAGGTAATGTTCGTGCCGATGGTTCTGTGAAGATGCTGGCTGTAAAGACTTTCTTTCCCTTCATTGACCAGTTTGGGCAGTACATCCACGATGACTGGCCTGGCAAGACGCACTCTTTAGAGGAATTGGTTGCATACGGTAAGGCCGAGCTAAAGGACCTCGCTGCCCATTCGGGTCCGCCCGACCGCGACCGATATGGCGGCTGGACCGCCGGGCCAAAGCTCAAGGCAACCGGATTTTTCCGCGCCGAAAAATACCAGGGCAAGTGGTGGCTGGTGGACCCCGAAGGCAGACTATTCTGGTCACACGGCATTGATTGTGTTCATAGTTCCGATGCCACACCGATTACCGACCGTGAGCGATACTTCCGCAACCTGCCTGACTCCGACTCGCCGTTTGCGAAATTCTACAACACGGGGACATGGGCACCGCACGGCTATTACAAAGACCATTGCCCGTACAAAACTTACGATTTCAGCCAGGCCAACTTATTGCGTAAGTACGGTCAGGACTGGAAGCAGGCCTTCGCGGAGGTAACTTATGCGAGAATAAAAAGCTGGGGAATGAATACCATAGCCAACTGGTCGGACGCCGACATCTACCTGATGCGAAGGATACCGTATGTGTGCACCATTAATTGTAGCGCAAGGAAGCTGGAGGGCTCGCAGGGTTACTGGGGCAAGTTCAACGACGTGTTTGACTCCGGTTTCCGCCGCTCCGTGACTGAAGGATTTGCAGCAGAAAAGGGCAAAGCTGCAGGTGACCCGTGGTGCATCGGATTCTTTGTCGATAATGAATTGGACTGGGGCGATGAAGTCTCGTTGGCTCTGGCAACTTTGGTTTCACCGCCTGACCAGCCCGCCAAGAGGGTCTTTGTCGAGGACCTGAAATCCAGGTACCAGACGATTGATAAACTTAATGCCGCCTGGGGCACAGCGTATGCCACGTGGGAGGCACTCCTGCAAAGCCGGCAGACGCCGGATAGAAACAAGGCACAGGAGGACCTGACTATTTTCTATACAAAGACCGCTGATACTTACTTTGAAACCATTCGAGAGGAGCTCAAAAAAGCTGCGCCGAACCAGTTGTATATGGGCTGCCGGTTCGCATGGGTAAACGACCGCGCAGCCAGAGCGGCGTGCAAGTTCTGCGATATAGTCAGCTACAACCGTTATGAATATAGCGTCGAGGAGCATCGGCTGCCTGGTGACATCGACAAGCCCGTAATCATCGGCGAGTTTCACTTTGGAGCGCTGGACAGGGGTATGTTCCATCCGGGGCTAAAGATTACAGCTAACCAGCAGGACCGCGCTGCAAAGTACAAAAACTACGTTACGGGTGCGCTGCGTAACCCGTATATAGTGGGGACGC
>Ga0315295_10000967_pt1 | contig 24562 bp, 22 predicted proteins | sample YL17G14_0_MG_FD_204453 | JGI IMG/M metagenome (GOLD analysis project Ga0315295, IMG submission 204453) | Sediment microbial communities from Yellowstone Lake, YNP, Wyoming, USA - YL17G14_0 | ecosystem: Environmental > Aquatic > Freshwater > Lake > Sediment | place: USA: Wyoming | collected... | reverse complement strand
AGTTGCAAGCCGCCCATATTTGTAGGGAAACCACCCCATAAATCCCAGCTCCTGAAGTAAAGAATAAAATTAAGGTGGCCATCCTGAACGCGGGTGTCCACCACTCTTAAACATGGCGGGTCTTTCAAATAAATGCTATCGCGATTGCCAATTGTCATGCACATCTGGTTGGTGTCAACTCCCTGCTTATAGCGCCTGATTACCTCATCGATTTGCGCCGCCAGGTCCTCGCCATAGGTGTACTCTTCATTCTCCTGCTTGGCGCCAGTCATCAAATATGACATATACTCGTGGATGACCTCGTCTGTAGTAGGTGCCGGCACACCCGCGGGTACATCAGGTCTCAACGGTCTCACGCCGGGATTACTAATTATGACAGCGACCAGAGGTATTTCTTTCCGATGAGTGCCCTCGAAACTGCCTTGCTGTATACGATAAGTCCTGCCTTCTACTAAAGCCTTTTCCAGACACTGAAACCAGGCATCTCCAATGGTTAGCGCCTCAACTACAGTTAAGTTCATATCGTACCTCCGACGTCTGAGGTTTGTCGTCCAAAGATAAGTATATCAGGTGTCTTGGAGCAGAACATAGCTTGAACTCGTTACTTTTGGGCGACAACAGAATTTTTCAATGTGCCTATCTTTTCTATTCTGACCTCAACTACATCACCCGGTTTCATGGGGCCGACGCCTGATGGTGTGCCGGTGGCAATGACATCGCCTGGCAGCAGCGTCATTATGCTGGAAACAAAGCTGATTAGCTTAGATATACCGAAGAGTAGGTCGCTGGTAGAAGCGGACTGTCGGAGTTCACCGTTGAGATAAGTTTCTAGTTTCAGATTATCTGGCTCGGCTTCTGTCTCTATCCACGGGCCTATCGGGGCGAAGGTGTCATAGCCTTTGGCTCTGGTCCACTGGCCATCAGCAGCCTGGGCATGGCGGTCGGAGACGTCGTTGAAACAGGTATAACCCAGCACATATTCCTTTGCTCTCTCTTCTGGAACATCCTTCGCCTTCTTGCCGATGACCACGCCCAGTTCTCCTTCAAAGTCGATGCGGTTCCAGCCTGGGGGCAGGACTATTTTATCGGTGGGGCCGATAACTGCAGTGGATGGCTTGAGGAAGATGAGCGGCACTGAAGGTATGGGCAGTTTCATCTCCTCAATATGGCTGCGATAATTTAGCCCGAGGCAAACAATCTTTGTGGGAAGGCACGGGGCAAGAAGCCTGACCTTGTCCAGGATGTAAGTGCTACCGTCAAGTGTAGATGGGCTATTGAGATGCTGAAAGTGGGTAAACGGGCTGCCGCGGAGTCCTTGTATTGTATCTTGGTAGAGTATGCCGTACTTAGCTCGACTCTGGGCAATAAAGCGAACGATGCGCATATATGCCTCTTGTCTTGGTTCTACAACTTAGCGGCATCGAGAATTGCTGGCACCTTGGATTCCAGGCCGATAGCCATAATATGAGCGCCCTGGCACATGCCCTTCATCTCATTGATTAAGCGGGCGGCTATCTCTATACCCTTCTCGATTTTGTTCTCGGCTTTGTCCATCTCATTAATAAGCTCATCGGGGACATGTATGCCGGCAACGTTTTTATTCATAAATTTGGCCATACCTGCTGACCTGAGCACCACTATACCGACTAAAATCGGCACGCCGAATTTCTTAGCTTCTTTCATGAAGGCTTCGAAAGTTTTGGGCTCGTAGATGGCCTGGGTCTGGAAGAACTGGGCACCGGCCTTTACCTTTCTCTCCATTTTGATAAGCTGTGGTTCAACAGGGTCAGCACCGGGAGTGACGCAGGCGCCGAGGAAGAACTTGGGCGTGCCTTTTAGCTCCTTACTGGCTAGATCTTTGCCCTGCTCTAATTGTCGGGCGGCATACAGTAAGGAAACGGAATCGAGGTCGAAGACAGGTTTGGCGTCAGGATGGTCTCCTAAGGTGACATAGTCTCCGGTGAGACAGAGAACATTCTCAACACCCATAACGTAAGCGCTAAGCAAGTCCGACTGTAGTGCGATGCGGTTGCGGTCTCGGCAGGTCATCTGGAATACAGGCTCGACGCCTTTTTGTTTGAGCAGGTAGCAGGCAGCCAGCGAACCCAACCTCATGACAGCGCTTTGCTGGTCGGTGCAGTTAATCGCATCTACTCTGCTTTTAAGTAAGTCGGCATTCTCGTTGAACTCGTGTATGTCCACGCCTTTAGCCGGGCCGATTTCAGCGGTGACCGTAAACTTGCCGTTCTGAAGTTTTTCACGCAGACTCATTATGTCTTTACCTCCTAAGGATACTCTAAGTTTGCCATTCCTCTTATCATTCTGAGCGGAGCGAAGAATCTAGAGGCCCTTCGCTATTGCTCAGGGCGACATGAAGAGTGGCGGATTGCTAAACTTTTGTCTCTTGTTGCTCCAGTGCCCACATAATGGTGGACCTTAGCGCCTTTGGCGGCTGCATTTTGCTATAGTTCTTGACCATTGGTATGGCTTGCATTTTATCCAGTCGGCCTAATTTTTTGAGTCTCTCGTAAATTAGGTGCCAGCCGCAATCGCGTACATCGGGTTCAACCTCACACTTGCCATTTTTAACACCGCCGCAGGGCCCATTGATTAGCCATTTGGTGCAGGCAGTCAGTGGGCAAATGCCGCCGGTTAAATCAAGCACGCAGTCGCCGCATTCACGGCATCGCTCGCTGCCCCGCCATGTACCACCGGCACCGCCGACATTGATGGTGTTAGCCGCCGGATGTACCAGTTTGTTCACCACCGCCGCTGTTGCCTGTACTCCGATGCCGCAGGTCATTACCAGCAGAGAATCGGCAGCATCAATCTCGTTCTCATGATGAAACAGCCTGGTCTTGATTAGCGCTTTATCACACAGAAAATCGACGACGCAATAGCCGGTGACCGCCTTGCCTTCTTGCTCCAGTTTCTGCTTCATGTCCAGAACCTGAGGCTCATCGCCGGTCTGGCAGACCTCAGCACAACCTTTGCAGCCGACTATAAATATTTTCTTGTCCCTGTCTAAATAGCCTAAGATTTCCGGAAGGGGCTTTAATTCAGAGATTATCATTTGTCTACCTCCATAGCTGTGGTTTCCTCTATCTCCTTGAGAACTAATTCCATCATTCTGGGTAGTTTATCTTCAATTTCTGGGGAAAGGTCAAGTCCGAAGTCCATAGTTTTAGGCTCGATGCCGATAATGACCGTAGATTTTGGCTGCCTGTTGAACAGAGCCATCGTTTTCAGACTGTCTAATACGCCCATCTCGTGCAGGGAGATAGGTGATGCCGCGTCCAAATCTGCATCATTGAGGATGAAGCGATATATAGTTCCCGGCCTATCGCCGGTTTCGACGGCGTCAACGATGATTAACTTGTCGGTGCTGCCATCTATTAGAGACAGGAAGTCGGGATAAGTACCGGCGTCGATTATCTTAACATTGGCGTTGTTCACTATGCCAGCCAGTTTTTGAACCAGATGGATGCCTATACCTTCGTCTTTGAGCAGAAGGTTCCCTATCCCCAGAACGGTGATTCTAGGGCTGCTTTCACTTGTCACCCTGAGCGATAGCGAAGGGTCTCCGGATTCTTCGCGGAGTTTACCCTGAGCCGTATGAGATTCTTCGCTGTGCTCAGAATGACATGGGCGAATGGCTCCCTCAGAATGACAGAGGGTCTCAACGGACTTTATATATTCCAAGAGTTTTCCCTTTAGGTGTAATTACATGTATGGCACAAGCCAGACACGGGTCGAAGGAACGGATAATGCGTCCAATCTCAAAAGGATTGTTCTCATCCTTTATCGTGGTACCGATAAGGGCTTGTTCTACCGGTCCGGGCTGTCCGTTGTCATCTTTAGGAGACATATTCCAGGTGCTTGGCACCACGCACTGGTAATTAGCAATTTTCTTATCTTTTATCTCAATCCAGTGACCAAGAGCACCTCTAGCACCATCAACTAATCCCATTCCAAAGGCTTCATCAGGTATGGTGTAGTCTATATAAGCTGGCTCGCCCGGCTTTAGCTGTAGTAACCACTCCGGCATGGAATCAGCCAGAAACTTGGTGTAGAGGGCACGAGCGGCATGGCGACCGAGCACTGAGAATAAAGCCTTGGGACTGGCCTTGAACTTGGAAAGAACGGAATCAACCAGCTTGGTCACCGTTGGCTCACCGCTGGCATAAGTAGCTGCTACACGAGCTAACGGGCCGACTTCATAGACCTTGCCGTCGTACCGGGGAGCTTTCACCCAGGTGTAGGCGCCTTTCTTACCCAACTGAGGCTCTGTCATACCTTGTGACGGATGCTTGCCGGTGCTCGAGTCGGCATACCAGGAATGCTTTACGTATTCCATAATCTTATTCATGTCCAGGGCACCGAGTTTCAGGTCAGTTGAAACTGTACCCTGCTTCATAAGCCTCTTCCTCTTGGTGTAGTCAGGATTATTGCCTTCGAGGTCGAAGCTTCCGTAAGAAAGTAGATTGCCGCAGCCGGCGCCGATTTCGAAATAGTCGGCATAGGCTTCAGCCACGGCCAGGACGTCGGGAATATAAACATTGTCAACGAAATCCCTCAGCTCATTGAGCATCCACAGGAAAGAGGCTATTTTATCCACGGTGACAGTTGCCGTAACTCCGCCGGGGATGATCGCCATATTATGAGGCATCTTGCCGCCGAAGATAACCAGCATTTCCTGTCCCTTGCGTCTCATCTCCAGAGCTTGAACATAATGAGCCAGGGCGCCTATGTTCACTTTGTCGCTGAGGCGGTAATCGCCTTCGTACCGAGGTACAAATGGAGCCAGCTCTCCTCGCTTGGCAAATTCTTTAACGGAGTTCAGGGCTGGGTCATTGCCATCGTACTTGAGTATCTTGGTAACATCCACGTAATCGAGAGCTGCCAGGTGATAGAAGTGGAGAATGTGGTCGGAGACATGTGCCGCTCCCAATATGAGGTTGCGGATAATCCGGCCGTTGTCGGGTATCTTATCAGCGAGACCGAAGGCGCTGTCCAGGTTAAGCGTGGCAGCCATAGAATGGCTGGTAGGGCAGACTCCGCAGATACGCTGGGTGTACATTTGGGCATCGCGCGGGTCTCTACCACGGAGTATTATTTCAAGGCCTCGGAACATCATGCCTGAACTGTGAGCTTCTTTGACCACACCGTTATCGGTGACAACTTCAACCTTATAATGGCCTTCAAGACGGGTGACCGGGTCAACTACAATCTTGCTCAATTTCTATTTCTCCTTTCCCGGGAGTTTACCTATCATAGGCATATTGGCCTCGCTTAATTTCTGATAGACGGGAGACACCAAATCGGGAAATCCAGGCTCGCAGCAGCCGATGCAGGGCGAACCGGCATCGATGCACCAGTTTGTCCCGTGATTCCATTTTCTTAGCGGGCAATCGGCGTGCGTAACCGGTCCCTTGCATCCCAGCTCATTCAGGCAGCCTGGTTCGCCGAACTTTCTGGCAAATTTTCCTTCATCGAAATAGGCTCGCCTGGGGCAATTCTCGTGGATTAAATTGCCATAAAAAACCTTGGGGCGCTTAAGCTCGTCCAGGTCTTCAGGTTTGGGCAAGCCAAAAAGCAATACCGAGGCGACGCTGCTTATGAACCAGTCGGGGTGGGGTGGGCAGCCAGCGATATTAATCAACGGCTTGTTTATATTGCGGGATTTAAGGAATTTATCCGCACCCACATAGCCACCGGGATTAGGCTTGCCGGCAGCTATACCGCCGAACGTAGCGCAAGTGCCCAGAGCTATGATTGCCAGAGCATCCCTGGCTAATGCTTCAACCCGGTCCGCCATGGGCACCGGTTTATCGTTTTTCTCACCGAGTAACCCATAGACACCACCGTCCTTGGTGGGTATAGCGCCTTCGACTACCAGAACATAGCCGTTTTTATTTGTCTTTGGCGTATCTTCCAGTACGTGAATTACGGCGTCTCCCTCGCCGGCCATTACGGTTGCCTGAAATTTCAGGTTCAGGTGTTTACCGGGAACGACTTCATCGATGAGGACATTCTTGATGGTCGGGCTGACTGAATTGAGGACTGAAACTGAACATCCGGTGCAGGTGCCTGCTTGTATCCAGACCACCGGAATTTCTTGAACTGCTGCCTTAGGCATTTGCCCCCCTTTCTTTGCCAAGACAAGACTTGCCAATCGCAAATTCTACACGTTTATGGCGATTAATGCAAATAGGCGGGTAGATTGCACCACGTTTGATATTTTCCTTAGCTCTTGATTCTCGAACATCATTATTCTCTTGCCCACGGCGGGCAGATGGCACAATCTAGCGGTTTGTATAGTCTGCCTGGTGTTGCGCTCCGGTACTTCCTTTTAAAGGCATGATGTGCGGGGGGTATGACATTGCGTAAGCTGCAACTCTTTAACCCTGATATTTGATGATAGGCCATAGTACCTTTTTACTAGACATAAAATTACCTATAGGCTATTCACTATAGCCCTAGGTGGCGGTATACTAAGTTTGTTTGTATTAAGCGATAAGTCATATCGAAAGTGTGGAGACTGAACTAAATGGTAAAGACGGGTAAGCACAGCAAATCCAGGATGGATACGTCGGCAGAACTGGCTCAAGATTTGATGCGGTGTGCCGGGACAGGGATTTATATTGTCCAGGATGGGAGATTTCAGTATGTTAATTCACTGTTCCTGAATCTAACAGGCTATACAGAACAGGAACTGCTGGGCATGTACTCTCTCGACCTGGTTCATCCTGAGGATAGAAAAGCAGTCAGGAAGAAGGCGATAGAAAGCCTGAAAGGCCAAAGCCTGTTACCCTATGAGTACAGGTTTATGAAGAAGGACGGCGGTGTAATTTGGGTTTTAGAGAGACTAACCTCAACTGAATATAAAGGAAAGCGAGCCACTGCGGGAAGCTTCATGGACATCACCGACCGCAAGCAGTCGGAAGAGATCCTGGCAAAGTCAGAAGAGAGATACCGGACTATAATGGACGAGACACATGATGATTATTTTGAAGTTGACCTGGCAGGTAATTATACTTTCGTAAACGATGCCATCTGCCGCAGTGTGGGGTATTCCTCAGAAGAGCTAATAGGTATGAACTACAGGTTAACCAACCCTGGTGACGATGCTAAAAAAATTTACGAAGCCTTTCATCAGGTCTATCTTACAGGCAAGCCAGCCAAAGCCATTACTTTCAAATTCGTTCGCAAAGATGGCAGTTACGGAGCGGGTGAACTATCGGCTTTCCCGCTGCGAAACGAGAACGGCGACATAAACGGCTTCCGTGGAGTCAGCCATGATGTTAGCGAACGTGTGCGGATGGAGGAAGCTTTAAGGCAGTCAGAGGAGCGATACCGGACTATAATGTACGAGATGCATGATGATTATTTTGAGGTCGACCTGGCTGGCAACTATACCTTCGTAAACGATGCTTTCTGCCGCAGCGTAGGGTATGCCACGGAAGAGCTGATCGGCATGAACTACAGGTTAACCAACCCTGGTGACGATGCCGAAAGAATTTATAAGGCCTTTAAGCAGGTCTATCTTACAGGTCAGCCAACCAAAGCCATTACTTTCGAATTCATTCGCAAAGATGGCAGCTCTGGAGTGGGCGAACTCTCAGCTTTGCCTATGCGAAACGAGAACGGCGAGATAGTCGGCTTTCGTGGAGTCAGCCATGATGTTAGCGAACGCATACGAATGGAGGAAGCTTTAAGACGGTCGGAGGAGAAATATCGGACCATACTGGCTGAAATAGAGGAAGGCTACTATGAAATAGACCGGGCTGGTAATATCACTTTCGTCAATAAAGCAGCCTGTCGTCAATTTGGACGCTCGGAGGAAGAGTTAATCGGAACGAACTATCGAGACTACGTGCCCAAAGAGGATATAAAGAGCGTATATAAGGCCTGGAATAAAGTCTATCGGACAGGTGAGCCGCTGCAATCGTATCCTTTTGTAACCGTTAGAAAAGATGGGACGCAAATATTCTTAGAAAATTCGGTTTCTCCTCTGCGAAACAAAGAGGGGAAGATTATCGGATTCCGGGCCGTCAGCCGTGACGTTACCGAACATAAGCAGTACGAGCAAAAGCTTGCTGAAATGGCCACACATGACTCGCTGACCGGCCTGCCTAACAGAACATTACTAAGTGACCGTCTTACCATGGGATTGGCTCTGTCACGGCGTACTGGTAACAGACTGGCTGTATTGATGCTCGATTTGGATAAATTTAAGGTTATTAATGATACTATGGGACACGCTGTCGGTGACCAGCTGCTGAAAGCCGTTGCAGAGCGACTGACAAGCGTTCTGCGCAAGAGCGATACTGTGGCTCGTATCGGCGGAGATGAGTTCGTTTTGGTGCTACCACAAGTCTCCCAGCCGACCGATGCCGCTAAGCTAGCCCAAAGAACCTTGGATATCTTTCGAAAGCCACTTGTTTTTGATGGTCACCAGCTCAATATCACCACCAGCATCGGCATTGCTGTTTACCCCGAGGATGGAAAAGATATGGAAATCTTATTGAAGAATGCCGACACTGCCATGTACCTGGCTAAGGAGCAGGGTCGGGATGCCTATAGATTCTACGCGGGCGACGAGACCAAGGCTTATGGTAAAGCAGATAAGCGTGTGAGAGTTAGTCCATAATGTACAATTCGCAAAAAAGAAGCTGGGTATTCCAAAATACCCAGCTTCAATCATTTCCGGCCCTTTTTATATTTTAGCCCTGGCCTATTCGGAACATCTTAGTGCCGCATCTTGGGCAGACACCCTGAGTAGCCGGCTTACCGTTTTTCATTTTAACTGCCCTCGGGTTGCTCATTTCTCTTTTGGTGCGGCACTTAACACAATATGCTTGCATTTGGAGACCTCCTTTCTTAACTAGAAACGATAAACCATTCTTAAAAGTTTATGTGGAGATTGCCACGCCTCCGGCTCGCAATGACAGAAGAAGGATGGCTGGCAATGACAGGGAGGAATTGCCGTGCTTAGCATATCCGTGGCAGCAGTTCGCCGCTGAGCATGTCGACGATGCGAGAGGCACCCAGCCGGGTCTTCATTATCACCTTGCCTTTGTGCTCATCGGTGACCTCGCCGATGATGGCAGCGTCAGCACCATAGCGATTTCGTTTCATTTTAGCCAGAATTTTCCCGGCATCGTTTGGCGCAACTACGGCCACGAGCTTGCCTTCATTGGCCACATAGAGGGGGTCGAAGCCGAGAAGTTCACAGGCGGCTCGCACAGCATCGCGCACTGGTATCTTCTCCTCTTCTATGCTGATGCCTACTCCAGACTGCTTGGCGAATTCGTTTAACGTGGTGGCTAAGCCGCCTCGTGTGGGGTCACGGAGGCAGTTAATTTTTGATGAGGCTTCGAGCATCTGCGACACCAGTTTGTTCAAAGGGGCGCAATCGCTTTTAACGGGGACTGAAAATTTGAGCCCTTCGCGCTGGCTCATCACGGCGATGCCGTGGTCGCCGATAGTGCCGCTCAGGATAATTTTATCGCCCACTTTGGCATTAGCCCCGGATATGTCTATGCCTTTGGGGATAATGCCGATGCCCGAAGTATTGATGAACAGTTTATCGGCGCTGCCCCGGTTTACCACCTTGGTATCGCCGGTGACTATTTTCACCCCGGCTTCTTGAGCGGCAGCTTTTATCGAACTGACCACCTTTTTTAGTTCGCCAAGGGTTAGGCCTTCTTCTATTATGAGGGAGAGACTTAAGTAAAGAGGCTTGGCTCCGCTCATTGATAAATCATTGACGGTGCCGCAAACAGCCAGCTTACCGATATCGCCGCCGGGGAAGAAGATGGGGCTGACCACGTAGCTGTCGGTAGTGAAGGCGAGGCGACCGCTGAGGTCGAAAACCGCTGAATCATCCAGCTTGGCTAATAGAGGATTAGTCAGTGGCGGCAGTAAATATTTCTCTATCAGCTCGTGGCTAAGCCGGCTGCCGCTGCCGTGGGCCAACAAGATGGTTTCGTCATCCATATTCGAATCCATATTAAAAGGTCGTCTGTAATCTATCCAACTGCCTCATTCCTCTTTAATAGAGTGGGAAGTGCTGGTAGAGAGGGGTGAAACCCCTCTCTTAGATCTCTTCCCCCTCTCCTTACGAAGGAGAGGGGGATAAAGGGGGTGAGGTTGCTAAACAATTTCATATTGATAATAGGCAGCACAGGAACCCTCCGAAGATACCATGCACGGTCCTACCGGATGTTCCGGGGTGCAGGCTTTACGGAATAGCTTGCAGTCGATAGGAGTCTTTACGCCGCGCAGTATGTCGCCGCAGATACATCCCTTTGCCTCTCGAACCGGCTCCAACGTGATTGAGAAAGCTTGCTCGGCGTCGAAGCGCTCGAATTTTTTCTTTATCTTTAACCCGCTGGCCGGCACCACGCCTATGCCCCGCCAATCGGCGCTGTCAACTTGGAAAACTCTGTCCATTAGCTCTAAAGCTGTTTTGTTGCCTTCAGGCTTAACTCCGCGGCGGTAGGCTATCTCCACCTTTGGCTTGCTGCTTTCGATTTGCTCCACCAGCATCTCTACCGCGAGAAGTATGTCCAGCGGCTCGAATCCAGAGACAGCGCAGGCAACGCCGTAGTCGCGGGGGATGAATTCATAGGGGCGGGAGCCGATTATGGCGCTGACATGTCCGGGGCAGACGATGCCGTCCAGCCTTAGCTCACCCAAATCAAGGAGAGCTTTCATTATGGGTGGGCAAAGCTTCGACAGGCAGAGTACGTAGTAGTTTTTTATTCCTTCATTTTCCGCCTGAAGGATAGAGGCGGCGATAGTCGGCGCCGTGGTCTCGAAGCCGATGCCGATAAAGATGACAGACTTCGCCGCGTTATCTCTGGCGATTTGAAGTGCATCCTGTGTGGAGTAGACGATGCGGATGTTGGCTTCTCCGGCTCTGGCTTGTTGCAGGCTGGAGTAGCTGCCAGGTACTTTCATCATATCGCCGAAGGTGGTGATGATGACATCGGGTAGCTGAGCCAGAGCAATAGCCTTGTCTATGTCGGCATTAGCCGTAACACATACCGGGCAACCGGGCCCGGAGAGCATCTCCACGGTGGGCGGCAGTAACTGGCGGAGGCCGCTCCTCATGATTGACACGGTATGCCCGCCGCAGAACTCCATCAACCTGGTCGGTCTGGTTGATAGCTGTTTTATCCTGTTTACCAGCTTTTTGGCCAGCTCGACATCACGGAATTCGTCAATGAACTTCATTTAGACTCGCCATCTCTTCCAAAATCTTCAGGGTCTCTTGCGCTTCGGCTTCGTTGATGACGTTTATGGCGTAGCCGGTATGGAGCAATACGTAGTCGCCGACGTTAGCTTCCGGGGTGAGCATGATGCTGACCCGACGTCTTACGCCGCCGATTTCCACCTCGGCTTCGTTGCCCTCTATTGAAACAACTCGTACTGGAACAGCTAAACACATAGTTTTCCTCTCAAATGAAATTAGCCACGACGGCCTGGCCCAAAGAGATTCCGCCGTCATTGCACGGTACCTGCTTGTGGGTTAGCACGTAAAAGCCGGCGGCTTCAAGCAGTGGTATAACTTTCCCTAACAGCAGCCGGTTCTGGAAGACGCCGCCGCTTAAAGCTACCTGGTCGATGCTGGTTTTCCTGGCTATCAACCGGCACATGTCAAATATCATGCGAGCTACAGTATTGTGGAATCTGGCTGACACTGCAGCTTTAGCCACACCTTGATACAAATCCCCGACTATTGCCGAAAACAGCTCTTTGAGCCGGATTATGTTTACACCGTCATCTTCGATTATAGAATACGGGTAGACTTTATCGCCGACCTTATCGCTACTGTCAGAGGCTGCCATCTCCAGTTCAACTGCTGCTTGACCCTCGTAGTCTATCTCGCCCCTGATGCCTATTAAGGCGGAAACGGCATCGAAGAGACGGCCCATACTGGAATTCAGCGGTGAATTAAGACCGGTCTGAAGCTGTCGCTTGATAAGCTCGATTTCAACAGCGTCGACTCGCTTTAAGAAAGCCAGCTTAGGGCTGAGTGAGTCTTCTCCCAGTAGCTTGAGTAGATAGCCTATAGCGGTTCGGTATGGCTTTTTTATGGCGGCAGCTCCACCGGGCAAGGGCAAATACTCCAGATGCCCCAGCCTTTTGAAGCCTTTGTAATCGGCGACTAGAAATTCACCACCCCATATGCGCCCATCGCTGCCATAGCCGGTGCCGTCCAGAGCCACGCCGATAACCGGAGACTCTATTTTATTGTCCGCCATGCAGCTTACAATGTGGGCATGATGGTGCTGAACCGGTACGAGCTTAAGACGGTTAGATTGGTTACCCAACTCAAGGGCATATTTGGTGGAAAGGTATTCGGGATGAAGGTCATAGGCAATGATTTCCGGTTCTATGCGGAACAGCTTTTTGTACAGAGCCAGCGTATTTTCAAAATGCTGCATGGTTTCCAGGTTTTCCATATCGCCGATATGCTGGCTTACGAAGGCATAGTTGTCTTTGGTCAAGCAAAAAGTATTTTTCTCTTCTGCACCGCAACCGAGCACCTGTTTGGCGTTAAAGGTTATGTGAACAGGAAATGGAGCATAGCCACGTGCTCGCCGGGTGAGTTGCACATCACCCCTCTCCACAACGGTTACGCTGTCATCATATCTGGAATATATGTCACGGTTATGGACCATAAAGTAGTCAGCAATACCTGAAAGCCGTCTGACAGCTTCATCGTTGTCCTTACAAATCGGCTCCTCGCTGATATTGCCGCTGGTCATCACCAGCGGTAATCCTGATTCTCTAAGCAATAAGTGGTGCATCGGGGTATACGGCAGCATTACACCGAGATATTTTAGGTTGGGAGCTACAGCATGGCATACCATAGATTCAGGCTTCCACGGCATCAGTACAATGGGGCTCTGCGGCGAGATGAGTAGTTTTTCTTCTGTCTCTGTTACCTGACAATATTTTTTGGCTTCGTTTATATCAGCGACCATGATAGCCAGCGGTTTGAAAGGACGCCTCTTCTTGCGGCGCAATAGCTGTACAGCCTTTTCATTTGTGGCATCGCAGGCCAGAAGGAAGCCACCCAGACCCTTGATGGCCATTATTTTCCCCTCTTTGAGAAGCTGACTGGCAGTGGCAATTACATCAGGGGTTTCAATGTGGACCCCCTTGGCGTCAAGCAGTTCCAGCCTTGGCCCGCATTTGGGACAGGCGTTAGGTTGAGCATGAAAGCGGCGGTCAAGCGGATTATCATATTCTGCCCGGCAATCGGGACACATTATGAAAGGGCGCATAGTGGTTTTGGGACGGTCGTAGGGGATGTCCTCTATGATGGTGAAGCGTGGCCCGCAGTTGGTGCAGTTGGTAAAGGGATAGTGGTAGCGCCTGTCTTTAGGGTTGAAGATTTCTTTGAGGCAGGCCTGGCATGTAGCGATGTCCGGAGACACCAGTTGATACTTGCCTTCTTCAGCAACGCTGTGCCGAATCTCGAACTTTGTATAATCTGCTGGGGGGTGATGGGTAACGGAAACGTTTTCTATATGAGCTAGCGGTGGCGCATTATACTGAAGCTCAGACACGAAATGTTCCAAATCACGGCTATCCCCTTGAACTTCAATCTTTACGTCTTCCGATGTATTGCACACCCAGCCTTTCAAATTGTATTTGGTAGCTAGCTGGAAGACAAAGGGTCTGAAGCCAACTCCCTGGACTACGCCGCGAACACTAATCCGGGCCAATTCTACAGTCTCAACTTTGGCCATACAGATATGAATTTTACTTCAAACTCGTATTTGGGGCAAATTCGAACAAAGGTAATTGGATATTTTTCTGAGGAAAGCCAGGTGAAATCTTGATACGCATCATAAAGTGAATTTCGAGTACATATCATTGACAGTAGCTATGTCTCGTGGTAGCATAACCTCGTTATCCGATGTATAGCAATTTTGTTTGAACCGGGAAAGTGATATAGCGCGAGTTCTTACGAATGACTATAATTGCTTGCGTTGTTTCTTTCTCTAACTGGGACTATTGCCATGGATACAGCCATTATTGCTGACAGTATTGCCTGCATTACGAAAAAGCAAGTTGAGGACTACAGGATTAGAATAATCCCGGTCAACATATTGTTCAACGGCCGGGTTTATCGAGACTTTATAGACCTCAGTTCGGCTAAGGCCTATGAGTTTTTGAAAAAATCCCCCGAATTCTGGAAAAGTTCTGCAGCTTCCCCTGAGGACTACCTTGATGTCTACCGGGAAGTCAGCGAGCATGCCCAGAGTATCCTGGTGGTCACCATATCATCTAAACTTAGCATGTTCTACGCCAGTGCCCAGAATGCTAAAGAAATATTCAAGGAAAAATCGCCTCAAACTGTTATCGAAGTCCTCGATAGCGAAACTGTGGCGGCTGCTGAAGGCCTTATCGCTCTGGCAGCGGCTCGGGCTGCGGCCGAGGGCAACTCCTTTGATGAGGTCGTTGCCATAGCTAAGAAAGTTAAAGAGCGGGTAAAATTTGTCGGTCTGCTGGAAACTATCCGCCATGTCTATAGAACCGGCAGGATGCCCAGAGTTGCCTCTGAAATAGGCTCTATGCTTTCTATTAAGCCCGTTCTGACCGGCTCCAACGGGCGAATTAACTTCGCCGCTACCGCCAGAACTAAACAGAGTGGAGTTGAAAAAATGCTCCAGATAATGAGAAAGCATGTAGCTGATTCGGAGCCGGTTCATGTAGCGGTAATGCACGCTGATGCATTGGAAGAAGCCCAGGAACTTAGAGAGAGAGTAGCCGCTGAGTTCAATTGCGTCGAGATATTCATTACCGACTTTAGCCCAGTCATGGGTTATGCTACCGGTCCTGGGACGCTAGCCCTAGCTTACTACAAGGAAGACCGCTTTGATAAATGAGGTCATAGCAGTAATTCTGGGTTATGTAATAGGCTCCATTCCTTCCGCTTACATCATCGGGCGTTTGATGGGGAAGATAGATGTGCGCCAGGAGGGTGACGGCCGGATAAGCGCCTCTGCAGTACATAAGAGGCTGGGCGTTGTTCCTTTTGTCTTGGTTGTCATCATGGATGTGGGTGAGGGGGTGCTGGCTGTATTGGTTGCCGGAATGCTCACTGAATCTCTGCTAGTGGTGTTGATTGCTGGCTTTGCTGCAGTGGTCGGCCATAACTGGTCCGTCTTTTTGAAATTCAAAGGGGGACTGGGTGCCACGACGATTTATGGAGTGCTTGTTACCCTGGTGTGGTGGCAGCTTTTGGTAGTGGCGGCAGCCGCCTTCATTCTATTCCTTATCATGAAGAGAAAGAAATCAGGGCTGAGCACTGCAGTCTTAATTATTGCGTTATCTATTGTTCTTTTTGTCCAGAAATCACCCCTGATTCTAGTAATATATCCTTTCGTTCTGATTATGCTTATGCTTTTAAAGCGTTTTCAGATAAGCAGGACGGTTCCCGCTAAATCTTAGGGGAACATTTTGGCAAACGGGTACCGTGTAACCCGATTGATTTAACTCACTCGTTAACTCTATATTATGGTTTCCAACTCTAATAAGCCTGGCTGTAAATTTGCAGAACTTCGTTCGGATCACTAACGGGACGCCCATTGAATAGGACAGCCGTATCGGCAATGGCATGAAATGCGCATATTGCCAGGTTCTCTTCTGGAACACCCACGTCACGCAGCCTCATGGGATGGCCTACTTTTTTCATGAGGGCTTCCACTGCGTCCGCTGCTGCTAGGGCCGCATTACGCTCTTTCATGCTGGCTGTGTTCACGCCCAGGGCTTGTGCTACCTGTGCCAGCTTGTCAGCAGCATGATCAACATTGTAGCGCATCACCTTCGGAAGAACTATGCCACAAGCTGCCCCGTGTGGGACATGGTGTAATGTTCCAATAGTATGCGCCATACCATGCGCCAGACCTACCTGAGCAATGGTGAATGCCCACCCCGCCATGGTGGCTGCCAACTGCAAATTGAGCCGTGCCTTTTCATTTTTACCGTCGGCTACGACGATTGGCAAGTTCTCGTTGATCAGGCGTATGGCCTGCAATGCCTGACCGTCACATATCTTATTTGCCATGGTACTGGTCATAGCCTCAATGGCATGTGTCAGGGCGTCCATGGCGGTGCTGGCTGTTAATTCCTTGGGCAGGGACATGGTGAAGCGCGGGTCCAGTATAGCCACATTGGGCATGATTCGTGCGTCTACAATGAAGAGTTTACGTCCGGCGCCCTTGCTGGTGAGGACAGCGATGCTTGTCACTTCGCTGCCGGTTCCCGCCGTTGTTGGAATGGCAATATGCGGTGTTTGAGGCTCAGTGAGCACCAACATATTCAGATGATCATTCGCCCTGCCGCCGTTCTTTAAGGTTACACAGACACCTTTGGCGGTATCGATAACGCTGCCGCCGCCGACGCTGACGATGCAATCTGCCTTCAGTTCACGGGCCGTGGCAGTAGCCGCATCCACTGTTTCCAGGTCGGGGTCCGATGGGATATTGTCATAGAGGCCGACACAGAAGTCCACGAGGGCGTCTTTAACCAATTGGGCGAGCCCTGCTTTCCTGACCCCGGGATCGGTAAGAATCAAAGCCCTGCGGCAGCCCAGGTCTGCAACCGCCTTATAGATTGAGCTCAGAGCTCCGTGTCCGGCGACTACATTAGTTGGGCAATTATATGAAAAACCATCTATCTTCTTATAGTCCGACATAAGTTGAAAGGAGATATTCGTCTTATGGTCAGCGAGGGCGGCCACATGTATTCTTTTAATCTGGGTATATTCGTGCAAACCGGCGAGGCCAAATTCGCGTCCCACACCGGACTGCTTATACCCGCCAAAGGGGCAGAAATCGGCAAAGACGTGGTAATTGTTTATCCACATTGTTCCGGTACGTACCCCGCGGGCTACACGCTCGGCCCTGGCCGTATTGGAAGAAAATACCCCACCTCCCAGGCCATAAATTGAGTCATTGGCAATTGCCACTGCTTCTTCATCGCTGTCGTATTTTATAACGCAGACAACCGGGCCGAAAATCTCTTCCTGCGCGATACGCATCTTGTTGTTCACGTTGGCAAAGATAGTGGGGGCATAGTAGAACCCACCTTTGATTCCTTTAACCTCGGCGCGTTTTCCACCGGTTATCAGTTCCGCTCCCTCTTCCTTGCCCAATTTGACGTAACGTTCGACTGTAGCCAGTTGCTGTTTGCTGATAAGAGGCCCCATGTGAGAGGTAGGGTCCATCTGGTATCCGATGCGGAGGGATTCGGTCCGTTTTTTCATCTTGTCCAGAAACTCATCATATATCTTTGATGAGACTAATACGCGAGTTCCTGATTCGCATAATTGCCCCTGGTGTAAGAAGGTGCCAAAGACGGCGCCTTCTACGGCCAGGTCCATGTCTGCATCGTCAAGTATGATATTGGCTGACTTGCCGCCCAGCTCGAGCGTCACTTTTTTAACTGTTTCCGATGCCATTCTCATGATTTCACGCCCGACTTCTGTGCTGCCGGTAAAGGCTATCTTATCCACGTCGGGGTGGGTACAGAGAATATTGCCCAGCTCCCCTCCAGGCCCGGGGATGACATTTATCACCCCGTTGGGAATGCCTGCCGCTTTGGCAGCTTCTGCCGCTATAAGCGCGGTGAGAGGAGTATACGAAGCCGGTTTTAAAACAATGGTATTCCCCATTATGAGGGCAGGGGCGATCTTCCAAAAGGCAATTTCCAGTGGTAGGTTCCAGGGAATAATCCCTACGCACACTCCAACCGGCTCCCGGCGGATAAATTCGCGGCCTGGTGCGAATACATTCCCCGAGACCGGTATCTCCTCCTCCCAGGGAAATTTTGTAGCTGCTAACAGACACAGGTTGCGCAATAATCCGATGGTCAGCAAGGGGGCATACTTGGCGTATGATATGATGCGGCCTGACTCCATGGATTCAGTTGCGGCCAGACGGAGCCCCTGCTGTGCTAGCTGGTCTGCAAAGTCCTGGATTTTTGCTATACGTGCTGACGGGGTAAGTCCGCTCCAGTCCCCCTTGTTGAAAGCCTTACGCGCGGCGGCTATAGCCGCCTCCGCGTCAGCCTTTCCTGCTTGCGCTACTGTAGCTATGGGCACCTCAGTGCCGGGGTCAATCGTCTCGAAGGTCTTCCCGCTGGCGGCATCGACGAATTCACCATTGATAAACAGTTTGTATTGTTCCATTTGAATCCTCCTCCTTACCTATTTTTTGACAGTTTAATATGATACGCTAATGAATGTGTGATTAAATTTTGATGTCACTGATACCGAAACCAGCCCATTCGCCTACAGGTTCGCTTGATGTAAGCACAAATCCTTTTTTCCCCATCTCATCCACGTAGGAGATGGTTACTTCACCCACAAGCTGATAAGCCTCGCGATTGATAACGAACGTAAGGCCTTCTAATTCTACGGTCAAATCGGTCTCCAAGATAGTGTCCATGCGCAGGCATATTGAAGCGTCGCAGCAGCCGCTAAAATTAAGCTCAATGCGGATAGGCTGCTGTATACCCTTATCGGCTAGGAATGCTTTGATAACCTGGCTTACGCCCGGCTCCAGCTTGATTATGGAAATTTCTCTTTCCACTCCTTTTTTGTACTATCAAGGGCAATTGTAGCACGTTATAGAGCAGACTTTAAGGGGTATATTCGCCAGCACCACCACCTCTAAATATCAGTACTATTCGGATGCGTAGCGGCCGTTTTTAATGGCTTCGACTATTCCCTGTCCTGCGGCGTGATAGGCCAGATAGATAGCATTTGTGATGGTTTTGGCCTTGCTGCGGCCGTGAGCTATTACTATGTTACCTTCTAGTCCCAGGAGACATGCTCCGCCGTATTCTTTGTAGTCCAGATTTTTAACAGTCGAGGTAAGTTGTACATACTGGGCTAGGGCGGCACCCGTCAGGTAACGGTCGATTTTGGCGGCTTGTCCCAACTCCAGCAAACTCTGGACAACTTGCGAATATCCTTCTATAGTCTTAACCAATACATTGCCAGTAAAGCCATCAGTAACAATTACATCGGCTTTGCCCTGCAGGACATCAAAACCTTCTATATTGCCGATGAAGTTCAGGTCGGTCTTTTTTAATAGCTGGTAAGCCTCCTTAGCCAAAGTGCTGCCTTTGAGTTCCTCTGAGCCAATATTTAATAATCCAACTCGTGGTGAGCTTATATCAAGAATCTGTTTAGCTAGAATGTTTGCGAGCTGGGCGAACTGAACTAGAAAGATGGGGCGACAGTTGACGTTAACCCCGCCATCAATGATTAGAGTCGGTTGAGGTTGGTTGAGATAGGCCACGGCGCACAATGCCAGCCGCTGGACGCCCTCTATCGCCTTCAGGTTGAGAAATGAGGCGACTACTGTGGCCCCCGTGCTACCAGCGGAGACGAAGCCGTCGGCAATGCCATCTTTTACCAGTCTGACTCCGACCACTACTGACGAATCCGGTTTGTTCTGCACTGACTGTATCGGCTCCTCGCCGTCCATGACGACCTGGCTGGCTTGGACAATGGTAATCTTTGACTTTCTCGTGGAGCGCCTGAGCAGCATCTCGAGCACAGGCTTATTACCAACTAGCGCGATATCTATCGGGAACTCTCTAGCTGCTTCGATTGCTCCTTTAACTACTTCCCGTGGAGCATACTCACCGCCTGCAGCATCTACAGCAATTAACATCTAAGTTGCACCTCAAATCTCCAGCGCTCTGCTGGATGGTTAAAGACTTTAGCGAGTCCAACCTGTTTTGTCAAGGACGGGCGTCCTACATTTTTGAAAAGCTATCCGCAAAAAGCCTATAATTCAAAGATTGACATTAAGAAATCCCGATGCACGAGTTATCAATAACACAGAGTATATTGGATATTGTCTTAGATAAGGCTAAGGCGGCTCAAGCAAAAAAGGTCACCAGGATAAATCTGGTGATTGGTGAACTATCAGGGGTCGTCAGCGATTGCGTTCAATTCTACTTTGATTTTCTCAAGAAAGGTAATGCAGCCGAGGAAGCCACCCTCGATTTCAAACTGGTGCCGATAGAGCTGCGGTGTCGAGATTGCTTGACTGCCTTTAATCCAAAAGACTCCGCCTGGATTTGTCCTAATTGCCAGGGTACTGGTCTTGATGTGATTGGCGGACAAGAATCGTACATCGAAAGTATTGAAGTCGAGCCATAAAATGGAAATTGTGAAAATATCACTCATCATAACTGCTTAAACATGAGGACACCGGACGTAATTGTTAAAGGGAAAGATAATGGAGAGAGTATGGTCATCCATTATAAGACGGCCAAAGGGGCCGATGTCTTTGGATTGGCTATACCTAATATATATGCCGATGCCGATTGGGACCTCGGGCCGACCTGGTGTTATTTAATCTTCGGGCAGAAGACAACCCTGATTGATACCGGACGGCTGGGAAACTTCGAGGTTTTTGCATCTTTTTTGAAGTCAATCGGCAAAGAATTTTCTGATATCGATAGGATAGTCGTTACCCATAGCCACGAAGACCACGATGGGAATGCAGCTGAAATAGTCTCTGCAGCGCAGGCCGAATTATGCGCCCATACCATTTACCGCCAGATGATTTCTTATCATCCCCACATAACAGACGGTGCTCCGCATCCTGAGCTGCCTGGTTCTTGCCGTCTCTGTAGAATGCCTGAAAGCTTCTATTATAAGAACTGTGTGCCATATCATAAGGCAAGAAGTACGCTGAATATTGACTTTGCTATCGGTGATGGCCAGGAACTGCCGGGCGAAGACCTTAGTTTCGTATTTACCCCGGGGCACAGCCCCGACGCACTCTGCATAGTTTTGGAGGACGAGGTTATCTTTACCGGCGATACACTACTCCCAGACATCACCTCGCAGCCTTCGCTGGCATATGCCTTCAAAGTTAATCATCGGATTTTGCCAGAAGAATATCAGCAGAGAAATGATGTCTATGGTCTGATGAACTACATCAAGTCTTTAAGCAAGATAGCTAATCTACGCTCTCAACCCATAAAGGCTACGTTTCCTGCCCATCGACTTTTCTATAATGGTCGGTTCAACCTGCTTGATAGTTGCCAACGGGCTAAGGAGATTATACAGTTCCATATCGACCGCTGCCGTGATATCTTGAGAATTATTGATAGTAAACCGGCTGGCATAGAAGATATAGTCGTCCAGCATTTTCCACCTTCGCGGCTTACTGGCATGGGCAAATCTCTGGCGGAAAACGAAATCAGAGCTCATCTCGAGATTATGGAGGAGTGCGGCGATATTGTCTTGAAGCGTGGGAACAAAGATATTATTGAACGAACCGGGACAAGCAATTGCCTGGATGCCATAGGCTTGTATTTGTGTTAATCGGAATCGAACCGCTAAGTCCACCGCTTAATAGTGTGTACTGCCGTGGCTTTGGAGCTGGCACGAATTCTGCCGCCAACTTTAAGGCCTAACTCCTCTGCTGACCTTTTTGTTATAACTCCGAGTAGTGGAAAACCGCAGTCTACTTCAATTCTCACCAGCGGTCCCACTGAGGCTATTTTTGTTATTTTGCCCTCAAATACGTTTCTGGCACTTGTCTTGTCTTTTGCCAGTGTAAAAGTAATGTCTTCAGGCCTGATGAGGGCATAAACCGCCTCGCCTATCTCATAATCAGAAATGGCTTGTAGGGTGCTGCTATTCACTTGTATGGTCACCAGATTGTCATCTTTGTCTACTATCACACCCTTTAAGATGTTTTCCACGCCGACGAATTGCGCCACCTCCATATTCGTGGGCAAGCAGAATATATCATTCGGGCTGCCTATCTGTAACACTTTGCCAGCTATGAGGACGCCGATTCTATCGGCCAGACGCTGCCCCTGTGACATATTGTGGGTCGCCATCACTATAGTCGCCTTTCGCTCTTGGATTACATGGGCTAAAACCTCTTCGACTTTAGCAGTAGAAACAGGGTCAAGGTTGGCAGTAGGTTCGTCGAGGAAGAGCAATTCAGGCTCTGTAACTAAGGCTCGGGCAATAGCCACCCGCTGTGTTTCGCCTCCAGAGAGTGTTTTGGCAGTTCTATTTCTATTTTCAGCCAGGTTGACAAGTTCCAGCGCGTTATCCACCTTCCTGCGGATGGTTTCATTCTTTTCTCGCCGCCATCTGAGACCACAAGCGACATTATCATAGACGCTCATGGAGAACACGATTGGCTTTTGCTGCACAAATGACAGTCGACGCCTTGTGTCCGCCCGTTGACGACGGGAGTGGGTAATATCAACCCCATTAAAGCAGATGCTGCCTGATGTTGGTATTTCTAGAAGGTCCAGGAGTCTGAGCAGTGTCGTTTTGCCGGCTCCAGTAGGACCGATCAGAGCAAATACCTCGCCATTGTTGATTTTAAGATTAACGTCTTTCAAGACCGGCCGTCCATCGTATACGTGTGTCAAGCTTAAGGTTTCCAGTAGAATCATCTATCGCCACCTCTGTTGCAACCTGCTAAGGGAAAAATTAATGATAAGCGCTATGCTGATAAGTATTATCCCGAGAGCGACGGACAGCACGATGTCCCCTTTCGACGTTTCCAAAGATATAGCTGTGGTCATTACCCTGGTGTATCCACGTATGTTGCCACCGACCATCAAAGCCAGACCTACTTCGGATATAGCTCTGCCGAATCCCAGTATTAGAGCGGAGTAAATGGCATACCTGGCTTCTCTTATGACGATGGTTGTCGCCTGGAATTGGCTGGCGCCGATGGCTATTGCCGTTTCATAAGCGGCTTTATCAACACCACTTAAAGCAGCTATCACCAACCCCAATATTACCGGAGATATGAGTATTACTTGACCTATTACCATGACCTGAGGTGTGAATAAAAGCTCCATAAAACCTAATGGTCCAGACCTGGAGAAAAGCAAAAATACGATTAAGCCAATTGCTACGGTGGGCACACTGTAGAAAGTCTGTATCAAATTTATCAGTGTCCTCTTACCACGGAAATTGTTGAAGTGAATAAGGCTGCCCAGGGGTAGACACATTAAACTGGCAATAATGGTTGAAGAAATGGAGATGACCAGCGTTCTAGTGGTGATTTCCAATACCTCAGGGTCAAGCATGACAATAAGTTCAATTGCTTTCAGAAATCCCTGCCATATTGCAATCAATTCATCTTACCACCTTAGATGATTAAGCCATTACTGTTGCCAGGTCACTGCATGGCACTTAGCTCTTTGCTAAATTGTTATGGAACTGGTGTTGTATATTTCTCAGACGGGGGACAACCTTCTATATTGCAGCTGCCATCGGCTAGAGGGAAGAACAGTGGCCTGCCGTATTCAGCTTTGCCGTAGCTGCCGATTACATCCTGGATTTCGGTTGAGATGAGCCAGTTGATGAATTTTTTGGCAATATCGATATTTGTAACCTTTGTTGTGTCGGGATTAATAGCGATAGCTGCATATACATTAAGGAACACCGGGTCCTGTTCTACCAGGGATACGATAGTTGCTTTAGTATTCTTCGTATAGGATAGAAATGTAGATATGTCGGCCAGTACATAAGCCTGCTGTTCATTAGCCATTTGTAGAGTTGGCCCCATTCCCTTGCCAGCCTCTATGTACCATTTTCCAGACTTCTCAACATCAGCATATTTGAAGCCAGCTTTGCTCCAGATTAGTTTTTCCTTGGAGTGAGTCCCGGAGTTATCGCCTCTGGAAATAAACTTGACAGTATCCGGGTCTTTCATACCTGCCTCATAAATTTTCTGGAAGGCTTCGGTTGCAGTTGAACCTTTAATGCCGGCCGGGTCGTTCGGTGGACCTATAATTAGGAAGAAATTATAGGCAAAGTATCTTTGGTTAATCCCGTAACCTTGAGCAATGAATTGGGCTTCAGCAGCGGGGTCATGTACCACAACCGCGTCCACGTCACCCCTCCTACCATATTCGAGTGCAATCCCCGTGCCCGCGTAGATGATATCCATTTCTACATCGGCATATTTCTCAAACATAGGCTCCAGATAATACCACAGTCCTGTATCATAAAGGCTGGTTGTGGTGGCGATTTTAAATCTTGCTTTGGCGGCATGGACTGGATACTGCGGGACTGATGGGGCAGGCGGTGCACATCCAATTAAGAAAGAGAGAATAACTATTATCGTAATTAATAGCGGTAATATCTTAAAAAACTTTTTATTCATTCACCAGACTCCTTGTTGATTTTTGAATCAAATACATTTTTCTCAAACGTGTGATTAACGGAGTATTTGTAGTGTCTGACACTATAATAAAGCGGGGGTGACTTATTGGTGGTTGTTAGCTGCCAAATATAATAGGAACAGCCGGGTATTCTATTAGGGCTAAGACAAAGTAGCAAATCATGCGGGGTTAGGAAAAATTTAGCGGATGTGGCGTAGAAATATGGATAAATTTTGTGCCAAAAATAAAGCGCCGCTGTTATCAGGGCGCTTTTACTGGCAAATGTAATTACTTTCAACTCTGCTCTCCTTTCCAAACATGGGAGGCGTCACCGTTTCCAGTGGCACCCTATCGG
>Ga0315295_10000966_pt1 | contig 24603 bp, 12 predicted proteins | sample YL17G14_0_MG_FD_204453 | JGI IMG/M metagenome (GOLD analysis project Ga0315295, IMG submission 204453) | Sediment microbial communities from Yellowstone Lake, YNP, Wyoming, USA - YL17G14_0 | ecosystem: Environmental > Aquatic > Freshwater > Lake > Sediment | place: USA: Wyoming | collected... | reverse complement strand
GGAAAGCGCCGACCGGGCGAAAAGCGTCTTCCTGGCCACCATGAGCCACGAGATCCGCACGCCGATGAACGGCGTGATCGTCATGGCCAACCTCCTGCTCGGCACGCCGCTCAACGAGGAGCAGCGCGACCTGACCATGACCCTCTGCCAGAGCAGCGACACCCTGCTTTCCCTCATCAACGACATCCTGGATTTCTCCAAGATCGAGGCCAACCGGCTCGAGCTGGAGTCCATCGACTTCAACCTCGCCGAGCAGCTTCAGGTCGCCCTTGAAATGCAGACCGAGGCCGCCACCCGCAAGGGCCTCGAACTGGTCATGGCCATCGATTCCTCCGTGCCCTCGCACGTCTGCGGCGACCCGGTGCGTCTCCGTCAGATCGTGCTCAACCTCGTGGGCAACGCCATCAAGTTCACGGCGCACGGCGAGGTCGTCGTGCGGGTCAGTCTCGTCGCTGAAACCGCCGGGAATGTGACCTTGCGCTGCGAGGTCCGGGATACCGGCATCGGCATCACTCCCGAAACAAAGGCCGGTTTGTTCCAGCCATTCGTGCAGGCCGACAGCTCCACGACCCGCCGGTTCGGCGGCACCGGTCTCGGTCTGGCCATCTCCCGCCGGCTCGCCGAACTCATGCAGGGGCAGATCGGCGTGGACAGCCGGCCGGCCGAGGGTTCCACCTTCTGGTTCACGGCCGAGTTGCGCAAGACGTTCGCCCTCGAGTTCCCTGCCGTTCCGCCCCCGGTCTCGCTGTCCGGCCGGCGCATCCTCCTGGTCGATGATAACGCCACGAACCGCAAGCTGCTCGCCCACCTGCTGGCGGGCTGGCAGATGGTCAACGGCGCCGTGGACAGCGCCGCCACGGCGCTCGGGGAATTGCACCGCGCCGCCGCCGCGGGCACGCCCTATGAGGCCGCCATTCTCGATCATCACATGCCGGACATCGACGGGCTCCAGCTGGCCGCCACCATCCGCGCCGACGGATCGCTGCCGCAGCCGGTGCTCATGCTGCTCACGTCGCGCGGCGAACGCCTGACCCAAGAGCAGATGAAAACCCACGGCTTCGCCGCCTGCGAACTCAAGCCGGTATATGCGGAAAAACTGCGCGAAGCGCTTGCCCGCCTGCTCGCTGTCAGCCGGGTGGCCAGCTCAGCGTCCTTTCCCGTCGCCCGCGCCGCCTTCCAGGCAGCGGAGCCGGCGACCGCCACCATCCTCGTCGCCGAGGACAATGCCGTGAGCCAGAAGGTCATCACCCTCGTTCTGCGCCAGCTCGGGTATGCTGCGGATGTCGTCGCCAACGGTCGCGAAGTGCTCGCCGCACTGCGCCGCCGCCGTTATTCGCTCATCCTCATGGACGAGCAGATGCCGGAAATGGACGGCATCGAGGCCACCCGCCAGATCCGCCGCGCCCAGGCCGCGGGCGCGCCCGGTTTCCCCTCTGATCTCCGGATCGTCGCCATGACGGCCAGTGCGATGACCAGCGACCGTGTGACCTGTCTCGCCGCGGGCATGGACGACTTCCTCACCAAACCCGTGAAGCCCGAACTGCTCCGCACCACCCTCGACCGATTGCTGGGCTCGACCACGTCCGCCTGCATCGAAACCGACACCACCTACTCCTACGCCAAATGAACTTCCCCGTCGCTGAGATTCCCGTCTCCGCACCACTCGACCGCACACTCGTCGGCGCCTTCCTGGAGAATGTGCCCGACTTCGTCTACTTCAAGGACCGCGACTCCCGCTTCATCGCACTGAGCGCCTCGATGGTGCATCTCTTCGGTCAGCAGGATGTGGCAGCAATCATCGGACGGACGGACTTCGACTTCTTTGATGAAGCCCACGCCCGGCCCGCCTTCGAGGATGAGCAGGCCATCATCCGCACCGGCGAGCCCATGCTCGGTAAACTGGAAAAGGAAACTTGGCCCGACGGCCATGTCACCTGGGTGCTCACCAGCAAGATGCCGTTGCGCGATGTGCACGGCGAGGTCGTCGGCACCTTCGGCATCAGCAAAGATGTCACCCAGACCAAGGCCATGGAGGCGGCGCTGGACAAATCGCGCCGCGAACTGGTCGATGCCTCGCGCATGGCCGGCATGGCCGAGGTCGCCACCGGCGTGCTGCACAATGTCGGCAACGTGCTCAACAGCCTCAACGTCTCCTCCTCGCTCATCGCCACCGGCCTCCACCAGTCGAAGGCCGAGAGCCTGGCCAAGCTCGGCACGCTCCTTCGCGAACATGCCGGCGACCTCGGCCGCTTTCTCAGCGAAGATCCAAAGGGCCGCCGCGTGCCCGAGTTCATCGAATCCCTTGCCACCCACTTCCTGGCCGAGCGCGCCCGCCTCCTGCAGGAGATCCAGTCCCTCCAGCAGAACGTTGACCACATCAAGGAGATCGTCGCGATGCAGCAGGCCTATGCCACCACGGTCGGCCTGGTCGAGCCGCTTGACGCCGCAATCCTGATGGATGACTCCCTCAGCATGAACAGCGGCGCGCTCGTGCGGCACGATGTGCGCGTCGTCCGCGACTTCCAGCCCGTCCCGCCCATCAGCGCCGAGAGGGGCAAGGTGCTGCAGATCCTTGTCAACCTGATCCGCAACGCCAAATATGCCTGCGACGAGGGTGGCGGCTCCGACAAGCTCATCACGCTGCGCATCGCCCCCGGCGCCCCCGGTCGGGTGCAACTCTTCGTGCAGGACAACGGCATCGGCATCCCGGCCGAGAACCTTGCCAAGGTCTTCACCCACGGCTTCACCACCCGCGCCACCGGGCACGGCTTCGGGGTCCATTCCAGCGCCTGCGCCGCCAAGGAGATGAAGGGATCCCTCACCGTCCTAAGTGACGGCCCGGGGCACGGCGCCACATTCATCGTCGATTTGCCTGCCGCCGAGGCGGCGAGCCTTTAGGGTCTGCTCGCGAAACCCGAAACCAGGCGGGAGGGGCGTGGTGCGCCTCTCCTGCCATTCGGGGCCGGCTGGAGCGGGTGAGAAATTACCCTAGGAACTGGCATCCTTCGTCACTTCGATGGCCAGAGTGCGGCAGCCCTTCAGGTCGATCTTGCCAGAGCCGAGCATCGGGATCTGGTCCACGCGGCGGACGAGGCGCGGGATCCAGAGGTTGGGCAGGCCGGCGTCCAGCAGCTTGGCGCGCAGTTCCTCGGTGGAGACATCGATGGTGGTCAGCAGAACGATGGCCTCGCCCTTGACGGGATCGGGTATGCCCGTGATGGCCAGCGTCGGCGCCTCGTTCTGGTCCCAGCTGAACACCTCGACGATCTTCGCCTCCACCGTGCCGTGCGGCACCATCTCGCCGCCGATCTTGGAGAAGCGCGACAGCCGCCCCTCGATGTAGAGAAAGCCGTCGTCGTCAAACCAGCCGAGGTCTCCCGTCATGAACCAGCCGTCCTTCAGCGCGGTGGCGGTCTTTTCCGGGTCCTTGAGGTAGCCCCCGAAGACGTTCGCCCCGCGCAGCCACACCATGCCGGTGGCATGCATCGGCAGTTCTTCGCTGGTGTCCGGGTCCAGGATGCGCGCCGACATGCCGGGCATCAGCCGGCCGACCGCGCCGGTCTTCTTGCCGAGCTGGTGCTCGGCCGTGCTGGTGGTGATGGCCGGGTGGTGCTGGTTGATGTTCGCCGCCGGCGTGGTCTCGGTCAGGCCGTAGCCCTGCAGCACCTCGATGCCGAACTTTTCCAGGAACCCGTCGTAGAGGTCCATCGGCAGCTTCTCGGCGCCGGTGACGACGAGGTGGAGCGACGCCAGCTCCTCCTTCGTCGCCTTCTTCAGGAACGGCCGGATGAAGGTAGGCGCCCCGATCATCACCGTCGCCTTCTCCTGGTGGATCGATTCGATGATCCGGCGGGTGTCGAGCGGACTGGGAACGGTCACCACCTTGCAGCCGCGCAGCATGGGATACCACAGCGTGACGGTGTAGCCGAACGAGTGGAAGACCGGCAGGCAACCGAGCATGACGGCACTGTCGGGGAGGATCGACAGCGACGAAATCTGCGCGCAATTGGCCAGGATGTTGCGGTGGGACAGCACCACGCCCTTGGGTTCGCCCGAGCTGCCGCTGGTAAAGAGCAGGCCCGCCTCCTCGTTGTCGCCCTCCCGGGGCAGCTCGAGCAGGTCGGCCACCCACTGGTTGGGCAGCAGCCAGACCGCGAGGAACCAGGGAAGGATCGCCTGCTTCCCTCCCATCGCGTCGATCTCCTGCTTCAAATCGAGGGTGTTTTCCGGAAAGGGGAAATGCGGGATCTTTGCCCGCATGGCGCCGGCCGTGACGACGGTCCGGATCTCGCCGATGCGCAGGCTGGCCTCGATGGCGGCCCGGCCGACCGTGAAGTTGAGGTTGACGGGCACCTTGCCGGCGCAGGCGATGGCGAGGTTCACGATGTGGGCGCCCGCGCCGGGCGGCAGCACGACCCCCACGCGCTTCTCGGGGATGTTCCGGCGGATCCGGCGGGATAGTGCGGCGGCCGCCGCGAGCAGCTGCGCGGAGGTCATGGCCCGGCGTTCCGCGGTGCGGTCGACGAGTTCCTCGTGCCAGGGGCGCTTGGCGAGGGAGCGCACGATCTCGCGGGCCAGATGTCGGCGCAGCACGGGCCGCTCATGGAAGGCGGTCGCGCCGAGGTCGAGCAGGGCGAGGCGGGCGGTGGCCCGGTTCACCTTCTCGGGCGGAATCTGCTCGCCGAAGATGACGCACACCGGCGTGGGCATGAGGCGCGGTGACTTCCACAGGTAGCGGTTGCCGGCGAAGGAATAGATCGAGCCCCACAGGCCGTCGATGAAGGCCGGCACCACCGGCACCTTCGCCAGGTCGGAAATGAGGCCGAACCCGCGCTTCAACTCCATGAGCTGCCCGGTGCGCGAGATGGCGCCCTCGGGGAAGACGCAGACCAGCTCGCCCGCCTTGAGGGCGTCCCAGGCCAGCCGGATGCCCTTCATCGCCTTGTTCGGCGCCACCGGGATGACGCCCGCGGCCCGGAAAAAGAAGCGGGCCACGGGGCTTTTCACCGCGCCGCCGAAGATGATGAAGCGCAGGGACCGGGGCGACGCGAGCTGCAGCACGACGGCATCGACGTAGGAGAGGTGGTTGCAGATGACGAGCGCCCCGCCGGAAGGAATGTGCTCCTGCCCGATGGCCTTCACCCGGTAGAAGAGCGGCCCGATCAACCGCATGACCGTGCATGCCGTCTGGTGCGGCAGGTGCCGCAGGGCGAACACCACCATGCCCAGCGTGATGGCCACCAGCAGAAACCATTGCGCCGCCGGCGACCAGCCCAGGCGGACATCCGCCGCGACCAGCCAGTAAAGCCCGCTGGCCAGCGCCCCCGCGAGGCTGTCGAGCAGGCTGACCCCCGCCAAGATGCGTCCCCGCCGGTGGTCGCCCGCGAGTTCCTGGATGAAGGCGTAAAGCGGCACAAGGAACAGGCCCGACGCGAACCCGCCGGTGATCAGCAGCGCCGTGTAGATCCACGAACCCGGCGCCACCAGCCCCAGGAACAGCAGCGCCAGCATCAGCAGGAACCCGCCGATCGGCGCCAGACCCAGCTCGGCGCCGCGCCGCGAGAACAGGCCGGCCGCCAGGTTGCCGATCGTCGTGCCGACGCCCAGCATCAGGAGCATCAGGCTTGAGACGGCCGCCGTGCGCACGCCGCCCTGTTCCATTTCAAAGGCGACCTGCGGCAGCAGCAGCGTGATGTAGCCGCCCACGCCGTAGAAAAAGCAGATGCCCAGCGTCGCGCGCCACAGCGGTCGTTCGCGCCACACCTCGGCCACATCGGTCATATGGCGCACCCACAGTCCGGCCCTGAACGGCGCCGTGGACTGGGCGGGGGTCTTTGCCGCCAGCTGGAAACCCGTCCAGCCGACGCCGGCCAGGACGGTGAGCACCCCCGCGACTTTGAGCGCCGCCGCCCAAGGCTCGGCTCCCTGCCCCAGCCAGTGGGCGAACAGCCACCCGCCCGCAAACGAGCCGACCAGGATGGCCGTGATGTTCATCATCTCCATGAAGCCCACCCAGCGCGAGAGCTGGTCCGGCCCGATATATTCCATGAGGATGCCACGCTTCGCCGGCGCAAGGATGGCGGTTTGCACGGAGAGCAGGAAGAAACAGACCATGGCCCCGGCGAAGGACTTCAGCGCGACCACCCCGACCAGGGCGCCCATCACCACGATCTGCAGGAGCAGCGCGGCGTTGATCACGCTGCGCTTGGAGAAACGGTCCGCCAGCCAGCCGCAGAACGGGCCGAACAGGATGTAGGGCAGGATGAGCAGCGCCGCGATCAGGGCGACCACGGGCTTGGCATCGTGCCCCCCCGCCCGCGCCAGCTGCTGCGCCAGCGCGATGAGCATGAATTTGGCGGCGCAATCGTTGAACGTGACCTGCGCTTGTGCGCCCAGGAGCGCCGCCAGCGAGATTCGGGGGGATTTCATGCGGGGGTGACGGGAAAACTCTGGGGGTCTTGCGGTGGCGGGCAAGCCCCGTGTTTTGTCGTAGGGCGGGATCGCTGATCCCGCCTGCCAATGGGTGGGAGGCTCAGCTCCTGCTGAGCCGCGGCCCAGCGGGAGCGCCGCGTCAGTGGTAGGGCGCGGACTCCGATCCGCGCCGCGGTGGCGAAGGGACTCGCCGCCCTACCCTGTTTCCCAGTCCCGCAGATCCCGCGCGAGCGAGCCGAAGCCCTGGGGAAAATCGTTCTCCAGCCGGCGCACGTCGCCGCGGTGGCGCATGACTTCCTGCACCGCCCGCTTCATCTCGTGCGGGAGCGTCGGCCGCTCCGTGCCGTAGACCCGCCACTTGAGTTCGCGCCGCGTGTAAGGCGGCCGGCCCGCGACCTGCCCCGCGACCCACGCCGCTTCCGTCACCGAGGTGTCGCGGCCGCAGAGCAGCCAGGCCTCCAGCGCCGGCACGCACACGCCCACCGCCCGCAGCACGCGGTCGCGGCCGTGCGCCGGCGGAAGATTCCTGATCGTGCGCCGGAAGACGCCGCGCAACCGGCAGATCCGGCAGCCGGAATGATAATAGCCCGGTGCCTCGTGCTCTGCCGTGTGCACCACCGAGTCGTCGGAGTCCACCACCACCACGAGGCCGTCGGCGTCGGTGTTGAAATGCAGGTGGCGGAGGATGGACGGCAGCACCTGCTCGACCGACGGCCAGCCGCGCGCGCGCAGCGTCGGCGTCTCCTGCGTGAACGGCGCGCGCAACACGTATTCCACCAGCACGCGCAACGCCGCCTCGTCCGCCGGCGATTCGCTCAGCAGCGCGATCTTCATGCGGGGTAAACCATGGAATACACGGAAAACCTGCTTGGCCTTCCGAGCGCAGCGAAGAATCCAGGCTTGGGTGCCGGACTGGATCCTGCGCTTCGCTCAGAATGACGGGCCGGGGGTGGTTTGATCATAATTCCGAGTGTTCCGTGTATTCCGTGGTGACTACTCGGCCGGGACGCCGCCCAGGATGCCGCTATACCAGAGGTCGCCGAGGTTCGTCTCCTTCATCAGCTCCAGCAGGTCCGCCCGCTCCGCCAGTTTCTCAAACGTCGCCGCGTGGCCGCGCTTGTGGGCGATGACGATCTCCTCGGGGTGGTCCCGGAACAGGTCGAGCAGGTAGGGCGAGTGGGTCGTGGCGATGACCTGCACCGGCGCGCGCGTGCCGGCGAGCGGGTGGCTCAGCCGGTAGCAGGCGTCGCGCACCTCGCGCAGCAGGCGCGGATGCACGCCGCGATCCGCCTCCTCGAGGCAGATGAGGCCCGGCGGGTGCGGATCGTGCGCGAGGCAGAGGATGGCGAGGAGATGGAGCGTGCCCTGCGAGAGGTCAGCCGCCGACAGGACCGCGCCACCCTCCGCCAGCCGCGCGCGCAACTCCACGCGGCCGTCGCCGGCGTCGTGGAAATCCAGCCCGCCAAACTCCGGCTGGATGCGGCGGAATTGCCCCTCGAGATGCGCCAGCGCGACCGGGGCTGACTCCCGTCGCGCCGCCAGCACCGCCGCCAGGTTGGCGGCGTTCGCGGCCAGCTCGGCGTCGTCGGCGCGCCTGGCCGGGACGGCCATGGCGTGGTGGTCGAAGAGGAAGGCCCGGATGCCCTGCAGCTGCGTGCGCAACTCCGCCCACTGTCCCTCCCCCGCAAGGCCCGGCGGATGGTCCACGACCAGCAGGTTGCACACGAGCTGGTCCGCACTGCAGCCGAGCGTCACGCGGACATTCTGGAACGGCGGCGAGAAATGGAACTCAATCTGCGGGCCACCGGGCCGGTGCCCCTTCAGGTCGTGCGCGTGCGTGACCGGCAGGCCGGAGAGGCTCCGCAGCTGCAGCAGCGCCGAGATGAGGCTGGTCTTGCCGCTGCCGCTCGGGCCGATGACGAGGTTGAACGGCTCCAGCCGCACCGCCGCCGAGCGCAGGGCCTTGAAGTTCCGGAAATGCACGGCGGAGATCATCGGGAGGAGGCTGGCACATCCCAGTCGCGACGACAAGCCGTCTTGGTCTCTGAATCGCGGGCGGGGTGGCCCGCGCTCCACTTTAGCGGGAGCCACGGCGATCTTGCCGTGGGCCCTGCTCAGTGCGCGTGATTGTGTCCGGCGGTGCCGGCGGCGCGGGCCGCCTGGTATTCCGCCACGAGCTTCTTCTCCAGGTCGTGGGCGAGCTCCTCGTAGTGGCTGAATTTCTCGTTGTGCATGCCGCGCGCGCCGGTGAGCGAGCGCAGGGCCGAGCCGTATTTGTAGAGCTGGGCGGCGGGCACCTGGGCGCGGACGACCTGCAGGCGGCCGTTGACGTCCATGCCGAGAATCTTGCCGCGCCGGCTGGACAGGTCGCCGACCACCTTGCCGACGCAATCCTCCGGCATCCTGATCTCCAGTTCATGGATGGGCTCGAGCAGGCACGGCCGGGCGTTCTGGAACGCCTCGCGGAACGCGAAATAGCCGGCGATCTGGAAGGCGATGTCCTTGGAATCGACCGGGTGCATCTTCCCGCCGTAAAACTCGACCTTCACGTCGGTCACCCGGAAGCCGGCGTGGATGCCCTCGAGGCTGAGGGCCTTCACGCCCTTCTCGACCGAGGGCACGAAGATGCGGTCTACGTCCTGGCCGGTGAGCGACTGCGAGAAATGGAGGCCGCTGTCGCGCGGGCCCGCCTCGACGCGCAGCCACACCTCGGCGAACTGGCCGGCGCCGCCAGTCTGCTTCTTGTGGCGGTAGCGGGCCTCGCCCCGGCCCCGGATGGTCTCGCGATAGCGGATCTTCGGCTGCTCCAGCGAAACGTCGACCTTGTAGCGGCGCCGGAGCCGCTCGAAAATCACCTCAAGATGCAGCTCGCCCTGCGCAGCGACGATGAACTGGTGGATCTCCGGGTCGGTGTGATAGGTGAACGCGGGGTCCTCCTCGTGGAGTGCGGCGAGGCCGGCCGCGAGCTTTTCCTCGTCGCCGGCGGCATTGAGCTTGAGCGCCGCCTGGTTGTAGGGCGTCGGATAGGCGACCTTGGGCAGCACGACGGAGTGCTTGCCGTCGCACAGCGTGTTGCCCGTGTGCGTGTCCTTGAGCTTCACCGCGGCCCCGATGTCGCCGGCGGTCAGCGCCTCGACCTGGGTGCGCAGCTTGCCGTTGAGCCGGAAGAGCTGGCCGCAGCGCTCCGTGATCCGGCGCTCGCTGTTGTAGAGTTCCATGCCCGGGCGGACCGACCCGGAGTAGACGCGGAAGAAGGACAGGTCGCCGCTCTGCGGGTCGGTGAGGGTCTTGAACACGTAGGCCACGGGCTCGGTGCCGTCGAGGCGCACGAGGCACGGCTCGCCGGTGTCCCCGGTGGTGGCGCCGACAGTCCGCCGGTCCTCGGGGGACGAGCCGTATTTGGCGATGAAGTCCATGAGCCGGGCGACGCCGACGTTGGACTCACCCGCGGCGCAGAGCAGCGGCACGAACACCTGCTGCTGCACGGCGGGGTGGATGCCGGTGCGCATGACATCCTCGGCCAGGCCGCCCTCGGCGAAGAATTTCTCGAGCAGCGCGTTGTCGCTCTCGGCGATGTGCTCGACCAGTTCCTGGTGGAGGACGTTGACCCTTTCCTTCCACTTGCCTTCCGCCAGCTCCTCCCGGTATTTGCCCGAGCGGTCGGTCGCGTAACTGACCACCTCGCTGCGCAGCACGTCGAGCACCTGGTGGAAACCCGGGCCGGGATCCACCGGCACCTGCAAGGGGAACACCTGCGCGCCGAAGCGGCTGCGGATGTCCGCCAGCAGCCCCTCGAAGTCCACCTTCTCCTTGTCGAGCCCGGTGACGACGATGATCTTCGGGATGCCGTAGGTGGAGGCGTATTCCCACATCAGCTCGGTGCCGGCCCCGATGCCGTTGCCCGCGCTGATGACCACGAGGGCGAAATCGGCGACGTTCAGCGCGTTGATCGCCTCGCTGCTGAAGTCGAGGTAGCCGGGCGTGTCGATGAAATTGAAACGCCGCCCCTGCCATTCGCAGTTGAGCGGCGTGGCGTGGAGCGAGATGTGCCGTTGCTGCTCGCTCACGTGGTAATCGGACACCGTGGTGCCCTGGGTAATGGCGCCCATGCGGTGGATGGTGTCGCTGCACATGAGCATGGCCTCGGCCAGCATGGTCTTGCCCGCGGCCGCATGGCCCACGAGGGCGAAGTTCCTGATGTCTCCCGGACGGTTGCCGTTCATAAATGGGATCTCCTGGATTTGACTTGGCCCGGTTCCGCAGTGCGGGATCGGGCCGGCGAAAACTAGGCCCACAAGCTAACAGCGTTGGGCGCCCGGTAAAGACTGCATCTGCCGCGTTTTTTGGCGGAATCTGCGCGAAAATTCACCGTTCAGGGCAATGGTGGGCGTCGATTTCCACATCGACGCCTGCCCGCGGGTCGCAGCGTTGGCGAAGGCCTGCCGCCGATGTGGAAATCGGCGACCACCTCAGGCGGGGCGGCGACCCCGACCTGCACCCCCCTCAATACGGCCCGCGGATGTGGACGGCCACCTGGCGCTCGTAGTAGGCCGCGAGCTTCACGTGGCGCTCCGTCCCGAGCGGGGCCAGCGCCGAGGCCCGCGCATTGGCCAGCGCCTGCGCCGGATTCTTCGCCCCCGGGATGATGGTGCTCACCGCTTCGAAATCGAGGCACCAACGCAGCGCCATCTCCGCCATCGTCTGGCCCGCGGGCACCAAGGGCCGGAGGCCGTCGGCGAGCTCCACGCCTTTCTCGAACGGCAGGCCGGCGAAGGTCTCGCCGACGTTGAACGCCTGGCCGTCGCGGTTGAAGTGGCGGTGGTCGTCGGCCGGGAACTGCGTCGCCCTCGTCATCTTGCCGCCGAGCAGGCCGCTGGCCAGCGGCAGGCGGACGATGAGCGCCACGCCATTGCGCCGGGCCGCGTCGAAGAGCGTGTGAATCGGCTTCTGCCGGAAGATATTGAAGATGATCTGGAGCGCCGCGCAGCCCGGCTGCGCGCAGCACCACAGCGCCTCGTCCATCGCCTCGACGCTGGCCCCATAGGCCCGGATCTTGCCCTCCCGCTTCAGCTCCTCCAGCCAGCCGAAAACCTCGCCGCGCATCAGCACTTCCGGCGGGATGCAGTGGAACTGGGTCAGGTCGAGCGCGTCGATGCCCAGCCGCCGCAGGGAATCCTCCGTGTGCCGGCGGATCACCTCCCGGGTGAAATTCTGCGGCCAGCCCGGGTCGCCGCGCCGGCCGAGCTTGGTGGCGATGAAAACCTTGTCCCGCGCCTTGGCTTCCTTGAGGAATACCCCGTTGAGGGTCTCGCTGCGCCCGTCGCCATAGACGTCGGCCGTGTCGAAGAAGGTCGTGCCGGCGTCGTAGGCCGCGCGGAGGGTCGCGAGGGCGGTCGCGTCGGAGACGTCCCCCCAGCCGCCGCCGATCTGCCAGGTGCCGAGGCCGACCTCGCCTACCGGCCGGCCTGTCTTGCCGAAAATCCGAGTGTTCATCACCGGGCACTGTTGGCGGAATTGCCGCCGGCCACAAGCCCGGGCCGGGTCAATTCTCCGGCGCGAGCAGGTCGCCGAGCTTGGCGGTGGCGATGCGCGTGAAGAACGCCGTCGGGTCGGGCCGGGCGAGCGTGCCGCCCAGGGTGACCGTCTCCTTGGTCCGGGCGTAGCCGAGCTCGTCGCGGGCGCCGCTGAGCAGGCGGAGCTTGCCGAGCAGCTCCTCGGTCTTGCCCCGCCCGGCGAGCGAGAGCGAGGCGTTGAGCGGCCGCTGGACCAGCGGCTTGTCCGCGACGTGGGTGATCGTCCCCTTCCCGATCAGCCGGATCTCGGGTGCAACGAGAGTGATGTCCTCCAACGTGACGTTGAGCGACGCATCCCGCGCGAGCCGCACGTTCAGCTGGTCGTAATTCAATTCGCCGAGGCTCTGCGCCAGCTGGTCCACGAAATAGGCCGTGCCGGCGACCTTTTCCGCCGCCTTGGTCACCTTCTCGGAGCCGAAGATGGAGCCGAACACCGACGCCCCGAGCTCGACGGCCTTGGAAGTCATGGAGACCTTGCCCGAGGTGCGTTGCAGGCCGCGGAAAATGCCTTGCCGGCTGGTCAGCTCGAACGTGCCCTGGCTGCGTTCCAGCGTGCGGTCCAGTGTCTCGCCGCGGCCGTTGAATCGCCCCGCCACCGTGAACACCCCCTCGACCGTCGCCGGCTTGGCGGGCTCCAGCGCCTTGAACAGCTTCCCGGCATCGAACGCGGTGAGCGAAAAATCGCCCGTGAGGCCGTAGGGCTGGGCGCCGCCGGTGAAGTTGACCTCCGCCTGGGCCGCGAGCCGGCCCTTCTCGCCAAAGGCGGCCTCGAGCTTGGTCAGGGCCAGCCGCGCGGGTTCGATGGCCACCTGGCCGGTGAGGCCGGTCATGGCCCAGTCGGCGCCGCGCGTGACCGACTTCACGTCCAGCAGCAGCTGGCCGGTGAAGCGCGCCCAAGCGGGCGCGGTGTCCGCCACCACCGGGGACGGGAGCACGGCCGGCTCGGGCGCGGTTTTCTCCGTCCTGGCCGAGGTCAGGAAGACCCCGAGCACGGCAAGAGCATCGGCGAGCTCGACGTGATCGCCCGTCAGTTTCCCGTCGAGGTTGAAGGTGCGCCCCACGGGAGCCAGCTCCAGCGCGAAGTTCAGGTCCGAGCGCCGGCCGTCGCGGTCGAGCAGCAGCGGCGCCTGCACCGATATCCGGCCGTTGTCCGCCGCAACGGCACGGAAACCCAGGTTGGCTACGGGCAGGATCTGGCCGTTGTCGCGGGCGACGAGGCCGTTCAGGGTCATCCGCGCCTCCAGCTGGCTCCCGGTGCCGGCGAGCGCCGCGCGGATTTCCCCGGTCGCCCGGCCCGCGGTGACTGCCTCGGCCCCGGCAAACAGCGGCTGCGACGACAGGGCGGGCAGCTCGAGGTTGAAGGCCAGCGAGCCGCGCAGCCCGGCCTCGGGTGTCCGCGTCGCCTCACCCTTGAAGGTGAGCAGGGTCGCGCCCTCCGCGGTGCGGACGGTCACGTCACCGGTCTGCACCCTGGCCGAGGTGCGGCGGTTCAATTCGAAAATGGGTTCGAGGGCGACGGTCAGCCCCGTCAGGGCCGGTCGGCCGGCGTGGGCCAGCGAGACCCCGGTCAGCTTCAGGGGCGCCATCACCCGCCCGGTCAGCCGCTCGCCGTCGGCGGCGAGCACGAACTCGCCCTGCTCCACCATGCCGCCCAGCTTCGCGCCCGGCTGGTTGAGGGGCAGACGGTCGAGGGGCACGCGACCCACCGCGACTCGCAGCAGGTCCACCGGGCCGGTGAGCCCGGTCACGGCCCGGCGCGCGGCGAGATCGAGGGTGAACGGGCGCAGCGCGGCGACCTTGAAAAGTGTCAGGCCGCCGGCGTCCATCACGCTGGCATCCATGCGGCGCAGCTCGAATTTATCAGCCGCAAAGGTGAAGTCGGCCTCGCCCGCGGCCTTGATGTGACCCAACGGGAGCCAGGGTGCCAGCAGCGTCGGCAAATCGGCGCGATAGCTGGCCTTGACCGCAACAGGAGGATGGTCAGCCAGCGGCAGGGAAACCGCGGCCTGCGCCGTCAGCGAATCGCCCGCCGGAGTCGTCATTGTGAGGTCCGTCACCCGCACCGTGACCTCCTGTTCGGTCAGGATCGCCTCGGCGTTGAGCGAAAGGCCGGCCTTGGCCACCAGCAGCTGACCGCGCTCGACTACGCTCAGCGTGTCGATGCGCAGCGGTGCAACGGAGCGGGCGACCAGGCGGTCCTTGGCGGCGGTCACGGCCAACTCACCCGTGATCATGCCACCGGAAATGTCGGCCGCGCCCACGAACGGCCGCACCCATGCGAGCGGGAGGCCGAGCAATTTGAGGTGCAGCACCTCCCCCACCGTGGTGCCGCCCACCTGCAACCGGCGTTCCGTCAGGTTGAACTGCGCCGCCCGGGTGGCCGTCAGTTCCAGCACGGGCTGCGCGCCGGCCAGGGAAATGCCGAGCTGATTGAACCGGATCACGCCGTCCGACTCCGCGAGGTTGAATTCGGTCTGCAGGCGGACCGCGCCAATCGCGCGCCAGGCCGGTTCGAGCGCCTCGAGTTTGCTGACTCCCGCCTCGAGTTTGCCCAGCAATTTGACCTCGCGGGTTGCCGGATTGAAGCCGAAGAAGCCCATGCCGTGCGCGTCGAAGTCCGGCAGCGCGCCGCCGAGAAAGAACGGTTCGATCTGGGCGGTGCGGGCCTTCAAGATCCAGTTGCCGGCATACTCCTTGCCCTCGGCGGTTGTTCCCGCGTGCACGGCCAGCAGGTTCTCGGTCGTGCCGCGCAACAGGGTGTCGACACTGAGCGTGTAATCCTCCCCCGCGGCGCCCTGCGACAAACCGGCGGTGATTTTCAGCTGGCTTTGCTCCGAGAGACCCCGCCCCTTGGCGTCCACGACGGCGGTCAGCGCCACGGCGCTGAAGGTGCGCGCCCTGGTCTGGGTGGCCCGCAGGCTGACCTGGGCGTTTAGCGCGGAGACCGCGGCGCCGGCCGCGGGATTCCTCAGTGTGGCGGCGAGCACCAGCGAGCCCTCCTGTTCCGGCGCGAAGCGACCGCCGGTCAATTTGAATTCCGCCTCGACCGCCGGCCGGCCCGCGGCACCGGGCAGCCGCGCCCGGCCCATGACGCGAACGTCGTCCAGCACCAGCTCGACGGGGAGCTCCACCTTCGCCAGCAGGCCCGGGGTGGCGGCGGGAACGCCGGCGGCGGCGGCCTGCGCCTCGCCCGGAGTGCGCCGGCTGAGATCGACAACGAGCCCGGCGGCGGAAACCCGGCGCAGATGCAGGCGGCGGCTGAACAGCACCTCGCTGAGCGAATAGTCGGCCTCAAGCCGGTCGAGCTTGACCGTCAGGTCGTGCCGCTGCAGCGCGGCACCGCGCAATGCGAGGTGGGAAAGCCCCACTGCCAACTCCCCCACCTCCAGGTGCAGCCCGGGGTGTTTTGCCGCCGCGCGCAGGACGGCCCGACGCTGGATCGAGGGGGTCAGCGCCAGCCCGGCGGCGACCCCGCAAACCACGACGGCGATCCCGAGGAAGACCAGCAGCGGACGGACGTGCTTCATGCGGTGCGGAAATGTCGGGAGAGACTGGTAGGAGTGGCGGGCACGGGGCGAACGAAAAAGGCCGGGGCAGTTTCCCCCTGCAGGACCGGCGCCTGACGCCGGGCCGGCCTGCCGACCAGCGGCCGCCCTACAAATAATTCACGCGCAACCTCAGTTCGAGGGATATTTCAGCTCGCTGGCCGGTTTCATCTCATCCGTGAGACCCATGGCCCGGCGGGTGGTGGCAACGGCGACGTTGTAGGTGTAGTAGGCCTGGAGCTGGTTGAGGCGGGCGGTGGTGAGGTCGACCTGCGACGTCAGCACGTCGAGCTGCGTGGCCGTGCCCGCGTTGTAGCGGACATTGGCCAGGCGGACGGCCTCCTCGGCCTGCTCGACGACCTTCTTGGAGGCCTCGGCGAGCTCGATGGCCTGCTGGAAAATGGAGATGGCGCGGCGGACCTCGACATCGACGGCCAGCTGAGCCTCGGCGACCGCCAGTTTCGACTGCTCGAGAAACGAGCGGGCCTGCCCGACCTTGCCGGCGGTGGCGCGGCCGTCGAAGATGTTCCAGGTGGACGACAGGCCGACGGTCCAGCCGTCGCGGTCACCCGGGAAATTGCTCGAGCCGGCGGCCTTCCGCCAGTCGTAGGCGCCGTAAAGCGAAAGGTTCGGGTAGTAGCCGGCGCGCCGGGCGACGACGCCCTCCTCGGCGGCCACCGTGAGTTTCTCGAGGCGCTTCAGGTCGGGCCGCTGCTCGCGCGCGGTGGCGAGGGCGGAACGGAGCTCGAAGCTGGCGGGCGTGAACTCGAGTGTGCCGAGGAACTCCGGGATCTTGGCGACGTTGGGCTCGGCGGCGGTGACGAAGCCGAGCGCCTGGCGGAGGGTCTCGATGGCGAGGCGATAGTCGTTGCGCGCGGTGATGAGCGCGGGCTGGGCGTTGGCGAGGGCGACCTCGGCGCGGAGCACCTCGAAGTTGGAGACCGTGCCGGCCTCGAGGCGGTTCTTGACGTCCTGCAACTGGCGCTGGAGGAGCGCGACGTTCTGCTCCTGCACCTTGATCTTCTCGCGGCTGAGGAGGACGGTGTAGAAGCGGGTGCGGACATCGAGCAACGCGTCGTTGATGACGGCCTGCAGCGCGAGCACGGCCGCGTCGAGGGTGAGCTGCTGGCCCCTGACGCTGGCGCTCACGCCGCCGCCGGCGAAGAGGGTCTGCCGGGCGGTGATGTTGAAGGACCAGTAGCGGTTCTCGCCGGAGGGACCCACCTCGACGGCCGAGCGCGAGTAGCCGCCCGCCGCGGAGACGTTCGGGATCTGCGGGCCGCGGACCTCGAGGACGACACCCTCCTGCTGCCGGATGCGCTCCTTGGCCTGGCGGATGGCGAAGTTGTTATCGAGGGCGAAGGCGAGCGAGTATTCCAGGTCGAGCCGGGGCGGGACGGAGAACTCGGGATCGGGCTTCCCATCGTTGAGCTGGGCGAAGGCGGGCATGGCAGCGAGGAGGCTCGCTCCCGCCAGGATAAGACTGGGCAGACGCATAAAGGATTTCATCAAAGGCAAAGGAGATTACTTGGCAAGAGCGGGTTCAACGGCGGAGGTCAGTTCGGGGACGACCGCCGGGACGCGCTGCACGGCGTGGTTGCGGGCGATCAGCATATAAAACGCCGGGACAACGAAGAGCGTGAAGACCGAGCCGACCGACATGCCGATGACGAGCACCCAGCCGATCGAGTTACGCGCGGCGGCGCCGGGACCGGTCACGAAGATGAGCATCAGGTGGCCGAACACCGTGGCGGCGGAGGTCATGAGCACGGGCCGCAGCCGCGTGGCGGCGGCGCGGCGGATGGCGTCGAGCTTGGCGACGCCCTGCTCCTGCTGCGTGTTGGCGAACTCCACGACGAGGATGCCGTTCTTGGCGATGAGGCCGACCAGGGTGATGAGGCCGATCTGCGAGTAGATGTTGAGCGAGGTCTTGCCGAGGAAGACCGGGAGCAGCGCGCCGACGATGGCGAGCGGCACCGAGCCGAGCAGGATGATGAAGGGGTCGCGGAAGCTGTTGAACTGCGCCGCGAGCACGAGGAAGATCAGCACGCCGGCGAGGACGAAGGCCTTCCAGAGCGCGCTGCCCTCGTTGCGCAGCTGGCGGGACTGGCCGCCGTAGTCGACCGAGTAGCCGGGGGGCAGCACCGCGGCCGCCTTGGCCTCAAGCTTCTTGAGGGCGCGGTCGATGCTCGGACCGACGCCGGTGATCTTGACGGAGTTGAGCTGCTGGAAGCGGTTGAGCGAACGCGGCTGCACCGTGTGCTTGAGCGTGGCGATGGTGGCGAGCGGGATGAGCTGGCCGCCGGGCCCGCGCACGTGGTAGTCGAGCAGCTGGTCGGGGTTGAGGCGCGAGCCGCGCTCGACCTGTGGGATGACGCGGTAGCTGCGGCCGTCGTTGACGAAGCGGTTGACGTAGCCGCCGCCGAGCATCGAGCCGAGGTCGCGGGCGACGGCACTGAGGTTCAGGCCCATCGAGGCAACCTGGTCCTTGTCGATCTCGATCTCCACCTGCGGCAGATCGAACTTGAGGTCGCTGTCGGCGAAGAAGAACGTCGGCGCGCCGCCGCCGGCGTTGGCCTCGGTGTTGGCGTAATGGACCAGCTGGTTGGCGTATTCCAGGATCTCGCTGTGGTCCGCGGTCGAGCGGATGACGAACTCGATCGGGAACTGACCGCCGGAGGGCAGCGGCTCGGGCGTGGTGACGATGACATTCAGTCCCGGGATGGCGGCCGCCGGGGCCTGCAGCGAGTCCTGGATCTGGATGGAGGTGCGCTGGCGCTCGGACCAGGGCTTGAGGATGACGCCGGCGAAGCCGAAATTCGCGCCGGTGAGCATGAACGAATTCTCATACTCCTTCACGCTCGTGAACATCTTCTGCACCTCGTTCGAAAAGATGACATTCTGGTCGATCGTCGAGGTCGGCGAAGGCTGCAGGATGCTGAAGACCACGCCCTGGTCCTCCTTCGGCGCAAGCTCGTGCTGGGCGAACATCAGGAACGGCACCAGCAGGAACGTCAGCATGCCGGCGCCGATCAGCACATACTGGATCCAGACGAAGCGCCGGCCGAGCAGGTAATCGAGCACGACGAGGGCCAGCCCGGCCAGGATGGTGAAGAGCGCGATGCCGCCGGCCAGCGGAACGGCCATGGCCTTCCCGCTGCCTCCTTCGAGGGCGACGAAGCCCAGGGCGACGAGCCAGAGGGGAATCCACGCCACGAACGACCAGAGGAACACCGGCCACGAGGCCCGGCGGTCCTCGCGGAGCTGCAGCATGTGCCCCACGATCCGGTCGTAACGGTTGCGCAGGCGGTCGAAGAGATGGTTCGTCCAGCCCGTGAGGCCCTGCTCCTCGGCATCGTGGCCGCCCAGCAAGTAGGCGCTCATCATCGGCGAGAGCGTGAGGGCGACAAAGCCCGATACCATCACGGCGCCGGCGAGCGTCATGGCGAACTCGCGGAAGAGCGCGCCGGTGAGGCCGCCCTGGAAGGCGATGGGGGCGTAGACCGCGGCAAGGGTGATGGTCATCGAGATGACCGGGCCGACGAGCTCGCGGGCGCCGAGGATGGCGGCGTCGAACGGCGTCTGCCCCGCGCGGATGTGGCGCTCCACGTTCTCCACCACGACGATGGCGTCGTCCACCACGATGCCGACGGCCAGCACGATGGCGAGGAGCGTGAGCAGGTTGATGGTGAACCCGGACGCGAGCATGAGGAACATGGCGCCGACCAGCGACAGGGGCATGGCGACGATCGGGATGAGCACCGAGCGCAGCGCGCCCATGAAGAGGAAGATGACCACCATGACGATGAGGAGCGTCTCGACCAGCGTGGTCACGATCTCGCGGAGGGCGTCGTCGATATACTTGGTGCCGTCGTAGGCGATGGTGGCGTTCAGGCCGGCGGGGAGGCCGCGCTGGATGTCGGGCATGGTGGCGCGCACCCGCTTGATGACCTCGACGGTGCTCTCGGTCGGCAGCACCCAGATGCCCATGAAGGTGGCGGTCTTGCCGCCGAAGCGGACTTCCTGGTCGTAATTCTCGGCGCCGAGCACGACGTCGGCAACGTCGGCCAGGCGGATGATGGTGCCGTTCCGCTCCGCCACGACGAGCTGCTTGAACTCGTCGGCGTTCTTCAGGTCGGTGTTGGCGATGAGGCTGACGCTGAGCATCGAGCCCTTGGTGGCGCCGACGGCCGCGAGGGCGTTGTTGGCCTGCAGGGCGGCGCGGACCTCGGACGGGCTGAGGTTGCGCGCGGCGAGCTCGTCGGGCTTGAGCCAGACGCGCATGGCGAAGACGCGGCCGCCGAGCACGTCGGCGCGCTGCACGCCCTTCACCGCGGAAAGCCGCGGCTGCACCATGCGGTTGAGGTAGTCGGTGATCTGGTTCTGGTCGAGCGTGTCGGAGTAGAAGCTCAGATACATCGAGGCGAACTGGTTGTCGCTCGACTGGACGCTGATGGTGGGCGCCTCGGCCTCGGGCGGGAGCTCGTTGCGGACCTGGTCGATCTTGGAGCTGATCTGCGCCAGGGCGGCGTTGGTGTCGTAGTTGAGCCGGAGGTAGACGTTGATGGTGCTGACGCTCGCGCTGCTGGCGGACTCGAGGTAGTCGATGCCGTCGGCGCTGGAGATGACGCGCTCGAGCTGCGTGGTGATGTAGCCGCGCACCGTGTCGGCGCTGGCGCCGAAGTAGACGGTGGTGACGTTGACGACCGCGCTGTCGCTGCGCGGATACTGGCGGGTGTTCAGCTTGAAGTAGGCGATGACGCCCACGACCAGGATCACGAGGTTGACGACCAGCGCGATGACCGGTTTGCGGATGAACAGGTCGGTGAAGCTCTTGGAAAGCATGGCGTGGATTCTCCGGCGGGCGGCCGCTCAGGTGTTGGCCGGCTTCGGCGCGGCGCTGCTGCCGGGCTGGACGCTGTTGTTCACCTGCACGGGCACGCCGTTGCGGAGCTTGAAGACGCCCGCAGTGACAACCTGCTCGCCGGGCCTGACGCCCTCGGTGACGACAATGAGGTCGCCGCGGGTGGTGCCGAGTTTCACGAATTGCTGGCGGACCCCGAGGTAGGCCTGGCCGGCGACATCCTTCATCTGCTCGACGATGAAAACCGAGTTCCCGTAGGAGGCGTAGGCGATGGCGGTGGCGGGCACGACCACCTGGGCCCCGGCCTCCGGCAGCTCGACCTCGACGCGGGCGAACATGCCGGCGCGGAGCTGCTCATTCGGATTGGCGAGCGTAGCCTGCACCGAGATGTTGCGGGTCGAGGGGTCCACCTCGGAATTGATGGCGGTGATGGTGGCCGGAAACGGGCGGCCCTCGAAGGCATCGACCACGACATCCACCTTCTGCCCCATGGAAAGGGACTGCAGCTGGCGCTGCGGAATGCTGAAATTGACGTAGATCGGATCCAGTTTCTGCAACGGGAGCAGCGCCCGGCCGCGAGCCACATACTGGCCCTCGTTGACGAGGCGGATGCCCACGCGGCCGTCGAACGGCGCGCGCACCTGCTTTTTTGCGATCTGTGCCTGCAGGGCCGCGACATCGGCGACGGTCTGCTTGGCCGAGGCCTCGGCGGTGTCGTAGTCGGACTTCGCCATGGCCTGGCGGGCCCACAATTCCCTGGCGCGCTCGAGATTGATGGCGGCGAGCTCGGCCCGGGCCTGCGCGGCGTTGAACTGGGCCAGCTCGACGCTCGCATCGAGTTCGAGCAGGAGGTCGCCAGCCTTCACCGCGGAGCCGCTGTCGGCCACGAGGCGGGCCACGATGCCGTCGGCATCTGCGCTGAGAGTGGCGCCCTGCACCGGCGCGAGGGTGCCGATGGCCTTGAGGTAGCTGTGCCAGTCGACGGCCCGGGCCTCGAGCGTGGTCACGGCGCTCGGGGGCGGCACGTGGGACACCGCGGACATTTTCTTGATCTGGGCGACCTTGACGGCGCCGAGGGTAAGGGTGACCAGGGTGAAACCGCCGAGGGCGATGAGGAATTTTTTGAACATGGGGGGCGTGGATTGAGGATTAAGTGAGGAAAGGGAAAATCACGGGGCGGTCTCGACCATGGTCTCGTGCCTCGGCTTCAGCGTCGCAGCCTGCTGCTGAACCTTGCCGAGGAGTCCGACGAGGGTCTTGCGCTCGGATTCGGAGAGCGGGCTCATCAGCGCGGCGATGGCCTGGAAGTGGCCGGGCAGGAACCCGACCAGAAATTTTTCCCCCGCGGGGGTGAGGCGCACCGACATCATGCGCCGGTCGTTGGTATCGGGCTCGCGTTTCACGAACCCGTCGCGCTCCAGCGTGTCGATCAGGCCGGTCATCGTGGCGCGGGTGACGCCGGCGGCGTCCGCCAGTTCCGCGGGCGTGCGCGGACCGGGGACGCACTCGTCGCAACCGAGCAGCCGGGCTGCCCGGGGGCGCAAGCTGCGCCAGAGCAGCAGCAGCACGCCAAAGCGGCCATGGGAGATGTTGTGCTCGGCCAGACTGCGATCCGAAACCCCGAACACCTGGTCGCCGGTGTGCAAGAGATGGAGGAAAGCCTCGGCGGCCGACGGATCCAGATCGGGAAATTCCTTGGCCGCTTCAAGGAGACATTCGTAGCGTGGCAGGTCTCTGAGAAGAAGGAGTGGCATGAATAAGGCGGCAGACAGTTAGCCTCCTAACGAAAATCGCAAGTAGTGTTTCGCGAAGATTGCAGCACAGCTTTCGCCCGGGAGAAACAAAACAGCCGGCCTGGGGGCCGGCTGCAATTAGCACTGCTAATTATTTGTTCAGAGTGCCTTAGCTGCGACAATTACCGCCTCGGCGGTGATGCCGAGCTCTTTCATCGCAGTTCCGGCTGGAGCACTGAGGCCGAAGCGGTCGATGCCCACCACCCGGCCATCGAGGCCGACATATTTGCTCCAAAGGCCGGAAACGCCCGCCTCGATGGCGACGCGTTTGCGGCAGGAGGGAGGCAGGACGGAGTCGCGATAATCCTGCGGCTGGGCGTCAAAGCGGAGGAACGAAGGGATCGACACGACCCGGACACCGGATCCCAGCTGCTTGGCCGCGGCGATCGCCCACTGCAGTTCAGAGCCGGAAGAAAGCAGTATGAGGGTAAGAGGAGTCTTTTCCCGGATTGCAACATAGGCGCCCTTGAGCACGCCGGCGCGGCGCTCGGCCACGGGGATATCGTTCAGCATCGGCACCGCCTGGCGCGTGAGCGCGAGCAGCGTGGGCCCGTCGCTGCGTTCCATCGCGGCCGCAAAGGCGCCGGCGGTCTCCTCCGGATCGGCCGGCCGGATGACGTCGAGATTCGGAATCACGCGCAGGCCGGTGACGGTCTCGACCGGCTGGTGGGTCGGGCCGTCCTCGCCCACCCCGATCGAATCGTGCGTGTAGATATAGACGACCGGGAGTTGCGCGAGCGCCGCCAGGCGCATCGAGGGACGCGAGTAATCGGCGAACACGAGGAAGGTCGCGCAGGACGGGCGGAAGATGCCGTCGTAGGCCACACCGTTGCAGATGGCCGCCATGGCGTGCTCGCGGATGCCGAAGCGGAGGTTGCGGCCGGCGCGGTTGGTCCGGTCGAAATCCTTGTCGGCGGCGATGTAGTTGAGCGTCGAGCCGTGGAGGTCGGCGCTGCCGGAAATAAGCAGCGGCAGCTCGGCCGCGACCGGCTGGAGCACATCCCTGCCGGCGGCGCGCGTCGCGAGCTTGGCGTCGGCGGGGAACGGTGGGATTTTCTCCAGCAGCTGCGCGGCGACGGATGGACGGGCGGCGCTGTCGAGCAACGCGGCCTTGTCGGGATGGGCCTCGCGCCACGCGGCAAAGGTTTTCTTCCACTTGTTGTAGCTGCGCTTGAGCCGCTTCTTGTGGTCGGCGAAGTAGTCGCGGACCTGCTCGCTCACATAGAAGTGCTCCGCCGGCAGGCCGAGGCCCTGGCGGGCGGCGGCGGCGAACTTCGCCCCGCCCTCGCCGTGGCCCTTCGAGGTGCCGGCGACCTCGGGAATGCCCTTGCCGATTACGGTCTTGGCGATGATGAGCTGCGGCTTGCCGCTCTTCGCCTTCTTGGCCTTGTTGACCGCCTTGAGGATCGCCGTCAGGTCGTGGCCGTCGGGGAGCGTCTGCACGTCCCAGCCGATCGCCTTGAAGCGCGCGGCGGTGTTTTCGCTCTGCGTCTTGTCCGCCATGGCGTCGAGCGTGACGTCGTTGGAATCGTAGATGAGGATGAGGTTGTCGAGCCCCTGATGGCCGGCGAAGGCGCAGGCTTCCATCGCGACGCCTTCCTGCATGCAACCGTCGCCGGCAAGGCAGATGACATGGTGGTTGAAGATCTCGTGCCCGGGGGCGTTGAAGCGCGCCGCCGCCATCTGGCCCGACATGGCCAGGCCGACGGAGTTGCCGACACCCTGCCCGAGCGGGCCGGTGGTGGCCTCCACGCCGGGGGTCTCGCGAAACTCGGGGTGGCCGGGCGTCTTGCTGTGCAGCACGCGGAAACTCTTCACCTCGTCCAGCGACAGATCATAGCCGCTCAGATGCAGCCAGCTGTAGAGGAACATCGAGCCGTGACCGGCGGAGAGGACGAAGCGGTCGCGGTTCAGCCAGCGCGGCTCGTCGGGATGGTGCCCCAACGCGTGGCCGAAGAGCACGGCGCCGATCTCGGCGCAGCCCAAGGGCAGCCCGAGGTGGCCGGAGGAGCATTTGTGGACGGCGTCGATGGCGAGACCGCGGGCTTGGTTGGCAGCTTGGGTGAGAATCTCAGTCTGGAGTTTCATGGGAAGGGATTGGGCGAAAATGTGCGTTTTCATTTACGGCGTGGCGGCGCGGCAGGCAAAGCCCAATTTCAGGCATAAAAAGCGATTCTCCCGGTTTTCGCGCTGCGAGAAACCGGGACGAACTCCCGGCCGTGAGCACACGGCAACGGAGTCCGGGACAACCCGGCCAAGTAAAGATCCTCGGGGCAAGCCCCGAGGCATTTGATCAAGACCACTGCCATGCCCTCCTCCATTCTCATTTCCGGCTCGGCCAGTAGCCACGAGCGTGAGCGAGTGGACAAACTACCACTCGCTCACGCTCGTGGCTA
>Ga0315295_10000965_pt1 | contig 24611 bp, 26 predicted proteins | sample YL17G14_0_MG_FD_204453 | JGI IMG/M metagenome (GOLD analysis project Ga0315295, IMG submission 204453) | Sediment microbial communities from Yellowstone Lake, YNP, Wyoming, USA - YL17G14_0 | ecosystem: Environmental > Aquatic > Freshwater > Lake > Sediment | place: USA: Wyoming | collected... | reverse complement strand
TCTTTCAAAATCTCCTAAAGGAGGTAGATCCTTTGGTAACATTATCTTTTGAACCTATAACTCCTGTTCGGTAACTTTATCTTTTGACTTGACAGGGATAGCTTATATTTATTATCAAGAGATCCTTAATAATTGGTATTGCCTGGAATTCTGCCATAAACGCACACCCCCGGATTGGCTGCAGTAACGCTCAATCGCCAGGCGCATCTGGTCCTCATCTTCCCAGAAGGTGCCGGTTTGGGAACTATAAGCCGTGATGGCATCCTGCCAGGCAATCAATCCTTGTGCGGAAATCAGGAAAACTCGCACTTCCCAACCATCGGCATTCAACGCTGCCAGGTGTTCCCCCTGCTGCCCAATATACGGATAATCGGCATAATACCATAATGGCTTTCCAAGCGCTTCGGCTGCTAGACGGACAAGCTGGTGATCAACATGGTTTCCTAAAGCCATCGGACTGATCACCTGTACCTGGGGAGGGAGATGAGTCTCGATTTGAGCTCGTACTTCCTGGAATAATAGCGTCTCAGCAGTATTTAGGGTCCCAAACAGGGCAGCTTCTGACGCATAGAGAAAGGATACTGTTCCAGAAGGTGGCAGGGTGACTAGGCGATAGATGCAATCCGGAAAGTTAAAATGGCGGATGTTTGCTCCCAGGAATTTGCACGCAGCCTGGTCCTCTGCCCGGCGAAGTTTCATGGCTTCACGCCCAGTTTGCCAACGAGCATGTAAAGATTCGGCCAACGGTGAAAGCACTCCTGACGGTGGGTCTCCGGCGCAGATGCTCCAAATTTGCACAGTTTGCTTGCTGTGTAACTGTTCCCAAATCAATCCACCGCATGATAATACAGCATCATCCAGGTGAGGAGAAAGATAGACCCAATCCATGGCAGTCAATAGGTTTAATATAGCCTTAACTATCTTTGCGTTGAACTATATGTTATCATTAACGCCATTGTGACGCTATTATGGTTTCTGATCTGGCGAGACGCAATCGCATTCGATATGCCCTGATTATCATCATTTTAGCTACGTTGCCTTGTTATTGCACCGGGTTGGTTGTTGTGCGCATCAGGCCTCCTAGGGTAACTCCATCAGCAACCCCATTGATCACATTAACCTGGACACCTAGTTCATCACCGCCACCGATCCAAACAGCTACCCCCTCCATGAATACTTTTACACCAACAATCACACCGACAATAACCGAAACATTGACGGCGAGCAAGACGCCCACGGAATTTATGACGCCCACGCCTACCCTAACCCTAACCCCAACGGCGACGAATACTGAAACTCCCAGCCCAACACTAACCAATACACCTACACCCACCGATACACCGTCCCCTAGTGCAACACCAACCCCAACGGAGACTGTCACGCCTACCCCACCATGACAGGAGCATTTGCTTTGATGACCTTCTTGGCTATCCTATTTAACTTAGACAGCTTAAAATCACCATGAAAGAATTAATGCCTTTTTTGAAAGAGATGGTATCGATAGCCGGCCTCTCCGGTTACGAAACCCCCATCCGCCAGCTGGTTGAGGAAACCTGGCGCCCGCTTACGGACGAATTGCATGTCAGCCGTCTTGGCAGTCTACACGGCTTACAAAAGGGGGAGGCTCCTAAAGGAAGTGGGTCTTGTCACAGCATCGCATTTGCTACACACATGGATGCCATTGGCTTGATGGTTACGGGTGTAGTAGAGGGTTTTCTACGCGTTACGGAAGTGGGTGGCCTTGATCCGCGCGTCTTGCTAGGACAGCCGGTTGTGGTACATGGTCGTGAAAACCTGCTGGGAGTTGTTGTCCAGCCCCCCGCAAACTTACTACCCAATATGGGCCCAGATACTACCGTTTCCGTCGAACATCTATTAGTGGATACCGGTTTGTTACCTAACCAAGTCTCTAGGTTGGTACACACTGGCGACCTGGTGTCCTATGCCCAGGAACCGCTCGAATTAGGCGATGATTACTTAGCAGGACATACTTTGGATAACCGTGTTTCAATAGCCGCGCTGACGTACTGCCTGGAACTACTCCGTAAAAACCGGCACGCCTGGGATGTCTGGGCAGTTGCCACGGTTCAAGAAGAGGAGACCATGGCTGGCGCGTTGACTTCGACCTACGATCTACGTCCAAAAATCGCAGTCGCAGTGGATGTCACCTTCGCTAAAGGACCAGGTGTCTCCGATTACCGGGCTTTCTCGCTTGGTAAAGGGATCACCCTCGGGTGGGGACCGAATATTCACCCAACGCTGCATAAAATGGTCAAAGAATTGGCAGATAAACTGGAAATACCTTGCCACCTGGATCCCCTACCGCACCGTTCAGGTACCGACGCCTATGGAATGCAGATCGTCGCTGAAGGTGTCCCTACTGTGGTGATCGGTATCCCCTTGCGCTATATGCATACGCCAGTTGAAATGGTGGCGATAAAGGATATCCAACGCGCTGGCAGGTTGATGGCGGAGTTCGCCATGCAATTGGAACCAGAATTCGTTGTGGAATTAACCGAAAAATAAGGTATGTTATGAAAACCAAAAGAGGCGCCATATCAAAAGACTTACCTAAACTCCGATCCGCGCAGATTCAATTGCTTGAGCGCTTATGCAACGCGATTAGCGTGTCTGGTGGTGAAGGCGAAGTCCGAGAGATTATTTTGGAGCAGGTCAAACCTTATGCTGATGAGATCAAGATAGACGCTCTAGGTAATGTGTTAGTAACTCGTAAAGGTATTGTTAGAAGAGGCGACACGCGCCGCCTGCGTGTTATGTTGGCAGCTCACATGGACGAAGTGGGTTTCATGATTGTCAATGACGAGGGCGAGGGTATCTTCCGCTTCGGCGTTGTGGGTGGAATAGATAGCCGCCAGTTGCCTGGTCATGCCGTCAAAGTGGGAACCGACCATATCCCCGCAGTGATTGGCGCCAAGCCTGTTCACCTTGTTGAAGATAGTGATCTTAAACATGTTTTTCCTATAGACGATTTACGCATTGATGCCGGTCCCGGTAACGGAAAAGGTGGCAAAATAAAAGTGGGTGACTGGGCAACCTTTGCCATCCCCTTTAAGCGTATCGGTCCCAGTCTGCGGGCTAAAGCTCTGGATGACCGGGTAGGCGTGGCCTCGCTGATTGAATTGGTCAAGCATGCGCCTGCCAATATTGACTTATTGGCTGCTTTTACCGTGCAGGAAGAAGTTGGCCTACGCGGTGCTGGCGTAGCCGCCTATGCGTTTGATCCAGACATGGCGATTGTTCTGGATTGCACACCGGCTAATGATCTACCAGATTGGCATGGCGAGGAAAATATACACTACAATACCCATTTAGGTGCCGGGCCGGCGATCTATATTGCCGACCACGCCACGCTATCCGACCCGCGCCTGGTGCGCTTCTTTATCGAAACAGCGGAAGTTCAAGGTATCCCTTACCAGCTACGTCAGCCTGGAGGCGGCAGTACGGATGCTGGAGCAATCCATCGCCAGCGCACTGGCATTCCCAGTATTTCTATTTCGGTGCCGACGCGTTACCCTCATACGGCTGCCTCCATTGCTCGCTTTTCGGATTGGCAAAATACGTTTTCACTGGTCTATACTTCACTTTCTCAGCTAACATTCGATGTGCTTGTCGGGGAAAGATAAAAAGAGTGCCATCATGATTGATTTATTTTTTCGGGAGCTCACATGAAATCTCTCATCCAAAAACTTGTTGAAATTCCCGGTCCATCTGGTTATGAGATGCAAATCCGCGCCGCGGTTCAGGTGGAAATCGAGCCTTTCGTTAGCGAGGTAAAAATTGACCCATTGGGAAACCTCATAGCTCATAAAGGCGCTGCCAGCAGAGGACTAAAAATTATGGTCGCAGCCCACATGGATGAAATCGGCATTATGGTGACTCATGTGGATGAAAATGGCTTTATCCGTTTTACCAATATCGGTGGCGTCTATCTCCGCACCTGTATCGGTGGACGTGTCCGCTTTCTAAACGGTACTGTCGGCGTAATCGGCATAGAACGAACTGATAACCGCAGCGAAGTTCCCCCTGTAGAAAAAATGTTTATCGATATTGGCGCTGCTCATCGCAAGGATTGTCCTGTGAGGGTTGGCGACGTGGCTGCCTTTGACCGTCCCTTTTTAGATATGGGTGACCGGTTGGTCGCTAAAGCAATGGATGACCGCATCGGTGTTGTGGTTTTAATCGAGACACTGCGCCAGTTAAAGAAGACACCTCACCAACTTTACTTTGTTTTCAGTGCGCAGGAGGAAGTGGGAACGCGCGGGGCGATCACTGCCGCTTATGCCCTGGAACCAGACCTGGGTTTGGCAGTGGATGTCACCTCAACGGGTGATACACCCAAAGGCGTAAAAATGGATGTTTCTCTTGGAAAGGGACCAGCTATCAAGGTGCGAGACACTGGTATGCTCTCAGATCCGCGTGTTGTGGATTGGATGGTGCGCATTACCCAAAAAGCGCACATCCCTTATCAATACGAAGTACTGGAGAGCGGCTCGACGGATGCCCGTTCTATCCAGATTGCGCGGGCTGGGGTTCCATCAGGCTGTCTATCTGTCCCGTGCCGGTATATACATACCCCTTCGGAAATGGTTGACTATAGTGACGTACAGAATGCAGTGCGTCTGCTGCTGGAGCTGCTCAGCGGTGAAGATAAACCGTTTTGATATGAAACTCTATTTGCTGGTATTCCTGATCCCTCTGATTATCTTTTCAGGTTGCGCTGGATTGCCTGTTACAGCCTCGCTAGGCACGTCGGCCCCTGGATTGACAGATACCCCACCTGTCACCCCAGCTATTACCACTATGCCAACTCTTCAAACACCTGCCGGGCCGGTTGCCTTGTGTCTATGGTTGCCATTGGAATTTGATCCTTCTGCCGAAAACGCCGCAGCGAGGTTACTCCAGACGCAATTGAAAGAATTCCAGACTCGCCGAAATATCCATCTTGAGGTGCGGATAAAAGATCTGGAGGGTGTAGGTGGCATGATTAATGCTTTAACCACAGCCAGCTCTGCAGCTCCACTGGCTATGCCCGACCTAGTTCTCCTGCCCAGACCGGCCTTGGAGACAGCTGCCCTCAAAGGACTATTATATTCTTTTGATGATTTTACGAATCTGATGGAGGATCCTGATTGGTTTGAGTATGCCCGACAGCTTGCACTTATCCAGGAAAGCACCTATGGTATTCCATTTGCCGGGGATGCTCTGGTGATGTTATATCGCTCGGGAATCATTAACCGACCTCCTGAAAATTGGGGAACAGTATTATCGGCCCAATCCACGCTTATATTTCCAGCTGGCGACCCGCAGGCATTTTTTACCCTGGCTGAATACGAGGCGAGTGGGGGCGCCATCCAAGACAACGCCGGTCGTCCGATGCTTGACCAAAATATCCTGACCAATGTACTGATCTTCTTCCAGCAAGCCCAAGTTGCAGGAAAGATGCCTTACTGGCTTTCACAATTTGAGAATGACCAGCAAGCCTGGCAGGCTTATAAGGATAACCGTGCTTCAATCGTTATTTCCTGGTCTTCTAGGTACCTGAAGGAGTTGCCTATCGATACGATGGCAACTTTATTACCCACCCCTGACGGAAAAGATTTCACCCTGGCGACTGGTTGGGTATGGGCATTGACCAGTATTAATCTTGAACGGCGAGCGCTCAGCGCTGAACTAGCTGAATTCCTTGTTGCAAGCGATTTCTCTGCAACCTGGTCCGAGGCTTCAGGTTACCTGCCGCCAAGACCCACTGCATTACAAAAGTGGCACAACATCCCATCCATGACCCTGGTTAACGAGATTGAGACCTCTGCACACTTAATCCCCCCTTCTGATGTCCTGGTTATGGTAGGGCAGGTGTTGGAAGAAGCTACTATCAAAGTTTTAAAGCAAGAAAGTGATGCAGTTACTGCTGCTCAAGAGGCTATAAAAAAGATTGAGACCCAATAGTCAGGCAGTCAATGTGCCCGGAAGTTAGTGAGAATGCCCGCCTGACTCCCGGATTATTTGACTACTCGTATGCTGGAGATCCCGGGTATGTACGACACTGATAAATTAGAAGAAAGAGCCCTATTTCCCATTGAGCGAGATGACCATGCTAAACTTGCTAAGCAGTCGCCGCAAGCGCTTGAGTCGCTGAAAGTAAATAAGCTAACCCTATTCTGGGAGCAATTGAACCAGATGGGGGCTGCCGATGCAGTTTTACGTCTGGGCACTCACCTGCTATCTATCGGGGCTATCATCCTAGTTGCCTGGGGGATGCGCCAATTCTACTTAAATGCACGGCTTTCAGCCGCCAGTATGGCGCGCCAGCAGGTAATGATAGCTGCTATTGCTACTCCAACACCAAACCCAGCCGTTCCAGCCCTGTCCCCATTAGAAAATTATACTAAGCCGTTGGGTGCAGGTATCCACCGCCTGCCGGTGATCTTTACAACTATTCCCAATCGTCCCCGAATGGAAGTGATTACTTATACAGTCCAACCCGAGGACACGGTTTTTGGTATCGCCGAGAAATTTGGACTACGCCCGAATACAATTTTATGGGGCAACTACGAAACTCTTCGGGATGACCCCCATCGCTTAAAGCCGGGCCAGGTCTTGAATATTCTCCCCGCAGATGGCACCTACTACGAGTGGCATACCGGGGATGGCTTGAACGGGGTTGCCAAATTTTTCGGAGTTACACCAGAAACCATTATTGATTGGCCCGATAACCATTTATCCCTTGATACAATTGGGGATTATGCCAACCCGAATATCACTCCAAGCACTTGGATTTTTATTCCTGGAGGTTACCGTGAATTTGTCACCTGGAGCGCGCCGCGCATCACACGCGAAGACCCCAGTGTCGCCAAGGTGCTGGGACCAGGCCATTGCGGACCTGTGGACCATGGGCCGTTGGGGAAAGGCAGTTTTATCTGGCCAGCTAACAATCACTTTTTATCGGGGTATAATTATTTGCCTGAAACGAACCACTATGGCATCGATATTGACGGCAATAGCGGTGACTCGGTATACGCGGTTGATGACGGTGTAGCGGTTTACTCAGGATGGAATAACTGGGGTTATGGTTATGTGATTGTAATTGATCATGGAAACGGGTGGCAAAGTCTGTATGGCCATTTAAGCGCCATCAGTGTAGGATGTGGTCAGTTTGTCTATCAAGGGAATGTGATTGGTGCTATAGGCGCGACTGGAAATGCCAGTGGTCCCCATTTACACTTTGAGTTAATGAGCGACACCTATGGCAAAGTCAATCCTTGGAACTTCCTGCCATAAAGTACAATCGGTTCTATTATGAAAAACATCGAGGTCAATAAAATAGAGTAATTTATGTCTACACAAAGACCAAATTATTATCGCATTTTACAGGTTGATCCTTCTGCTGAGCCTGAAGTTATTGATGGAGCTTACCGTAGACTAGCGAAGAAGTATCATCCAGACACAAGAGAAACTAACGAGATTTCTTCTGAGCGTATGCAGTTGATCAATGAGGCTTATGAAGTGCTGATTGATCCTGATAGACGTGTACTATACGATCGCGAGTTGCAAAGTGAGCCTACTCCGCCAAAGGATATACCTGAGAAGCACTCGGTAGAAGATGATAATGAGACGATTACATCATCTGCCGTACCGATGCAGCCAGGGATTGTTGGCACGGATTCCAGTGATATCAAAGCTCTTACTGGACAACCCATTACTATACGTGAGTACTTACAGAAATGGGCTCCTACCGCGGCGGCCGCGATCGCCTTGGGGCTACTGTTAGTAGTTGTGGTAATCGTCGTGCGTAACCGCTTCTTCAGTAGACCCGAGCAGATTGCCTCCCAGGAAACATCGACTACACCTGCGGAGCTGAATGCTTCGCAGTCGGTCGATTTTAGCGCCATTACGCTTGCCCCGATTGAACCAACTTCGCCAGTGGCGCGGGGTGGTATCGCCCGTTTTGCTTTGCTACATACAACTATTCCTACCCGCCCGCGCGTCGATGTTATTAATTACACCGTCGAACCTGGTGATACCTTGTTTGTGATTGCTGATAAATTCGGTCTCAAGCCAGAAACCCTTTTGTGGGGAAACTATGATGTCCTGGAAGATAACCCGCACTTGCTTAAGCCTGGTCAGGTGTTGAATATCTTACCGACTGATGGCACTTACTATGAGTGGGCTGAGAATGATTCTTTAAGCAAGGTGTCTGGGTTCTTTAAGGTCGATCCCAATGCTATCCTTGAATATCCGGGCAACCGCTTTGACCTGACCGTATCCACAGTTGAGAATCCTGGCCTAGAAGTCGGTAAGTGGCTGATCATTCCAGGAGGTAAAAGAGCGATTAAGGACTGGGGACCACCAGCTATTTCGCGTACAAACCCGGCTTCGGCAGCTTATTATGGTCCTGGCTCATGTGGTAAGATTTATGAAGGCGCAATTGGAATAGGTGCTTTTGTCTGGCCTACCAACGAGCGTTTTATCTCTGGTTATGGTTATGATCCCAGCGTTCACCCGGCTATTGATATCGCCGGCGAGATCGGTAATCCAATCTTTTCGGCTGATAGCGGCGTGGTGGTGTATGCTGGCTGGAGTAACTACGGCTATGGGAATTTGCTGGTCATCGACCACGGTAATGGCTGGCAGACGGCCTATGGCCACTTGAACTCGATTGGGGTGACCTGCGGGCAAAGTGTTCTAAGAGCTGGGGTTGTGGCCACCTTGGGCAGCACGGGCAATTCAACCGGTGCCCACGTGCACTTTGAGATGATTTACAACGGCGTCAAAGTCAATCCAAGAGATTTTATCCAATGACAACAAGAAAAATACTTGATATTATTAAATTCCCTAGAGGTCATACCGAGACGGCTCTCTGGCTGTTTGTAAAGTGCAACCGCTGCGGCGAGGTACTCCGCACACGCATTGACCTGCGCAATGACCTGAGTCAAGCTGATGTCGAAGAAGGGGAGGAGCAAACCTATATTTGCTGTAAAATCCTAGTCGGCAGCCGGCACTGTTTCCAGCGCATTGAGATCGAGTGCAGGTTTGACCAGCAGCACAGGCTGCTTGACCGTAAGATCCAAGGCGGTAAGTTCATCACTGAGCAAGACTACGACGTTGGGATGGCTCTTCTTTAAAGGTATTAAATTACATTTTCACCGCGAAGACGCGGAGAAGGCTAATAAATGTTTTTCTCTGCGCACTCTGTGTCTTTGCGGTGTTGGTTTAAAGCCGCACTGCCAGGAATGGCACCAATATCTCCTCAACGTGGAAACCACCGTGCCGGCCTAATAAGAAATTGGGTTTGAGATCATTCCACCACAAATAATGATTCCCCTGTGGCACCAACACTAGGTCACCTAGGCGGTTGCGCAATTCAGGATGCGCTTCACCTGGACCAAATAAGCCTGATTTGGCAATATTGAACGCTTTCAGCACCTTGAATTCCCCCGGCCAGGTGCGCTCGACGTATGCCTGCACATCCTTAATCCGGCCTGGGCGCACATATAGGTAGATAAGTCGGTTCTCACCAGTAGGAGCAATATGCAGGTAGCGATTTAATTCCGGATGGTTGCGCAATTCGTGGCTCGGATCCTTAGGTGTGGCAACCTGCCCGTGGTCAGAAGTTAAGATGACAGCCGTATCCCGCCGTATAGCGGGACTGAGGCGTTTCAAGAACAGGTTCTCGAATGCCTGGCTGAAGATGGTAAATTCAGCCGCCGGGCGCTCATCGTCTGGGCCGTAGATGTGTGAAAGGTGATCCAATTCACTCCAATATACCCAGACATAGTTTGGCTGGATCGACTGGTGCTCCAGCCATTGGCGCACCCCGATCCACAAATCAGCTGGTGTGCCGACAAGCCGGAATTGAACATCCTTGAGAAACATTTTTGAGAGACCAGAGTGGATGATATTATAATGTTGATAAACAAAGGACTGGATGCCGTGTGCCTACAGGTGAGTGCTAAGCGTCTGGAATGGCAGGTAGTTCTCGGCTTCAAAGCCGGCTTTTTCCAGGCTGCCGGGATCGTCCTTATAGCTCATCAGGGAATGTAGAATCATATTGGCTACCACACCATATTATTTTAACCACAGCTCGTAACCGACGATACCATGCTCTTTGGGGCTGCGCCCGGTCCAGAGCGAGGTGATTGCGCTAGAGGTTGTGCTTGGGCTGACGGAGGTAAGTGGCGCTAATACTCCTTCACCTGCCAGTTTTTTCCAAATTGGGGTAGCGCCATCCTCCATCCAACGCTGTAACCGGTGCAGAGCCAGACCATCCATCAAAATAACAATCAGGTGGCGGATGCCGTCTCCCAAGGGAGCAAGAATTTCTGGAGCCAGCCCTGATCCACCTAATCCTGGGACGCCTAAAAGATGACAGATACTTGCTGGGATATTCAAGATGGAGCTTCCGTCGTAGTTGGGATAAATAAAATTCTGCCCTAAATCCAGTCCTCCGATGCGTTGAGCTTTAATGTCTGGTAGTCGGTCAGCGATTATATTGATCATAAGACATCCTAAATTATTGGGTTATAATAACAGACTATGAGAAAGACCCGACTTGATATATTCCCGGATAAAACCTCATCTGTCATGAGTATCATGAGAAAACAGAAAAGGATTACGTTTTTAGGGTTTATCTTGATTATCAGCCTGCTCGCTGCCTGTGGGATACCCACATCAAATCCTGCTGGTATAAATTTGCCAGTGCATACACAACCAGCTAATCCATCCTCAAAGGTTACCCCACATTCGACCTCGACCCCGGTGCACGTTCCACAAGCTACGGCTGCTTTTAAACCGGTTTCGAATTTTGAAATCAAAATGGCTGATCTGGAGGGCATCTCGGTAAATTTTTGGCATAACTGGTCACAGGATCACATTGTCCCGTTAGTCAGTGAATTCAATGCAAAAAACAACTGGGGTATTATCGTAAACGCTTCCCAGTTTGATTCCAGTAATGACTTATCGGAAGCATTATTGGCAAAGTTGCCCGGCAGTGACCCCCCGCAGGTAGCTGTAGGTTATATTGACCAGGCACTGACCTGGGATACGAATGGTAAGCTTGTAGACATGGCACCATACGTAAACGACCCGGTTTGGGGGTTATCAACCGAGGAACAGGCTGACTACTTACTCATTTTTTGGGATGAAGGTCTGGAGGGTGGTAAACGTGTCAGTCTGCCGGCTCAGGCTTCGGGTCAGTTCTTATTTTATAACCAAACCTGGGCGCAAGAATTGGGATTTACAACTCCTCCACAGACAGCAGAAGAATTCCGCGTTCAAGCCTGCGCGGCCAACCAGCAAATGAGGACTGACAACACGGTTGCTAATGATTCAACCGGTGGTTGGTTGGTGAACACAGAGGTTGCTACAGTAACAGCCTGGATTCATGCTTTCGGTGGAGAGGTTGCTTCACCCAGAAGTGGAAAATATTATTTTAAAACCTCACATTCCCAGGAAGCTTTTACTTTCTTAAAGACCTTGTTTAATCAAAATTGTGCCTGGGTGAGTATGGAAGCCTATCCCGATGAGGATTTCGCCCGGCGGCGGGCAATATTTGCCACCGGAAGCTTGGCTGACCTACAATTTATCGGACAGGCTTTTTCTGAGGCAAACAGCAATGACCAGTGGACAGTGTTGCCTTTCCCATCGCCGGATGGGCAACCAGCTGTGATCGTCTCCATGCCATCGTTCGTATTATTACCTGGAACGCCGCAACAACAGATGGCAGGTTGGTTGTTCATCCGCTGGATGCAAGCCGCGGCTATCCAGGCTGAATGGAGTAGATTGACGGGTGATTTCCCGGTACGCACCTCCGCCAGGGCTTTGATGGCAGATTATGCCAATTTCCACCCACAGTGGACGGCGGCTATTGATTTACTGCCTTACGCCCACAGGACCCCTGCCCTGGCCTCCTGGAATGCGGTGCAGTGGGTGGTGGAGGACGCCGGTTCGCAGATATTTAAGTCATATTTCAAATTAGAGCGCTTAGATGCTATGCTGGCGGAGTTGGATAAGACCGCCGCGGAGCTGGCGGGGAGGTGATTCAAACAAACCGTTTGCTCTATTGGGGTTGTATAATTATAGAGTACTCTCTCATATTGATTCTACATCAGGGAGCCTAGAGAGTAGTCCATTCAATATTTGACTACCATTTGTTTCTTGGAGGAATTGATATGAGACTTAGTGCACCAAAACAAAATACCTGGATCGTAGCTCTGGTTATTGGGCTCCTTGGTTTCCTGGCTACCTTTGTGACTATTCCAGTATTATCAGGTTTCGCTTTCTGGTTGGTGGTGGTCGCATTTGTTATTCTAGTCTTGTCCACCGCCCTTGGCGGATTCTAATTTCTTTTCAATGAGACGCGGATCCTGTCGTTGTCAGGCTTCACCATGATGGGATCTGTGCTTTTTACCCGATGTAATTCCCCTAAAACTTACCCAGGTTTAATTATGGATCAAATTTATATTTTCATCTTTGTTGTTATTTTTGTATTGGTTGTGGTTGCTTTATTATCCATAAATGCGCGTTGGCAGCAAAAATGGCATTTACAATTAAGTGATATTTCCATCCAGCATGGATGGAAATATCAGCGCGATGCATCCTTCAGACGAAATTGTGTAATAACCGGATATCAGGGGGATGTGCCTTGGACATTGACCTATGTACGTTTACCGACAAACAGCACAAAAAATACCCAGTATATAGATACTGCCGAATGGCACAGTCCCTATGCAAAATTAAGCAGCGGTACAGTACTCGTGATCCCACGCCTGGCTCACCTTCCTGCCAATATCAACCTGGATTCAGGTGGTATGGGAGGCATGATGCTGCAATTTCTTCTCCAGAAAATTGGCATAGACAGCGCCGGGTTGAGTCTGCAAACGGTTGGTTCGCCCCAATTTCAGACGAAGTACATGGTATTAAGCCAGACGATGGAAAACGCTCGAACAATGGTCACAAATTCAGTAGAAAACCCGTTGTTGAACTGGCCTTATGTGCGGGATATATTACAGATGCCCTCCATCACGGTTGAAACGAAGGGTGTAACTGTGCGCGCCAGGCGAAGTGTGGGGTTAAGCGAGATGTTTGGTCAAAAACGCTTAGATTATGAACGTGAATTACCGGAGCTGCTATTATCCCTGGGTATCACTGTTGTCGCTGCTGTTCAAAGTCTTAGTTAAAGCTTGCATCTGGAGATATCGATTACCTGCTCACATTTACCCTATTTATATTAAAGTAAGAGACGCTGCTTGGCAGCGTCTCTTTTCAGATCTCTCAACGAGAAAGGCGACGACGGGATTCGAACCCGTGATCAGGGTTTTGCAGACCCGTGCCTTACCACTTGGCTACGTCGCCACAGATAGCTTGTGGCTGATAGCGAATGACCTTATTCAGTCCGTCATTGCATACAGCCACTATTCGGGTTTTCCTGAGCGGGCGATGGGATTCGAACCCACGACCTTCTCCTTGGCAAGGAGACGTTCTACCACTGAACCACGCCCGCATGATAAGTTTTTCCACTTTATTAAGTATCAATCATTTGCTTTTTTGAGTGCCGAGAGCCAGAATCGAACTGGCGACACCGCAATTTTCAGTCGCGTGCTCTACCAACTGAGCTATCTCGGCTCATCTGCTCGGTAGGCGTTAAGTGGATGGTTATTTTAATCTGATGCGGCTGGAATGTCAAGCAAGAACTATCGGCAAATCCTTGATTGCTTGTAACTTGGTGGGATTACGCCTCCTGCTCCCCATTAGAAACTGCCGCGATTAGCTTGTGTAGCCGTTCTTCCAAACGTTTTGAGAGCCCTTTTTCTTCTAATAATCTCAAGGCATCTTTCATGATTATCTGGGGATTAATAGCCCGGCTTTGCCAACAGACCTCAAGAGCAGTGATTTTCCCGCTGATAATCTTTTCTTGAATATCATTCATAGTCTTGATTATACTGCTTTTAGGTGGGTTAAGCAAAATTGATTACAGTATGTAGACGTAATAACAAATATCTTACATACTCGCCTGAAAAATTGTCTATCCAAGATATGCTTTTATTACCTGGGAAAGTTTGTAAGTGATGCCTGGTACGGAAGCCAGTTGTTCAATTGAAGCCTGGCAAATATTCTCCAGCGAACCAAAGTAGGTGAGCAAGGCTTTGCGGCGATTTGGGCCAACGCCGGGGATAGACTCAAGCGTGGAGGTGAGGCCTTGTTTAGTACGCCGTTTACGGTGAGCAGTGATCGCGAAGCGATGGGCCTCATCCCGTATGCGTTGCAGGAGATATAACCCCTGGGAATTTCGAGAGAGAAAAATTGGGTTCGAATGCCCGGGGACATAGACCTCTTCCTCCTTCTTTGCCAGTCCAATCGCTGGTACCTTATCTGTAAGGTTGAAGCGCTCGATAACAGCCATCGCCCGGCTGAGCTGGCCTTTACCTCCATCCACAATCAACAGGTCGGGCAGATGGGAAAATGAGGGATCAACTTTAACGCCGGCTTTCTGTTTTGTGCCGCTGGGTTGCTGCTCGTCTTGTTCTGTGTCTGTTATTGCCTCACAGGTTTGGATATGATTAGTTGCCTCCCAACGCTTGAATCGTCGCATGAGCACTTCCTCCATACTTGCGAAATCATCCGGCCCCTCTACACTACGGATGTTAAAGCGGCGGTATTGTTTCTTATCTGGAACACCCTGTTCGAAAACCACCATACTGCCTACCGCGTAGGTACCCTGGGTGTTGGAAATATCGTAACATTCGATCCGATTTGGTGGTGAGGTAAGTTTCAGGGCGGATTCCAGTTCAGCTAAAGCCGCTGTTTGCCGGTGGCGGTCGGTCTCCCATTGAGCTTTAAGCGCGGCTAGGGTTTCAATGGCGTTCTCGGTTGCCATTTGCACCAATTCTTGCTGCTGACCTTCACGTGGAATCAGGATTTCCACTGGACGCATATCCTGGTTTTCCTTTGCACGCCGCCCCGAGAGCCACTGCTGGATGATATTGGCCTCTTCTACCTCATTAGGCAGCAGGACCTGGGGAGGTATGCTGGAAGCCTGATCATAAAACTGCTTGATGAACTCGGCCATAACTTCGGTGTCTGGGGTATCCTGGGTTCCCTCCAGCATGAAATATTCCCGACCGATCAGTTTTCCACCCCGAATGAAGAATACCTGCATGCAGGCCTCTTTTTCTGAGCGGGCCATGGCAAGCACATCTGAATCAACGTATTCGGGCGATACGACCTTCTGGCGTTCCACCACCTTCTCAATCGCCAAGATTTGGTCACGCAAAGCTGCGGCGCGTTCAAAGCGCAGCTGCTCGGAAGCCCGTTGCATATCATTTCTTAAGCGTTCAAGGATGGGGCTGGTGCGCCCTTCTAGAAATTTTCCTAGATCATCTATCATTTGCCGGTATTCTACCTGGTGGATCACCCCGATGCAGGGTGCGTTGCATAGCTTGATATCGTGGTAAAGACAGGCGCGCTCATCTTTGCCGGTTATTGTACGATCGCAGGTCAGGTAGGGAAAAATGTGCCGCAGTACATCCAGCGATTGGTGTACTGCCCAAACGCTGGTATATGGCCCGTAGTAGCGAGAACCATCCTTTGCCATAATGCGGGTGACGGTTACTTTTGGGAAGGCATCAGCCCAGTGCACCTTGATATAGGGGTAATGCTTATCATCTTTCAGCAGGACATTGTAATGCGGGCGGTAGCGCTTGATGAGATTCATCTCCAGGATCAAAGCTTCCAGCTCCGAACCGACCAGAATCCATTCAACATCCTGAATGCGGCTGACTAGCTGGCGCGTTTTTTGATCCTGGTGAGCGCCGATGTGAAAGTATGAACGCACACGGTTGCGCAGGTTTATCGCCTTGCCGACATAGATTACTGTACCGTCTGTATCCTTCATCAGGTAACACCCGGGTTTGGTAGGCAAGGTTTTCAATAACGGTTTGATATGCTCAGGAATCTCCATCAAGAAAAGTATAACATGAGATTAAGGTTGGATTCCAAGCGTGGGATAGGGTAATTGCATTAGGAGGATAGGTGAGGGAAAGGCTGCACTATTGGGCTGTGTTTCCGCCATCCATCAGCAGCAAACCACCCGTCATTGCCGACGAATCGTCGCTGGCAAGAAAAAGCACGGCGTTGGCTATATCCTCCACCTGGGCAACGCGTCCGGTCGGTACGGAATCGGCCGCCTCGCGGATAATTTCCTCGCGACTCTTCGGACCGGAGCCTTTGAAATAGCCTGCCTCCAGCCACCGCTCCACAAAAGTATCTCCTGGACACACTGCGTTGATGCGAATGTTCTCCCTGGCATGATCCAGAGCCATCGCCCGCGTCATTTGCACTACTGCCCCTTTGCTGGCGCAGTAAACCACCGCGTCTCTGGCGCCCACCACCCCCCAATCGGAGGCATTGTTAACGATCACGCCGCCGCCCTGGCTGCGCATATGTGGTATCACCAGCCTGCACATCCGCCAGACAGCTGTCACATTGAGGTCCAGGGTGTACTGCCAATCTTCTTCGGTTGTATCCTCCGCTCTACCCCCCATGACTACCCCGGCGTTATTGAACAGGATATCCACCCTACCGTATTCGGCAAGCGTCTTATCAACCACCCGCCGACAATCTTCGAGCTGGGTGTGATCAGCCGCGATGAACAATGCCCCGCCACCATTCTCTTTGATTGCACGACTTCCTGTCGACGTAACAACAGCTTCTCCCAATTTCTCGCGCCTGCCAGTGATAACCACAGTTGCCCCTTCTGTTGCAAACAACAGAGCTGTGGCTTTTCCGATGCCGGAAGTGCCGCCAGTGATGATTGCTACGCGTCCGGAGAGACGCCCACATTTGCCATCAGGGTTGTTCATATTCATATAGAATCTCCTCCGACTTCCTGTCGACATCCACTAAAACTTGTTCGTGACTCCGCGGAAAAGCAATCCATTAAGCATTTCGTAAGGCTTCCAGGCTATCGCTTACCAGCAATTCGATCTCGGTAATGCCTCTTGCCCCGGTCTCGCTGAGATCCATTGGACAGGCTGAGGTAACCGCGATGATATCCATTTCAGCCTTCATAATCACCCTGTCTCCTGCCTTGGAGGTCGGCACGCGGACAACCAGCGTACCATCCGGTTCAACCAGGGTGTTCATGAAAATGTTAAAAGGATGAGGCACTGGTCTTGATCCCCACTCGTAGCCTCCCATCGCTTCACGGAAGTTATCAACGCAATTGCGGTGTCCCTTGACCCCATAGTGCAACTCATACCGCATCTTGTCGCAGGAAGGAACGAGCATATCATGCCAGCCTACGTCATCCGAAACAAGTGTAACGATTGCATCTCTCTTATTCGTCACCAGCTTATCACCAACTTTGGGTTGGATTCTCATCCAATCGATCCAGCAATATGGCGGGGAAAGAAAGTGATCGAAGTCGTACCGGTCAATGGCCCAAAAGTCCACACATTGGCCTCCTTTTATGTCCAATACACAAACAAATTGACCTTTATTGACTTCGATAGCCCCTCCATAACCGCCTTTGACCAGTATACGCTTGATATTAGCAGATGTGTTCATAATGTTCTCCTAAACTCTCCTTTCTTAGACTGAGCCAAGCGTTAATATCAAACGTAATTATATATCAAACCATGGGTAAAACTAAAAAGGGGTATAATTCTTTTTATGGAAAGACCGATTGAAGTCTTGGTGGGTGAGTTATTACGCCGGCGTGGCTTGCGCATAGCCGTGGCCGAGTCCTGCACGGGCGGCCTGATCGGCCATCTCCTGACCAATGTACCGGGTTCATCAACCTATTTTGTCGGCGGGTGTCAGGTTTATGCGTATGAAGCCAAGGTGCGCTTGCTGGATGTGAGTTGGGATACTTTAGAACGCTATGGCGCGGTAAGCAAGGAAGTCGCTATTGAGATGGCACATAATGTTAGCCAGGTGTTGGCTACTGACATCGGTTTATCTGCCACCGGCATCGCCGGGCCAGGCGGTGGTACGCCTCAAAAACCGGTCGGTTATGTATGCATTGGTCTGAGCACGCCCGATGGTGACCAGGCCTGGAGCTATAATTGGGATGGCGACCGCCTGGCAAACAAGCAACAGACAGCGGAACAAGCCCTGAAGCTGGTGGTCGAATACCTGCAGAGTAAAGGATTACCTGGAACATCCGCAGAAACGGGAGGGGGAGAGTGAGATGGAGGCAATTGATGTCACCGCCGAGTTTGATTCTCAGGGACGAGTCACTCCACTGAGTTTTAAGTGGCGCAGCTGGAGTTACCACGTCACCTCCACTGGCCGGCGATGGAGAGCTGAGGATGGGTATCACGTTTTAATAATGACAGCCGGTGATAAGGTCTTCCACCTTTGTTTTGTCAGTGGAGAGGATTGCTGGTATCTTTTACAACCGCCCAATCACGGATCTTATTTAATGGTATAAATAGACCCTAAAGGTCTTAAAAAGCCTGATTGCCTACAACAGCATGCTATTTTCCACGGTTCTTTTCAACAGAAGTCCATTGCAAGACCTTTAGGGTCTTCAATGAAAAACCTATAAAGATATGCTAGAACAAGTTAATGTTGAAATTATAAGAAAAAAGTTGCGCCAACGCCGAGAGACGCATCAAAAGGAACTCTTGCAGGAGCTGGAGCGGATTACTGCGGTTTCCAGAGACCTGGGTGTTAAGCAAGTTATCCTCTTCGGTTCAGCGGCGCGAGGCAAAACCGTTTTAATGAGCGATTTGGATTTGCTCATCGTTTGGGATACATCTCTTGATTTTCTGGCGCGGACAACAGAGTTATATCGCCGCTTGCAACCCCGTGTCGCTACGGATTTATTGGTTTATACCCCTGAAGAAATGAAATTCATGTCAGATAGACCATTTGTGCGCAGAATTTTGCGTGAGGGAAGAATCCTTTATGAAAAGTGAAGCAAAAATGGAAGGGTTACGCTGGTTTGAACAGGCCGAGGCTGATCGCAAGGGAGCGCAACTGCTCTTTGATGGGGAAAGTTACCACCTGGCATGTTTTATCTCTCAACAGGTAGCAGAAAAAGCTCTGAAAGCCTTTATCTATGCCCAAGGTGAGGAGTTCGTTGTTGGACACTCCGTAGAATCCTTATCCCGTTGGGCCGCCGAATATGACCCGGATTTTGAAAAATTACGCCAAAAAGTGGCATTATTAGACGGCTATTATATTCCAACTCGTTATCCTAACGGATTGCCTGATAGCATTCCGGCGCGAGTATATAACCGCCATGCCGCCGAGGAGACAATGCTTATGGCTGACCAGGTTTTAAATTTAGTGCGACAAAAATTGAGATAATCGCATTATTTTATTTTTCTTCCCCCCAGCTTAGTATTGCAGAAGTTGCACGAATTGAAGCCCGCGAAAAGCTGCCCCTTATTAATCCTCTTGCGGCGTAGTTCTTTGAGCCGCGCCCCAAGCTTGATTTGGCAGATATACAGGTCAGTGAGAGATTGCGTGCGCAGGTTTCCCACCACAGCTCCGCGGCCGATTGTATCACAACAAAAAATATATTCGCCATAGGCGTTAATCGTCGGGCCAGGATAATCGAGGTTGCCACAAAATTTCTCAGGGTCTTCTACAGTGTGGAGCGAAGTACAAAGTCTCAGGCGGGTGGGTAATGTTTCTTCGGCTTCTTTTAGAAAAGTGTAAGCAGCTTCTTTTTGCCCTTCCGTAATCAGCAAGTTGCGGCTGGAATCATTCGGTATGACCGAACCGATTGTAATTTGTTCCACTTGCTTCAACACCGCCAGTTCCAACATATCAGGCAACTGATGATAATTGAGCGCATTAAGATTTACCGACACACTGATCTTCATCCCCAGCCCTTTAAAGAACTCTAGAGCTTGTAAGGCTCGTACAAAAGAACCAGGGGTGCGCACAGCATCGTGCGTATCCTCCAACCCATCCAGACTTACAGATACTAGAGTGCAGTTTTCTCCATAACGACGCAGGCTGGGCTCATAGCGCTGCGCCAGCCAGCCGTTCGTGATAACAGACCAGTTGTAACCTTTTTCGACAACCATCGCAACCAGGGCCTCGAAGCGCGGGTGCAGGTAAGGCTCACCGCCGGTGAAACAGACGTGATTGTAGCCCAGGGTTTGCCCTTCACGCAAGGCTTTCTTTAATAGGTTGAGGGGAAGGTATTTATTCTCTTTTAACCCGCCATGTTCACGTAGGCAGTGTTTGCATTGTAAGTTGCAGCGCGTTGTAGTTAAGATATTGATATTTTTTTCATTACGGCTTTATCGAATCTAAAATCCAATCCATACTCATACCCCTTACTTATAGACTTAAGGCCATTATATCATGACCCAATGTTGTGGGTAGAAAAGGGAGAATGTCGCCCAAAAAACAGCCACCCGCTTTACCAGGGTTGCTTTTTACCAACAGCAAGCCAGATAACTCGTCATTTATTGACAACAAATCCAGCTTTTGGTGGTTTTAACACACGGAAATTTAGGGGAGTGGAAAAATCCACCCTCCCCGGCCGAATCGCAGGGGGGAGGTCCCATCACCCCTCACCTCACCCCCCACCACCAACGGTCTGACCAACGACGGGTCCACCACCACCAACGGTGGATGGCTGTCCTGTCCTCGGTCTCTTGCCCTGTTCACCCGATTGCGGGCGAATGGCGGACATCACAGCGCTCTGCCAGAGGGCCTTCCCAGCCCCATCGCTGAGGGTCAGCAAATTTTTGCCTTTCCATTGCTGGAAGAGATCCGCCAGGGACTTAACTTCCACCCCGCGCAGCACGCCCACATACAGTGTGCCCTTGTACAGCTCCAGGGTCAGGGTGATCTTTTTGCCGTCTTGGTTGCTCAAGTCAGGGTCAGCGGGTCAGGAGGCGTGCAACCCAAATCGAAAACGAAAAGCCAGTTGGAAGAGTTCGGGCCGGTGTAGGAAAAGCCGCCTGGTTTCAATGGCGAGAGGGTCAGTTCATCAATGGTCGCAGAGAGGACTTTATTTTGGTGAATATCGGGGTTCTTGCCGAACTGTATGTCGAGAAAGCCACCTTTTTGAAAGAAAAAGAAGGCGCTTTTGACCGGCCCGCTCGGGCAGGCTGCCGCGACGGCGGTTTGCAGGGGTAAGCCCTCCACCCCCGCGGCTACTATGCCAGCAAACCAGATTTTCAGGAATTCTCTACGGCTGATCTCTTCAGGGCGCATACATCCCTCCGAAAAATTGGGAGCAATTCTAGAGGATAAATGTAGATGGCTCTAAAAGAAGCTTAACATATAGAAAAACGGTCGTCAAGGATTTTTTCATCTTGTTTCAGGGTTTTCCGATTTGTCAGCGCCGGGCGCGTTTCTTGGCTGCCTGCAACCGTGTTAAGGTATCTACCTGAGGGGGCTCCTTTGCCCTGGATGTGCGCTGTTGTTCGGCTTGCCCTGGGATCTGTTCTATGGCTGGGGGATTGACTGGTTGTTGAGATTGGCCTTCCAACGAGCCTGTAATTGAAGTCGTTCGACTGCTTTCTGGTTGTTGACTCCTGGCTTCTGCTCGGTGGCGAGCGCGGTCCCTAGCCTTGAAGAGGTATGCCAGGATGCGTTCCTGTACCTCGCCCCCTTCACGTTTACCAAATCTTACCTTTATCCATTCAACGGCCTTGCGCACATCCCCAGGCCCCAGCATGACTCGCCGCAGTGCCACGTCCAGTGGGAATAGCAAAGCTACAGCCAGCAGTAAGGTATACCAGATTTCATGCGCCTGTTCTGAAGCCGAGAGATTGTGGAGAAAGACTGTCGCAGGCTCGGCCAGCTCATCACCACCCGTTGTGCGGGCTAGTTCCTTGAGCAGCGGCAGGTCTGTACCACTGGTTTTATACTCTGGTGAGTAAGGCACAACCAGCCCCAAAGTTTGGCCGCCGAGGGTTTTATCCCTTTGTTTGACGATGACATGAGCCAGGTAGGTACCAGGTTGGGTGAGCTCAGCCTTAGCCTCATACTGCCCGGCCCCGACCTGGGATAAAGCGATTTCAGTCGAATGCGTTTCGGGGTCAATCAAGGCCGCTTTTACATCCAGAAAATTGAGGGGTTCACCGTTTTGGTCATTGATCGTGGCCTGGATTACCGCCAATCCATCCTGCTCTGAGATTTGGGTATCTATTTCTTCCATCTGCGGGGCAGGCAGAGTCCAGTTAACTACCTGGGCCACAAAACCGGCGAAGCCCTCCCAGGTTACCCATCTCGTTGCCCATTGGCCCTTGAGGTCAGATGTCCAAGCCACAGACCGCCCCAGGCCGTATTGCCAAGTTGCCAGCAAGGGATCGCCGCGCGGCGTCGACAAAATGACAGACGCAGCCGGTTTGGGTGTGGTGCCATTGTAGCCCAGAAGAGGCGGTAAGGCCGCTAAGTCAAATCCTTGCAGCACCGGGCTGGGAGCAGAGGGCAACGGATAGAAAGCCTCTTCAATAATATATTGTCCTATCGACTGCACTGTCTCTTTAAGGAAAAACTCCGGTATACGCAAGATATCTGTGGCTGGGTAGTAACGCCCGCCTCCATCTAACGCCAGGGCCTTCAGGTATTCTGCTGATCCTTGCCCGGCTGCCACGATGCTTAAGGTAATGCCCTGGTCGCGCATCTTGCTTGCCAGGGCAGCCAGGTCGCCGGTACGCACCCAGCCATCGGTCATCAGGATGACGTGCTTGAGGCGGGCGTCCGTCTTTTCCAGAGAGTCATACGCTGCCTGAACGCCGGCCTGCAGGTTGGTTGGGCCGTTCGCCTGGATAGTGCCGATGGATTTTTCAAGCTCATAGGCATCCACCAGTTGGTGCATCTCCAATGCCCAGCGGGGTACGGAGTCGAACGCGATCACACCGATGTAATCCTGGTTGCCCAGGGCACTAGCCGCGGTCAAGATAGCGGCTTTAGCAATGTCCACCTTTGGCTGCCCGATCTCTTGCCGGGTATAAGTCTGGTTGAGGTCGGGATTATCGCAGTGGCAGCGACCCATACTACCAGACTTATCCACTGCCAGGACCAGCGCCAAATTGGGAGTCTGCTCTTTCGAGCGTACATCCATATCTACTGGTAGGGTTTGTTCCAGGGGGGTGCGCAGATAACCACCGGCGCCAAAAGCGGTATCTCCGCCGGTCATGATCAATCCTTTGCCCAGGTCACGTACATACACTTGCAGGACATCCATCACGCCAGTTGGTAGTGCCTCAGCCGGAACATTAGCGAGGATAACGCTATCATAAGCAGCCAGCTCTCCCAGGGAGCGCGGCATGGCGCCGGGCTGAATGACAGCTACCTGCATACCGGTAGTGCGCAAGGCCTGCGTCAGGTTTGCGCCTTCTCCCAGCTGTCCTTCTACCACCAGGATTACCGGTGGTCCGTGAACGATCGTAAAGGCGCTGGCTTCATTATTTTGCAGGCGCGTATCCACATCAGGCACAATTTGCACGCGGAAGCGGCGGAAGGCCGAGCCAGCGACACTGGCCTCGTTAGGTTTAATGGGGATCACGAAGCGATTATCACCGGATTGTAAGCTTACTTTACGGGATTCAAGCAGCAGTCCATCGGCATATACACGTAGACTGGCGCCTGTCTGGAGACTGCTCTGGATCAAGATAGTAAGGTTGATATCCTGCCCTTGCCGGACTTCAGTCGGCGCGTCCAGGCTGTCCACCAGCACTTCCGCCTCTCCTGAGGGTGCGCTTAGCGGCATATAAGTGAGCTCGATGCCGTGCGCGGCTACCAGCTCGGCTTGTTCCAGGGCGTGACCTACATTTTCGCGTCCATCCGATAGTAAGATCAGCCGTTTGGCGCCCTCCTGCGGGAAAAGCGCCATCGCCAGTTGCAAAGCCTCATGGATGTTGGTGCGGCTGGTGACGGGCACGGAGGCAATATCTGGCAGGGTGCGCTCTTCCGAAGCCAGCCGTTCTACCAGGGCATCCTTGCCAAATGCCACAATGGCGGCTTTATCCCCTGTTGGCATGGAGGTAATGGCCTCACGGATGGTTTCCTGGCCGCGAGTTTGCTCTGCCTTCGGGAGGCTGTCGGAGAGATCAAGAACGAAAACGACGGTCAGAGTGTCTACACGGAGGCGCAGTTGAATGCCGGCCAACGAGAGCACAATCAGCGCCAGCAACAGAGAACGTAAAGCTAATTGAATCAGGAAGCGAGCTTTTACCGGTCGATGTTTTCCGGCCAAAGCCAGCCCCACAGTGAGGGGAAGGAGTAGCATTAGCCAGAGATAGTGTGGGTAAACGAAAGAGATAGTCACTGGAAATGTCCCATGGCGGTGCGAAATAAAGACGCCAGAGTCGCACGATAATAAACTAACCACTCGGCGATGAGTAGAATCAAGGCTGCAAACGCCAGCGGGCGCCAAAATTCACGGCGGGCGCGCTGGGCAGCTGCTGACGTCTTTTGAGCAGCCAGCCCGGTGTTTCCGGTTAATGGCAGGGATTCCGCTGGCTTCAAATCTGATTCCTGAGGAGAGAATAAGTTGACTGCCAGTTGCGCCATGTCTTCCTTGCCCCAGGTTATCCGGTATACCCCAAGCTGCCGGGTATCTGCAAACATTACCATCTTGGATTCCGGGGACAGCCGCAGGGTTGAAC
>Ga0315295_10000964_pt1 | contig 24633 bp, 18 predicted proteins | sample YL17G14_0_MG_FD_204453 | JGI IMG/M metagenome (GOLD analysis project Ga0315295, IMG submission 204453) | Sediment microbial communities from Yellowstone Lake, YNP, Wyoming, USA - YL17G14_0 | ecosystem: Environmental > Aquatic > Freshwater > Lake > Sediment | place: USA: Wyoming | collected... | reverse complement strand
CGGGCACATCCTCGCGCTCCTCGCGGTGGCCGAGCTGCTCGGGATGTCCGTGTGGTTCGCCGCGAGCGCCCTCTCGCCCCAGCTGCGCGAGGCGTGGTCGCTGAGTCCGGCCCAGAGCGGCTGGCTCACCAGCGCCGTGCAGCTCGGCTTCGTCGCCGGGACCGCCACCGCCGCCCTCCTGAACCTGGCCGACGTCCTCCCCGCCCGGACCTACGTCGCCGTCTCGGCCCTCGCGGCCGCCGCCTGCAACGCCGCCCTCCTCGCGGCGGGCGGATTCGCACCGGCCCTGGCGACTCGGTTCGCCACCGGCTTCTTCCTCGCGGGCGTCTATCCGCCGGCGCTGAAGATGATCGCCACCTGGTACCGGGACGGCCGCGGCTTCGCGATCGGCACCGTCGTCGGCGCCCTCACCGTGGGGAAGGCGACGCCGTACCTCGTCCACGGTCTCCAGCACGCGGGCATCGCGCCGGTGGTGCTGGCGGCGTCGGCGGCGAGCGCGGCGGCGGGCCTCCTGGTTCTCGCGGGCTACCGCGACGGACCCTACGCCTTCGAGCGCCGGCCGTTCGCGTGGAACCTCGTGGGCACGGTGGTCCGCTGCCGCGAGGTCCGGCTCGCGACCAGCGGCTACCTGGGCCACATGTGGGAGCTGTACGCGATGTGGGTGTGGATCGCCGCGTTCCTCGCGGCGGGCGCGGGGCTTGGCGCGCGGAGCGCCGACCTCGCGGGCTTCGCCGCCATCGCCGTCGGCGGGGCGGGGTGCGTGCTCGGCGGCCTCATCGCCGACCGCTTCGGCCGGGAGCGGCTCACCATCTGGGCGATGGCGACGAGCGGCACCTGCGCCGCGGTCATCGGCCTCAGCACGGGCTCGACGCCGCTGGTGATCGCCGTGGCGCTCGTGTGGGGGTTCGCGGTGGTCGCCGACTCGGCGCAGTTCAGCGCCCTGGTGACGGAGCTCGCGCCCTCGCACGCGGTCGGCACGGCACTCACCCTGCAGACGTCGCTGGGGTTCCTGCTGACGATGGCGTCCATCCAGCTGGTGCCCCGGCTGGTGGATGCCGTCGGCTGGCGGTGGGCCTTCGTCGCGCTGGCGCTCGGTCCGGCGCTCGGCATCGGCGCGATGCGCCGCCTGCTGCGGCTGCGCGCCTCGGAGTAACTTCCCCATCATGGACACCCGCACGCTCGGCACGCAGGGCCTCACCGTCTCCGCTCTCGGACTCGGCTGCATGGGGATGTCCGAGTTCTACGGCGCCGCGGACGACGAGGAGTCCCTGGCCACGATCCATCGCGCCCTCGAGCTGGGCATCACCTTCCTCGACACGGCCGACATGTACGGGCCGTTCAAGAACGAGCGACTGCTGGGCGGTGCGCTCAAGGGCCGCCGCGACCGGGTGGTGCTCGCCACGAAGTTCGGCATCGTCCGCACCAGCGACCCCGCCGTGCGCGGCGTCAACGGGCGCGCCGAGTACGTGCAGCAGTCGTGCGACGGCTCGCTGAAGCGCCTGGGCGTGGACCACATCGATCTCTACTACCAGCACCGCGTGGACCCCACGGTGCCGATCGAAGACACCATCGGCGCTATGGCCGACCTCGTGCGGGCGGGGAAGGTGCGCTTCCTCGGGATGTCGGAGGCGGGGCCGCAGACGATCCGCCGGGCGCACGCCGTCCACCCGATCAGCGCGCTGCAGACGGAGTACTCGCTGTGGACGCGGGACCCCGAGGATGGGATCCTGGCGGTCGTCCGCGAGCTGGGCATCGGCTTCGTCGCCTACAGTCCGCTCGGGCGGGGTTTCCTGACGGGGCGGATCACCCGGTACGAGGACCTGGCGCTCAACGACTTCCGGCGCTACTCGCCCCGTTTTCAGAGCGAGAACTTCCAGAAGAACCTCGATCTCGTCGTCCGCGTCGAGGCGATCGCGAAAGCGAAGGGCGTCACCGCGGGCCAGCTGGCGCTGGCGTGGGTAGCGGCGCAGGGCCGGGACGTTGTGCCGATCCCCGGCACGACGCGGCGCGCGCATCTGGAGGAGAACATCGCGGCGCTGGCCGTGGAGCTGACCCCTCAGGACCTGGCCGACCTTGCAGCGGCGATGCCCAAGGGCGCCGCGAGCGGGCTGCGCTACCCCGAGGCGGGGATGCGGGCGGTCAACCTGTAGTCAGCAGCGCCATCCGGTAAGGCATGGCGATTTCGAAGTCCGTCCGGTCCCGGAACTCCGCGATGCGGGTGAGGGTCGGCTCGCCGAGCATCCCGACCTTGGCCGCCAGCTCGCCGTAGTCATGGAAGGACTGCTTGCCGATGAACCGCGCGGCGAGCGCGGTCGGGTCCTGGTCTACCGCCGCCCAGCTGCGCACGACCTTCTCCTCCTCACCGCAGTACCACGCCCACTTCGATCCGGGCGCCGGGTCCACGATGACTGTCTGGGGCGCGAGGGTGCGGGCGTGGCGCAGCGCGGCGGCGGGGTCGGCGATCTCGTGCAGGCAGAACTCGAAGAAGACGACGTCCGCCTTCTCGGTCACCGTCATCAGGTCAGCCTGCAGGGCGTGGAAGCGGTCCTGGAGGCCCGCCTCACGGACGGCTGTCTTGAGGCGATCCACCGCTTCGGGGTCGGGGTCCACGCCGACGACGCGCTTGGCGTGGGCGGCATAGGCGATGAACTGGCCCCCGCCGGCGCCGACGTGGACGACGGCCTTGTCCCTGAAGGGGTAGAAGGCCTCGAGGTGGCGTACGATCGCGGCGATGTCGGTGGCCATGGAGTCCCCTGGAGACAGGCAGGGACACTACGGGACCGGCCCCCCTCTTGGTTCCAACGCCCCATCGGCCAGCACGACCTTGCCGAGGTTCTTCCGTGAGTGGAGGTGGTGGTGCGCCTCCACCGCGCCGTCCCGGCTGAGCGGGAAGACGCGGTCCACGACCGGCCGCAAATTGCCCGCCGCGACGTCACGGTAGATCTCCGCGAGCGCGGTCCGCAGGATCTCTTCCTTCCCGTGCAGGTGCAGGAGGTGCACCCCGAAGAGCCCCACGTTCGGCTCGACGAGCGAGAGCGGGTGGAACTGCGGTGTCCGGAGCCACGTCCAGGCGGCGCGAACCCAGTTCCGCCGTTCCCCCGGCATCGCGGCGCTCATCCCGTAGAAGATCAGCCGCCCCAGCGGCGCGAGGAGGCGGCGGCACGCCGCCGTCGCCGTGCCACCCACCGCGTCGAGCGCGACGTCCACGCCGCGCTCGCCGACGAGCTGTCGCACCTGCCCCTCCCAATCTCCCCACGAGTCGAAGCACGCCGCGGCGCCGAGCTTCTCGGTCACGAACGCGCGTTTCTCCGGGGTACCGGCGGTCCCGATCACGCGCAGTCCGTTCTGCACGCCGAGCTGGACCGCGGCCGTTCCCACGCCCCCAGCGGCGCCGAGGACGAGCGCGGTCTCGCTGGGGCGCGCACGAGCGGCCTCGAAGAGCGCGATCCACGCGGTGAGGAAGACCACGGGGACCGCGGCGGCCTCGACGGGGGTGAGCGTGTCGGGATAGCGGAAGAGGTGCCGCTCGTGCGCCACGACGTCCCGCGCGTAGCCGCCGTGGCGGATGAGGGCGACGGCGCGGTCGCCCGCGTGCCAGTCGCGCACCCCGGTGCCGGCACGCACCACCTCGCCCGCGACCTCGAAGCCGGGGCTGTAGGGGCGCGGCGGCACCGTACCGTAGAGCCCGGCGCGCTGGAGGAGGTCGGCGAAGTTGACGCCGGCGGCGAGCACGCGGAGGTGCACGTCGTCGGGGCCGGGGTCTCGCAGGGGGGCGTCGCGCTCGACGAGGACCTCGGGTGGGCCGAGGCGTTCGATCAGGATGGCGCGGGTGGAGGCCAAGGGCTCAACGCCGCTTCAGCCGTGCGATCGCGCGGTCGTGGAGCCGCGCGAGCGCCAGCATCGCGACTACTGACCCGATCAGCGCGTACAACATGTCGGACTGAGTGTCCCACGGGTCGCCCTGGGTGCCGAGGAAGGCATCGGCGCCCTGGCCGAGGGCGAGCGCCGCGCCCCACTCCACCAGCTCGTAGCAGGCGCTCACCGTCATCGCGACGCAGATCCCGACGAAGCCCGCCATCCGCTTCCCCGATACGGCGCCGGTGCGCAGGACCACCTCCCGCGCGATCAGCGCCGGCACGAGCCCCTGGGCGAAGTGGCCGAGCTTGTCGTACGGGTTCCGGCCCAGGTGGAGGAGATCCTGGACCCAGAAGCCGAGGGGGACGCGGGCGTAGGTGAATATCCCGCCCACCATCAGGATGAGCGCGTGGCAGAACAGCAGCACGTAGAGGAGCGTTGTGAGGGGGAAGCGCCGGTAGGTGGCGACGAGCACGGGCCCGGCGATGAGGATGGGTGCGGCCTCCATCAGCCACGTGCTGCGCTCGTACGGGCGCAGGCCCGACAGCGCAAGCAGCACGGCGAGCAGGAGGCCTGCCGCCAGGAGACGCCGGTCACGGGTCATGGTTGCTCGGTCAAGTTGAACCCCGTGGCGTCGATGTCAAGGCGAGCGCCGGTGAACGGCGGGCGCCGGCTCCCCAGACACCGGGGTGAGGTTGATGCCGGTCATCAGGTCGAAGACGACCGGGGCCACGCGGGGCGCGACCACGAACCCGAGGATGACTCGTCCGCGGAATGGGTGCATTGTCTGTGGCAAGGAGTTGCCCACGACTGCTAGTGCTGATGTCCGTGTGGGTAGATGCGATTGCACGAACCCCTTGCCACCACGGCGATAATCCTCTAACTCTGATTCGGAATTGCGCCGCCGTCTCGCACGCTGAGGCGGGTGGCTCAGTCTTCGCGCTCGCGCGGCGGCACACAGGTCCCCCCGCGCGGCGAAGCGACCCAGCGACCTGGCTGCAGTCGTTTCCTTGACCTGGCTCGACACGGTTGTTGTTGGCGCCGGCCACGCCGGCCTCGGCATCGCGTCGTTCCTCCAGCAGGAAGGGAGGGACTTCGTCGTGCTCGAACGGGGCGGCGTCGCGGAGACGTGGCGCTCCCAGCGCTGGGACTCGTTCCACTCCAACACGCCGCGATGGATGACTGTCCTGCCGGGCGCTCAGCTCGGAGACGCGCGACGCGACGGCTTCGCGGGGCGTGACGAGCTGGTGGAGGCGTTCGAGGGATACGCACGGCGGCGCGCGTTGCCGATCCACACCGGGATCGCCGTGACGTCCGTGCAGCGGGCCGCGACCGGCAACGGCTTCCTCGTCGGCGCCAGGACCCGCGCGGGCGAGAGCCGGACGTGGGAGGCGCGCACGGTCGTCGTCGCCTCCGGCATCCAGCGCATCCCGAGGTTCCCGGGATTCAACCGCGCGCTGCCACCCGGCGTGGCGTCGCTGCACTCGTCCGGCTACCGCAACCCGTCCCGACTGCCGCCAGGCTCCGCCGTGGTGGTCGGGGGCGGTCAATCGGGCTCCCAGATCGCCGAAGACCTGCTGGGCGCCGGCCGCACGGTGTACCTGTGCGCCAGCCGCGTCGCGCGAGTACCGCGGCGCTACCGCGGCCGCGACATCCTCGAGTGGTGGGTCGACGCGGGGGAGTTCGACGCGACCGTCCGCGAGCTGGATGATCCGGCGCTGCGTTTCGCCCCTCAACCGCAAGTCTCCGGTGTCGGGCACCGCGGCCACACCATCAGCCTGCAGCACCTGGCCCGCGCCGGGGTGCGGCTCCTCGGCCGGGCGATCGGCGTGAACGAGGGACTGCTCCAGCTCGACAGTCGGTTGGGGGAGTACGTTCGGTTCGCCGACGAGCAATCCGACAAGTTCAGGCGGGAGGTGGACGCCTACATCGAACGCGCCGGTCTCGCCGCCCCAGAACCCGAGGAGGACAGTGCCGACGCTCCGGTGCCCGACCTGTGGTCGTTGACCGGGCCTGCCGATCTCGACCTGCGCGAGGCCGGCATCGGCTGCGTCATCTGGTGCACGGGGTTCATGGCGGACTTCAGTTGGCTCCGTGTGCCGGTGTTGGACGAGCGCGGACTGCCGGTGCACGAGGACGGCGTGAGCGCCGTGCCGGGCCTCTACTTCCTCGGGTTCCCGTGGCTCAGGTCACGGAAGTCCGGGATCATCTTCGGTATCGCGGAAGACGCCGCGTTCATCGCGGGCGCCATCGGCCGCCACCTCGCGGGCTGACGGCACGCCGAGCCAGCGCTCCAGGCCTCGCTTTCCTCAGCCCGCGCCGCGCGCGCCCAACTGCGCCGGGCCCCCCGGTGCCGGGTCCCAAGGTGCTCCGTCTGTATCCCGGCTTGCGGAATCGGCTCGGCCTGTGCAGTGTACACGCAATCCCGATAAACGGAGTCGGCTATGTTCGCTCACAGCCCCATCTCCGCCGCGGCAGTCGTTCTGCTTGCGGCAGCCGGCGTCGGCTGCTCGAAGCGGGAACAGGCGCGGACGCCGGCCACTGCCACCGTGCCGACGGTCACGATCAGTGCCACCGACTACGCGTTCAGCATGCCGGACACGATCGGCGCCGGGGTCGTGCGGCTGCGACTGGTCAACCACGGTCCGAGTCTTCACCACGTCCAACTGGTGCGGCTCGCGGCCGGCAAGACGCTCGACAGCCTCATGGCGGCGATGCGGAACCCCGGCCCGCCGCCGGCCTGGGCGCGTTTCGTGGCGGGCCCCAATGCGCCGGCTCCCGGCGACAGCAGTGAACTGGTGGAGAACCTGGCGCCCGGTCAGTACGCCGTGATCTGCCTGATCCCGAACGACCGGGGCGTCCTGCACGTCGCGATGGGGATGGCCCGGCCGCTCGTCGTGTCCGCCACGGGACAGCCGTCGGCGCCGGAGCCCACGGCCGACGTGCAGGTGGACCTCCGCGACTACGAGTTCACGCTCTCGACGGAGATCGCGGCGGGGACGCACACCATCAAGGTCGTCAACGACGGGCCGCAGCTGCACGAGTTCTTCCTCGCGCGTCTCGACTCCGGCGTGACGGCGCAGCAGCTTGTGGCGTGGGTCCACGCGGGAATGAAGGGCCGGCCGCCGGCACTCCCGCTGGGTGGCGCCACGGGTCTCATGCCGAGCGATCACGCGTTCGTGACGCTCAGCTTCGCGCCCGGCGACTACGCGCTGCTCTGTTTCCTCCCGGACGCGAGAGACGGCCGGGAGCACGTGATGCACGGGATGGTGAAGCAGATCCACGTGAGCTGAGCGGGGGGACGGTCGCGCGCGGGAGGACCCGCACGCGCCGCCCACCGCGATCCCTACCGCGCCGCGGTGCGGGTCTCCGAGCCGCGCAGCCAGCGGTTCAGGTACTCGTTGTACAGCCGCAGCATCACCATCTGGCTTGCCGCACTGTAGACGGCGCCGTGCCCGCCGGGCGGGTAGATGCGCAGGTCCACGTCTATGCCGGCGTCGGTGACCGCGGTGAGGAACTGCATCGTGTGCTGGACGTGGACGTTGTCGTCCATCATCGAGTGCACCAACAGCAGCTTCCCGCGGATCCGGCCCACGCGCGGCAGCACCGAGCTGCTGTCGTAGGCGGCGCCGCCGTTCTCGCCGAGCAGGCCCAGGTACCGCTCGCTCCAGATCGTGTCGTAGAGCCGGAAGTCGGTGGTCGGGGAGTTCGAGATCCCGACCTTGAAGATCTCCGGGTACGCCTCCATCGCCATCAGGGTCGCGTAGCCGCCGTGGCTCGTGCCCATGATGCCGATGCGGGTGCTGTCCGCCCACCGCATGCGGCCGATGTACCGGGCCGCCTCGGCGAAGTCGTGCGCCTCCCAGTAGCCCACGCGCCGGTACGCGGTCTTGAGGAACGCGGCGCCGTAGTTGTTGTTGCCCCGGTTGTTGACGTTGACGACGATGTAGCCCTCCTGCGCGAGCCACTGCGTCCAGGTGCCCGCGCCGAACTGGTCGTACACGCCCTGCGAGCCCGGGCCACCGTAGATCGCGAACAGCACGGGGTAGGCGCGGGTCGAGTCGAAGTCGGGCGGCCGCACCATCGAGCCGTCGAGGCGCTGCCCGTCGGAAGTGGTGAAGCTGAACAGCTCGGTCGGGGAGTAGGCGTGGGTCTCCAGCCAGCGCGTGACCCCGGCGTTGTCCTCCATCCTGCGGAGCATTTGGCTGCCGGTCGCGGCGGTGGCCCACAACTCGACCTGCCGCGGCTGGCGCGTGTTGGACCAGCGGTCGATGTAGTACCGCGCGTCGGGGGACATGTCGATCGTGTGGTTGCCCTGCGTCTGCGTGAGCCGGCGCTGGTTCGTCCCGTCGAACCTGATGGAGAAGAGTTGCCGCTGGAGCGGTGAAGCCTCGGTCGAGAGGTAGTAGAGCGTCTGGGACCGCGAATCCGCCCCCGCGATGCGCGTCACGCTCCAGTTCCCGCGGGTCACCTGGTTCACCAGCCGGCCCGAGTAGTCGTAGCGGTACACGTGCTGCCACCCGTCGCGGACCGACATCCAGAAGAACTGCGTCGAGCCCTCCGGGAAGGACATCAGGTCCCTGACGCCGGCGAAGAAGTCGTACACGTCCAGCCAGGTGCTCGACGTCTCCGTCATCACCTGCCGCCGTCCGCCCGTCCGCACGTCGAAGAAGAACAGCTTCATCGTGTTCTGCTGGCGGTTCAGCGTGATCACGGCGAGGGTGTCGGCCCGGCTGGTCCAGTAGATGCGCGGGATGTAGTACTCGCCGCTCTCGCCGGGGTCGAGCCACACCCGGCTGCCGGTGCGCGCCTCGACGACGCCGATTCGCACGGTTGCGTTGGTGTCGCCCGGCTGCGGGATCCGGATGCGGTTCCACGTCTGGAGGCGGCCCGAGAAGTTGCTGATCTGGATGACCGGCTCCCGGCTCTCGTCCACCTGCCAGAAGGCGATGTAGCGGCTGTCGGGCGACCAGCTCCAGGCCTGGGCGAAGCCGAACTCCTCCTCGTACACCCAGTCGAAGTGCCCGTTGTAGACCGTTTCGGCCGCGTCGCTCGTGAGGCGCGTCTCACGGTGCTGCGCCATGTCGAAGACGTACATGTCGCCGTCGCGCTCGCAGCCCAGCATGGAGCCGTCGGGCGAGAGCTCGGCCGTGCGCGCACCGCGCGCCGCGAGCTGCATGGACCGGTCGGCCAGCGAGTAGACGAAGAAGTCGGCGATCCCCGAGTTGCGGTACAGCGGGCGGAAGCGCGTCTGGAAGACGAGGTTCCGGGAGTCGCGGGCCCACTGGAACGTCTGGTAGGCGAACGGCTGGGCCGTGTCGGGGAAGCTGAGGCCCTGAGTCGTGAACAGCAGGGTGTCGCGCCCGGTGGCGGGGTCCATCGCGCGGATCTCGGCGGCGCCGGTTGCACCGCGCTGGGTGAACGAGAACCGCCGGCCGCCGTCGATCCAGTTCACGTTCCGAGGGCCGGCCTGGCCGGCCAGCGCTCCGCCCGCCTGGAGCGCTTCCTGGAAGGTGCGGAAGGTGGTCTTCTGCTGGGCCCAGCCCGCGACCGGGGCCAGGAGGAGGATGAGGGCGAGCAGTTTCACGGTCTTGGTGTTCATCGGTGCTCTCGCTGGAAGGGGGCGAGCCCGGTGTGGGTTCTCACGAAGCGAACTACGGAGTATGGCGCGAAGGGGATTCGCCCGCCACCGACCCTAGGAAACCGCGCCCAGCCGCTCGCGCAGCGCCTGCGCCGAGGGGACGCGGTCCTCCCGGCGCTTGGCCAACAGCTGCATTACCACCGCGGCGAGGTCCGGCGGCACGTCGGGATTGAGTTCCGCCAGGGGCATCGGCTCGTGCACCAGGAGCTTGGCGACCAGCGCCATCGGGCTCGGCGCGTCGAAGGGGAGCCGCCCGGTCAGGCACTCGTACATCACGACGCCGCAGGCCCAGAGATCGACCCGCGCGTCGATCTCCTCGCCGAAGAGCTGCTCGGGTGGCATGTACTCGGGGGTTCCGAGCACGAGCCCGGCGTCGGGAGACTCGGCCCCGTGCTCGGCCAGGCACGCCACGCCGAAATCCATCACCTTCAGCACTCCCTGTTCGTCGAGCAGGAGGTTCTGCGGCTTGATGTCCCGGTGGATGACGCCCTCCCCGTGGGCCGCCGCGAGCGCGTCGGCCAACTGGCAGCCGATGGAGAGGACCGCGTCGACTCCGAGGCACCCTCTCGTGGCGAGCAGCTCCAGGACGGTGATCCCCTCGACGTACTCCATGGTGAGGAAGTGGGTGCCCTGCCACTCGCCGAGGTCGTGGGTCCGGACGACGTTGCGGTGGGAGATGCGGCGGGCGAGCCGGATCTCCGTCTTGAAGCGCTCGATCAGCACCGGGCCGTCCACTAACTCGCGTCGCAGGATCTTCAAGGCCACGTCTTCGTCGAGCTCGAGGTCCCTCGCCCGATAGACGGCGCCCATCCCGCCATCGCCCAGCACGGCAAGGATGTCGTAGCGGCCGACGAGGCGGTCGCCGACGCGAAGGGCGGGGTGCTCCGACGCGCCGGCCCTGCCGCCGGTCGCGCGCCGGGCGGTCGCGATCTCGGCGCGGAGCGCGCGCGCCTGCTCGTGCAACAACTGCTCCCGCGCCCGCACCTGTGTGGCCATCGAGTCGAACACGCGGGCCAGTTGTCCCAGAGGGTCTGGACGCTGGCCGACCTCGGCGAGTGTGCCCGATCGGTAAGTGCCCGACTCAACCGCGTCCGCCGCGGACAGCACGCGATCCACGTCCCGGAGATAGGCGCGCTCGCGATCGCGGAGCCGCTTCTTGTCGAGACACGCGCCGACGCGCGCCTCGAGGAAGACCGGATTGAAGGGCTTGGTCAGGTAGTCCTCGGCACCGCACTCGATGCACCGGGCGGCGCTGGCGAGGTCGTCGAGAGCGGAGATGACGACGACGGGGATGTCGAGCGTCGCGGGGTCCTGCTTGATGCGCGCCAGCACCTCGAATCCGTCCATCTCCGGCATCATCACGTCGAGCAGGACGAGGTCGAAGGGCTCGGCGGCCATCATCTCGAGGGCCCGGCGTCCGTCCTCGGCGCACTGCACCCGATGGCCCAGGCGCGCCAGCCGGCGCTGGAGGATCTCGCGGTTTTCGGCGATGTCGTCCACGACGAGCAAGTGTGCGGCGCTGGCCGCGCCGTCGCCGACGGTGACCAGCGGGGGCGCGGCACCATCGCCGCCCGAGGGCGTAAGTTGCTCGGCGGCCCGCAGGATTCTCTGCAGGTCCTCGGTCGCAGCGCCATCGAGGGCCGCACCCGCTTCCCTCTGCAGCGCGTGCACGGCGCGAACGATGCGGGCCTGCGGCTCGCTCAGGTCCGCGTAGAGACCGAGCAGCGACTCCGCAGGGACGTCGGAGCGCGTGGGGGCGAGGACGACGCTGATCCGCGGGAGCACGTCCTTCGCGGCGGCGAGAATCTCCACGAGAGGCTCGCGCCTCGCGTCGTCGCCGGGCGGTACGTCCTCCAGCAGCATCTCGGCGTAGCCGATGATGTGGTTGACCGGCGTGCGCAAATGATGGCGGAGTTGCGCCACCGCCTGCGAGCCGGTCGCCGGGCCCGCTCCGGTCACGGCGTCGCGCCGAGCAGCGCCTGGATCTTCCCCAGCAGGCGGTCGAGGTCCACCGGCTTCGTGTCGTAATCGTTGCAGCCGGCCTCGAGCGCGTCGCCGCGGTCGCCCGCCATCGCGTGGGCCGTGAGCGCGACGATAGGCACAGGTCTCGCCGTCTCCGCGGCGCGGATGCGTCGCGTCGCCTCCCAGCCCCCCATCCCGGGCAGGCTCAGGTCCATCAGGATGACGTCGTAGCCGCCGGATCCGGCCTTGGCAACGCCTTCCTCCCCGCTCCCGGCCCAGTCCACCTCGTAGCCGCGCCGCGCCAGCCGCCGCGACAGCATGTCGCGGTTCATCGCGTTGTCCTCGACCAGGAGTACTCGTGCCACTCCGCCTCCTCAGCCGTGCGCTCGGGCCGGCGCCGTCACCTCGGCCGGCAGCCGTACGGTGAACGTAGAGCCGCTGCCCGGCTTGCTCTCGACACTGACGTCGCCGCCCATCAACCGGCAGAGTCGCCGCGTGATCGCTAGCCCGAGGCCGGTGCCGCTGTACTGGCTGGCGGTGGACGCCTCGGCCTGGGCGAACGGCTCGAAGAGCCGCCCTATCTGCTCGGGGGTGAGCCCGATCCCGGTGTCTTCCACCCGGAACAGCACCCACTCACCGCCGTGCTCGACCGTCCGCGACACCGAGATCTCCACAGTGCCGTGCGCCGTGAACTTGCAGGCGTTCGACAGGAGGTTGAGCAGAGACTGCCGCACCTTGGTGAGATCGGCGCACATCGTGCCGGCCACGTCGGAGCAGCGCGCCTCCAGCCGATTGTCGTTCGTTCTGGCGAGCGGTGCGGCGGTGGCGAGCACGTCGTCCATCATGGCCCGCACGTCGAACGCCTCGAGGCACAACTCCAGCTTCCCGGCCTCGATCTTCGAGAGATCGAGGATGTCGTTTATCAGGCTGAGCAGGTGTTTGCCCGCCCGTTGGACGCTGAGAACGTCGGCCGTGAGCTCACGGTGTCCCCGCTCCTCTATCTCCTCCTGCAGCAGCTCGGCGTAGCCGATGATGGCGTTGAGTGGCGTGCGGAGCTCGTGGCTCATCGACGCCAAGAAGCGGCTCTTGGCGGAATTCGCGGCCAAGGCCTCCGCGCGGACCCGGAGCAGGTCGGTGACATCGTGGTAGAGTGCCATGATCCCGACGCGCTTTCCGTCCACGACGACGGGCACGCCAGCGAGCTCGACGTCCAGGAACGAGCCGTCCTTGCGTCGCCGCCGGCCGATGCCTGCGGCGGTCTGCTCGCGCGCCAGTTCAGTGTAGGCCTTCGCTTCGGACAGGGTCTCTCCCGTGCTGATGAGGCCGTCGAGGTCCCGGCCCACGGCTTCGTCCTCGGTGTAGCCGAAGAGGCGCTCGAATGCGGGGTTGCACGAGACGATCCTGCCCACGAGGTCGAGGGTGACGATCGCCACGGGGCTGTTCTCGACCACCGCCCGGAAGTACTGCCGCTCCCGCTGCGTGGCGGCGTAGAGCCTGGCGTTCTCGATCGCGATGGCGGCCTGCGGGGCGAAGAGCATCAGCCGCCGCAGATCGTCGGGGCCCAGCACGCGTGCCGCGTCGGAGTGCGCCGTCGCGATCGCGCCCACCAGCCGCCGGCCGATGAGGAGCGGGGCCGCCATCGTCGCGTACAGCGGCAGGCCGGCGTACTGAGGCGAGCGACCCACCCACTCCTGGTAGGATGGGATGATCAACGGCTCGCGGGCCCGCGCCACGGTCCCCATCAAGCCCTCGCCCAGCTTGAGCCGCCTCCCCGTCGAGTCGTCGTCGACGTTCTTGCTCGCCACCACGACGAGTTCCTGGCGATCCTCGTCGAAGATGGACACCTGGCCACATGGGACGTCGAGCAGGATGAGCGCGCGCGCCAGCACGGCCTGTAGAAGGTTGGAGAGGTCGAGCTCGCTGGAGAGGTACGCCAGTGTGTCGAGCAGGGCCTTCTGCTCGTCGATCCGCCGCCGCTCCCTGGCGAGCAGGCGGGTCCTGCCAATGGCGATGCCCGCCTGCGTCGCGGCGGCGGACAGGATACCGAGATCGCGCTCGCCGAAGGCCCCCGGCTTCGCGCTCTCGACCACCAGCACGCCCTCGATCCTGCCTTCCGCACGCAGCGGCAGTTCCACTTCCGACCCGCTCGCGAGGCTCTGCGGCCAGTGGGTCGCGAGCTGCACGTCGGCGGTGTAGTGCATCGTGCCGTCCCGCAGGGTGCGCTCACCCGCCCCGCCCCCGGGGCGTATGCGGGCGAGGGGGGGGACGCCGTCCCAGCCGACACTCGCGCAGAGGACGCGGTCGCGGGTGGCGGCGTCCACGAGGAACACGCCGAGGCGGTCGAAGCCGATCGCCTCGTCGTGGAGACCCTCGACCAGCGACCGGCAAATCTCGTCCTCGTTCGGCGCCACGGCGATGGCGGTGGTCAGCCGGAGCAGTGCCGCCTCGCAGCGCATCGCGGGCACGCGCTGATCGAGCCCCGCCCGACGATCGAGCCCCGTTCGGCGGCCGAGCACCCGCCGGTCGGGTCCCGCGCTCCGCTGGTCGGAAGCCTCTCCCGGGGTGCCGCGATGTGGCTCCGTCAGGCGTCCCCCGGGAAGCCCAGCCGCCGGAGTTCAACGAACAACGGGTCAGACTCGGTCTTGCTCATGGATGGGCCCAGGCGTAGCGCGGCGGCCACGCGCGCCGCGTCGCGGCGTTGGCGCGGGTTCGCAACACGAGAACGCCGGCCGGAGGCCGGGTAGGGCCGTGTGCTCATGGGGGCGTCGGCCATGGTGCAGTACGTACTGTAGTCTAAATCAATTACGAACGATAGGCTAGGGTATCCGTCTGGCCTTCGTCATGGGTCGGGATCCTCTCGCGCCGGGGGACACCGGACCGCATCTTGGGCTGCAACCCCAGTCCGGCAGATCCAAGCGAGGTTCCGTGCTGCACATCCGCCCCGCTCAAGTCGTCGTGCCCTGGCTCGCCTTGGCGGCAGCCGCCTGCGCGCCATCGGCCACGACTGCACCCAGCCCCGTCCAGCCGAGGTCCGCCATGCTGCCGTTCCAGAACCCGGATCTCCCCACGGAGTCTCGCGTCTCCTCTCTCCTCTCACTTCTGACCGTCGAGGAGAAGATAGGGCAGCTGATGAACGCGGCTCCGGCGATCCCTCGACTCGGCCTCCCCGCCTACGACTGGTGGAACGAGGGCCTGCACGGCGTCGCCCGCGCGGGCAAGGCCACGGTGTTCCCGCAGGCCATCGGTCTCGCCGCGACGTGGGACACGGACCTGATGTTCCGCGTGGCCACCGCCATCTCCGTCGAGGCGCGCGCGAAGCACCACGAGGCGCTGCGGCAGGGGCGGCACGGCATCTACGAGGGACTCACCTTCTGGTCGCCGAACATCAACATCTTCCGCGATCCGAGGTGGGGCCGCGGGATGGAGACCTACGGAGAGGACCCCTTCCTCACCGGCCGCCTCGCCGTGGCGTTCGTGCGCGGGCTCCAGGGGGACGATCCCACCTACCTCCGCGCCATCGCCACGCCGAAGCACTACGCGGTGCACAGCGGGCCCGAGCCGGACCGCCACCGCTTCGACGCCGTGGTGGACGAGCGCGACCTGCGCGAGACCTACCTCCCAGCGTTCGAGGCTTCGATCACGGAGGGCGGCGCCTGGTCGGTGATGTGCGCGTACAACCGCGTCGATGGCGCGCCCGCCTGCGGCAGCCGCCGCCTGCTCCAGGAGATACTGCGCGACGAGTGGGGCTTCTCCGGCTACGTGGTCAGCGACTGCGGCGCCATCGACGACATCCGCGACGGGCACCGGATCACGGCCGACTCCGCCGAGGCCGCGGCGCTGGGACTCCGCGCGGGGACGGACCTCGAATGCGGACGCGCCTACCGCGCCCTCGGCGACGCCGTCCGGCGCGGGCTCGTCACCGAGCGCGATCTCGACACCTCTCTGGCGCGGCTGTTCCGCGCCCGCATCCGCCTCGGGATGTTCGACCCGGCGGAGCGGGTCCCGTTCGCGTCCATCCCCTACCGCGAGAACGACTCGCCGGAGCACCGCGCCCTCGCGCTGGAGGCGTCCCGGGCATCCATCGTCCTCCTCAAGAACGAGGGGGGACTCCTGCCGCTGCGCCGGGACCTCCGCACGATCGCGGTGATCGGCCCCAACGCCGACGACGTGGACGTCCTCCTCGGCAACTACAACGGCATCCCCACCGAACCGGTGACTCCGCTCGGGGGGATCCGCGCCGCGGCGCGGCGCGGGACCGAGGTGCTCTACGCGCGGGGGAGCGACTGGGCGGAAGGAATGCCGGTGCTCACAGTCGTCCCCGGCGCGGCGCTCGCGCAGGAGGTGGACGGGCGCCGCGTGAGCGGCCTCCGGGGGATGTACTTCTACAGCCACCGGCCCGCGGGCGAGCCGTTCGGCATCCGCACCGATCCCGCGCTCGACTTCGCCTGGTGGACCGACCCCGCGTACCCCGGCCTCCGCGCCGACAGCTTCAGCGTGCGCTGGGACGGCCTTCTCGTGCCGCCGGTCAGCGGCCGCTACGCCCTCGGCATCCGCGCGCAAGGCGGCGTGAAGCTGATGCTCGACGACTCGGTGCTGGTCGAGTGGTCGGACCGGCACGTCGTCCTCACCGAGTGGGCCGGCGTGGACCTCACCGCGGGGCAGGCGCGCCGGCTGCGCGTCGAGTACTTCGACCGGCGCGCCGACGCGAGCGTCCAGCTCATCTGGTCGGTGCCGGACCCGCGGCTCCGCGAGGAGGCCGTTGAGGCGGCGCGGCGCGCCGACGCGGTGGTGATGTTCCTGGGCCTCTCGCCCCGGCTCGAGGGCGAGGAGATGCCGGTGTCGGTGCCCGGCTTCGCGGGCGGCGACCGCACGGACATCGCGCTGCCGGCGCCGCAGCAGGATCTCCTCGAGGCGGTGGTCGCGACGGGGAAGCCCGTGGTGCTGGTATTGCTCAACGGCTCCGCGCTCGGCGCGACCTGGGCGGCGGAGCACGTGCCGGCCGTCGTAGAGGCGTGGTACCCCGGCCAGGCGGCGGGCACGGCGATCGCCGACGTCCTCTTCGGCGACGCGAACCCGGCGGGGCGCCTGCCGGTGACGTTCTACCGGTCCATCGAGCAGCTGCCGCCGTTCGCCGACTACCGGATGGAGGGGCGGACGTACCGGTACCTCCGCGGCGACGTGCTGTTCCCGTTCGGGCACGGGCTGTCGTACACGCGGTTCGCCTACCGCGACCTGCGCGTCGGGGCGGCGCACCCGGACGTCGCGCCGCCGAGCGGCGCCGCGGCCGGCACGGCGCAGGTTCGCGCGGGCGACTCCATCGAGATATCGGTGGAGGTCGAGAACGCCGGGTCACTGGCCGGCGAGGAGGTCGTGCAGCTCTACGTGACCGTCGTCTCGGCGTCGGTGCCGGTTCCGATCCGCGCTCTGGCGGGGTTCCGGCGCGTCGCGCTCCAACCGGGCGAGAGGCGGCGCGTCACCTTCACGCTCGCTCCGCGGCAGTTGTCGGTGATAGACGCGGCCGGCCGGCGTGTCGTCGAGCCCGGCGCGTTCGAGGTGAGCGTCGGCGGCAAGCAGCCCGGCTTCCGGGGCGCGGCCGACGCCGCGACGACGGAGGTCATCTCGGCGCGACTCGCGGTGAGTGGCGCGCGGCACTCGGTGCCCCGCGGGCGGTGATCCGCGAAGGCATCGGCGTGTTCACCTGGCGCGGCTTGCGGGGCGCTGATAGGCTATCCTCGCCCCGGCCGCTCAGCGTGCCGTGCCGACACGGGTCGGAGCCCCGCACCTAACCAAGGACCTCATCTGAACCGCCTACGCGACAAGATTGCCCTGGTCACGGGCTCGGCGAGGGGGATCGGCGAGGCGATCGCGCGCGCCTTCATCGCCGAAGGGGCGTTCGTCCTCGTGACCGACATCAACCACGAGCGCGGTGCCGCCGTCGCGGGCGAGCTGGGCGCTCGAGCGAGCTACCAGCCGCTGGATGTCAGGGAGGAAGACCAGTGGCTCGCCGCGATCGAGGCCGTGACCGACCGCCACGGGCACCTGGATGTCCTGGTGAACAACGCCGGGATCACGGGGTTCGAGGCCGGTCTCGTGGCCCACGACCCGGAGCACGCCACGCTCGAGGCATGGCGCGCCGTCCATCGAACCAACCTCGACGGCGTCTTCCTGGGGTGCAAGTACGCGATCCGGGCGATGCGCAGCCGGCGCTCGGGGGCCATCATCAACATCTCGTCGCGATCCGGGCTGGTGGGCATCCCCGGCGCCGCGGCCTATGCCGCCAGCAAGGCCGGGGTCCGCAACCACACCAAGACGGTGGCCCTCTACTGCGCCGAGCAGGAGCTGAACATCCGCTGCAACTCGATCCATCCGGCGGCCATCCTCACGCCGATGTGGGAGCCGCTACTGGGAACCGGCCCGAGGCGGGAGGAACGGATGCGGATGGCGGTGCGTGACACCCCGTTGCGCCGGTTCGGCACACCTGATGAGGTGGCGGTGCTCGCTGTGCTGCTGGCGTCCGATGAAGTGGCCTACATGACGGGCGCGGAGCTCACGGTCGATGGGGGCCTGCTGGCCGGTTCCGTGGCATCACCGCTGTCGGGTGACCCGGGGCGCCCTTCCGGCTGACGCGTCCGTGACGCCGACGGGCGCCCGTCCGCGTCTTCGCGCCGCGCGCACACCTACGTTCCGGCTTCCTGCTCCGCGAACTCACGCACGACCGCGACAGTGATGGAGGTCCCGAAGTTACCCGCCGGCAGGCGCCGGCGAAGGAAATCCGTCCAGCGCGAGGGCTGGACGGGCTTGCCGAAGGCCTCCTCGAGGCGGAAGAGGAGATCGAGGTAGTCGATGGACTCCGCGCCGAGGTCCGCGCCCATCGCGGCCTCGGGCCGCACCCGCTCGAGCGACACGACGAGCACGTCGGCGATGATCTGCCGCACGAGCGCGTCCAATGCGCCGCCGGTCAGCACCGTCGGATCGCCAGGCATGCGTTCTGCCCTCCGAACCCGAACGAGTTGCTGAGTGCCACACCGATCCGGGCTGGCCGGGCGACGTTGGGCACGTAGTCGAGGTCGCACTCCGGGTCGGGCGTCTGGTAGTTGATGGTCGGCGGCAGGAAGCCGTCCCGCAGGGCGAGAAGCGAGGTAGCCAGCTCCACGGCGCCGGCGGCGGCGAGGAGGTGGCCGATCATCGATTTCGTCGAGCTCACCGGCACGTGCTGCGCGTGGGTCCCGAGCGCGGCCTTGATGGCGCGGGTCTCCATCAGGTCGTTCATCCGCGTGCCGGTGCCGTGGGCGTTGACGTAGCCGACGTCGGCCGGGGCGATGTCCGCGTCCGCCAGGCAACGGCGGATGGCGGCAGAGGCCCCTTCGGCGTCGGGACGCTCGTCGGTGAGGCGGTAGGCGTCGCAGGTCGCGGCGTATCCCGCCAGCTCGGCCCAGATCCGTGCCCCCCGCGCCCGAGCGAACGCCTCGCGCTCCAGCACGACGACACCCGCCCCCTCGCCGATCACGAAGCCGTCGCGCTCCAGGTCGAACGGCCGGCTGGCCCGCGGCGGGTCGTCGTTCCGGCTCGAGAGGGTGCCGAGCATGCTGAAGCCCAGCACTCCCACCGGGTTGATCATCGCGTCGGCGCCCCCGGCCAGCACCACGTCGGCCTCGCCCCGCTGGATCATCCGGAGTCCGTCGCCGACGGCCTGGGTCCCTGCGGTGCACGCGGTGGCGACGGTGGTGTTGGGACCCCGCGCGCCGTGCTGGATGGCAACGTGCGCGGCAGCAAGGTTCGGCAGGCCGCGGAGCATCGAGAGTGGATTGGTGCGCTCGCGGTAGACGCGGGCGAAGCTGGGGATCGCGAACGCCTCGATGCCCGAGCGCCGCACGACCTCGACCACCGTCTCCAGCTGGCCCTCGACCATGTCCACGTCGGCCGGGCCCATCCCGCCGGCGCCGAGCGACACGCCGAGCCGGTCGCCCGCCACAGCGTCCGGGGCCAACGCTGCGTCGTCCCGGGCCATCGCCGCCGCCGCGACGGCGAAGGCCGCGGCGCGGCTCATCAGCTTCGCGGCCTTCGGCGGCTGCGCATAGGCCGCCGGGTCGAACTCCGGCCCGACCTGCGCGGCGATCCGCGTCTCGAAGCTCTCGCAGTCGAAGGCGGTGATCCGCGAGACACCCGACCGGCCGGCCCGCACCGCCGCCGCGAACGCCGCGAGGTCCGTGCCGACGGGCGTGACGACGCCCACGCCCGTCACCACGACGCGCTCAGCCATCGGCCGGCTCCGGGTACTGCCCGCGCCAGAGTCCGAGCGCGTGCCGCCAGTAGGGGAGGTAGATCGGCGGTATGATCCGCTCGGTCTCTACGAGGGCGAAGGTGATCCGGCCGGTCGCCACGGACCGCCCGGCCACGGTCGCCTCGCCGCGGACGCGGGCGTGGCCCTCGTCCAGCGCCTCGATCACGATCTCGTACGTGACCTGGTCTCCGGGGCGCACGAACGTGCCGAACCGGACCCGGTCGATCGAGGTCATCAGACCGAAACGCTTGCCGTCGGTCGTGCGATCGAGCAGAGCGCCGGCGGTCTGCGCCAGGCCCTCCAGCAGGTAGATGCCCGGGAACACCGGATTGCCGGGGAAGTGATCGGTGAAGACGTCTTCCGAAAGCGCGACGCTCTTCACCCCCACCGCGCGGACACCGGGTTCCATCTCCGCGATGCGGTCCACCCAGAAGTGGCGCATGTCAGGCGAGACTGAAGCCGCCGTCCGCGACGACGACCTGGCCCCGGATCCAGCGGGCCTGCGGGCTGAGGAGGAAGGCGACGACGGGGGCGAGGTCCTCCGGCTGGCCGAGCCTCCCGCTCGCGCGGCGCCGGCTCTCGGCCTCGAGCGCGGCGAAGGTGTCGAAGCTCCGCAGGGACGCGGTGTCCACCGGCCCTCCGCAGACGGCATTCACGTTGATGTCCTCCCCTGCGAGTTCGGCCGCGAGGTACCGCACGAGAGTCTCCAACGCCCCCTTCGCGGCGGCGATGGATCCGTAGCCCGGCATCACGCGCTGCGACCCAAGGCTCGTCAGCGCCACCACCGCGCCGCCGCGGGTGAAGAGCGGACGGGCTCGGGCGACGAGGTCGATCAGCGCCGCGACGTGGGTGTCCCACGCCAGCCGCCAGCGCCCGGGGCGGGTCTCGAGCACCGGCGAGAGCGCGCCCAGCGCAGCGCAGTGCACCAGTCCGTCGAGGCGGCCCGCCTCGCTGCCGAGCCGCTCCACGAGCGCGCCGCAGGCCTCCGAGCTGCCGAGATTGCCTGCGTGCAGGAAGGCGCTGCGCCCGCGCCCCTGCACCGCCGCGACCACTTGCTCCGCCGCGGCGTGGTTCTGCAGGTAGCCGATGCCGACGTTCCACCCCTCGTCGGCGAGGGTCAGCGCCACCGCGCGGCCGATGCCCCGGCTGCCCCCCGTGACCAGCGCCCAGCGCGTGCCGCCGGCCGGCGCTGCTCCGGTCACCGGGGCGTCTGGCGCGCGAGCTGCCACTCCCCGAAGCGCTCCACCGCGAAGCGCGAGGTCGCGCCCGGCTCCAGCGTGATCCGCCGCAGCGTCACCGTGTCGGCCGCGCCCGCGGCGTCGAGGTGCAGGCGGTAGTAGCCGCGGCTGTGCAGCAGGACCGTCCGCTCCAGCCCGGGCCGCTCCGCCGGCGCCCGGAACGTCAGGTACGCACGATCTCCCTTGTTCGGCATCTCGTAGTAGCGGTCGTCGGCAGCGGCCAGCTCGGCGCGCACCGAACGCGCCGAGTCCCGGGCCGCGACGAGGGGCAGCGTGTCCACCCGCACCGCCCCGTTCGCACCGAAGTCCATGGCGAAGGAGTTGAGAGCCCAGAAGCCGAGCGGCGGGTTGAAGCGGATGCGCACGCTGTCGCCCGTCACCCGGCTCACGTCCAGCGGCACCACGCGGTCCTCGGCGATGAAGGGGCCGCCGCCCGGCAGGAGGCCGCGCAGCTGCCAGCCGGTCGGCTCCTCGACGTAGACCTTCAGCGTGAACAGCTCCTCCCGGATGTTCCACGCCAGGAGCGAATCCCGCGCCGACGGGCGCGTATCCAGCGCGGCGTAGTACGTGTTCACGTCGCGGCCCCACAGCTCCAGCATCGCCCTGATCATGTGCGAGCCCCAGAGGCCGGTGGCTACGTTGGCCACCAGCTTCGCCATGGTGGCGCCCTCCGGCTTGGGGAAGGTCAGCGTCACCTGCTGGCGGAGGTTCCCCGCCGCGTCCGGCGAGGCCGCCGGTTCCCAGATCAGGCGGTCGGTCCGCGCGAGCCACGGGAGCAGGTCCCGGCCGTCCCGGTCCCGCACCGCGCGCGGCGGCACGAGGGCGGCGAGGGCGTGCAGGCCCCCGTGCTCGTCGGGGACCACCCGCACGCCGGCCGGGTGATCCACGACCAGCAACTCCATCGCGTTTGTGTACTGCGTCTCGTTGACCTCGTTGGTGACCATGAGCCGGTACTCGCCGTTCACAGGTCGCAGGTGCTCGAGCTCAGCGTAGTCATCCCGCTCCAGGCCGCGCGTCGTCGCGCCGCCGTACGGCTCGGCGTCGAAGACGTACCGCGTCCCGTCCCAGCTGTAGACGAAGGGGCACGACTCCTTCGTCGCGAGAGCGATGACAACGAGCACGCCCATCACGGCAGCGACGCCGCCGATCGTGGCCAGGGCGGAGAGCCCGAGGTCCGTCCGGCGCACCCAGACGCGCTGGATGTCGGGCAGCGCGGCCTTGAAGGGCTGTCCGGCCGTCGTCACGGCATAGAGCGTGTCGTTGACGACGGACGGCCAGGGAGACGGACCGAACGCCACGTCGAGGCCCCGTGTCGTCGTCACTCCGACGATGCGCTCCCGCACCCCGTAGTTGAACGTGTAGAGGGGGAGGTCGCTGGGGTTGATCGTGATGGTCTCGGTGCCGCGGGAGACCCTGACGCGCACGACCTGGCGCATGCTGATGTTGAACGGGAGGCCCTGCACCGACGCGTGAAGACTGTCGCCGACCACCTGGGCGGTCAGGGAGTCGAATCGCACCTGCGCGCCATCCCGGGTCGTGATGCCGCTGATGAACATCCGGCGGTCCATGGCGGCACCGCGGTTCTCCAGCCCCGCCTCGCGGGGCGGCACGCGCTGCGTCGTACGGACCGCGCAGCCGGTGAGTTGCGGGATGCAGGTGACGAGGAGAATGGCAGCGATGGGGCGCGTGAACATGGTGCCTCCCACAAATAGGACCGGTGACTCGCCCGGACCGAGGCCCGAGCGCTACAGGCCCGAGGATGACTTCCCGAGCCGCAGGGTCAGGCCCGCCCCAAGGACGTACCGCGTGCGCGCCTGCATCGGCGATGCGGCGCCGAGCGGCAGGCGCACGAAGACCATCGGTGTCGCCTGGCCGATCCTGCGACCGATGCTGAGGGACAGGCGCCACGGCGGGGGTCTTGGCCCTTGCGGGGAAGCTTGCCCCGTGCCATCCCCCGTCCGAAACGTGAGACCGGCACTGGCCACCGTTGTTCCACTCTCGTAGGTCGCGGCCGCACCCAGATCGGCGAACGCGCGACTTCCGTAGCCATAGCTGTAGCCGTAGTCGTAGCCGTAGCCGTAGGGAAAATCGCCGAGCAACAACACGACTCCCGCCCGCAGATGCAGGCTCACCGGTCCGGACAGCTTACGGCTGAACAGCGCCGTCGCCCGCACGCTCCACGGGGCCTGCTGGAACGACTCGAGCCGGTCGTAGTCGCCGGACACGCCCGCCAAGACGACGGGGTTGGAGGTGTAGTGGGGAACGCCGTAGATGTCGTAGGTGGGGCCCGACGGCTTCTTCAGGCGCAGGCTGATGACGGCATCCACCGCCACGGTCTGCCACGGCAGGCCGAGGCGCAGGCCGACGTACGGGTTGCCGAGCGCGGTGCTGGTGGCTCCCGGCACGCGGGTGCCGCCCACATCGTGCGCGGCGAGTTCCGCCTGCGCGAACGGGAGTCCCGCGAGGACAGAGAGCTGGCTTGCGAACTGGTAGCGCACGCCCACGAACCCGAGCCACGCCGAGAGGTACTGGTCGCCCTTGAACGCGGGGCGTTGGATCTCGGCCCACAGGACGTTCGGCCTGTTCTCGTCGAGCGCGAAGGTCTGCGCGGCGGCGGGTGGAGCGCACAACAAGGTGGCGACAGCGGGCACCATTGCGAGCCACGAGCGGTTCATCGGCTTCCTCCTCTGGACTCCGTCGGCTGCAACACCGTCCCACGGGCGTCAAGAGATCGTCAAGCGGACCGGGCACCCGGGCCGCGCCCACCCGGGCCCTGAGGAGCACCGCCTATCGGCTAACGGCTATCGGCTATCGGCTAACGGCTATCGGCTTCCGGCTATCGTACCCTCCCCAGCCGGTCCGCCGGCCAGTCAATGACCGTGAACCGCTGTTCGAGCCGCTGCCCAGCCACGGTGCCGCGGATGATGTAGTCGCCCGCCGGCGTCCGCTGCAGCTCCTGCGCCGACGTCGGGTCGCCAAGGCCGCGCGGCCGCGGCCGCTCGCGAGTCAGGTCCCACGTCGTGCGCTGCAGACCGGGGTAGCCGGGCCCCGTCACCGACCGCACTGTGTCGCCGGCCGCGGTGGTGATGAGGAACCGGACGCCTTCGGGCTGCACCTCCTTGAGCCAGTACTGGATCACCGCGCCGCGCGTAGGGTTCTGCGCGAGGAAGCGGTTCGCTCCCCAGCTCGGGAAGGTGTTCCGCGGCCGGTACTGGAACGCCTGCGGCACGGCGAAGAGGCGCGCTCTCTCGCCGAGGAGGCTGTCGGTCATCTCCTCGAGCGGGCCGATGGAGGCGATGTAGAGCCCGCGTCCGTGGGTCGCGATCACCAGCTCGCGCTGGGCGAAGCTGATCGCGAGCCGGTCCACGCGGATACTCGGGAAGTTCCGGCCGAGCTTCACCCAGTGTCGGCCGCCGTCCACCGTCGTCCACACGCCGTCGGTCGTGCCGACGAAGAGCAGGCGCGGGTTGCGGTTGTCCTCGAGGATCGTGAGGCTGCCGTGGTCCCGAGGCAGGCCCTGCCCGATCTCCGCCCACGTGCGGCCGAAGTCGGTCGTCGCGTACACGTGCGGCGCGTAGTCGTCGCGGTGGTGGCAGTCGAGGGCGGCGTACGCCGTCCCCTCGGCGTGATACGACGCCGCGATCGTCGCGACCCAG
>Ga0315295_10000963_pt1 | contig 24638 bp, 27 predicted proteins | sample YL17G14_0_MG_FD_204453 | JGI IMG/M metagenome (GOLD analysis project Ga0315295, IMG submission 204453) | Sediment microbial communities from Yellowstone Lake, YNP, Wyoming, USA - YL17G14_0 | ecosystem: Environmental > Aquatic > Freshwater > Lake > Sediment | place: USA: Wyoming | collected... | reverse complement strand
TAACCGTAATCCTTCGGTGAAGGGAGGTATTCAGTAAGTTGCACATTGCACGCCTCCCCTTTCCAAGGGGAGGTTAGGAGGGGTACTGGTAAAATTGCCATTACCTCCCCTTTCCCCTCCTTGCCAAGGAGGGGATTTAGATCGGCATTCACTATTCAATAAAGTGTTACCTATACCCTTCGTATTTGGAAAAATATTCATCAACCATCCACAATAAGGTTATGTAGTTTTATCATTCAAGTCTTTTCCTGAGTCTTTTTCATTCCTTGAAGAAGGATTCCCGACAAGCGGAAACGACATCAAAGTGAGGTGGTATTTTCGGGTCAATGAAAAGATGAAAAAAATGCTTGAAGGGGGAATTTTTTTCCCTATGCCTGCTGATCAAACTGCATGATGACCGGGCTGTAGCCCTCTTCTGCAAGTTTCTTCGCGAGGCCGAATGCCTTTTGTCTATCTGAAAACCTGCCGATCCTGACCCTGTAATAGGCACCGTTATTGATCACCCTTTCGTGTATATAGACATCCTTGTGGTTCAGATCGAGTCCTGCTTTGAGACGTCTTGCGTTTTCTGGATCTCTGAATGAGCCGATTTGGACCGTGAAGGGACCACCGGTCATAATATACTGCACTTCTCTCACATACCGTGTATCCCGTCCCAGGTACTCAAGCATCACGTTGCCTGTATTTTTGAGACCAATTTCCTTTGCAGTCGCATAGGAGAGATCGATATCCCTCCCTCCGACAAAGGGACCCCTGTCATTTACCACGCACTTCACACTTCTCCCGTTGGCGGGATTCATCACCTGCAGGATAGTGCCGAAGGGTAAGTCCCTGTGGGCACAGGTAAAGGCGAACATATTAAATCGTTCACCCGAGGCAGTGGCCTTTCCATGAAACTCATACCCGTACCAGGAGGCAATGGCATGGCGGGGTTCAGTATCTGCCTTATGCGGTGCAGAGCTGCATGAGAGCATAAAGATGGGAATGATAATGAGAGGGACTGTGAAATTAAGATGTCGGAATCTCACATGCGCTCATTGTTCCTTCTTGCTTTTTAGAGGATATATCTGCTAAGATCCTCATCCTTCACGATCTCTGTGAGCTTCTGACTCACATACTCCCTGTCAATGGTGAGCCTTCCATCCTTCCTCTCAGGCGCCTCAAAAGAGATATCCTCAAGGAGCTTCTCGAGAACCGTATGGAGTCTCCTGGCACCGATATTCTCCGTCTTTTCATTGACGGCTGCAGCTATGTGCGCGATCTCCTCGATCGCATCTTCAGTGAATTGTATTGTGACCTCCTCCGTTGCCAGGAGGGCGATATACTGTTTCGTGAGTGCATTGTAAGGCTCTTTCAGGATGCGTATGAACTCGTCCTTTCCCAGGGGATCGAGTTCCACCCGTATGGGGAACCTCCCCTGGAGCTCGGGGATGAGATCGGAGGGTTTCGTCATATGAAATGCACCGGCAGCAATAAAGAGGATATGATCTGTATGCACTGGCCCGTGCTTTGTAGTGACCGTAGACCCCTCCACTATCGGGAGAAGGTCCCTCTGTACCCCCTCCCTTGATACATCAGGGCCGTAGGATGATCCCTTGCTCGCGATCTTGTCTATTTCATCGAGGAAGACAATCCCTGACTGCTCAACCCTCTCGATCGCCTCTTTGGTCACCTTTTCCATATCGACGAGCTTCGACGCCTCCTCCTGCGAAAGGATTATAAGCGCGTCCGGGACCTTCACCTTTTTCCTCTTCGCCCTCTCCGGAAGGAGGTTACCAAGCATCTCCTTGAGATTGATTTCGAGTTCTTCGAGGCCAATATTCGAAACGATGCCGAAAGGCATTGTCTTCTCTTTCACCTCGATATCGACATATTTAGAATTGAGTTTGCCTTCCTTAAGCTGGATCCTCAACTTCTCTCTTGTCTGCCTGTATCGCTCCTTCTCATCCTCCATCTCTATCCCCTTCAGCGACCGGGGCTGGGGAAGGAGGTAATCGAGCAGCCTGTCCTCAGCCAGGGAATTCGCCCTCTCCTGAACCTTCTCGACTTGTTCAGCCTTCACGATATTCATTGAGATCTCCGTGAGGTCACGTATCATGGACTCCACATCACGGCCCACATACCCCACTTCAGTGAATTTGGATGCCTCGATCTTTAAAAAGGGTGCATTGGTGAGCCTTGCTAGCCTCCTCGCGATCTCTGTCTTCCCAACGCCTGTCGGACCTATCATGATGATGTTTTTCGGGAGAACCTCATCGCGGATCTCCGGGGAAAGCCTCTGCCTCCTCCACCTGTTCCTCAAGGCAATGGCGACAGCCTTCTTTGCATTGTTCTGGCCGATGATGAAATGGTCCAGTTCCTGTACAATCTTCCTCGGTGTCAAATGCTCCATCAATGCAACGCCTCCTTCATTCGCAGTGAATCAGCACTTCGGATTACAACTCATCAATTGTAATATTTCTATTGGTATAGATGCATAGCGATGCCGCGATCTCCATTGCCTTTTCCGCGATCTCTCTTGCCGGAAGTTCAGTATTTTCGTAAAGTGCTATTGCAGCAGCCTGGGCATACGGGCCTCCTGACCCTATGGCGGATACACCACTCTCGGGTTCTATGACATCACCTGTCCCTGAGATGATGAAGGTATGATCACTGTCGGCAATGATCAAAAGGGCCTCCAACCTCCTCAGTATCCTATCGGTCCTCCAGTCCTTCGCAAGCTCCACAGCGGCCCTTGTGATATTACCTTTGTATCCCCCGAGCTTGCCCTCGAATTTTTCGAAGAGGGTAAATGCATCAGCCGTAGCGCCGGAGAACCCTGCAAGGACCTTGTTATTATACATCCTCCGTATCTTCCTCGCATTATGTTTCAGTATTGTATTCCCGTAAGTCACCTGGCCGTCTCCGGCAATCGCAACTTTTCCATTGCGCCTCACACACAGGATCGTCGTTCCTCTCAACATTTCGCTCCTTTCCTCAAACCGAAAAGGCTCCATCACTTCGCCAGGGGATGGGATTTGTCATACACGTCCATCAGGTGTGTAATGTCCAGGTGAGTGTACTTCTGGGTAGTTGAGAGTGAAGCATGGCCGAGGAGTTCCTGGATTACCCTCAGATCAGCACCTCCCTGCAGGAGATGGGTCGCGAAGGTATGCCTCAATGTATGGGGCCCTATCTTGCCGAGGAGGATCTCCCTCGCATATTTCACCACGACACGCCTCACGCCTCTGTCCGACAACCTGGTACCGCTCCTATTAAGAAAAAGGGCGTTGTGTATCTTCTTCAGAAGTGACCTCTCTATCAGATATCCTTTGAGCGCTTCAATGGCCTTCCTGCCGACAGGCACGATCCGTTCTTTCTTACCCTTCCCCCTAACCTTTATCAATCCCTCTTTCATATTCAGATTGTCAAGATTGAGATTCGACAGTTCCGATACCCTGATTCCGCTGGAATAGAGGAGTTCGAGGATTGCCCGGTCCCTTGAGGGAGCGAACCCTATGCCCTCAGGTCTCTCAACGAGCGCAAAGGCATCGTCAACGGTTAAAAACTTCGGAAGCAACCTGGTCATCTTCGGTGAATTGACGAGCCTCGCAGGGTTTGCCTTCAAATACCCCTCCCTCTGCAGAAATCTGAAGAATGAACGGAGCGTCGCAAGCCTCCGGTTCACTGTGCTCTTCTGGAGACCACGAAGTATCATTTCCGCGACAAAACCCCTTACCTCAAAGGGCTCGACAACAGGAGAGTCTGACTTTTTGAAATCAAAGAAACCCTCCAGATCCTTCCGGTATGACCTGAGCGTGTGCGGCGAGGCACCCCTCTCGCTCTTAAGGTATCTCATGAATCTCTCTATATATTCACGCATTAGTTACCTTCACACTGTATAGTCGCCATTCACCTGTCATGGGGACACCCCTCCCTGCAGCCTTCCATGCTGCCTTGCACTACGCAAGCCCTCCCTGTATGATGGTTGCCTCTTCCATGCCTTTTATTTTAAATCTCTCTGCAGGTTCTTGCAAGTTCCCGGATGCGTTTGAAGCACAGATACCACGCAGGTTGTATTGCAATATCTCCGGTAAAAAGATATAATTCCCCGGAATCCGAAGAGAGAGAACCAATGAAGAAAATTCCTGTTGAATCAGCAAAGGCAGGCATGAGGCTCGTCAAACCGATCACGAATGAATTGGGTATAACCCTGTTTGGTGAAGGCTTGGTGCTTACAGATCAGTTCATTACGAGGATACGGTCCATCAACATCCCCTTCATATTCGTTGAAGGACAGTCTGTACCTGCGAAATCCCTCAGCGAAGAACTCTCAACGCTTGATGGGAGGTTCAGAAAGACAGAAAATGAACCATACATGGGTGCCCTCAAGGAGACGTTGAAGGAGTATCTCCAGATGCTTTACAGAGATGCCGCAGAGAGAGAAGCCTCCTCACAGGAATCGCCCCTAAAATGAATATCCGGGAGATCCGTGAACAGATAGAAGTCCTCGACAGCCTTCCTGCAATCCCCCCGGTTGTAAAAAAACTCTTACAGTCCATTGATTCCCCGACCCTATCCATCCACGAGGTGGGCAACACAATCGCTAAGGACCAGGCGCTCACGGCTAAGCTCTTGAAGATGGTAAACTCCCCGATGTACGGCTTTCCCGGAAGGATTTCATCAGTATCGCAGGCACTGATCCTCCTGGGCTTGAACGTGGTGAAGGGGTTACTCTTAAGCGTCTCCGTGTTTGAGGTTATGGAACAAGCTATGGTAGGTCTGTGGGAACACTCCATTGCAACAGCAATCGCAGCAAAGGCCTTAGCCTCCAAAAAAGGCCGCAGCGAACCGGAAGAAGTCATGATCTCTGCCCTCCTCCATGATATCGGAAAGGTCGCCCTCAAAGTGAAGTTTCCCGGTCCCTACAAGTCCGCTCTTTCGATGTCCGAGAATGAAGGGCTCCTCATCAGGGAGTCTGAAGAGCGGGTCTTTTCAGTAGGTCATGCAGAAGCAGGCTCCTGGCTCTCCATGAAATGGAATTTCCCAATTTCTCTGATTGAACCTATCGCATACCATCACAGACCGAACCTTGCGAGAAACGCTCCTCTCCAAACAGCAATCGTCCATATCTCGGACATCCTTGTGAGGGCGAGGGGCATTGGTTTTGCCGGAGAGCGGTTTGTTCCCGCTGTTCACCAGAAGACCTGGGAAGCCCTTTCCCTCTCGGGCCAGGACATCAAAGAGGTGCTCAGAGTGGTCGATGAGACGATTGAAGAGGTTGAGGGAGGTATCGTTGCGTGAAGAAGATCATGTTGCTTAGCAATAATGCGGCACTGAACACCACCATTATTGAGAACTTAGGTGGCCGTTATACTGTAACCCTGCTCAACAACGTCAACCAGCTTTTCGAGCTATGCATTACCTCAACCCCTGACCTCATCTTAATAGATGAGGAGACCTTGCACATGAATACCGCCAGTACCATCTCGGCATTCAAGTCAGACCCTCTCTTTGGATACCTGCCGATCTTGGCAGTCATCAGAGATATCAATGGATTCTTCGCGATGCACCTCGAATCCCTCATTGACGACTACATCATTACACCTTTCGAGAGAAATGACCTTGCCTTACGAATAGAGGTCTGCACCACGCGTGCGGCAAAGATCCTCGAGCTCAATCCCCTCACCCGCTTGCCAGGCAATATCTCGATCATTGAGGAAATCCAGAGGAGGATAGATTCCCGCAGCACTTTTGCACTTGCCTATGCAGATATTGACAATTTCAAGCCCTTCAACGACCGGTATGGTTTTTCGAGAGGCGACGAAGTTATCAGGATGACTGCGAGGCTCATCACCAACATCAACAAAGCTACCTCTCCCTCCGAGGGATTTATCGGCCATATAGGCGGAGATGATTTTATCTTTATCCAATCGGTCGATACAGTGGAGAAGGCATGCAGCGAGCTCATCGGCAAATTCGACGAAATCATCTCTGGCTTTTACGATCCCTTAGACAGGGAAAGGGGTTTCATTGAGTCTACTAACAGGGAGGGCAAGGTGAGGACATTCACTTTTCTGACACTCTCCATAGGGGTTGCTCACAACAAGAATAGGAATTTCACCCATTACGGACAGGTGAGTGAGATCGCTGCGGAGATGAAGAAGTTCGCAAAGACCTTTGAGGGAAGCTGCTACAGGATTGACAGGAGGCAGTCATAGCGTTTATATATTTATGGTATAATTTCCGCCATGCAGAGAATACTTATCCCCTTTATGCCTCTCTTCTCATTTCTTCTCTTGGCCGCGCCTCTTTTTTCCGATTCAAAAGAACCCGGGAGGGAAGTGATGGTCATTACGCTCCAGGGCGTCATCAACCCTGTATCGGCAGAATTCATCGGCAAGGCTATCAAGAATGCCCAGAAAAGGAATGCCGAGGCACTCGTGATCGAACTTGATACACCAGGGGGGCTGGATACCTCGATGAGGAGTGCCGTCAAGGACATCATCGCCAGTGAGGTCCCTGTGGTCGTCTTTGTCTCTCCGAGCGGCGCGAGGGCTGCATCGGCCGGCGTCTTCATCACTCTTGCGGCCCATATTGCCGCAATGGCCCCCGGGACAAACATCGGCGCAGCCCATCCCGTTGCCCTAGGCGAAAAGATGGACAAGATCATGGCCGAAAAGGCTACAAACGATGCAGCGGCCTATATAAAATCCCTCGCCGAGAGCAGGAAGCGGAACCAGAAATGGGCGGAAGATGCGGTCAGGAAGAGCATTTCTGCAACTGAAGGAGAGGCATTGAAGGAACGCGTGATCGACCTTGTCTCAAAGGACCTGAAGACCCTGCTCATAGATATCGACGGGAAGAGTGTCAGGACAGTATTCGGGGAGAGGGTCCTGAAGACGAGAAATGCAGTGGTGGTGAGGGAAGAGATCGGGTTCAGACAGAAGATACTGAACGTCATCAGTGACCCAAATGTCGCCTATATTCTTATGCTCCTCGGATTTTACGGACTCTTCTTCGAGCTCACGAATCCAGGTTCCATATTCCCAGGCGTTATCGGAGGGATCTGCATTATCCTCGCCTTTTATGCCTTCCAGACCCTGCCGGTAAATTATGCGGGGCTTCTCCTCATCATCCTTGCAATTATCCTCTTCATCCTAGAGATAAAGATTGTCTCTCACGGGGTCCTCACAATCGGCGGGGTGATCTCGATGATCATCGGCTCACTCATGCTCTTCGAATCTCCGGGTCCTTTTCTGAAGTTGTCGGTCTACCTGATCCTCCCTACAGTGATTGTTACTGCACTCTTCTTCACCTTCATCATAGGACTCGCCTTCAAAGCGTTCAGGAGTAAACCGATTACAGGGATAGAAGGTCTTGTAGGAATGGAGGGTGTGGCAATGACAGAGGTCACCCGTGACGGGGGGATAGTCTCACTCCATGGCGAGCTCTGGTCTGCTTATTCAGAAGAAGTGATACCGAAGGATGATCCTGTAGTAGTTGAAGGCCTGCGTGGCCTGAAATTAAAAATCCACAAAACAAAAGGAGGTTAACATGTCGATCTTCGCTCCGTCTTTCTTGGGTCTCATCTTCGTTATCTTTATCGCGCTCTATATCCTCTCGAGTGCGATCAAGATCCTCAGGGAGTATGAGAGGGGTGTGGTATTCAGACTCGGAAGGGTTATCCCTGTGAAAGGCCCAGGGTTGGTGTTAATCTGGCCGGTTATCGACAAACTCGTGAAGGTGGGTCTCCGTACCGTGACGTTTGATGTGCCTTCACAGGACGTCATCACCAGGGACAATATCACCGTGAAGGTGAACGCCGTGCTCTATTTCAGGGTAATAGACCCCGTGAAGGCCGTTACCGATGTAGAGGATTACTTATTCGCTACTTCCCAGATCGCCCAGACCACTCTGAGGGTTATCCTCGGCCAGAGCCAGCTCGATGACCTGCTCACAAAGAGGGAAGAACTCAATGAAGAGCTCCAGAAGGTGATCGATTTCCAGACAGAGCCCTGGGGCGTAAAGGTGACCACTGTGGAGGTGAAGAACGTCGATCTGCCGCCAGAAATGCTGAGGGCGATCGCGAAACAAGCAGAAGCAGAGAGAGAGCGGAGGGCGAAGATCATTCATGCAGAGGGTGAGTTCCAGTCCTCTCAGAAACTCTCAGAAGCGGCCCAGATCATCGCCTCTCAGCCGATGACGCTTCAGTTGCGGTTCCTCCAGACCCTCGTCGAGGTAGCGGCAGAGAAGAACTCTACGATCATCTTCCCTGTCCCTGTAGATCTGATCAAGCCGGTCATGGATCTGATACAAAAAAAGGTTGACACCTAAACATCACCCCCACCCTAACCCTCCCTCCTCAAGGGGGAGGGTATTGTTTGTTTCATGCAAAGGGAGACACTGACTACGCGAGAGGATACTCAAAAAAACAGAGCATGGATCAAACCGATCATATTACTGCTCATTGTAGTCTGCATCTCGGTGATCATCTATGAGAGCGGTCTGATCCATTTCTTCCTCGACAAGAAGAGACTCCAACATTTTTTGAATTCCCTCGGTCCCCTCTCCTTTGTGGGCTTCATTCTCATCCAGGCTGCACAGGTCATTGCCGCACCCATCCCTGGTGAAGTAACCGGGCTGCTGGGAGGTTTCCTCTATGGCCCTCTGCTCGGTGTGATCCTTTCCACTATAGGACTGACTGCAGGCTCCTTTATTGCCTTCGCCCTTTCCCGGAAATTTGGGAGGCCTTTCGTTGAAAAGTTTGTGGAAAAGAAAACGATGACGCGCTTCGACTCCCTCCTCCACCACAAAGGAGCTTTTCTCGTCTTTCTCCTCTTTCTCATCCCCGGATTCCCGAAGGATTACCTGTGCTATTTCCTCGGCCTCGGACACCTCACCACAGCAGAGTTCCTTGTGATCGGAGGGACAGGCCGGCTGTTTGGAACCATCCTGCTGACACTTGGTGGCAACTTCCTGCGGCATCAGCAGTACAAGAGGTTCTTCACGCTCGCAGGTGTTGCGCTCATCGTCGTTTTTTTCGCGATGGCATACAGGGACAAGATCGAGAGGATCTTCAGGATATGGCATGTCACCAGCTACAAAAAGAAGAAGAACAAACTGAAGCAGAAATAAGAGGAACATCATCTCATGGTCGCTTTGAACCAAAAGATCATCGGACAAGTGGATGAGCTCAGAAGCAAATACCATGATGCACGCTCCTGCCTGTTACCAACGCTCTATCTATTTCAAAAGGAATATGGATGGTTGAGTTCCGAGGTGCTCGAAACCGTTGGAGAGGTGCTCAACATCCCGAAGGCTACAGTAAAGGGTGTCTCGACTTTCTATGCAATGTTCACACACAAACCGGTGGGAAGGCACCTCATCCAGTTGTGCACCAATGTGTCCTGCATGCTCATGGGGGGGGAAAGACTCCTCGATACCTTGAAAGATCTCTACGGGCTTGAGCCGAATACCACTACTTCTGATGGAAGGTTCTCACTCATGATCATGGAATGTATTGGCGCCTGCGACACCGCGCCGGCAATGCTCGTTGATACGGACCTCCATGGCAATCTTACGCCCGAGCGCATGGCAATGATCCTCAGGAAGTACACATAGCATGGAAAAGATCCTGCTGAGAAATACCGACAATCCGCGTTCGGCGCACATTGATGAATATGTGAAAGCCGGAGGGTATTCGGCACTCCAAAGAGCGCTTGAGATGAAGCCTGCAGAGATTGTCGATGAGGTCAAACGGTCCGGACTCCGGGGAAGAGGAGGTGCCGGATTTCCGACCGGTATGAAGTGGTCGATAACCATGGCAGATCCAGTGACACCGAGGTACCTGATCTGTAATGCCGATGAAGGTGAGCCTGGGACCTTTAAGGACAGGGGCATACTTGAGAAAAACCCCCATCTTTTGCTGGAAGGAATTGTGATTTCTGCATATGCCCTTGGTGCGGCTCAGGGGTATATATACCTCAGGGGCGAGTATCAAGGATCAGAGAATATCCTCCTGCGCGCAGTGCAGGAGGCATGTGAGAAGCACTATCTCGGAAATGACATTCTCGGCAAAGGGATTACATTTCATGTCCATGTCCATAGTGGCGCGGGGGCCTATATCTGCGGCGAAGAGACTGCCCTCATCGAATCCCTTGAGGGAAAAAGAGGACAGCCGCGGATCAAACCTCCTTTTCCTGTCAACAAAGGGTTCTTGATGAAACCCACGGTCGTCAATAATGTCGAGACCCTCGCGAATATTCCTTACATCATAAAGATCGGGGGAGAGGCCTATGCCAGGATTGGAAACCCGGGGTGTCCAGGTCCCAAGCTCTATTCTGTGAGCGGTCATGTGAAGAAGCCCGGTCTGTACGAGCTTCCCATGGGAACAGCCCTGCGGGAGATCATTTACACGCACTGCGGCGGTATCATGAATGACAGGGAACTCAAGGCAGTAATCCCTGGAGGTATATCATCGCCGGTACTCACTCCCGACAAGATAGATTGCCCGATGGATTACGACCACTTACCAAGGGCGGGAAGCCTGCACGGATCGGGTGCTGTCATTGTGTTTGACGAGACTGTGGATATGGCGAGGGTATGCCTGAGGATAATAACATTCTTCGAACACGAGTCCTGTGGCAAGTGCACGCCATGCAGGGAGGGAGTCGGCTGGTTGAGGTCGATCATCGAGAGAATATGTAATGGTGCAGGACGAAGCGACGATCTGGACCTCCTGAAAGAGGTCTCACACAATATCCATGGCAAGACCCTCTGCCCCCTTGGAGACAGTGCCGCAATGGTGGTGCAGAGTTTTATCGGGAATTTCCGGGATGAGTTTGCAGACAGGATAATGAACCGGTGATAACAGTAACGATAAATGGAAAGAAGATAATGCTTGAAAAGCCCGCGACGATTCTTAAGGCAGCAAGAACCGCCGGGATACCTATACCGACGCTCTGCAATAACGACATCCTTGAACCCTATGGGGGATGCAGACTCTGCCTTGTGGAGGTAGAGAGAGTACCGAGACTCCAGACCGCATGTACCCAGTTCGTGACCGATGGCATGGTGATATGGACCGAGACAGAAAGGGTTATCGAGGCAAGAAAGGCCATACTCGAGTTTTTACTCATAAACCACCCCCTTGATTGTCCGTATTGTGACAAGGCAGGAGAGTGTGATCTGCAGGACCTCGTCGTGAAGTACGGCCTGGCAGCAGCACGGTTTGCCGAAGGTAAACGGAAGCGCCCCGAACTATTTGATGATCCGCTTATCGTACGAAACATGGAACGGTGTATCCTCTGCTCACAGTGTGTGAGGATGTGTGAAGATGTCCAGGGTGCATATGCCATATCCATTATCAACCGTGGCTCAAGGTCTTTTGTCGAGCCATTCTCCGGCGGCAGATACAACTGTGAATATTGCGGAAACTGCCTGACCGTCTGTCCTGTCGGCGCCATTACCCCCCGGTTGCCCAGACACGGGTTTAGACCCTGGCTGATAGAAAAGGAGGTAGAGACCGTATGCCTGTATTGTGGTGTTGGTTGCTCTCTTGTCTTGCAAATGAGGGGAAATTCTGTCGTGAGGAGTATCCCGCGTATCGGTTTGGGAGTAAACAGGGGGATTCTCTGCAGCAAAGGCAGGTTCGGGTATGACTGCATCCATAGCAGCAAGAGATTGGATACCCCCCTGATACGGAGAAACGGGACATTGCAGCGAGCTACATGGGCTGAAGCACTCACGTATGTGGCCCAGAGGTTGAAAGAGATCAAGGAAGAGCATGGGGGCGATGCGATAGCGGGAATAGCATCGGGAAGGTGCACGAATGAAGATGTCTATGTGTTTCAGAAGTTCTTCAGGGGAGCCATTGGTACCAACAACATAGATTCATCGGCAAGCCTTGCGTATGGACCGGCACAGAGGTTCTTCGAAAGGCTCTTTGGACAGGGAATAACCGCAAACTATCTCGATGGCATATCCAACTCTGATGGGATTCTCGTTATTGGTGGCGACCCTGCGGCGGTAAATCCCGTTCTGGGTCTTCAGATCAGGTCTGCTCACAAAAGGGGAGCGCCTGTCGTGGTTGTCGGGTATGCTCAGGGATTACGAGGCTTTACCGCACACAGGCTATTGCCACGTGCAATGATGGAGACCCTTCTCCTTGCAGGGTTGGTTTCTGCACTGCGTGAGAAAAAGCCTCTGCCCAAAGAACGCCCCATTTTTGAGAAACTACTGCAGGACCTCCAACCTGCACCGCTCAAAGACGTCTCGGACAGGAGCGGAATTGCTATGGAGGAGCTCACTACCACTGTAAACACCCTGTCGGCTATGAGCAACCCTTCGGTGATCATAGGAAGGGATATCGTTCAGACAACTCGCGGACATGAGAATCTCTTGCTCATCGCATCCCTCGTCTACCTGTTGAATGGCAAGATATATCTCCTTTCCGAGTTGCCTAATGAACAAGGGGTGCTCGATATGGGTTGCGAGCCTGACATGCTTCCCTCCGGGAGACCTCTGGCTTTTGAGTCTTTCAGGAGGTGGTGCGAGGATGTACTTAAAGTCAATATTCCTTTAAGCCCCGGACTGAGGTATGTTGAAATAATCGAGTCGGCATATGCCGGCAGGATACGGGCCCTCTATACGCTAGGCGAAAACGTCGCGCTCAGCCTCCCCGACACCGCCTATGTGAAGGAGGCTCTTAAGAAGATCGGGTTTCTTGTTGTGCAGGATTTTGCCCTCACCGAGACGGCCGAGATCGCTCATGTCGTACTCCCTGCACCTTCATGGTCTGAAAAAGAGGGTTCGTACACGAATCTTGAGAGGAGAGTGCAATTTATGAGCAAGGCTGTGGAGGGGAGAGCGTTAGAGGAATGGAGGACGGTTGCCGAGATCAGCAAGATCCTTGGTATCGAAATGGGCTACGTGAATCCGGCAGACATTGGTGCCGAGATCGCTCGTGTTTCTCTTCTCTACGGAGGGATTACCTATGAAGAGATGAAGAGTGGCAGATGCATGTGGCCCTATAAGGGTGAACCGTTACGCCATAGTGTGCATATCGGAGGGATTACCTGGCCTGACATCGACGCGCTCATGGCAGGGACCGGGTCAATGAAGGTATATGCATACCGGGAGCGCTGTCTTTTCCATTCAGAAAACCTGAGCAGGTATTCTTCGGCCTTGACGACTATTTCCCCTGAACCCTCTGTAGGGATAAGCAAGAACCTGGCAGGACAGTTAGCACTCGGTGCCGGTGACCGCGTGGAGGTCTCAACAGAAAGGGGCAGTATGACATTCCCTGTAAGGCTTGAGCCCGATCTGCCGGAAAACATTGTGCTCATTCCCGACTTTGAAAATAGAGGGGTGCTCGATATCCTGAGCTGGAAGGTGAACCCTGCAATAAAGGTACCCACAATGGATGGTATCGAAGTTACACTCAAGAAAGAAGGAATGAGCACTACATAAGCACTATTTTAATATTATAAAGACTGTTGAGCATAGGGCTCAGTGAGGAGTAAGGTATGGAGAAACAGAGAATCCTGATTGTCGACGACGATCCTGTCATAGGGCTCAGTTGCAAAAAGGTGCTGGCGGTTGAGGGCTATACGGTATTTACCGTTGAAGATGGAGAAAGCGCTCTCAAGAAGGTCTCTGACGAGAATTACGATCTGGTCATAACCGACGTCAGGCTCCCCGATGTGAATGGCCTTGTTGTGTTGAAGGAATCGAGAATCGTTCAGCCTTCGGCTGAGGTGATAGTCATTTCCGGCTATCCCGCACTAGAAGATGCGCAGGAGTCTATCCGGCTTGGGGCGTTCGAATATCTCGAAAAGCCTTTTACCCCTGACTTCATGGTCAAGACGGTCAAGAAGTCCTTTGACAGAAAGGGCTGGATACTGAGAAAGGACTACATCAACCAGTTTAAGAAGTATATCGTTCCGGTATCGGAGATGGATGAGTTCACCATCTACTACAAGGACGGAACATGGGCAAGGCCTATTATCAAGGATGAGGTATGGGAGATAGGGCTGGATGTGAGGCATTTCCTCGCAGCCGGGCAGCTCATGTATGTTGATATCATGAAGTGGTTGAAGACCCTTGTGGCAGGTGAACCTTTTGCGAGGCTCATTTCGAGTGAGGGGACGATGTATGATATACAGTCTCCCATGACCGGTGTGGTAAGGATGTTCAACGAGCATGTCAATGAGACCATATCCTCCCTCATCAAGGACTATATGTCTGAAGGGTGGTTCCTGTGGCTCGCCCGTATCGTCACTTCTCCTTAAGGCGACTTGAATGCGGTATCATCGTTTTAAATTATTTTGTCGAATCTTTCTTATGTTCGTCAATTGACCAGTCCATTGGGTTGAGAAGTGTAAAGCCCATCTTTTGGATTTTCCTCTTTACTCTTGCAACGTTCGTGCTGAGCAGATAGGGAAAGACTGCACGCTTGCCCTCCTGCCAGTGACGCGCTACGAGAATACTTCCAAAGGGGATTCCTTCTTCAGTGATTGCATCAACAATTGCCTTGGTCTGGCCTTGCTTGTCGTCAACGAGGATTCCGAGCAGCGTGCCCGGCTCCTCAATACCAAGGACACTGATGAAGGCGCGGATGATGTCCTGCACTGACAGGATGCCCACCACCTTGCCCTCAAGGTCAACCACCGGAAAGGCGCCTACCTTGATTTTCTTCATCAGCAGGAGTGCGTCCTGGAGGGTATCTATGGTAGAAATGGTCATCACATTCTTCGTCATGATATCCTTGACAGTGAGTTTTGAAAGTTTCTCACGGGCACTCGCATACTCATCAGCGCTCAGGAAAGACGGTGGCATGGCGCTCCTGATATCCCTGTCGCTCAAGATCCCAAGAAGAAAATTGTCCTTATCCACAACAGGCAGATGCCGTATCCGGTGCTGCTTCATTACATCATGTGCTTCGATGATCCCTGTTTCCGCACTAGTGGTTATGACAGTTCCCGTCATTGTTTTATCAATAAACATGTCGCCCTCCTTGAAATCACTGTAGCTACACTATGTGCCAAGTAAAATCCGCACATGATTTCTGATAAGCTCCGGGAGGCGGTCAACATTGTATCCCCCCTCGAGCACCGAGATTAGCCTGCCCTTGGAATACTTGTCTGCCATTTCCATGATCCCAGTCATGATCCATGAGAAGCATTCAGTCGAAAGGCGTATGCTTGACATATCATCGTCGATATGCGCATCGAAACCTGCGGATACAAGAATCACCTCTGGACGGAACGCATCAAAAAGAGGGAAAAGATCCCTTTCAAGGAGCATCTTATATTCATCATCTCCCTTACCAGGAAGGACCGGGGTGTTAAGGGTAAAACCATAACCGTTCCCTTTGCCTTGTTCGAATTCACGGCCTGTCCCAGGGTATGAAAATGACGGGTGTTCATGAATCGAGTAAAAAAAGACCAAATGGTCTTCCTCGAAGATTTGCTGTGTGCCGTTTCCATGATGGACGTCGAAATCAATGATTCCGATTTTTTTGACACCCCAGGTCTCCTGGATATACCTTGCGGTTATGGCAATATTGTTGAAAAAGCAGAATCCCATGGCCTCAGCGATTTCCGCATGGTGTCCCGGTGGCCGTATCGCGCAGAACGCGTTGTCGAGCGTACCTTCCATGACAAGCGTGACGGCATCGAGGACACCGCCAACCGCAAGATTTGCAACATCAAACGTGTCATAACAGATTTGGTTGTCAGAGTGGTCAAAGTGACTCTTCTCAGAGATGCATGCCTCTTCAAAACGTCCGATGTAATAACGGTCATGGACCTCTTCTATCCATTTATGCTTTGGTTTCCGAGCCTTAATCAGATGGAGGTAGGGGAGAAGGCCGCCTTCACTAATACCCTTGTATGCTGCCGTGATTCGCTCAGGCGATTCGGGATGCACTTTTTCGACCTGATGTAGTAAAAACCTCTCATCATATACCAGCCCTGTCCTTCTCATCCTTTTCCCATCCCTAGTGGTGTCATTATAGTAAAACTCTCATACTAAAATAATATAGACTCGTAATAGTTCAGCCCCTAGGATAGCCTGCCCAAGTACGTTGGAGAGCGGAGATGTCCCGATCTTCCGTGTTTCCTGTTGAAAAAGCCGGTATAGCGTCCGTTCATCCCATGCATACCCTTCAGGAGGTTTCCTTGAGGAGTATCAAGAAGGAGCTGGTAGTGATTGTCCATGAGCACATAGTTGTGCAGGAGTATCCCATAGCGCGTGTGATAGTTTGAGAGGATTTCGAGAAACCTCTCCCTGTCCTCATCATCCAGAAAGATCTCCTTCCGCTCATTGCCTCTGCTCGTGATATGATAAAGCGCTCCGGGGTATTCTCTCCTCAGTGGCCGTCCCTTGCAGCAATGCTATCAATTCCATTAGTGTAGGGTCAAGGCCTGACACGATACTACGATACTGCTGATGAAAACCCCGGCGTTGTTGATGGGGGCATCCAGGCGCCGGAAACATGCAACCGTTTCCTTGATCACTGCCTTGACCGCCGCCTCGTCCGAGATATCGGCATGCATGAAAACACACTCTCCGAGGCCATGATATTCCTGCAGCGTCTCTCTGCCTGCCTCTTCATCCATTTCAGCAATGACCACTCGCAGGCCATACTCGATCAATCTTTTTACAATGGCCTTGCCGATCCCCTGGCCGCCGCTCGTGACAATGGCAACTTTTCCTTTTCTGCTTCCCACCGTTTTACAGTTTGTATATCTCTCTTCTTTGCCCAACTGCCTTAATGACGATCACATCCTTCCCTATTTCGTATATTACTCTCCAGTCGCCGACCTTCAGTTTAAACAAGCCGGCCATGTCAGCACACAGCGCTTCAGGAGTGACGGCGCCGAAATATTTGGAAAACCAGGAGATTTTATGCAGGATACGTTTTACTATCGGGCTGTCAATCTTTTCAAGATCGTCTAAGGCTTGCTCATCCCATTCAGCCTTAGGCAAATCTCTTTAAAACCTCTTCGTGGGAAATTCTTCTGGACGGCTTCTTTAGTCTCTGTTCCAGTTGAGTCCTGAATTTCTTCTTTAAATGCAGACCTGAATCAGGGTCGCCGATAATTTCGAGCATCTTCTGCTCGACTATCTGTTCTATCTCGTCCACTGTCATCCCTTTTGCCTTGGGCATACTGCACCTCCGATCTGCATTTATTATATTCCCGAAAAGGCTTTATTGACAACTATGACCGCCAATGTTCATTGCGTTGACTTGTTTTAATTTCACTTGTAGATACCCACGGGCAAGCCCGTGGCACTCACTTCTACAGGCTGCGCCTGTTTTCCCTTTTGAGCATTCACCCACGGGTAAACCCGTGGAACTCTGCTAATGGCTTAGACAATGTAAAGGGACTAAAATAGTGACAGCGACCATTTATTTGGGTTTACGCGGTCTGCCTCTCGGCAATGGTGCCAATTTCCTGCCCAGCATCCCCTCCAATTTCTGTAAAAAACCTTCATCTCCACACGGACGCCCTGTCTTTGTACTCTGCCGTACCTCTTTGATCAAGTGTGCATCATCCTTTTCCCGGAGCAACGCAGACCAATACCCGTGCTCCTTCACAAGATACCAATCTTCAGATAAACTAGCAGCTGACCCTCCCCTCACGTGCGCTCGGGCGCTCGACCAACGGTACTGTTCTGCTCTCTTTACGAGATGAGCCCTTACAGGATTATTTTCCACATACCGCATCGTCGCATAGAGGTGCTTTTCATCACGCGTACAGGACAAGAATCGCCCCTGCCATAAATACCCTCTGTTCTCTTGTCTGTGGTGAACATACTGGAAATATCTCATATGAAGGGTAGTGAAGGTCTTTGCCAGGCGCCCCCCGCACAGATCCGTGCTCGAAGCATTACCTCACACGGCTCCTACCTTGGGTAATTCACGCAAAGTCTTTGGCTCGGGTACGGGTGCTGTATTTTGGCTGTGGGTATCCATTTCACGACAAGACGTTTGATCCGCTCACATCTCAGATCCATAGACTTCTGACTTCGACGTCTCAGAGCAAAGAGCCATGCCTTGATGACCTCGGTGCGGAATGCATCTATTGCCCTCTTGTTGCCGGGCACTGCAAAATTCACCTTCCGTTGTGTGATTCCCCACCCAGATTGCATCCAGCGCGTTATGCGGGCTGCGTCCCGGTCGGAATCCGTAGCTGAATCCGTGAAAGTCCTGCTCATCCCTTACCCATTTGGACCGGTTCATTTTACTCAAATCTTAGGTATGAAGCGCCAATGTCAAAGGCCTCTTCTGGTGTCCCAAACCAATCACCTGAATGAAAAACAGTGGGTTCATACCGCTCATTACTGTACGTGTAAAAAGCATAACTCCAGCGATCACCGCCAAAATATCGTAGGCGACCTAAGTGAATTGGAAAGGAGCGTAATCGTTCGATGAACTGTTCCTTTGTCTCCCCAGTAATCTTGAGCTGGGAAGGACTGGGAGGCTGCGGCTCGGTGAAAGCATCAATGTAACAGAGAGCACCCCGGAATCTGATCTCAAGCCGAATGTATCTACCTACATAATTTGAAGCTGCATAACGTTCGATGCGCTAGCGAATTTCTGACTGCTTTGCAGAACTTATCTTCACTCCACCCGTATGATGATTAAAGGCCCATGTTTTCATTAACAAGTACCTATTTCATTGCAGGTCCAACGCTGCGGTTAAGCAGATGGCAATGGAGCGCAACGGAATTGCCAGTCCGCCTTCAACCGCTTGTTCGGCCCTATTTGATTCCTCCAAATACGGCAAAAACACTATACTTGTAGAAGCAGTCTACGTCCCGAAACCCGCATTTCCGTAAAGCATCAAGTTGCTCGAAAAGCCCGCTGGGCTGATTCTCTGCTTTTGCTTTATATATATCAGGCAACCCGTCGTGCTTGCCTATTTCATCATCGCAGCCGATATGCTTAAGGGTCCGGTTCATCCAATCAACCCACATTCTGAACTGGTATTTCTCGCTCCTTTCAGATGATGGAAGGACCAAATCAATATTGATGAACATGCCCCCGTGGGCCAGCTCACGAAATATCTTGGCGTACAATTGGCACTTGTTCCAAAAATCAAGGTGGTGAATTGCATTTGATGAATATACCAAGTTGTATTCAGATGGCTCCGATTCGCTGGAGACATACTCTTCAAATGTCCTCTTTATGAAATGCACGTTGTCTCCCTCCAGGTTCTCTCTTGCTCTGGAAAGCATATCTTCAGAGCCATCCATCAAATACACCTCGTTGCCTGGAAATTTTTCCAAGAACTGAGAGGCCATTTCTCCATCCCCACAGCCAAGCTCCAATATTCGTTGTGGTGTTGTCGTATCAAAATGATAACGAAACACATCAAATAGAATCTGCGTTGTTCTTTTCCGTTCAACCAAGATAACATCTTTAGACGATGTGTAATAGTCAGCTTGGCGTTTCCCTTCTTCTGTAAACCAAGTGTTCGATGAGTCTGGTTTCATTTATTCAGTTGGCTCACGTGTATACTCTTGGATGCCGAACATCTTATTTTATGCAGCGACTGTAAAAAAATGAGAAATTATTATTCAAGGGCTTCCAGGACTTTCTCCTGCGAAAACAGCGTATCCCTGAAAATCACCTGCCGAGATGCATGTTCCCGGAACCGGAATGTTTTTCGCTGCCTTTTTCACGGTGACCCGCATTCCCATTCTTTTTTCGATTCCATTAGGAGTACGCAAGGTGCTTTTTGAAGATCCAACCGGCTATCGAGATGATTGCACCTAAAAGCAGTGCCCACCGAAGGTCTGCGATGACAAACCCGGGCACGAGTACGCTTATGAGAATCACCATGAAGGTATTGATCGCGACCGTCAAGAGGCCGACAAGCCCCTTGCGAAGAGGTTGAAACGAGCTGGGTTCAAACGCTGTTCGTAACCCTTTCGTGACGAGTTTAGCGGGACAGGTAAGGCGTTGGATTTTAGGACGAATAATCGCGTTCGCCAGTCCTAATATGAACGCCACGATAATCGCAACCTTGACATTCACAACGGTAATCCCCGGCAACACATAGGATGCTCCCAGGATGACCACGGAGATCACGAACCAGTGAAAGAGAAGACGCATAACAAGATCATGTTAACACGGTTCGGTTGAATAGTACACAACCACGTGAAAAAAACATGCCCTCATCGTACGCAGTCAGTTACGTAACATAGCAAAAGATAAAAAATAATGCAGGGTTGCTCTTACCCGCCTCTCTGTCTTTTGAACTACAGTTACTTTACGGTTTTCTTTTGGGTGCTTCCTTTTTACTCACTGGTGGCGCTTCCTTTTTGCTCACCGGGGGTGCTTCCTCCTTAGCCACTGGTGACGCTTCCTTTTTACTCACCGGGGGTGCTTCCTCCTTAGCCACTGGTGACGCTTCCTCTTTACTCACCGGGGGTGCTTCCTCTTTAACCACTGGTGACGCTTCCTCTTTAGCCACTGGTGACGCTTCCTCTTTAACCACTGGTGGCGCTTCCTCTTTAGCCACTGGTGGCGCTTCCTCTTTACTCAACGGGGGTGCTTCCTCTTTACTCACCGGGGGCGCTTCCTCTTTAACCACCGGGGGCGCTTCCTCTTTACTCAACGGGGGTATGATGGTATAGAGCTCTCTTGCCGCCTCAAGGACTCCTCCAAGATAATTTCTCGTCTCATCGGTGAGACCTATGCCCTTCTCCTGAAGATCCTTTAAATACGATTCCCATTCCTTCTGATCCCATACCCCTTTTGTATTCTTCATGAATCTCACTGTTTGGTCTGCAATATCTGATATGAGCTCTTCCATCCTCTTTGTGGCTATAGAGGCCTCGTAGACCTTCTTCATAGACTCCATTACTGAACCTACATAGGTTTTCATAGTATCAGTCAGCTCAAAACCCTTCTTCCGAAGACCTGCTAAGAAGTCCAGCCATGCAGTGTGATTCCATGCCCCTTTCTGGCTTTCAACGAACCTGCCTGAAAGGTTCATTAAGGTATCAAACAATTCAGTTACTTTTTCTGCCATCTTTTTCTCCTATAATGAGAGATTAGCCCCGGAACCCAGGGCCATTCACCTCTACAGAAGATCCATAGAGGTATAACCTAAGACAAGAAAATAGGTATAAATGAATGAAACCATAAGATGGAGGGAAAATGCAATGTCTTCTTCTTCACGCCTCTACTTCATGGCCTCTTACCCCTTCAGAGAACCAGAACCTTTTCATATCTTTCTGCTTTTTTTGCGTCTTCTGACTCTACTTGAGTCCCTGAACGCCTATACTGCCTCACTAACCATCTTGTAAATACAAGAACTTGAAAAGTCCGATAACGAACAGAAATTGATCCATAATGAAGCGAAATATGAATGACTTTTGCAAAAGGCTCTAACGACAGCCCTGGAGTATTGTCTGCCACAGAATCCCTGAAGAGTAGAGTTCTTAGAGGTCTAATGAACGCATCACATTGAGATAAGTAAAAAGCTTGCAAGTATTGGGGTGGAAAATGATGCATGCGTCTGTATTCCGTTGGATGCAGGTCAGAGGGTTAGGAGAAATCCCGCCCCTTTTTATTTCGCCCTCATTAAAGGGATACCTACCAGAAACCTGGCCGGTAAAGCAGCTATAGCCCGGCATTTCGAGGATCGTCTTTATCCCTTCGAGCACTTCGATGGCTTTCTCGGCCCCGGAGGCCATCCGTCAGATGATCTCAGCACACGTAGGAATCGCTCTGCTCCAAGCGGCAGAAAAGCTTTCCTCATGCAATTATTGCCCTCCCTCATGCAATAATTGCATTTTCCATTCTTCTTCCTCAGAGCCTTGCCTTCATAAAGTGATCATATCATATAAACACATAAACAATTATTTATAGTAAGATTAATAAATTATTTTTTAGAACTCGTTTTTTTATCAGAATTATTTTATTAATAAAGGGCATTGAGCGATCCTTTTAAGAGCGTCATTTATAGGATAGGAGCGATGTGGCAGGCTCTATCACACAAAGGTGTCATTCCCGCAAGCGAAGCGCGTAGGGAATCCTTCTTAAAACAAAGAAATATTCCGGACAAGCCGGAATGACAGTCAAGAAATTCGCTTAACTTAAGTAATTAATAAATAAATATTATTTTATTTAATGGCATATGTCTTGCAATAATAAAGACAAATACCGATGAAAGGAGGTGAAAGACGATGAAGAAGACGAGCATAGGATTTGCCGTGATCCTTGCCCTGGTTTTCGTCACCGCGGTATCAGCCTTCGGTCAGGGTTATGGTAGAGGGTTTGGCCCTGGTTACGGCAGGGGGTTCGGCCCTGGCTACTGTAGGGGGCTCGGTCCTGGCTGGGGTCTCGGCACCGGGTATTACACGCCGGAACAGGCTCAGAAAACTGCTCAGTTTCAAAAGGACAACCAGCCCCTCTTCGACAGGATGTTCCAGTTGAGGAACGAGTTGGTAGCCTTACGCGCCCAAACACCGACAGACTGGAATGCGATCTCAGCAAAACAGAGAGAGATGTTCGAGTTGAGGATGCAGATCCAGGAGATGGCCGGCAGTTCAGGGGTACCATTCTATGGGTATGGCCCCCAGGGTCGCGGCATGGGCTGGGGCCCTCCGTGGTAATATGTGATGATCACTGCTCATCGGATAACCGGGCAAAGGGCGGCCGGAGATGCGGAAAGCCGGCCGCATAGCACAAAAAGAATCATGAAAAACAAAAGGAATAAAACGATATTTATACGGAACTCACGGGAGGAGGAACTACCAAATGGCTGAGAATAAGTTTTACACCAGGGGCTTTATAACTCTCGTGACGGCCCTGAGTTTCGTCGTGATGACTGTCACGGGCATCGTTCTTTACTTCGTGCCGCAGGGCAGGATCGCTTACTGGACGAAATGGAAGTTTCTTCTTCTGAGCAAGGATGATTGGGGCAACATCCATATCACGTCGAGCATTCTCTTTGCGCTTTGTGCCGCGTACCACCTCTACTTCAACTGGAAGGCGTTCCTGAACTATATCGTCGACAAGATCTCAAAAGCGGTATCACATAAGAATGAGCTTGCGCTGGCAACGGTTATCACCCTTTTCATCTTTTTCGGCACGCTCTATCTTGTGCCACCTCTGAACTACGTGATACAGTTCAGCGACTACCTCAAGGCGTCGTGGGTGGAGAGCAAAGAGTATGAGCCTCCCTTCGGCCATGCCGAGCAGCTGTCACTGAAGGTATTGGCGAAAAAAACGAATATCGATCTCCGGATGGCAATGGCCGAATTGAGAGACCAGGGCATAGAGTTTGAGAGCGAGAACATGACGCTCGAACAGATCGCCAAGCGGAATAAGACAACGCCCATGAACATCTTTGTGATGATTAAGAAGCACGAGCAAAGGGATTACCCCAAGAGTGAAGAGGCGGTGGGTGCCAGGCAGCAGGCAGGTCCAGGCGAAAAGAGGGCTGCAGGCGATAGGGCGCCGCAGGTTGCCGGAAAGACAGTTTACACCGCAGAGATGGTTGAAGAGAGGATAGCCGGCACCGGCATCGGAAGAAAGACGCTCGCAGAGTTCTGTGAAGAGAATAAGATCGATCTCGCCTCAGCAAAAGAGAGGCTGAAAGGAAAGGGCATTCAGTCCAAAGATACCGAAACGATGAAGGAGATCGCCGCCCGCCACAATACCGCGCCGATAGAACTTGCGAAGATACTACTTGTCGAAAACGGCGGCAAGTAGAGGACGAAGGAGTTCTCGCAATGACCATTATCACAGCAGAGGTTAACAAGGGGGTGATAGCACCTTTATCCTCAAAGACAGCACAGTCATCCCTGCATGGTCAGGATGGAGAAGACAGGTCAAATCCTTTGGGTCCGCCTGGAAGTATGGTAGGGCCCCAAAACATTCAGCAGGAGGTTCGAACATGAAGCGATTCGGTTTTTTCATCTTTGTTAGTTTCCTTTGTGTTATTTTCTTTGCAGGTTACATAGCGGTATCCTCGGTCCACGCGGGCAGTATGACAATCGCAGTGGCTTCATCGGACAGAACGGCTTCCGCACCGGTGAGCAATCTCGCCGGCCGGAGCCCGTATTACCTTCTCTTTGACCGCTCAGGAAAGCTCATCGAGGTGCTGGAAAACCCCTACATGAATGCCAGGGGCGGCGCGGGACAGTCTGTCGTGACCTTTCTTGCACAAAAGGGCGTAACGGTCATCGTTGCCGGGGAATTCGGCAGCAGAATGGTTGCTGCTATGAAGGCCAATGGGATCGATCATTTCGAGTTCAGGGGGAACGTCAGCGAAGCAGTTAAGAATGTCCTAGGGAATAAATGAGAAGACATGATATACGGTATTTTTTAGATGGTGAAGAAGATCATGAGCATGGTCCTCTCTTCAATCGCCATCAAGACGGCATGGGGATCGCAAGACTTGTAAGATAAACGAATCCCGGCTCAAGGAGGTAGTTAAGAGAGCAAAAAAGACGATACCGAGAAAATTTGGTTTACTATTAAGGAGGCCATAGGGCATCGGTAATTTGAGGAAGGATAGCAGGGCAAGGTGGTATTGGTATACGGTATACGCCAATCGTCATCTTTGATATCCGGAAAACTATATAATAGGAAGAGCAGCATAGCAAAACAAGATGAGATTTTCTTG
>Ga0315295_10000962_pt1 | contig 24640 bp, 15 predicted proteins | sample YL17G14_0_MG_FD_204453 | JGI IMG/M metagenome (GOLD analysis project Ga0315295, IMG submission 204453) | Sediment microbial communities from Yellowstone Lake, YNP, Wyoming, USA - YL17G14_0 | ecosystem: Environmental > Aquatic > Freshwater > Lake > Sediment | place: USA: Wyoming | collected... | reverse complement strand
GAGATCATCACCGAAACCCAGCAACGCAACGAGAAGTCCCATCGCAGCCACGTGAAAGCTCGCAAGCGGCGGCTGCGTGAAGTCGGCATCAAACTGTCGTCGTTACGGTGTTGCATAATGAACCAAGTGGCGTTGTAGTACTACCTGGGGACAGCGATTTCTGAGCAATTCCGGTGAATCCCGGGTTTCCACTGTCGCCACCCAAAGCAAAACTGCTCTAGGCCCCGAGTGTACGCAGAAATGCTGTCATTGCTGTCATTGCTGTCACTGGAGGCACCCTCTGACCAAGGGGGAGGGGGGTACGGGGTCTTGTTAAGTAATGGTCACCCAGGCAAAGGAGCTGGAAATGGTCGGACCCAATGAGCATGGCGAGTTCCCTTTCAGGGACGCCTTCAACCGGCTCGACGCCATCGCCAGCCGTGGGACTGCGGGGGCGAGGTTGGCGCATCTGCTGGAGCGCCAAGAGAACCTGCGGGGGCAAGGAAAGAGCCTATCTCCGGACGAGTGCCTGAACCTCGGCTTAGCCCTGTATGACGCCGGACGCGCGTCCTTGGACGAGGCCGTGTTCTGGGTCTGCTGTTTTGCTCTCGGTGTCAACAACCGCGCGAAGCAACGCATCCAAACCACGTATGGGGAGGACTTCGCCAGCCGCTTCGAGGCTCTCGCCAAGAGACACGGACTCAACGAGGAGCAGTGGACGTCGGGCGATGGCTCCCCAGGCGGCTGCCCCCCACAGCGCCACGACCGCCGACACCCAGCCTCCCAACCGAAGGTGCTTCCTCCGCTTCCGCATGTCGGCCTCCTGCTCCACAGGTTCCACCCCAACGACGAGGGCAGTCTAGGCGGCTCCGCCCATGGAGTCAAGCCGCCTTCGATGCGCGCTTGCACGGGGTCGCGGCCCTGGTAGCATCAGAGGCCAAGGGGAATCCAACCATGAGATGGGCTATGGGACGTGCAATGGCGCCGCGGTCTTGAGTCGGCTCCGCCGTCTCCCTCGGCCGGGCCTGGCTGCTCGATGTGGCCCGGGGCCGACCGATGTGGGTTCTCGCTCTTCTCGTTGCGTCAGCCATGCTGTGGCCAGCCCGTGGAGCATCGGCGGCCACGCCATTCCTGCTTGACGTCAAGTGCCAAGGAGTGGCCCACCGGGCTGAACCGCTCAGGCGGTCTCGGGCATCACAACTGCGGTCGCCGCTGACAGGCTTGACCGCGAAGGCATGGTGACAGATAATCCGCATCGTGTCCGGTCTCCGGTACACTGAGGACGAGTGATGAGTAGGCAGACGCGGATGGCGCGAGAACGCGTGGATGGCTTGTTTGCGGTGGCCGTAGTGCTTGTGGCTGCCTGGGACGCAGTGTGCCTCGGCGCGGACTGGCCTCAGGTGCAACACGACGCCGCCCGCAGCGGCTACTCCGAGGCGGGGCCACAACCTCCGTTAAAGCACGCCTGGAACTACGACTTCGTCATGAAAGAGCGGGACAAGATCCACCCCGTCGTCCAGGCCATCATCTACGAGGGGCGAGTCCTCGTCCCCTCGAAGACGGGCCGGGTCTACGCCGTTGACGCCGCGACGGGGGAGAGGGTCTGGCGATGGGAGAAGGCAGGGCCGATTGTGAACTCCGTGGGGTGTGCCGAGGGGCTGGTGATCTTTGGCAGCCTCGATGGGAAGGTGTACGCGCTGAGGGCCGCCGATGGCTCCAAGGCGTGGGAGTTCGACGGCGGCATCCGCGGCTTCTGCACGGCGCCCTGCATCGCGGAGGGCAAGGTGTTCATGGGGGCACGCGACGGCACGTTCTACTGCCTGGAGGCAACGACGGGGAAGAAGCTCTGGGCCACCGAAACGGGCGGCTACGTCTGGCACACCGCGGCGTACGCAGAGGGCCGGGTCTTCGTCGGCAACGAGGAGATCAAGGTCGTCTGCCTGGACGCGAAAGACGGCAAGGTTCTGTGGAAGACAAAGCGTCTCTGGGGCTTCACGTTCCGCGACGGGAACGCCTTCGTGGACCAGGGCAAGGTGGTAGTCCGCATCTGGAGCGCGATAGACGACACGGACCTCAAGATCACTAAGGCGAACATCCAAGAGGCCACCGACGCAGGGCGCTACCTCACCATCCCCGCTGCGCTCCAGGACAAGGCGCTCGACGCCTTGCGGCGTGAGCCCGAGCTGAGGCAAGAGCTTTTCGTCCTCGACGCCCGGACGGGCGAAGAACTCTACATGCCGGTGCACAGCGGACGGGTCTCGACGGTTGATGGCCCGGCGTTCTCGGTCTGCCGCGACGGGCGGGGCAACTGGTACCTGCCCATTTACGCCGGGCCGATCGCCGCCCCCTGGGGCAGCACGATGGCGTTCGCGCGCATGGACCCCAAGACCGGGCGCCTCACCGAATTGCTCTGGACGCCAAAATGCAAGCCGGCGAGCAACGACGAGGCCCATGCGCTCTCCGTCGGTGGCGACATCCTCTACGTCTCCGAGCAAGAGGAAGGCGAGGCCGGCATCTTCTGCGCCTTCGACCTCACGAAGCCCCTGAAGATCGACATCCCGACCCCGCAGATGGGCTGGGACATGGAGTATAACGCCCAGCCCCTCGCCAACGCCATTGCCATCGCCGGGAAGCGCTTCTATCGCGTTACCAACCACATTCTGCGATGCTGGGTGGGGGACTGAAGAGGATGGGAGTTTTGGTTGTCGGCTATCGGGGTTAGACAAAGACAGGCGGAGCGACCGTGAAGCGGGGCATCGCGCTGGTTCTTGCGTCAGTCGTGGTCCTCGCATGCGGTGGAGCAGTCCTCGCGGCGGAAGAGGAATACGTCGGGCTGCGATTCATGAGGCAGCCCGACGGCAGCCAGATCGCGGGGGGCCTCGGCTGGCGCGCGGCCGTGGAGAAGGATGGCATCCGCCTCGGTCGCCGCGCCCACATCTGCTTCGAGGAGGGCGGCTACGGCCTGGAGGGGTGGTGCACCTACGCCGGCTCGGACTGGGCCGACATCGGCCTGGTGCGCCCCGGCTCTGCGGTGATCACGCCCGGGGATTCCGACTCCTCGTGGGCCACGGTGCAGAGCTCGTTTGCGTACGAGGAGGATGGCAAGGCTCAGGCCTTCAAGGTGTTTGTGACGCGGCTTTCGCCTGCGGTTGTCTTCGAGACGACGGGGACGGAGTTACGGCTCTTCGAGGGCGCGAAGGTCTCCAAGTTCGCCCGAAGCGACGCGACCTGGGTGCCGGCCGACCAGCGCCTCTCCGGGCCGGCGCCGGTGCCGAAGTACTATGCGACCGACGCGATGGTGAAGACACGCGAGGAGGTGGGGGGCATTGCGGCGCCGAAGGGCTGGCTCCTCGCGTGGTACGGAGCCGAATCGCGAATCCGCGCTGAGGCCGACATCGGCCATCGCACGATCACCGTGGACTGCCCCGTCCTCCTCGTCTTCAGCACGCCACCGGCCAAGCTCTCCGCCGGGCCGGACGGCCTGCTTGTGGCCTTCACGGGCGAGGGGACGAAGCGCACCGCCGTATTGCCTCTGCTCGGCGAGCGGCTGCCAAGGGTCGTTGCCGGCGAGAAGCCCAAGCCTTACCCCGCCTTTGTCGGCGCCTTTCGCGCGAACCACGAGTTTCAGTTCGCGGAGCTGCCGCCGACGGAGACCTGGAAGGACGGCCTCCCGAAGGAGGTGGCCTCCCAATGCACCTGGTGGGCAGATCGCCTGAAGCTGATCCCCTCTGCCGCACGGGAGTCCTACGCCTACGATCCCGCCTCTGACACTCTCACCGTGAGGGGCAAGGTGGAGTTCCTGAAGCTCAGTGATGGCGGGAAACGCTTCGCGCCGCTGCCGCCGATGCTGGCCGTGGCGTCGAGTAAGAAGCTGCCGCTCCTGAGTGTCCAGGGAGAGCCAACAAGCTCCGGCCTCACGACCAAGTGGGGACCCTACGTAGGGATCGAGGGCGGGAATGGCTACACGTACTCTATGAAGGGGCTGGGCCGCTACGCCTTCGAGGTCCGCTCGACGGGACCAGGCAAGGAACCCCCGGAGGTGCGTGGGGCATTCGACCGAGAGATCGCCAAGGTTACCGAGGCCGGCGTCCTCGCCCCCTGGTATCCCATCCTGAGCGTCGGCGGGTTCGGGGCGCGGGCCAGCCGCGCCCGAAACGAAGGCCACCGGCTGCTCTGGGGCATCCCCGGCGAGAACCTCTACTTCATCGGCCAGTGCCTGGACCTCGCCGCTCCCGACCAGCGGGCGAAGCTTATCGAGCTGGCCAAGGCGTGGGAGGCCAAGTACCCGTCCGAGAAGGTGGCTCACATGCCCCCAACAGCAGATGCTCGACGGGAGCACTATCTGGCCACCATCCATAGGGTGCGCCAATGGCCACAGCAGGAACTGAACTTCCATTTCCTGAATAAGGTCCTGCCCTGCGAAGCCGAGTACTACCTGGCAGACTACTACCGCTACTCGGGTGAGAAGGCCACCACCCTTCCGCGCATCCTGGAGCCCTATCTCGCCCGCTCGGACTGGGCGTCGCTCGGCTTGATGCGCGGCGCGAACGCCCTGTTCAAGAACGACAAGGGGCGCGACGCATTCGACCGAGACTACGGCAAGGGCGGCGTGGACGACACGAACCGCCTTTTCGCGGGCCTGGTGGGCCGTATTCGCCTGGCCAGGATGGCGGGCGACGCACCCGAAGTGGAGCGCGGGATGTACCACCTGTCCCGCGCGGCGATCCTGCGATTCGCCATGGAGCAATGGAAGTACGTACTCCACGAAGACAAGTTCCTCGGCCTGCGCCCGGCGGACGCGCCGCCACGCAGCTTCTTCGGCACCGGCTTGCACACCTTCGCGCGCGAGACGCCCGACGACGACCCCTTGGTCGTCGCCGAAATGGACGAGTTCCTCCTTACCCTGCGGGAGTGCTACGTCCACGTCCACTGGCATCCCCACCGCCTGATTGCCTACCTCAACCTGGTCCCTGAGTTGGGGCGCTTCCTGCGCGACCATCTGAAGGCCGAGGTCGGCCACTACGTCCGCATCGTGGAGGAGAGCAACCCCGAGTGGTACACCCCCTACGCCGACTGCACGCTGTCGTTCGAGACCTACAGCCTTCACCCGGCCGATTCCTACCAGGTCTTTCTCGCACGGGCTTGGGTTACTGGCAACCCTCCCGAGCAGCTCTGGTGGTACGCCGATCTGCCCTGGATAGGCCGCGGGGACTGGTTCTACATCCATAAGCTTGCGGAGACGATCAGGGCGTACAGGGGCGTCAAGTGGGGCGAGCCTTGAGACGACCTTTGGGCAGCGATGGAGGTTCCCGGGGGGATGTTTCTGGTAAGCTGCTTATCCACGACCGGCTGTACTGATTCAGCGATTCTGGTGCTGAGTCTGTTCGGTAGATCATGCGGTCGTTGAGGACCGAAGAAAGCAGCGATTGACAGCTGAAGATCGCAACGTCCAGCCATAGCCGAGGGCCCCAGGACCATGCCGCACTTACACCCAACAACGGTTGCGACGCTTGTGGTTGCTCTGGCCATCGCGGGCCTGCTGACAAGGGGGATTCCCATGGGCGCAGAACCGGGTGCACCTGACGGCGGTAACGTGGTTGTGGCACCCGCGCCGCAAGGCGAGGCGCTGTGCGAAGACTACACGCTGCGCGTCGGTGGGAAGGAAGTGCCCGTATATGCCTGCCGAGTCTCGGCTATGCCCTTCAATCAGGTTTGGCCCGGCTATCAGCGTCCGCTCGATCAGACCGAAGCGGCGGGCTTTGCCTATTGGGGCATGAGCGGACCGGTGCGGATCGAGGTCGAATCGAAGCGGCCCGTGCAGGCCGTGGTGGTTCGCCCAGGAAACCTGAAGATCAACGCGGCCGTTGTGGGCAACCGGATCGCCTTTAACCTTGACCGTCCGCGACAGGTGGTTGTCGAGGTGAACGGCATGCATCAGGCGCTGCATCTCTTTGGGAATCCGCCGGAGACGGACGTGCCGGCGAAGGACGCGCCCGGTGTGCGCTACTTCGGTCCGGGCGTCCACCAGGTTGGGCGGATCAATCTGGAAAGTCAGCAGACGGTCTACATCGCCGCGGGCGCGGTGGTCTACGGCAGCATACACGCCAATGGCGCGAAGAACATCCGCATCGCGGGCCGCGGGATCCTGGATGTCGCGCCGTTCGAGCGCGGCAAGGGCGGCGGCGCGGTGCGACTTAGCGGCTGTTCCGGCGTCGTGATCGACGGGATCGTCATGCGCGACCCGGATGTCTGGTGCTGCGCTCTCTTCGGATGTCGGGAGGCCGCTATCGACAATGTGAAGCTCGTGGGCCTCTGGCGCTACAATGCGGACGGCATCGATATCTGCAACAGTCAGGATGTAAAGGTGAGCGACAGTTTCGTGCGGGCCTACGACGATGCACTGGTGCTCAAGGGCCTCAAGTTCGGCAAGAACTCGTTCGACGATCGCCCCGTGCGCAACGTCCGCTTCAGTCGCTGCACGATCTGGTGCGATTGGGGCCGAGCGATGGAGATCGGCGCGGAGACCTGCGCGCCCGAGATCGCCGATGTGCTTTTCGAAGACTGCGACATCGTCCGGACGACTCACATTGCCATGGACATCCAGCACGGCGACCGTGCTGCTGTCCACGACATCCGGTTCGAGAACATCCGCGTGGAGATGGACGACCGCAATCTGGAGCCGCGGATGCAGAACGAGAAGGACGAACGCTACGACGCCGCGCCGGGGAACTATCTGCCTCTCCTGCTGGTGGCCGAGATCCGCGGCAATTCCTACTCCAAGGACGCGCAACGCGGGACCATCGCGAAGGTCCTTTTCAGGAACATTGCCGTGACGGCTCCGCACATGCCGGACTCGTACTTGTCGGGTTTTGATGCCGAGCATGGTATCACGGGCGTGACCATCGAGGGCCTCAGTTTGAACGGGAAGGCGGTCACCGACGCCGCGGCGGCGAAGCTGTCGATACGAAAGCATGTCAGTGAGGTGCAGGTGAAGGCGGCTGTTTCGTCGAAGTAACCTATGGAAGGCGCCGAAGGAAGCGGCGCCTTGGATTTGCTGTAAAGGGCGGAGGTGGTTTCGAAGGACCGTATGACCGTCCGCCAACGTGACGTAGTCGACCGCTTGATCGCCCAGGTGGGCCTGCCCCAGGCCGGGAGCGATCTGGGCGTGGACCCCGTGAATCGGAACAGGAGCGAAACCATGCAAGTCCGTCTCGGTCGTCGTGAATTCGTCAAAGCCTCGGTGCTCGGGGCCGCCGGCGTCGTCATCCTCAAGGGCTCCCTCGCGACTTACGCGGCCAATGAGAAACTCAACCTCGCCCTGATCGGCGTGTGCGCGCAGGGCGAGGCGAACATGAACGGGGTGGCCGGCGAGAACCTCATCGCCCTGTGCGACGTGGATGAGCGCCGCGCCGACCCGGCCTCGAAAAGGTTCCCGCAGGCGAAGCGCTATACCGATTTCCGCAAGATGCTCGATGAACTCCGCCGCCAGATCGACGCCGTGGTGGTCAGCACGCCGGACCACACGCACACCGTGGCCGCGGTGGCCGCCATGAAACTGGGCAAGCACGTTTATTGCGAGAAGCCGTTGACGCGCACCGTGTACGAGGCCCGGATCATGCGCGAGACCGCCGCCAAACACAAGGTCGTCACGCAGATGGGCAATCAGGGCTCGGCCACCGAGGGGCTGCGGCGTGCCGTGGAACTGGCCTGGGCAGGGGTCTGCGGAGAGTTGCGCGAGTGCCACATCTGGCTGGCCGGAGGCGATGGTCCGCAGGACCGCCCCAAAGAGGAACCGCCGGTGCCGGAGGGACTTCAGTGGGATCTGTGGCTCGGCCCGGCGCCCCAGCGGCCCTATCACCCCGCCTATATGCCCGGCTCATGGCGACGATGGCGCGCCTTTGGCAGCGGCTCGGGCGGGGACATGGGCTGCCACACGACGAACCTGGCGTTCCGGGCCTTGCGCCTCGACCTCCTGTGGAACCCGGACCCGGGGATCAAGCCCGAGCGGCCGGCCATCATCCGCGTCGAGGCCGAGGCATCGGAGATTCATCCGGAGACTTATCCGCGCCGGATCACGGCCACGATCGACATCCCGGCGCGGGGCAAGTTGCCGCCGCTGAAGTTGCACTGGTACAACGGCGGGCCCAAACCACCGAAGGAAGTGTTGCGCGGGCACACCATGACCGAATGGGGCTGTCTGGTCGGCGGCGACAAAGGGGCCATCCTTTCTTCGTGCCCGTGGAACACGCGGTACGTGCTGCTGCCCAGCGCGCAGTTCGAGGGTTTTCAGGGGCCTGCGCCCAGCATCCCGCGCTCGCCCGGCCACCATGCCGAGTGGATCCGCGCCTGCAAAGGCGGCGGCGATCCGAAACCCTTCTCCGGTTTCGACATCGGCGGTCCGCAGACCGAGTTGATCCAGCTTGTCCACGTCGCGACGCTGGCGGGCAAACCGATCGAGTACGACCCGATCGGCGGCAAGATCGTCAACTCGCCCGAGGCCAACGCACTATTGCACCGAGAGTACCGGGCGGGGTGGACGCTGTAGGCCGGATGATGTATACTTCGGCCGGCAGGAACGCATTGTCAACCGTTATATTGCCCTGAAACAGAAGCTGCTGGCGCAGCGCCGGCGTCGGAACCACGGTTTGCCTAGACCAAGAGGAACTCACCGGACCGCAACATCATCACTTGCGCCGGAAGCTTAGTTGTGCCATTGTCGCCGAAGACGTACATCAACATTTCGGCAACTCAACTCTACGCGTGGTTATACGAAAGAAGAAGAACATGAGGAACAGGTACAATCGGAGACAAGCCTTGCCGTGCTTCGCCTCGGTCATCGTTGGGATCATGCTAGTGGCGGGCTGCGGCCAGACAGCCGCAGGGGGTGGAGAGGGGTCAATGCAGCAGAGGGACCATTGGCTCCAGCAGAGCTTGCTGGGTCCGAAGCTGCAGCTTCCGTTCTCGTTTGTTTACGGCGGACAGGCTTCCACCGAGTTGCTCGCTGCTTGGCCGAAGAAGATGGAGACCAAGAGACTCGACGGCGCTCGCACGCAGCATGCGCTCACCTGGACCGATCCGAACTCCGGCCTGGAGGTCCGCTGCGTGGCGGTGGACTACGCGGACTATCCGGCCGTCGAGTGGTTGCTGCACTTCACGAACACAGGGAAGGGCGACTCTCCGATCATCGAGAAAATCCAGGCCCTGGATTGCATCCTTCCAGCCGGCGGCGAGGGATTTGTCCTGCACCGGGCGGCGGGTGACACTAATTCCGCCGGGAGTTTTGCGCCGGTCGACGAGCCAATTTCGCCGAAGGACTTGCGCGAGCGCGCCTTCGCGCCCAGAGGCGGCCGCTCGTCCGACGGGCACATGCCGTATTTCAACGTGGACTGGCACGGCGGCGGAATGGTGCTGGCCATCGGTTGGTCGGGCCAATGGGAAGCGGGATTCCAGCCGCTCGCCGACGGCCGTCTGCGGGTTCGCGCAGGACAGCAATTGACGCATTTCAAACTCCATGCCGGTGAGACCGTGCGTTCCCCTCGCATGGTCCTCGCGTTCTGGCAGGGCGAAGACCATCTGCGCGGGAATAACATCTTCCGCCAGCTTGTGCTGGCGCACTACCTGCCGCAGAGGGACGGCAAGCCGGTATTCCCCCCGATCTGCGGGACCGTGGGTCGCGCCGCTCCGGATGGGACGTACGAGAAGCCGCACCTCGATGCCATCGCGCCGCTGAAGGAACGCGGCATCGAGGTGTTCTGGTCTGACATGGACCCGCAGCAGTGGTATCCCGGCGGGTTCCCGAACGGAACGGGCACGTGGGAGGTAGACAAATCCAAGTATCCCAACGGCCTCAAGCCCATCGGCGATGCCATCCGCGCGGCAGGGATGGGGTATCTGCTTTGGTTCGAGCCGGAGCGGGTCCACCCCGGCACGAAGATCGACCGGGAACACCCGGAATGGGTGATGAAGGCGCAGGGCGAGTGGAGCCAGCTCTTCCGGCTGCACGACGTGGCGGCGCGGAAGTGGTTGACGGACTGCATCGACGCCCACATCACGACGGCGCAACTCACCTGGGTCCGGTGGGATTTCAATATCGAGCCGCTGGGCTTCTGGCGGCGGAACGATCCGCCGGATCGGCAAGGCATTACCGAAATACGCCACATCGAGGGGCTATACGCCATGTGGGCGGAGCTCCAGAGGCGCCATCCCGGCCTGCTCATCGACATCTGCGCAAGCGGCGGCCGGCGTCTCGATATCGAAGCCTGCCGCTACGGGCTCCCTCTCTGGCACAGCGACCTGCAGTGCGAGGGAAGCCATCCGGCCGCGGACCAGTTGCAGAACGGCGCGCTCTACCGCTGGGTGCCCTTGCACGGCTGCGGGAACTTCGGACTCGAACCTTCCTACAGCTTCCGCAGCGCCATGACGCCGGGAAACATCCTGTGTTCCGCCGGCACCGGGCCGGAGACGGAAGCGGCGACAAAGAAGACCGTCGCGCTCTACAAGAAACTACGGCCATACATGCTGGGCGACTTTCATCCGCTGCTGCCGCACAGTGCCGGCGAGGAGGTGTTCTACGGGCATCAGTTCAACCGACCCGATCAGGGCGACGGCATGATCCAACTGTTCCGGCGCGAGAAGTGCCAGCAAGCAAGCCAAACTGTCCGCTTGTTCGGCCTTGACCCCGCGGCCATGTACGTAATCATGAATTACGACACAGAAGGGGGGACGAAGGTCTCCGGTCAGGACCTGATGGAGAAAGGCCTGGCGGTGGAGATCAAGGACAAACCCGGCGCGGCGGTGATTACTTACCAGCGAGTCAAGGAGGGGGCCGCGGCAAGGTGAAAAAGCAAACTCCTACCGGCGGGTGCAATCGCCGTAGAAGGAAAGAAAGCAGACAACCATGAACAAGCAATTCTCCCAATTCGCCGTAGTGGCAACGTTGGCCGCTCTGGCCATCGGTCATGCGTCCGCCGCGGATCCGCCGGACCGCATATCCGAGGCGACCGCGATCACCGATCTGGACAAACTCGTCGGCCAACCCGTGGACATCGCGCCGTGGGCGTACTCCTGGCGCGCCGACCTGGCCGTCCAGGCGACACCGGAAGCGTACTTCATCCCGCGGCGACTCGAACGCATCGACAAGGTGTACCGGACCGCCCGCACCGCACTGCCCCCGCAACAGCTGAAGAGTATCTACTACGACATGCCCGATCTGCTGACCCCGTTGCCCCCACCGCCGAAAGGCCGACTCCAGGCGGGACTGCTCTGGACAGGAGGAGTGACGAAATATCAAGTCGAACTTCATTGGCCCGCCAGCGTTCAGGAGGTCCCATCGCCGGAGACAGTGGAAGTTCGCGTCTATCCCACCTCGTTTGGCTGGTTCGGGTGGACCGTGGACAAGGCCCTGGGCAATCCGGTGGTGTCAGCCGACCGGCGCACATGGACGTACAGGAGCGACCCTGCCGCGAAAATGGACTCGGCCTACAACGTCCGGGTCGATGCCGCTACGGAAATGGTCGCGGTCTTCTGCGAGGCGGGTAAGACACCGGCCGGCGTCAAGGCCGCCGTTCCGACCATCCGGGTGATCGGCCCAAGCGTCGGCGAGTGGAAACGGATCGATCTGGAGATGGAATGGGGCTTCCAACCAGGAACCGAGAAGACCGACTTCGACAGCCGCCTGGAGCCGTACATGGCGATGATCGGTCCCGTCTCGCCCTTGGCTGGCGACAAGGGAACGGCGGTGAATGGCGCCGGCGCCTGGCAATCGAGAATGAGCGGCGGACTGTCCCGACTTTCGTCCGACGAAAATGGGACTGTCCCCTTCCGTAGTACGGGCAATGCCAGACGCGGCGTAGTCGTGCCGTTGTTGTACGCCCCCAACAGTCGCCCGGGTTTGGACAGTCGTATTACCGTTTGGACCAAGAAGGCCGGTTTCACGGTTCGCCTTCGCGACCTGGAGGACGGACCGGTCCTGATTCCGCAACATGGCGTTTTCGTGACGAAGGCCGGGAGCGGGAAAACCGGCCGGCAGTTTGCCGCTGAGCTGGCGGCCAGGAACCTCAAGAGCATTTGCAGGCTGACCCGCGAACATCGCGAGGCCGCCTCGTGGGAAGAGGTCATGCGCCAGGTCAGGCTGTCGACATGTCCGGCCGGGACGCCTCTTCCGCCTTTCCCCAAAGTCCCGGACCCTCCCATGCAGGTGCAACTGCCGGACGCACGCTGGACCGATGCCTGGCGCGCGGCCTCGCACCAGTTGAGAGGTAAGCACATGTGGGGAGGACTTGCGTTCGAGGTCGGCCGGGTCGCTCACGAAATGGACATGGTGGGCCTGCACGATGAAGCCGCCAAGGTCTATGACCATTTCCTGAAATCCCCGGGTGCCAAGTCCGACGGCGATTATTCCGACGGCAACGGCGCCCTGGAATGGGCGACCTCCATGCGGCACGACATGGGATACAGCCACGACGGCACGCACGCCTCGACGGGCAGGCTCCTGTTTGCCATGGCCGACCGCTGTTTCCTCACCGGTGACAAAGCGTGGTTCCAGCGGAACCGGGCCCGGATGCAGGCGGCGGCCGACTGGATCATCCGGCAAAAAAATGCCTACATGAAGGACATTCCCAACCGGCGGGACCTCATGGCTGCCGGCCTCATGCCGCCATGCATGCTGGGCGATTATGCGATCCCAAGCTGTGACTGGCACTGGTACTACGTTGACAATGCCCTGTCCCTGCAAGCGATCCAGCGTTTCGCCGACGCCTTGACGGAGTTCGAGCCCGAAGCAGGCCGCAAGTACCGCGACGAGGCCGATGCGTTCCGCAAAGACATCCGCCGCGCGGTGGACCGCGAGGCAGCGCTGGCGCCGGTGCGGCTTGGCCGTGACGGCACCTACCACAGCTTCCTGCCAAGAATGGCGTACTCGCGAGGCCTGACGGGTCCTGAACTCGGGGCCCCCCAGTTTCCGGACTGCGATTGGCATGTGGGCGCGCTGCCGCTGGCCGAACCGTTCGGCGCGCTCGACGCCAACGATGTCCGCATGGTCGATACCATCAACGTGATGACGGAGATGGAAACATCGGCCGACGCCGTGCGGGAACTGGAGGAGGCGAGAAAGAAGAGGGGCCTGTCTACCGAAGACGCCTGGTTCTGGAGTTGCCGTGGAGTGCGCCTCCCCAAGGCGTCACACAACGCCAACATCTTCCTGCTCCAGGACGATGCTCCGAACTTCCTGCGGTATTGGATGAACTCCTACGCGGCCATGGTGGGCGCCAATGGACTACTGTGGGAAGCAGGGCATTTGGGCGGGTACACCGACTGTGACGCCCCGGACAACGGCACCGCGGGCTGGTTCATGGAGAACTTCCGCAACCTGTTGGTCATGGAGGAAAGCCAGACGCTGTGGCTCGCCCGCGCCACGCCTCGCGTCTGGCTGGAGCAGGGCAAGAAGATCGCCGTCAAAAGCGCCCCGACCTACTTCGGGCCCCTTGCCTACGAGATCGTCTCCGACGTGGACCACGGCAAGATCACGGCCACCATCGAAGTACCTTCTCGCACGCCCCCGCGCGCGGTTCTTCTCCGCCTCCGCCACCCGAAGACCTCGCCGATCAAGGCCGCGATGGTCAACGGCAAGCCATGGACCGATTTCGACCCGGCGAAGGAGACCGTCCGCTTGCGCGACGTGCAGGGCTCGATCAAGGTGGAGGCGGTTTACTGACACTCCCGTTCACCTTCGGAGAGGCGCCGAACCACTTGCGGTCCTGATCGCAGCATCTGCACCCCTCCGTGAAAAAACACTCAAGGAGACGTTCCATGAAGTTCCGACAGTTGCCCCAAGTGTTCTTCACGCGGATGACCTGTGGGATTATCCTGGCGGCGGGCCTGGGCGTCACGACCTGGAACTCCAACGCCGCGGAGTCCGCCGGCGCGTCTCGCGTGCAATCCCTCGACGGCCAGTGGCGCATCGCCTTCGATCCGCAGGATGCCGGCAAGACCGCGGCGTGGTTCAAGCCCGGCGGGTTTCCGCTGGATGGCTCACGTCCCATTCAGGTGCCCGGCAATGTCTACGAAGTCGATCCGAATCGCATGGCCGGCGGGTACTTGGGGCTGCCGGGGACGACGCCTTGCGGCGTTCTCTGGTACTCTCGCACCTTCACGCCCTCCGTTCCCACTTCCGCCGATCTGCGTCAGTACCTCCGCTTTGGCGGAGTGGCCTACGCCTGCCAAGCGTGGCTCAACGGCGTGCTCGTCGGTTCCCACGAGGGCGGACAAGCCGAGTTCGAGTTCGATGTCACCGATGCGTTGTGCGCAAGTCGGTCCAATCAGCTCACGATCCGCATCACGGGGCCTTGTGTGGTGGCCGTGGCCGGCATCAACCATCACGTGAGCCTCCTGGCTCAGCCGAGGATCCGCATCAAGGATGTTTTCGCCAAGCCCGACATCCACGCCGGGCGGTTCGAGCTTCAGATTGCGCTGGAAAACCACGGCGACAAGCCCGCGGCGGTTGCGCTAAGGGCCGCGTACGGCGAGTTCAAGTCCGGCAAGGCTCTGGGGGTCGTCACGGGCGAGGCAACCGTCCCGCCCGGCACCGCGCTCAGCAAGCTGACGGTTCCCATCGCACAACCACGTCTCTGGGACCTCGATGATCCGTTTCTCTACACGATCCGGGTCACGAGCGACTGGTCGGGGGCCGCGCCCAGCGCGCGCCAGGATGCCTACGCGCTCCGCGCCGGATTGCGCGATTTCCGCATCCGCGACGGCTGGTTCCATCTGAACGGCAAACGCATCTACGTGAAGTCGTTGCACGGCGCGGTTTTCGATCCCATCTGGGTCTACGCCACGCCGCGCACGCTGGAACAGCCTCATGCCCACGTGAGGGAGGAGTTCGCGCTGTTGAAGAACGCCGGCTTCAACATGTATCGTTTCATCGTGGCCGCTCCCCTGCCCGAACAACTCGACATCGCGGATGAGCTGGGATTCTTGATCTACTCCGAGCACGAGACCTCGTGGCTGCAAACGGACGATACAAAGTTCGGCGTGGTCTTGAACGACCTGGTGCGGCGCGATCGCAATCATCCCAGTCTGGTCATCTGGGGCCTGCTGAACGAGAATGGCGCCGGCCGGTTCTACAATGCCGCCAAGGCGTGGCTGCCATCGTTGCGGGCGGTCGACGACACGCGACTGGTGCTGCTCAATTCGGGTCGCTGGGATTGTGATCTGAAGACCGCTTCCGCGTCGAATCCCGGTTCGACGACCTGGGACGCGTATCTCGGCGGTGAAGGCCCGGCCGCGTCGGCCGCGTCCGGCGGTCTGGGCGACGAACCAAACGCCTATCGCAATCCGGGCGGCGCGGGCGACGTGCATGTGTATCAGCGCTATCCCACGACTTGGAGCTTCATCGAGGCCTTTGCCGAATTGGGGCGCAACACCAAGCCGGTTTTCGTCTCGGAGGGTGGGCTCGGCAGTTCCTTTAACGCGATTCGCGCCGATCGTAAGATGCGCGAAGCCGGCGCGCCTGACAACGTCCCCCCTTGGCGGTGGATCGCCAAAGGCGTCGAAGGGCTGCGGCAAACGTGGCCCAAGCACCACCTCGAAACACTCTATCCGTCGATCGAAGACATGTTGATCGACAGTGAGCTTAACGCCGCGCGGCAGCGCGAGTTGATGTTCAGCATCATCCGCGCCAATCCGCGGATCAGCGGCTATAGCCTCACAAGTCTGACGGATTTCGGCGGCCAGGCGGAAGGCGTGATGGACGGGTTCCGCGAGTTCAAGCCGGGCCACCTGGCCGTGCTTCAGGCGGGCTGGGCCAAGCTCCGCTGGTGCCTGCTCGTCAACCCGATGCACGTGTACGCCGACCGGCCGTTCCGTATCAAGGTCGCGTTGGCGAGCGAGGATGCCCTTTCCGCCGGAGTCTATCCGGCCACGCTGCGGATCGCGGGGCCGCAGGGCGTCCTGTGGGAGAAGGCCGTGAGCGTCGCTGTGCCGGCGGGGCCCCTGCCGCCACTGGCGTACACGGTTTTCGACGAAGAATTGACGGTTCCCGGTCTGACGGAGGGGACGTGGAAGCTGTCGGCGACGTTCGACAAGCGGGCCAACGCCGCCTGCTCCGAATTGTCGTTCGTCGTTTCCGACAGGTCCCGCCAGCCGCGCGACCTTAGCCCTATCACGGTGCTTGGCGTCGGTCGGCCCGTCCGTGAGTTTCTCGCAGCCCACGGCGCAACACTCCGCGATTATGCCCCCGCTCAGGACTCCGATCGCGAGGTCATTCTCGTGGGCGAGAAAGTCGCAGACGACACGGATGCCGCCGTTGCCGCGACCTGGCAGTCCCTTTACGCCCGCATTGCCGGGGGCGCCCACGCGATTTTCCTTTCGCCCGACGTGTTTTCCGACGGCAAAGACCCGAAGCGATGGCTCGCGGTCTGCGGCAGACCTCCCTGGGGCGATCGGGATTGGCTGTACCACAAGGACGTGATTGCGAAGCCGCATCCCATCACCGCCGGTCTACAAACCAAGATCATGACGCCCGACTACTACGGCGAGATCCTGTCGGAGACCAAGTTGTTCCGCGAGGTGAGCGCCCCTGGCGAAGCCGTGGCCGTGGCCATTTACTGCACCGGCTACCCGTTCCAATTCCAGGAGGGCGTGATGCTCGGCGTCTACAATCACCACGCCGGCAAGCTCACCCTGAACTCTCTGCAATTGGCGCGCATGCTGGGCCATCCGGCGGCGGACCGTCTCTTGTTGAACATGGTGGCCCACGCGCAGGCCGGGGCCGCCCCGCGAACTGATCGGCCTCCCAAGTGATCCCGTTGGAGGAGAATGCCTCCTGCTCCTACGTTGAAGGAATCCCCCATGAAGACACTATCCCTTGGTAGTGCAGGCGTCTTGTGGATCTTGTTGCCGCAACTGGCGGCGGCCGCTGCGCCCAACGCGGCCGAGATGGCCGAGGCCCGGCGGTGGACGGCGACGCATCTTGAGATCGCCCCGGAGACGAAGTCTGTACAGCCGGTCTTCTCCTTCAGTTACGACGGCAAGCCGGCGGCCGAGTTGCTCAAGACGTGGGAACTGAGTCGGGCAAGCCGCAAGCTCGACGACCAGCGGATGCAGCGCACCCTCACTTGGACGGATCCGAAGACTGGCCTGGAAGTGCGTTGCACATCGGTCGAGTATTCCGACTTCCCGGTGGTCGAGTGGACGGTCTACTTGCGGAACACGGGCAAGAACGACACCCCGCTGGTGGAGAGCATCCAAGCCCTCGATGACCGCTGGGACCGCAGCGACGGCGGTGAGTTCGTCCTGCGCGGCATCCGAGGCGACGACTGTACTCCGCACAGCTACGAACCCTACGAACACGTACTCGGTCCCAACGTGAAGAAGACCTTCGCGCCGAGCGGAGGGCGACCGACCGATACCGCTTTTCCGTACTACAACCTGTCGATGCCGGGCGGCGGCCTGATCGTGGTGGTCGGCTGGCCAGGCCAATGGACATCGAGTTTCGCGCGCGACGCGGCAAAAGGCCTGCGAATCACCGCGGGTCAGGAACTCACCCATCTGTGTCTGAAGCCCGGCGAAGAGATCCGCACGCCGCTTGTGGCCCTGCTGTTTTGGAAAGGCACGGACGTGGTCCGGGCGCAGAACCTCTGGCGCCGCTGGATGCTCGCCCACAGTATGCCCAGGCCGGGCGGAAAGCCGCTGGCCCCGATCTCCGTTGCCGGATGTGAAGGCTTCTTCCTGTTCATGGACGGCCTCCCCGAGATGCGGCAATCGGCCGAGGCATATTTGAAGGCGGGCATCCATCTCGATTATTGGTGGCGGGACGCCGGCTGGTATCCGGTCAAGGAGCCCAACTGGTGGTGGGTCGGCACCTGGGAGTTGGACCCGAAGCGGTTCCCCAACGGTTTCAAGCCCTTCAGCGACTGGCTGCACGCCCAGGGCCTGAAGTTCATCGTTTGGTTCGAGCCGGAACGGGTCACCAACGGCACTTGGCTTGCGAAGAACCACCCCGAGTGGCTTTTTGGCGGCCAGAAGGCCGGCACGGACCTGAATCTGCTGAATCTCGGCAACCCCGATGCCCGCCGATGGCTCACCGACCACATCGACAAGCTCATTACGGAACAGGGCATCGACCTCTATCGGCAGGATTTCAACTGGGGTGCATTGCAGTTCTGGCGCGCCTATGATTCACCCGATCGGCAGGGCATGAACGAGAACCTGCACGTGCAGGGCTATCTGGCCTATTGGGACGAGTTGCTGCGGCGTCACCCCGGCATGTTGATCGACTCGTGCGCCTCCGGCGGTCGGCGCAACGATCTGGAGACGATGCGCCGCGCGGTGCCGTTGTTGCGCAGCGACTATCAAGGCAGCCCCGAAACCGCGGTGGGCAATCAGGGGCATACCTACGGGCTCTCGTCCTGGATTCCGTTCTATGGTTCCGGCGTGAACACGACCGACAAGTACACGTGCCGAAGCTACTTCATGCCCAGCCTGATGGTCAGTGTGGACGCGCGCGGCCAGGTCGACTGGCCGGCGGTACGCCGGATCTACGACGATTGCCGCAAGGTGGCGCCGTACATGCTCGGCGACTACTATCCCCTGACGCCTTACAGTCTTGACAACTCGCTTTGGATCGCTTGGCAGTTTGACTCTCCGGGAAAAGGCGAGGGCGTGGTGCAGGCGTTTCGCCGGGCGCAGAGCCCGTATGAATCGATTCGCGTGAAGCTCGGCGGCTTGGACCCCGACACAGTCTACACGTTGACGAGTTTTGACACTGCCGGCACGACCGAAATGACGGGCCGCGAGCTTCTCGATAACGGCATTTCCATTGTCATGATAGACCGGCCGGGGTCAACGGTGATCGTCTACAAGAAGAAACGGTAGTTGAGGCTGGTGCGTAATGACCCCTATGCCGCCAAGCTCTTGGGAGTTCCGGCGACGGACACCAATGGTCCTACCATAGGCACTGTTGTCGAGCCTTTGCACGGGAAATCCGGAGTGAGTGCTTGCAGAATAAGGCGGACGGAATACTCTGAAGGGCAACCCTGCGGCCAACGGATGGACGGCGCCCTCCTGACGTGCGCGGCGAACGCACCAGTCTAAGACGCATGGTGATATAAATAGAGCGACCGTCCCGAAGGACGGTCGTGGTCAAATGTGGTAGCGGGGGCAGGATTTGATACTGATTCTCAGAGTTCCTGGGACTGGGAGGATATCGAGCTGGCCAAAGCCGCCTCTATCGCGGGATAGCATTGGCCTAAGCGTCAGAAGCATCGAGAAGCACGGAGAATCGGTTTGACGAAGCTCCCCAACGACGTAGAATCAAGAACTGCTGACGGCGGTCGTCAGCAGTTTCCATGGTCCTATCCCGCCGTCGCGCTCCGACAAGCGAATTCTCGACGCCCCAAACCCTTGCGGAATCCTCTGTAAACCGGATTGGTTCAGTCTCGCACGCCCCCCCCGAAACGTGCTTCTATCTTCTCTCCGCTTAATGGCTAGAACGCTAGTTGCACGCGGAACAGGAATATGTCGGCTGCCCCGGAGGAGCCCGAGCCGTCAATCCACGAACGGGCGTAGTTCCAGCCCAGGCGAAGGTTCGGACTGAGGTACCAGTTCAGGCCAACCGTGAAGTCATGCACCTGCCGGGCGGTGTCGGCAAGACTAGGGCCGCGCAAATCCAGGAATGAGTACCGGGCGGCCAATTCCCATGCACCAAGCCCTTCGGTTGGAAACGGCCTCAGGGGCTGTGGACCCTTGAAGACTCCGATCCCGCTGTCGTATGGCCGGTGCTCGCCGGTCAGGAAGTAGCTGGCTTGCACGTAGGCGCCGTGGAGGAATGCGACATCAGCATCCGGCTGATCCGCAAAGGCAGCCATGTATTCGCCCTGCAGAGACAGCGGTCCGCGGGCCCAGGCGGCTTCGGAACCCACAAGATGCGTGGCGTCGGCTCGGAAGCTCCCCGTGTCTGTCAGATTGCCCACGAAGTGGGCCTCCGGGCGCTGGCGATATCTGGCGTCATCGAGCAAAGAACGGAAACTGTACGCAGCACCCAGATGCACGAGTTCATCGGTCTTCTCATCGCGCCAGGGCAGCCAGGTCACGCGGCCAGTCACGGCGAGGGCTTCACCGCCTCGTCCGTCGGGGAAGCTTGGCTGGTCGCCCAACGATCGAAAGACACCCAGCGCCCAAGTGGCCCGCTCCGTAAGTACGCTCTGCTGCAACATGGCTCCGAGAGATCGCCCAGGCGTGAAGGCGTCGGGCAGCGCGCGCTCCAGAAACGTCGTGTCGGCGCTGCTGGTGAGTTCCTCCAGCCCAAACGGTTCTTTGAAATGGCCGACCGTCGCGTCCCCGACCACGGGCATGTTCTTGATGCGCAAGTACAAGTCCATCCATTGCGTTTGCAGCCCGGCGAACTCCGCTTCGATCTTGAAGTCCAGCCTGTCCGCGACGGTGCCGCTGAGATACGGCCGCAATCGTCGCCACTCCGACTCCTGCCCAACATCGGCCCCTGAAGCGCCTTGGCCCTCTCCATCCGCCCAACCGACGTCGCCCATCACCTTGCCGCCGAACCGCAGGCTCAGCCATTCCGATTGGCACTGCAGTTTGATCCCGTCATCCCAGGAAATGCTCGACGCGGCAGCCGCCGGCTGCGCAGACTCCGACTGTGAAGACTCCGGACGAGTTGCAGCGTCTGCTGCCAGCGCGCACAGAGCAGGCTTACCTACGAGGACTGCCACGGCTACACACAACCAAGTCAGCTTTTTCATCGCGTCGTGTGCGTTCAAGAAGGTAATCACGATTCTGCTATATCTCTAATCCCAGATGACCCTCCCCCGTTTTATGTACCAGGGCGAGTGAGAGTTTCCGTTGCGTTCCGGGTGTGTGCCGAGGGGCGAGGGCTCAGTTACCTCGCTTGTTGCGTTCGGCCTTCAAGGTGTTGAACTTGGTGGCAAGGTCCTTGATCATCAGGTCTATTTCGCCCGGCTTGTACGTGGGTTCGAGGCCGAGTTTGGCGGCCTCGTCATCGAGGCGCTTCATCGCGGCGGCGGCCTGGGCGGCCCGCTGGAGGTACAGGAGGCTCGCGTCGGTCCGCATCTGCCACTTCTTGCGCGATTCCTGGGTGAAGAGGGTCGACGGCTCGTCGTGGTCGTCGTCACCCCAGCGCCAGCGTCCCCCCCAGCCCCAGCGCCAGCGGCCCGAGTACGTCTCGTAGGAGTCGTTCGTGGGGTTCCACTTGGCCGCTTCCTGAATGTTGTGCTGGAGCGCCTGGTCGGTCATCTCGCGCCGAGCGATGTTCGTCTGGGTGACGTGGGCGAACCGGGCCGACTTGTCGTCGGCTTCCTGCGTTCTCTTTGTCGCCGTGGTCGCCATCACCTTGCGGCCGTAGTCGCTCTCGGCCTTCCAGCCAGGCAGCCCGAGGGCCGCGCCCAGCCCGGCTACATCCTTCTCGCAGGGCGGCACGCCAAGTCTGGTCAGCGACGCGGAGTCCAGAACAAGCACCTCGCCAGGCCCTGAGCGAAAAACCAGCCTTTCCTTGGCAAGATCAGTCAGCGGCTCCGCGCCAAATGCGGGCTGCCCCGAATTGTCGAGCCAGCAGGCGAGCGGCTCCGCCGGATCGATCATCTTGCGGATAGCCCGGCCGGGCTTTCCGCGCTCCTGCATAAGACGCGACGCCTCGTGTGCTATCTGCTGGCGGACGACTTCCTCGTCCTCGGCGGCGATCTTCCGGGACACGTCAGAGAGCCGGCCCGGGGCACCTCCGATCCGGCCATCCGGCATCACATGGAGGGTCTCGCACATCAGCCCAATGGCCAACGCGTCGCCCGTGCAGTTGCGGACCAAGGCGTGACACGTCAGGCGGTCGCCGTACGACTTCAGGGCCCGGAAGGCGTCGATGGCCTCGTCCAGGTCGTTGAACCCCTCGCTGTCGATGAAGAACACGATGTGCCGGATGCGATAGCGGGCGGCGTACATCAGGCCCGCGCGGACACCTTGGGCGTACACGTCCTTACCGAACCGGCCGACGACCGGGATCTCCAGATACGGCGTGTCGGCGGCCGAGAACGCTTTCGGATCGGATTGGCGCTCGGGCGCCGGCGGCGGGTCGAAGAAGCCCGGCGGCAAAGGCTTCTTCTCTAGCGACTTGACCTCTGACCGTTTGACCTTCAGGACGGTGCGGACCGTGGCGATCACCGTGTCGATCGAGACGGCCTCGGAGTCCTCCGCCACGATTTCGCCCTCGAATCGACGGCCGTCGTCGCGAACCACCACGTCGGCGGACGCTATTGCACAGGAAACACACACACCCAGCACTGCGACAATGAGTCTCATGGTCGAACTCCGTTCACTCGGTCAATTGGTCAAACCGCCGTGGGTCAGAAGATCCGCCGCGCGGCACCCGCTGCGCCAGGCGCAAACAGCTCTTGGCGCACAGCCTCACTTCTTGGGCAGATCCTTCTTCTCGATCACCCGGTACCGAACTCCTAGTTCGTCGCAGACTTGTGTCACGATGCGGAGGGCCAGCTCCTCGTGCGACGCCTCCGTCTCGCCTTCCTGCGCTGAGACTTTCAGCAGGGCCCAGCCGCCCGCCGTCGAACTGACGTGACCCGTCGCCTTGTTCTTGCCCTTGCGTATCTCAAGGAGATACCTGGCATCGTCGCGCTTCAAGATCTCGACGTCGGGCCGGCGCTTGAGGATCCGCAGCATGGCGCCATAGACGTCGGCCGGCTTGGCCTTAACCTCGACGGTGGCCGTGTACTCTGTCTTTGAGATTACGTAGACAACCGTGGCCATCACGGCCGCCGTGATGCAGCCCGCCGCGCTTACCAGCAACACGCAGGCGGCCAGCCACCCCAGTCGTCGCACCACTCTCCTCGCTTGTGCGGGTACGGCTCCCTCAAGTCCTGTGTGATGAGTCACGGGCACCACTTCCTTTCCATCGCCACGATGCTTCGTGGCTCCACCCACTCGGATCCCCTCTCACATCCCTCCAGCGTCGAACCGCTCTTTCGGCCAGTGCGTAGCTCACTTGCCTGCCACGCTCATCTCGACCGCGCGCCCCGCAAATGCCACGGGGCGTCCCTGCATGTGCGTCCGCAGGTCGATCCTAAAGGTGCCGCCAGGAATCTCGGGGTGGCTGTACACGGTCGCCTGGAAATCCGAACCCCACTCCGCGAAACTGGCCGCCGTCTGGATCTCGCGGCCCTGGCATGCGAGGCTGCGCCCCCCGACATCGATCTCCTCGGCCGCAAGGTCGCGGACTTTCGCCTGAGGATGCGTGAGCGGATGTTCGGCAGGCTTGATCGTCGCGGCCACGTAGAACCGGCGGCTGAGCGGCGGTTGGCTCTTTGAGGCGCCGAGGGGCTCAAAGACCCGCTCGACAATCAGGCGGTCCGCGTCCTTGGCGACCAGAGTCGCCCTCATGCGGAGCGGCTCCCGGACGCCGTCCACCTCCTGCTGGCCCTCCAACACCACGTACGACCCCACGGCAAAGCCCGCCCACCGCGCATAGTCCGGATTCGGGACCCCACCGGCCGTCTCCGCTTTCGTGGCTCCGAAGCGGGCGGTCGTCGTGAGGACAAGGGGCGCCACCACCGCCTCGACGAACCGGGCTTTCACTGTGTCCAGGTGCCCGCCGTTGTCACCGTACTGTTCGAACCTAGGGGTCCACGGGACCTCGACAACCTTGGCATACTGCCGTCGCGTTTCGGGCGTGGCATTGGCTGGCATTCTCGGCCCCTGGTTGCCGATGACGTCGGCGGGTCGGCTGCTTCGGTCGGCCGTTCCCGAAATGGGCACAAGGAAACCCAGGACGGCATCCCGTTTGGAGGTAGTGACATACATCCTCCCAGCGACGCGCTGGAGGGCCTTGGTCAGGTCGTGGTCGGCGCTCAGCGAACCGGACAACAGGACGACGTTCGCGACCTGGGTGTCTGGCGGAAGCGCCTCCAGTGCGAGGGCGGCCACCGCCGTCCCAGCCGACAGACCGATGAGCGTCACCGGGGCCGCGGGATGAGCCGACTTATAGGCCCGGATCTCGGCCGCGAGTTTCCTCGCCTTCTCCCACTTGTACGATTTGCTGCTTGTCTGGTCCGCAACGACGCCCAGGCCCGTCTGCCATCTGAACATCTCGCCGGCACCGGCGTAGCCGGCCGCCACCAGCCCCTCACGCACGCCGCCGCTCCAGTTCATCAGACCTCCGCCGCCGGCCCCGTCAAGATAGTAGACGTAACCTCTCGTCATGCGAACGTCGCGGTCCGGGGCGACCTGCGAGCACCCGGCCGAGCAGGCGCCGGCCCATATCGCCACAAGCCCCATCAGAATCCGCCAGTTCAACGTTCCGATCATGTGGCACCGTCCTTTTTGCCATCCACGGGCCGCAACCTCAGCCACGGGGAGCGGCGAGTGGCGCCCACCCCACGAACTGGGCACGATGTCCGTCCAGACCTCATCCACCCGCATTCACCGTAACCACCGGTGCCCGCGCCTCGCTGCCGCTCTCGGCCATCGAGAAGAAGATCATCAGCAGACTCAGCATGCGTTTGGACCTAAAATCCCCCTCTTCGATCCAGTACCAATGGTCCTGATATGGGACAGCGGCAAACGCTTTCCCCGGCTTGAAACGGGCCGACCAAATCTCCATCAGCCTGGTCTCCTGAGGACCGGGCGGCGG
>Ga0315295_10000961_pt1 | contig 24651 bp, 17 predicted proteins | sample YL17G14_0_MG_FD_204453 | JGI IMG/M metagenome (GOLD analysis project Ga0315295, IMG submission 204453) | Sediment microbial communities from Yellowstone Lake, YNP, Wyoming, USA - YL17G14_0 | ecosystem: Environmental > Aquatic > Freshwater > Lake > Sediment | place: USA: Wyoming | collected... | reverse complement strand
GGGCACGTCCGGGGTGATCAGGCCCTGCCCGACGGTCGCGTACCCGCCGTAGGCGATGTCCACGACCTTCTGCTTGTCGACGGCCCAACTGATGGCGCGGCGGAAGTCCCGGTCGCGCAACACGGGGTTGCCCAGTGAGTGCGGGTCGTCGTAGCAGTTCATGCAGAGCTCGTCGAAGTAGCGCAGGCCCGCGGCGTTGGTGGTGAGCGCGGCCTCGTTCTTCAACGCATCGAACTGCGCCGCCGCCATCCCCTGGGCGTAGTCGAGCTCACCGCTCTTGAGGTCCTGGGCCATCGTGTCGGGGTTCTGGTAGATGCTGATGATGACCTCGTCGATCGTCGGCTTGCCCTCGACCCAGTAGTCCGGGTTCTTGACGAGCTTCAAATACGACCCTTTCTCGGCCGCGACCGTCTGGAAGGGGCCCGTGCCCACCAGCGGCAGCTCCACCTGGTAGTCCACACCCGCCTTGGTGCCCGGGACCTTGCTCCAGACGTGCGCCGGCAGGATCGGGATCCACAGCCGCAGCATGTTCGCCTTGGGCCTGCTGCAGGTCATGGTGACGGTGAAGTCGTCGACCGCCTTCACGGTCTCGATACTGTTGGTGTAGGAGGTGAACGCGGTGAGGTTGTTGTCGATGATGTAGCGGTAGGTGAAGACGACGTCCTTGGCCGTGAACGGCTTGCCGTCGTGCCACCTGACGCCACGGCGCAGCTTGAACGTCCAGGTCTTGCCGTCGGATGACGTCGTCCACGACGTAGCCAGCTCCGGGCGCGGCGACAGGTCCGTGTTGTAGCCCACGAGGAAGTCGTAGTTGAGATGAAAGACCTCGTAGGACGTGCCGCTGAACCCAAGGAACGGATTGAGGTTGTCGGCATCGAAGGTGGTGCCGAGACGGAGCGTGAGGCGGTCAGCCGAGACGACCGGCGCGGGGGACTCCCCGGCGACGGCGGTCGCGGCCGCGACGATCGACGCCAGGGCCACGAGGATGAGGACCACGAAAGCGGTCAGAGAGCGACGGCCACAAGCGGCCCGAGCGACTAGTGTCCTCATGGTCCCCCTTCGTGGTAGCCAGTGGTCGCGGGGCGGGGCGGATGTCCCCCCTGGTTGCCACGGCCCCGTGGTATGACTGCATCCTACAGTGGTCGCATGGACGACGACAGGGGTAGCTCGGCCACAGTCGGCGCGGCCACGACCGGCCCGAATGTACAAGAACATATGTTCGTGTTACGCTGCGCACGCCGCAGCCCGCCCAAACCCCCTCTGAGGAGTCGTCCATGTGGAATGGCGGTTCCGCGGCGCGCGACGCCACCCCCGTCGCCGTCACGTGGTCCAAGCGTCAACGCCGCCCCGTCGCCTTCGTCTGGCGGCGTCGCCGCTACGCCGTGGAGCACGTGCTCGAGACGTGGGTCCTCGAGACGGGCTGGTGGAGAGACGGCGGCTTCGTAAGTCGCACCTACTGGCGTGTGCGCGCCGGCGGGCGCGTCTTCGACCTCTGCTATGACCACCCGAGTAACAGCTGGCGGCTCGAACGGGCGCTGTGAACCGCTGCATTGATTCTTCCCGCGGAGACGGCCATAGTTAGATGTCACGCAACGATCATGGGGCCCGGTGACGGAGATCGATCAGGACTGGTGGAGGACGCTCCTCCTCAGCCTTCCGGAGAGCGTGTTCTTCAAGAACCGCGACTCGGTCTACCTTGCCTGCAACGAGCGCTTCGCGCGCCAGTTCGGACTGGACGCGGCGACCGTCGTGGGCAAGGACGACTACGCCCTCTTCCCCGGCGCCACGGCGAAGCGTCTGCGGGCAGACGACGCGCGCCTCATGGCGAGCGGCCTCGTCGCCGAGGTCGAAACGGAGCAGGCGGACGCGGCCGGCCGGCAGTGGACGCGCACCACCAGGACGGCGGTGCGCAATGCGAAGGGCGAGATCATCGGCGTGCTCGGCGTGATGCGCGACGCGACCGCCGACTACGGCGCCGAAGTGCTGCTCGCCACCGCGGCACGCGATTGGCAGACCACCTTCGACGCCATCCAGGATCCGCTGTGCATCCTGGACGGGACGCACACCGTCCATCGCTGCAATCGCGCCATGGCCCAGCTCATCGGTAAGGACGCCGCCGACCTCATCGGACATCGCTGCAACGACCTCGTGCATGGGGGTCCGCCAGTGCCGGGCTGCCCTCTGCGCGCGGCGGTCCGCTCGCAGCGGCGAGAGACCATGCCGCTGCAATGGGACGGCCGCTCTCTGCTGGTCACCGTCGACCCCGTGGTCGAGACGGGGCAGGCCACCGCGCGCTACGTCCACATCATCACCGACCTGACCGATCAGGTGAAGGCGCGTGAGGCCGCCGCGACCCGTGAGGCGCGGCTCGACAGCATCCTGCGGGCCGCGCCAGCTGGCATCGGCGTGGTCGACGGGGAGCGCCGCTTCGTCGAGGTTAACGATTACCTCAGCGCAATGACCGGGTACTCGCGCGGCGAGCTTCTCGGCCAGAGCACGCGCGTGCTCTATCCCGATGACGAAGAGTGGGCGCGCGCCGAGCGCGCCCTCTACGAGCAGCTTCGCACCACCGGCAGCGCCGAGGTCGAGGCTCGCTACCGCCGCAGGGACGGCAGCGTCCACGAGATGTCGGTCAGCATGAGCCCCGTGGCAGCGGACGACGCGGGGCAAGGATCGACCTTCGTCGCCATCGACACGACCCAGAGGAAGCGGGCCAGGCAAGAGGCACACCGGCTCAACGCCGACCTCGAGCAGCGGGTGAACGAGCGCACGGCCGAGCTGCAGGCGGCGGTCGAGAGCATCGAATCGTTTTCCTACTCGGTCTCGCACGACCTGCGCGCGCCCCTGCGCGCGATCAGCGGCTACGCCAGCCTGCTCCTGCAGGATCACAGCACGACGCTGTCGAGTGAGGCACGCCTCTACGCCAGTCGCTTGAACGCCGCGGCGATACGCTCGGGCGACCTCGTCGACGCCCTGCTCGCTTTCTCGCACCTGGGTCGCGCGCCGCTGCGCACGGAAGACGTCAACCTGAATGCGCTGGTGACCGATGCGCTCATCGAGCTCGGTGAGACGATGGAGCGGCGCGACGTGACCCTCGAGATCGAGACCCTGCCGTCCTGTCGCGGTGACGAGACCCTCCTCCGTCGCGTCTTCGTCAACCTACTGTCGAACGCGCTGAAGTTCACGCGAGAGCGAGAGAAGGCCGTTGTCCGCCTGGGCGCGAGGCGAGAAGGGGACGAGATCCTCGTGTTCGTCGCCGACAACGGCATCGGCTTCGACCCCGCTTCTGCAGACCGTGCGTTCGCGGTCTTCGACCGTCTCCACGCCGATCTCGGGTACGAGGGCATTGGTATCGGCCTCGCGAACGTGAAGCGCATCGTCGAGAAGCATGGCGGGCGGGTGTGGGCGGAGGCGTGCGAGGGCGAGGGAGCTACCTTCTGGTTCTCGCTGCCGGTAGGGGCGGAGCAGCCCTCGCACTAGCGCTGCCGACGTCTAGCCGCCCGTCGAAGGCACCCGGCGTCGACACTTGACACGAACATATGTTCGTGTCAAGCTCGCGCTCTCGCCTTTCGGGCAGAGCGGATACGTTTCAGCGAGATGCGCCGTGAGCTTCGTCCACCTTCACCTCCACACCACGTTCTCGTTCGGCGACGGCGCCTGCCGTATCGACGAGGTGGTGGCCGCCGCCGCCGGCATGAACATGCCGGCCCTGGCGGCCACCGACCACGAGGGCCTCTACGGCGCCGTGCGGTTCTACCAGGCCTGCAAGGCCGCCGGCATCAAGCCCATCGTCGGCGTCGAGCTCACCGTGGAGCCGACTGCCGCGCCAAGTGAGCCGCCACGGCAGCCGAGCGCCGAGGCGCCGGCTGGCCTCGCCTCGCCCGCCACGCTCGACCCCGGCGGCCACATCCGGCATCTCAAGGCGGCGGCCACGGTCCCGCCCGCCGCTGCTGCCGCCGGCGCCGGCGGCGCCGGCGGCCACCACCTGGTGCTGCTCGCCCGCGACTACACCGGCTGGAGCAACCTCTGCCGCATCGTCAGCGCCGCCCACCTCGAGCACCCCGGCGAGCCGCCCGTGGCCCGGCTCGCCACGGTTGCCGCGCACAGCGGCCATCTCGTCGCGCTCAGCGGTTGCCGCCGCGGCGAGGTGTGGTCGCGGCTGCTGGCCGGCGACAAAGCCGGCGCCCGCACCGCGGCCGCCACCCTCCGCGAGATCTTCGGCCGCGAGCTCTACGTCGAGCTGCAGCACGAGCTGTTGCCCGACTCCGGCCCCAGCCTACGCGCCCTCGACCTGCTGGCCCACGAGCTGCGCCTCCCCACCGTGGCCACCAACGACGTGCACTACACGGTCAAAGGCGACGCCGGCCTGCACGACGTGCTCGCCGCCGAAGCGGCCAACCAGCCGCTGCCCAACCCCCTGGGGCGCAAGAACGCCGAGCTCTATCTCAAGCACCCGGCGCAGATGCGCCGCCTCTTCCAGCGTTACCCCGACGCGTACGCCAATGCCGCCCGCATCGCCGCACGCTGCAACCTCGACCTCGGCCTCGGCAAGCTCCTCTTCCCCGCCTACCCGTTGCCGCCCGGAGAAACCGCCTTCTCGCTCCTCTGGAAGCGTTGCTTCGCCGGCGCCGAGCAGCGTTACCGGCCGCTCACCGCCGAGGTCACGGCGCGGCTCGAGCGCGAGCTCCGCGTCGTCCAGGAACTGGGCTTCGCCGAGTACTTCCTCGCCGTCCATGACATCGTCGAGTTCGCCCGTAGCCGCGGCATCTACTACTCCGGCCGCGGCTCCGCCGGCAACAGCATCGTCAGCTACGTGCTGCGTATCTGCGACGCCGACCCCATCGCCCACGAGCTGCTCTTCGAGCGCTTCCTCAACCCGACGCGGCGCGAGATGCCGGACGTCGACATCGACTTCTGCTCGGCGCGCCGCGACGAGGTCATCCACTACATCTACGAGCGTTTCGGCCACGACAAGGTCGCCATGGTCGCCACCGTCAACACCGTGCACGCGCCCTCGGCGGTGCGCATCGTCAGCCGCGCCTTCGGCTTCACGCCGGAGGAGATCAACGGCCTCTCCAAGCGCGTGCCCTGGGGCAGCGCCGCCAAGCTCGGGGAGATGCTCGCCGAGCGCCCCGAGCTCGCCGGCCACGAGTTCCAACATTCGCACTACCGTCGCCTCGTCGACATCGCCGAGCGCCTCTCCGGCTTCCCAGCGCACCTCGGCACGCATCTCGGCGGGTTCATCCTCTCGAGGGATCCGCTCACCGACCGCGTGCCCTTGCAGTGGGCCGCCAAGGGCGTCGTAGTGGCCCAGTTCGACAAGGACGACATCGAGACGCTGGGCCTCGTCAAGATGGACATCCTGGCGCTCAAGATGCACTCGGCCATCGCCGAGGCCGTGCGCCGCATCGAGGCGCGCACCGGCGAGCAGGTGCGCGCCTGGGAGCTGCCGCGCGACGACCCCAAGGTGTACGAGCTCATCAGGTCGGCGCGCACCGTCGGCCTGTTCCAGCTCGAGAGCTCGGGGCAGCGCAACCTCGCGACGCGGCTGCAGGAGCGCGACTTCGAAGACGTCATCGCGGCGATCTCGCTATTTCGCCCGGGGCCGCTGCAGGCCGACATGATCGCGCCGTTCATCCGCCGGCGGCACGGGCTCGAGCCCGTCACCGTGCCGCACCCGGCCATGGAGCGCATCCTGCGACGTACCTACGGAGTGATCGTCTACCAGGAGCAGGTCATCGAGGTGGCGGCGGCCGTCGCCGGCTTCAGCCTCGCCGAGGGCGACATGCTGCGCCGCGCGATGACACACGAGCGCTCGCTGGAAGAGATGGACGAGATCGGCCGCACCTTCGTCGAGAAGGCAGTAGTCCGCGGATCCACGCGAGAGGCGGCCGAAGAGGTCTTCCGCCAGCTCCGCGGCTTCGCCGCCTACGGCTTCAACAAGGCGCACGCCGCCTGCTTCGCCATCGTCTGCAACGCCTCGGCCTGGCTCAAGGCGCACTACCCGGCCGAGTTCTACTGCGGCATCCTCAACAACCAGCCCATGGGCTTCTACTCACCGCGCGTGGTGCTCAACGACGCGCGGCGTTTCGGGCTGCGGGTGCTGCCGCTCGACGTCAACCGCAGCGGCGAGTGGTTCGAGGTCGAGGACGACGGACAGGCCTTGCGGGTAGGGCTGGGTTACGTCAAGGAGATGAGCGCCGCCGCGCGGCGGGCGATCGTCGAGGGACACGGCGATCACGGCCGCTCACGGGCGGGTGAGGGGGCCGGGGGGCTGCCGCGGCCGTACGCCTCGCTGGCCGATTTCGTCGCACGCACGCGCGTGAGTCGCGAGATCGCCGAGAACCTGGTGCGTCTCGGCGCCTTCGACGCTCTCGGCGTGCGCCGCGAGGAGCTCGTCGCGCAGGTGCCGCTGTTCTACGCCGGCGCGAGGCCGGCGGGAGGAGGCACGGCTGCCATCCTCGTCGACGAGGCCGCCGGCCTCGACCAGCCGCGCCTCGCCCTCGACGATCAACTCGGCCCGCTCGCCTTCCTCCCCGACTGGTCGCGGCAGCGCCGCGTGAGCATCGAGCTCGAGCTACTCGGTCTCAACGTGAGCGCCCACCCGCTGTCCTTCGTGCGCGACCAGGTCAAAGCTCTCGGCGTCACCCCCATGGCGCGTCTGGCGCACGTCCCGCATGGTCGCCGCGTGCGCGTCGCCGGCGTGCTTGAGCGTGCCCAGATGCCCTGGATCCGCAGCGGCCATCGCACCATGTTCCTGACGCTCGAGGACGAGACCGAGCTGGGCCAGGTGGTCGTGTTCAACGACGTCTATCTCCGCTTCGGACGCGTGCTGAAAGATGCGGTCTACCTGCTCGTCGACGGCGAGCTCCAGAACGACGAGGAGCACGGCCTCGCGGTGGTCGCGCACCGCATCACCGACCTCACGCGGGTGGCCGGCGGCGGGGCTGCCGGCAGGGCGACCGGCCAACGGCCGGCAGGCATCCCCGGCGGGTCCGGCCACCGGAGGCCAGACGCCTGGGACCTCCCGGCCGTCGAGCCGCGCACGCGGCCGGGACGCACCGGGTGACTCCTCAGACGAGCAGCGGCACGGCTTCCTCGCCCAGGGCAATGGCGACCGTCAGCACGGTTGTCCAGAGCGCCGCGCCGACGCCGAGCCAGAACACCAGGCGGCCACGTGAGGCGCCAAGGGCGACGCCGATCGCGGTCGCGAGCGGCGCACCGAGCAGCAGAGGAGCCGACAGTCCCCACCCGATCACCCCGTAGCGATCCCAGACTCGCCGTAGACGGCTTCCCGGTCGCGCACCGCCGTGCCCGAAGCGCGCGCTCAGCCACGTCCGCAGCCTGTCCCCAGCGAACGCGACAACCACGATGCCGGTCAGTGCGCCACCGAACGTGGCCGCCCACACGAGCGGCACGGGAAGGCCCATCGCGATGCCTGCGGGGACCGCCGCCCACAGTTCTACGACACCAATGGCGAAGACACTCAGGACCTGCAGACCGAGCTCCACGGTCAGAACACGGCGACTTCGATCACGATCTCGTCACCCACGCGCGCCCGCGTACCGGCGGCGGGATCCTGGGCGATCACATCGCCCGGGTACTCGCCGAACGCGATGGAGAAATTCGTGTCCACGACGAATCCGGCATCTTCGAGAACCGCAACGGCATCCGGCTGGGACAGCCCCAGCACATCCGGCACGGGGATCAACGGCGGCCCGCTGCTCACCCAGAAGGTCACGGTGTCGCCGCGCGCGACCGTCTCGCCCGCCGCCGGCTTCTGCTTGAAGATCTCACCGCGAGGAGCCGTCAGCGACGCCGCCTTGCGGCTGCGGCCGTTCAGCGATTGCGCCTCGAGACGCCGACGGGCCGCGCTCGCCCCCAAACCGCGGAGAACGGGGGCGGGGACGTGGAGCGGCCCTCGACTCACCCACAGGTCGACGCGCACGCCGGTCTCGACCTCCTTGCGGGCTCGCGGCACCTGCCGGGCGACTACTCCATCGGCGTAGGCATCGGCCCACACGTAGTGCACGCGCGGCCGGAGGCCCTCGTCGCGCAGCATCGCGACCGCATCTTGGCGCTCTCGCCCCACGACATTGGGCACTCTAGCGCCGGCGGCGATCCCGAACGCGTAGACCGCCCAGGCGCCCACCACCGCAGCCGCCAGACAGGCGACCACGATGAGCAGCCGCCGGTGGCGACGGCGACGCGGCCGCACGACAGGCGCGACGTCACGGGGCTCCCCCGGCCGCACCGCCACGTCCATCGCCGCAACCGTCGCCGCGTCCGCCGCCACGAACGTGGGCACTTCCGACGCCGGCACGGCCGGCTGCGGACTGGCCACGGCCGGCTCGCCGCCGTGCGTCGTCCCCGCCGGAGGTGCACCGCCGGCGGCGCGCAGAGCGGCCGAGAACTCCGCGGTCGACTGGAAGCGGTCGCGAGGGTCCTTGCTCAAGGCCTTCATCACGACCGCGGCGAGCGGCTCCGACACGCCGGCCGCCAGCGATCGCGGGTTGGGCGGCGCCGCCGAGACGTGCTGCATCGCGACGGCAAGGTCCGTCTCGCCACGGAAGGGCACCTGTCCGGTCAGCATCTCGTAGAGCACGACGCCAAGGCTGTAGAGATCCGAGCGTCCGTCGGCGGGCTTCCCCTGCGCTTGCTCCGGCGAGAGATAGGACGAGGTGCCGAGCATCGCCCCGGTCCGCGTCAACGCCGACGCGCCCATGCGGGCAATGCCGAAGTCCGCCACCTTGACCTGACCGCGCTCGTCGAGGAGAACGTTGTAGGGCGTGATGTCGCGATGGACGATGTCGCAGGCATGGGCGGCCGCGAGCGCCGAGAGCACCTGCAGAGCGATGCGCACCGCGTCGCCCGGCGCCAACGCCCCATCGCGGCGCAGACGCTCCTTCAACGACTCGCCGCGCACGTACTCCATGGCGATGAACGGCGCCCCGCCGGCCAAGCCGCGATCGTACACCGCGACGATGTTGGGGTGGTTGAGCTGCGCCGCGGCGTGAGCCTCAATGCGGAAACGCTCAACGAGCTGAGCATCGGCGGCCAGAGCGCTCTTCAGCACTTTGACGGCAACGAGCCTGCCCAGCGCCTCGTCGCGGGCGAGGTACACGTCGGCCATGCCCCCGCTACCGAGCTTCTCGGACAGCGCATAGCGACCGCTGAGCACGCCCAGGGAATCCACGCTGCCGCGGCTATCGTCCCGGTCGCTCATTCGGCCATCCGTTGGTCATGTTCGGCGGCTGCGGCAGTCGCCCGTACCGCCCGGACAGGGCGTCGCACGTCCCTGTTGCGAGTCCCGTGATAGTCTAATCGAAGTCACCCCGCCTGCCGCTCTACCAAGATCTGCAGCGCCTCGAGCTCGTCCGCCTCGAACCAGGTCGCGTCGCAGACGCAGCAGTAGTCGATCTCCACCGCATGCGAGTAGGTGACGTGGCGGCGCAGCATGGTCGTGCCGCAGCGCGGGCAGGCGACCAGCGGCACACTCGTCCTGCCCCGCGCGAGACGCGCCGCGCGGCGCAACTGGTCGCCGCTGGCGGCCAGCAGATCGGCGAGCCTCGTCTGCTCGTCCGTGAATCCCATCTCACGCCGTGCGAGCAGCTTGGCGAGCTGCACGTCGGTCACGAGGCGCCCCGCGCACGCCGGGCAGACGACGAGCCGCACTCCCTCGTAGTCGGCGTCCGCAAGGCGTGCGCCGCAGCTCGGGCACATCATTGCCACCGGCGCCGCGGTCGCTGGCGACGAGCCGCCCGCGGGAGTCGCCGCGACGCCACCGGCACTGGCGGGTGGCGCGCCGGCGAGGGCGGCGCCGATCTCGCGGCCGGCGCCGCGGCACGCCGGCGCCGCCGCCCAATGCTCGCGGCGCTCGAAGTGGTCCGCCGCCTCGTCGACCTGGCGCGCGAAGTCGGCCGACCCGACATGCGCCAGCCCCAGGAGCCTCATCACGCGCTCCTCGAGCGGCGGATGGGTGTCCCGCCACCTCCCCAGCAGCCAGGGGCGCCGGGTCTCCAGCGAGCGCACGCAGAGCGGCGCCAGACCTTCAGGGATGTAGCCGGCACCACCGGGATGACGACCGATGATCCGCAGCGCCTCGGCCAAGCTGAGAGGGTCACGCGTGTAGCGTGACGCGGCAAGATCCGCCTCGCGGTCGCGCTGGCGGCTGAGAGCCGCGCTGGTGATCGACGAGACGAGCTGCAGCACCCACACCCAGACGCGGAGCGCCACCGCGGCCAGCAGCAGCGGCAGAACACCCGCGCCGCCCTCGCCGGAGACAGCCTCATCGAGCTGATCCTCGAGCGCCGAGTAGATGCCGAACAACAGGCACGAGACGGTGACCGTCACGTACGTCTCCGATAGTACTTGGGCGAGCTCGAAGGCGACCACCGCCTGGAGCTGCTGGCGCGACAGGCGGGCCAGCGCGCCCTCCGTGACGCCAATCACGCTGCCGCCGCGCAGATCGCTGAACGCGAAGGCATTCAGGCCAACGGTGTGCACGGTGACGCACTCGATCCGTGCCCCCCCAGCGGCGATGCGCATCTCCTCGACGATGTTCGCCAGCCGCTCGTGATAGCGGTCGCCGCGGTCCAACGGACGGCAGTGCATGGCGCGCAGCAGTCGCTCCCTCGCTCCGATTTGGGCCACTCCCCAGTACACGGCGGCCACCGCCAGCGCGACGATGAGAAGGATCCCCGTTCCACGCCACGAGAACAGCCAACTGTAGGTGTCGACGACGGGCGCGCCGAGGTAGACCACCACAGAGACGATGAGAGCGGCGACCCAGAAGCCGGCGAAGACAGTCAGCAGCAGCAGCCCGAACAGCAGCCAGATGCGCCAGCGTGGCTCGTGCTTGACCGCGAAGTCGCCACGGCACGTCGTCGACACGGTGTTCACCGTGTCGACCTCATCCTGTGCCTCCCCCTGAGCAGAGCCATTCCTACAGAGACCGAGGACCAGGTTTCAACTGTCACGATAGTGGAAATATATCGACCGCACGGCGGAGTCCCCCCTCCACACACCGCTCCCCGTGCAAGGTACTTCAAGTACCACCCCATGGCTCCTTTCACCAGCCCCTCTCCCCGAGGGGCTGCCATGAAAGGGATGCCCGAAGGCGGCGCACTTGCGCCGCCTTCGGGCATCCGGGCTGGCAGCGACGATCTCCTACTTCTTCGCCGGCGCCAGCCCGACCGCGTTGACCCAGTTCTCGGTGACGCGCCGGCAGAACTCGGGGTAGTTCTCCGGCAGACGACGAGCGGTCTCGGTGCGGAGCGCAGCGGCGAACTCCTCGTCGAACTCCTTGTAGGTGCGCACCGCGTCGTCGACCCAATGCGGGACCATGTCGGCGTCGACCTCCGGGTGAAACAGCGTCGCCCAGGCTTTGCCTCCGGCGCGGAACGCCTCCACGCTCTCCCCGCGCCGCGCCACCAGGTGCGCCGTCGGCGGCAGCTTGCAGCCGTATTCGTGCCAACTGAAGATGATGAAGGGCGACGTGATGCCGTGGAGCAGCGGGTCCTCCGCCGCTTTCTCGATCTCGATCCAGCCGACCTCGGGATGCTTGCACTTGAACAAGTCGCCACCGGCCGCCAAGGTGAGCAACTGCGCCCCGAGGCTGATGCCCCAGACGGGGCCGCCCGCGTGAACGATGTGCCGCAGCAGCGTGATCTCCTCGGCCAAGAACGGGTGCTCCTTGGTCTGCGTCGCGTGCATCGCACCGCCGAGGGAGATGATGCCCGAGGCCTCGTCCGGCCACGACGGCAGCTCGTCCCCCTTGTCCAGCCGGCAGACCTCAAACGACACTCCCAGCTCGTGGAGCGCCGTCCCAACGCCCCCCGGAGGGTCGTCGGCGTCGTGTTGTAGCACAAATAAGGGCTTCATCTGAGGCCTCCTGTCCGCCAGCCCGAGTATACCCCACGGTCAAATACACACGCCTGTCGAGCACAGGCGTATCGTCGACTTCACAGGCTCGGCTGGCCATCCTCGCTTGCCCTCTCAGTGGCCTGTCTGCGACACTGCAGCAGTGAGCGGCTGCATCCCCACGCATGGCGGTTCGGACCCGCACAGCATGGCGCCGATCGTCGAGATCATCTCGGCGGGCAACGAAGTCCTCATCGGCGACGTGCTCGACACCAACTCCAACTGGCTGTGCCGGCGCATCACCGGCCTCGGCGGTCTCGTCCGGCGCACCGTCATGCTGCGCGACGATGTCACCGCGATCGCGACGGAGGTTCGCGGTGCGCTCGAGCGCCGGCCCACTCTCATCCTGACCGTCGGCGGTCTCGGCCCCACGAGCGACGACCGCACCCTGGAAGGCGTCGCCCTTGGACTCGGTGTGCCTCTGCGCCTCCATCGCACCGCCGAGCGTATCGTCGCCGAGAAGTATGCCGAGTTCCACGCCAACGGGTTTGTCCCCTTCGCGGAGATGAACGAGAGCCGCCGCAAGATGGCACGCCTCCCCGAGGGCGCGGAGCCCATCGTCAATCCGGTTGGCGGAGCGCCGGCTGTCCGTTGCGTCTGCGGCGACACCACTATCGTCTGCCTCCCCGGCGTGCCGGGGGAGCTCATGGCGATCGTCAACGAGTCGCTCGACGACGTCACCGCCAGCGTGTTTGGCGCGGCCCACTACGAGGAGCGCTCGCTGCTCGTCGGCCTGCAGGACGAGTCGGCGATCGCCGCCATCCTGCAGGCGGCCGAGGAGGCCCACCCCGCCGTCTACGTCAAGTCGCGCGCGAAGATGCTCGGCAGCGCGCGCGTCATCCGTATCACGCTGAGCGCGCGGGGGCCGGGCGAAGCCGCCGTCACGGCACTGCTCGATCCGGCGGCGGACCAACTGCTGACGCAGATCGCCGCCGCCGGTTTCGACGTGCGCGCCGAACGACCGAGACCGTAGCCCGGCCGGCAAGGAGCCCCACGTTGCCCGACAACCCCGAATCCGCAGACCGGCCCTGGTGGAGCGACGTCACGACCACCGTGACCAGAGAGCCGCTGGCGGCGGCCGTCGTCGTCGCGGCGGCGCTGCCGCTGCTCATGGCAGCCGGCATCTTCGCCGTCGGGCGGCGGCTCATCAGACGCCGCCGCTCGGCCCATTGACGACGCGGGCATGGTCGACGCCATGATCGGCGGCGGAGCCGTGGGTGGGACGCTCATGATCGTGTGGCTCGGAGGAACCTCGCTCTGAAGCGCCGGCGCGCGGCCCCTCAGGCTCCGTCAGCTCAGGTGATCCTCGATGAAGTGCGTGTTCACATCGCCCGCCATGAATAGGGGATGCTCGAGCACCCGGCGATGGAACGGGATGACCGTCTTGACGCCGTCAACGAGAAACTGATCGAGCGCCCAGCGCGAGCGCGCGAGGCATTCCTCGCGATCACGTCCCCAGACGATCAGCTTGCCCAGCAGGCTGTCATAGAACGGCGGCACCATGTACCCCTGGTACACGTGGCTGTCGAGCCTGACCCAAGGGCCGCCGGGCGGCACCCACTGCGTGACCAGGCCCGGTGACGGCATGAAGTTGTCCGCCGGGTCCTCGGCGTTGATGCGGAACTCGATCGCGTGGCCTTCGAGCTCGATCTCCTCCTGGCGGAGCGGCAGCCCCTCACCGGCGGCGATGCGAATGCCCGTCTTGACGATGTCGATGCCGCTCACCATCTCGGTGACGCAGTGCTCGACCTGGACGCGCGTGTTCATCTCCATGAAGTAGAAGCTGCCGTCAGCATCCAGCAGGAACTCAACCGTGCCGGCGCCCTCGTAGTACGCGGCCACCGCCGCGGCGACGGCCGCTTCGCCCATCTGCCGCCGCAGCTCCGGCGTCACCGCCGGCGAGGGCGCCTCCTCGATCAGCTTCTGGTGGCGCCGCTGGATGCTGCAGTCGCGCTCGCCGAGGTGCACGCCGTGGCCCTTGCCGTCGGCGAGCACCTGGATCTCGATGTGCCGCGGCGACCCAATGTACTTCTCGACGTAGACGGCGCCGTTGCCGAAGGCGGCCTCGGCCTCCGCCTGCGCCTGACGCACGGCGGCCGCCAGCTCGGACGCCTCCTTGACGATGCGGATACCTTTGCCGCCGCCGCCGGCGGACGCCTTGACCATCACGGGCAGCCCGATCTTGAGCGCGACCGCGGCCGCCTCCGCGGCGCTCTCGACGATACCCTCGGAGCCGGGCGTCACCGGCACGCCGGCGGCCGTCATCGTCGCCCGCGCCGCCGCCTTGTCGCCCATGAGGTCGATGCTCTCCGGGGACGGCCCGATGAACTTGATGCCCTGCTCGCGGCAGAGACGACTGAAAGCCGCCCGCTCGGCGAGGAAACCGTAGCCGGGATGGATCGCCTCCGCCCCGGTCTGGAGCGCCGCCTGAATCAGCGCCGGCATCACGAGGTAGCTCTGCGCCGCAGGCGCCGGCCCGATGCAGACGGCCTCGTCCGCGTAGGCGACGTGCAGGCAGGTGGCGTCCGCCTCGGAGTGGACGGCCACGGTGCCCACGCCGAGTTCGCGGCACGCACGGATCACACGGATGGCGATCTCGCCACGGTTGGCGATGAGGACCTTGCTGAACATGGGCGCTCCTTGCTGGCGGTCGCAGGATTATAGCAAGCACGACGCGCGAATAGCGCCGGCGGATCGCGCCGCGGCCACCCATGTGCGAAGCGTTGTGGTCGTAGGCAACGCTTCTCATCGGTGGCCCCTCATGGGACTTCGACCCGTGCCGATACCCGTAGCGAGATCGGAAGGGACTACTCACCGAGCATCTGCTCGGCATTTCATCCTCTCTCTCTGCCGGGCCGGTCTCCTTCGTGGTACAAACGGACAGCCCGCATCCGTGAGAAGGCCCCCGCCGGCCCGGCGCTCTTTCTTCCCCCGCCCGACGAACGTCCACCGCACGCCTCTCGACATCACGCCGCGCCTGGGAGCGGATGCGCTAGACTGGCAGCGCAACCCGGCGGGAGGTTGGTATGTCCGACACGCTCAAGAAGACGCTAGCCATCATCGACGACGACACCGAGCTTCTCGATCAGCTCGCACGTGCGTTCGCCGCCTCCTACGCCGTGTGCACCAGTCTCGGTGACCCCGGGACGCTGCACCTCCTCCACGACAGCCGGCCGGCGGCGATCGTGCTCGACCTCGACCTCGCCACCTTCGAGCCCTTCGAGCTCCTGCATCTCATCACCGGCGACCCCGACCTGCGGGACACGCCGGTGCTCGTGCTGGCGCCGGACGGCGACTTCGCCATCTTCGAACGCGCGCACCGTCTGGGCGCGGCGGAGTTCGTCACGAAGCCCTTCGCACCCGACGACCTCGGCCGCAAGCTGGACAACCTCATCAGCGGCCGCAAACAGCGCGAAGCCGGGCGGCTCAAGCTCGGCGCGCTGCTCGTCGCCAGCGGGCTCGTCACGCAGGAGCAGCTCGATAGCGCCCTCGAGAGCCAGCATGACGGCGGGGGTCGCCTCGGGGAGGTCCTCATCGCCGACGGGCTCGTGAGCGAGCAGGACATCGTCAACGCGGTGGCCGGCCAGATGCGTATCGGCGTGGCCGATTTCTCGCGCAGCGCTCCCCAGCCGGCGGCGCTCGGCCTGCTGCCGCGCGACTTCATCGTGCGCCGTCGTCTCATGCCCCTCACCATCGACGACAACGGCGGCCTCGTGCTGGCGATGACCAACCCGCTCGACGTCGTCTCGATCGACGAAGTGACCATGCGCACCAAGAGGCGGGTCGTGCCAGTCATGTGCAGCGAGTCTGGCTTCAACGAGGCCGTCAGAATCTACGTCAGCTCGCGCGGCAAGCTCAAGGACGCTCGCCGAGCGGACGACGACGCCGTCCCCAGCGGCCCCGGCGACATCGACGCCAACACCATCGCGATCGTCGACACGCTGCTCGCGGACGCCGCCAGCATGGCGGCCTCCGACATCCACCTGGAACCGGGCGAGGACAGCCTCCGCGTACGCTGTCGCATCGACGGCGTCCTGCACGAGATGCGCGAGTTCCCCAAGGAGCTGCAGCCCGGCATCGTCAGCCGGCTCAAGATCATGGGCAACCTCGACATCGCCGAGCGGCGTCTGCCGCAGGACGGTCGCACCACGTTCGAGCTCAGCAGCGGCGAGGCCGTCGATCTGCGTCTGGTCTCGATCCCCAGCCAGTACGGCGAGAACCTCACGATCCGCATCCTCGAAGTGTCCCCCCTGCCGCCGACGCTCGCCTCGCTGGGTCTGGCCGGCGACAACCTTACTCGGTTCGAGGCCGCGCTCAAGGCGCCGGAAGGCGGCATCGCCATCGTTGGCCCGACGGGCTCGGGCAAGTCGACGACGCTCTACACGACGCTCGAGCTCATCAAGACGCCCGAGCGCAAGGCGTACACGGTCGAAGACCCCATCGAGCGCAAGATCGAAGGCATCATCCAGACCGAGGTCAAGCCCATGATCGGCCTCACGTTCGCGCAGGCGTTGCGCGCCCTCGTGCGCGCCGATCCCGACGTCATCATGGTGGGCGAGATCCGCGACCTCGAGACGGCGAAGATGGCGGCGGACGCCGCGATCACCGGCCATCAGGTGTTCAGCACCCTGCACACCAACGATGCCTCGGCGGCCGTCAGCCGCCTCGTCGAGATGGGCGTGCCGCGCTACCTCGTCGCCGCCGCGTGGCGCTGCTTCGTCGCCCAACGCCTGGTGCGGCGGCTCTGCCCCCACTGTCGCGCTGCCGAGACCCTGACCGACACACACTGGGAGGATCTGGGCCTCGGTCCCGCGCCCAGGAAGCATATCGAGGTGTACGTCCCGACCGGCTGCCCCAAGTGCTTCGGCACTGGCTATCGCGGTCGCGTAGCGCTGTACGAGGTCCTGATCGTCGACGAAGATCTCCAGGACCTGATCGCCACGGGAGGCAGCGTGCTCGACATCTGTCGGATGGCGCGCGACAAAGGCACCACGAGCCTCCACGACGACGGTGTCGGCAAGGTGCTCGACGGCGTCACCAGCCATCTCGAGATCCTACGGGTGACCGCCTGAGGAGGGCCTGCACCGAGCGCTAGACACGTGTCCTATGCGGTGAGCGCCCCGCGCGCCCGACATTACGTACAGGAGACCGGAAGCGCTAGGAGAGAGGACTTCTACGTCGACCGCGGCGTTGGCCGGCGGCGCGAAGCGGGGGCTCGCACCGCCGGCCGTGTCACGTACGGGCGCGGGGCGCGGTGCCCTCGGGGCACCGCGCCCGCCGCCTACCGCGGCCGCTGGTCGATGACGCGCTTCGTCTTGCCTTCGCTCCGCTCGAGCGTCCCCGGCTCAACCAGCTTGACGCGCGGCCGCACGAGGAGCGCCGAGCGCAGCTCCTCGGTGACGCGGCGCTCGAACGTCCGCAGATCGTCCATCCAGCCGTTGAAGATCGCCTCCGTGACCTCGACCTGCACCTCGAACGTGTCCTGCGAGCCGCTCCGGCCGAGCACGATCTGGTAGTAAGGCTCGATCCCCTCGATCGCGAGCAGGACGCGCTCGACCGCCGACGGGAAGATGTTCACGCCGCTGATGATGAACATGTCGTCGGTCCGCCCGATGACCTTGCCCATGCGCACCAGCGTGCGACCGCAGGCGCAAGGCTCGCGCCGCAGCGTGCTGAGGTCGTGCGTGCGATAGCGGAGCACCGGGGAGCACTCACGCGTGATCGAGCTGAAGACCAGCTCGCCGACCTCGCCGTCCGTCACCGGCGCGCCAGTGACCGGATCGAGGCACTCGACGATGAAGTGGTCCTCGGCGACGTGCATGCCGTCGCGGCACTCGCATTCGCCGGCGACGCCGGGGCCCATGATCTCGGTCAGCCCGTAGTTGTCGGTGGCGACGATCGGCAGTCTGCTCTCGATCTGGCGACGGAGCGCCTCACTGCAGGCCTCGGCGCCGAACAGACCGATCCGCAGCTTGAGCGTCTCGAGCGGCAGGCCGCGCTTCTGCACGATCTCGCCGAGGTACAGCGCATAGGACGGCGTCGCCACCAGCACGGTGGTACCGAAGTCGCGCATGAACTGGAGCTGCCGCATCGTGTTGCCGGCGCTCGTGGGCAACACAGCGACGCCGGCGCGCTGCAGGCCGTAGTGCAGGCCGAACCCTCCAGTGAACATGCCGTAGCCAAACGAGATCTGAGCGGTGTCGTCTCGGCGCACGCCGGCGGCGACGGCCAAGCGGCACACCAGCTCGGCCCAGGTATCGAGGTCCGCTCTCGTGAACCCGGCGACGACGGGCTTGCCGGTCGTCCCCGAGGACGAATGGACCTCCACGACCTCCTCCGAAGGAACGGCGAAGAGCCCAGTGGGGTAGTTGTCGCGGAAGTCGTCCTTCTCGGTGAAGGGGAGCCGACGCAGGTCATCGAGACTGGCGACGTCGCCGGGCACGAAGCCGACCTCGTCGAGCTGGCGGCGGTAGAACGGCACGCGCTCGTACAGCCGCGCTACCGTGCGGCGAAGACGCTCGACCTGCAGCGCCACGAGCTCCTCACGGTCGATGGCCTCGTGCCGCGCATCCCAGATCGTCATGCTGTCGTCCTCCTGCCTGCCGCGTGCCGCCGGCAATCATACCGGACGTGCGCGGGCGCGACGCCGACCGTGGCTGCGCCATACCCCTGGCGGGTATAGTAGACATGAAGCATGCACGGAGCCACACCTCACAAGCGAGCTCACACGTGACCACCATCGAGATGCCGATCGCCGGCATGACCTGCGCCAGCTGCGTCAGCCGGGTGGAGCGCGCTCTGCGCACGCCCCCAGGCGTGCTGCGCGCCAACGTCAACCTCGCGACCGAGAAAGCGACGGTCGACTACGAGCCGGAGCAGACGACGACGGCCGACCTCGTGCAGGCCGTCGAAGGGGCCGGGTACAGCGTCATCACCGTCCAGGAGACGCTGCCGATCCTCGGCATGAGCTGTGCGAGCTGCGTGAGTCGCGTCGAGCGCGCCTTGCGCACGCCGCCCGGCGTGCTGCGTGCCGACGTCAATCTCGCGAGCGAGAAGGCCACCGTGACATACCTGCCCGGCGTCGCCGGTCACGACGATCTGGTCGGCGCCGTGCGCGCCGCCGGGTACGAGGTCGTGGAACCGGTGCGCGACGCGGCGGGAACCGACGTCGACGCGACCGCGGACGCCCAGGAGGTGGCCCGCGCCGCCGCCTACCGGCGACTGCGGCTGAAAGTCATCGTGGGCTTTGCGCTCAGCAGCGTGATCTTCCTCGGCACGATGCAGCCCCATTGGTTCACCTTCCTTCCCGCGGCGCTGAGCAACGGCTACCTCCTCTGGGGCCTCGCCAGCATCGTCCAGTTCTGGGTCGGCCGGCAGTTCTACGCGACGGCGTGGTCGGCGCTCCGCCACGGCACGACCACCATGAACACCCTGGTGGCGATGGGCTCGTCGGCGGCGTACCTGTACAGCGTCCTCGGCGTCCTCTTCCCGAGCTTCTTCGCTCTCCACGGCCTCGGCGAACCGATGTATTTCGATTCCTCGGCGCTCATCATCTCGCTGATCCTCTTCGGCCGGCTCCTCGAGGCACGGGCGAAGCGCCAGACAGGCAGCGCCCTCAAGGCGCTCATCGGGTTGCGGCCCAAGACCGCGCGGGTGCGGCGCGATGGAGTCGAAGCCGACATCCCCATCGCCGACGTGCTCGTCGGCGATCACGTCCTCGTGCGTCCGGGAGAGAAGATCCCCGTCGACGGCATCGTCGTGGAAGGGTCGTCGTCGGTCGACGAGGCGATGCTCACGGGAGAGCCCGATCCCGCGTACAAAGAAGCCGGCGCGGAGGTCATCGGCGCGACGGTCAACACCACGGGATCGTTCACGTTTCGGGCCACGAGGGTCGGCGCTCAGACGGCGCTCTCGCAGATCATCCGCATGGTCGAGCAAGCCCAAGGCTCGAAGCCACCGATTGCGCGTCTCGCCGACGTCATCGCCGCCTGGTTCGTGCCCGCCGTCATCGCCATCGCCACGGCGACGTTCGTCGTGTGGCTGCTGTTCGGACCGGAGCCTGCCCTCAATTACGCCTTGCTCAACTTCGTCGCCGTGCTCGTGATCGCGTGCCCCTGCGCGCTGGGCCTGGCGACCCCGACGGCGATCATGGTCGGCACGGGCAAAGGCGCCGAGAACGGCGTCCTGGTCCGCGACGGCGCCGCCCTCGAGATGGCGCACAAGCTCGACCTCGTCGTGCTCGACAAGACGGGCACGCTCACCGAGGGGCGACCGAGGCTCGCCGAGGTGGTCCTGTTCGGCGCCGGGCATGGCACCGACGGCATCCCCGGGCCTGGGCTCGACAACCGGGGCCTGCTACGGCTGGCCGCGGCGGCCGAGCGCGGCAGCGAACACCCCATCGCGACCGCGATCCTCGCCGCGGCGGCGGAGCGCGGTCTTGAGCTGCCGCCGGCCGAGCACTTCGAGGCGATCGCCGGTCAGGGCATCGCAGCGCTGGTCGAGGGTCAGAAGATCGTCATCGGTAACGCCCATCTCGTCGGCGAAGCCGCCGCGCGCCACGGCGACCGGCTCAGCGCCGCCGGCAAGACCGTGGTTACCGTCGTCGTCGACGGCGACCCGGTCGGAGCGCTCGCCGTCGCCGACACCGTCAAGCCCGGCTCGGCGTCGGCGGTCGGCCGTTTGCGACGCCTCGGCCTCGACGTGGTCATGCTCACCGGCGACCGGCGCAGCACCGCCGAAGCCATCGCCCAGCAGGTGGGCATCACGCGCATCGTCGCCGAGGTCCTCCCGGCGCAGAAGGCCGCCGAGGTGGCGGCGCTACAGAGCGACGGCAAGAAGGTCGCCATGGTCGGCGACGGCATCAACGACGCCCCGGCGCTAGCCCAGGCCGACGTCGGCATCGCCATCGGCACCGGCACCGACGTCGCCATGGAGGCGAGCGACCTCACCCTCGTCTCGGGCGAGCTCGGAGGCGTGCCGACCGCGATCGCGCTCTCGCGCGCCACCATGCGCACGGTGAAGCAGAACCTATTCTGGGCGTTCGCCTACAACGTGGCCTTGATCCCGCTGGCGGCGGGGGTGTTCTACCCCGCGTTCGGCATCCTGCTGAACCCGATCTGGGCGGCGGCCGCCATGGGCCTCAGCAGCGTGACGGTGGTCACGAATAGCCTGCGCCTGCGGCGCTTCCGCGCCTCGTTGGGCGGCGGCGAGCGGCCGCTCGCCGCCGCCGGCGTGGACACCGTCCACAACGGCCAAGATCGCCCCTCACGTCCTGCCCCCGGGCCATTGCCGGCACGCTCGCGCGCCTGCGACAATCGTCTCGAGAGAGCAAACGAACGGCCCGCCGAAGCGGGCGCCCCCGCGAATGGAACATGATCGCATGCTCGAGGTCCCCGACAGACACTCCATCGGACGCCTACTCCGTGCCAAGGGCGTCGCCGCCTGGGGCGTCGCCGCCAACCGGCCCCGCCTTCCCCACGCCCCGGACTTTCCCGTCGCGATCGCCATCGCCATGCGGCTCGATCCGCGCATCGTAAGCGGCCTGCGCAGCGGGCCCTCGCGCGAGTACCTCCTCGAGTATGACCGTGTGAACGCCGCCCTCGACGACGCCACGGGCGTCCTGGTCGAGCACCTGCGCGCCCACGGCCCGGCGGCCGAGGCGCTGCCTGCCACCGATCGCGGCGAGGAGAACCCCGGGCGCTTCCCGCACAAGACCGCGGCCACCAGCGCCGGGCTCGGCTGGATCGGCAAGACCGCCCTGTTCGTCTCGCCGCAGTTCGGGCCGGCGGTACGACTGGCGACCGTGTTCACCAATCTCGCGCTCGAGGCGGACGAGTCAATCACGAAGGGTCGCTGCGGCCGCTGCCGCGTCTGCGTCGACGCCTGTCCCGCCGGCTGTGGGCGCGACGTTCGCTGGCACGCCGGCATGCCTCGCGAGCAGCTCCTCGACGCGGCCGCCTGCCGGCGTCACCTGGACGCCTCCGCGGCAACGCTCGGCGCCGCGATCTGCGGCATCTGCGTCGCGGCGTGCCCGTACGCGGTAGGCGCCGGCGCGGAGGGCGTCACCCCGTAATCGGCCGGCGACGGCCGCCCCCGGCCTGCGCCGGCGACAGCGGCCTCTCGCTGCTCGCCGGCGCAGGTGCGTCACGCCCATTGCGTCCATCGCCGGCAGCTGTTACTCTCCGTGACCAGATGACAACGGTTTTCAGTTTCATTTGTCACTGTCCCGCCACGCCACCACGAACGCCATGGACATCGAGGCCATCACCACATCCTTGACGCAGCGCGGCCTGCGCCTCACGCGCCAGCGGCGCGCCGTGCTCGAGGCCGTGGCCAACGCCCCCTCCAGCCAGAGCCCACTGCAGGTGTACGACGCCGCCCGCAAGCACTGCCCGGAGCTCGGCCTCACGACCGTCTATCGCACGCTCGACGCGCTCAGCGAGATGGGCGTCCTGCGCCGCGTGCACGGCCTCGATCACTGCGAGGGGTTCGTGACCGCGGGCGCAGCCCACGGCCACACCGTCGTCTGCACTAACTGCGGCCGGACCACCGAGTTCACCGACTGCGACCTCCATGCGGTCGCGGAGGCGGCGGCGCGACAAACCGGCTACCGCATCACGGAGCACTTTCTGCAGCTCACCGGCCTCTGCTCAAACTGCCACGCGCTCAGCGCCAACCGTGACGCGGGGGCGCGTTGACGCCGCGGCTCACCCTCACGCGAGCGCTCGCCGTCCTGGCTGTCGCCGTCCTGGCTGTCGCGGGCGCCCTGCTGGACCTCGGGTGCGGCACCGGCGGGTCCGCGGCCGACGATGGTTCCCTGCGCGTCTTCGCCACGGCAACCTTCCTCGCGGATATCGCCCAGAACGTCGCCGGCGACCGGTTCACGGTGGGCTCGCTGGTGCCGCGCGACGCCGATCTGCACGCCTACGAACCCACGACGCGGGACGTCGCGCGCGTCAGCGAGGCCGATCTCTTCATCTTGAACGGAGGAGGGCTCGAAGGCACGCTCGAGGACACGTTGCGCAGCTCGGCCTCCGACACCACGTTCGTGAGCGCCTCCGACGGGCTGACCCCGCGCACACCGCAGCCTGGCGAGCCGCTGGCCGCGGACGACGGCGAGGCCGCGCAGGGGCGCGCCGTCGACCCGCACTACTGGCTCGACCCCACGCTGACGATCGGCTATGTCGAGACGATCCGCGACGCCTTCGCGAAGGCCGACCCGGCCGGCGCCGACGAGTACGCGGCCAACGCGGCCGCCTACATCGAGAAGCTCCGCGACCTTGACGCGTGGATCGAGGAGCAGGTCGCTGAGCTGCCGCCGGAGGACCGCCTGCTGGTCATGAACCACGTGAGCCACGGCTACTACGCCGACCGCTACGGGTTCCGCATCGTCGGCGCCGTCATCCCCAGCGTGGCCACCGGCGCGACGCCGACCGCGAAGCAGCTCGCGGCGCTCACGGCCGCGATTCGCCGCAACCACGTGCGGGCGGTGTTCGTCGAGCCCGCCGAGAACCCCCGCCTCGCCGATCAGATCGCCGCCGAGACCGGCGTCGCCGTGGTCGCCGACCTGCGCGACCATGCGCTCAGCGAACCCGGCGGCGAGGCGGCGACCTACCTCGCCATGATGAAGTACGACACAGAGCGCATCGTCGCCGCGCTCGAGCGATGAGCGGCGAGCAGCCCCAGGCCCTCCTGACGCTCGACGCCGTGACCGCCGGGTACGACGGCCGGCCGGCGTTGGACAACGTCACGCTCAGCGTGCCGCACGGCGCCCAAGTGGCGATCGTGGGACCCAACGGCTCCGGCAAGTCGACGCTGTTCAAGGCCCTCGTCGGGCTGCTGCCGCTGCGCACCGGTCGAGTATTGCTGCACGGCCGCCCCCCGGGTGGGCAGGCCGACCCCATCGCCTACGTGCCTCAGCGCGAGGAGATCGACTGGAGCTTCCCCGTGACCGTCCGCGACGTGGTGATGATGGGTCGTTACGGACGGCTCGGCTGGCTGCGACGCCCGCGGGAGGAAGATCGCCGCGTCGTGGCGCGCTGCCTGGACGAGCTCGGCATCGCCGAGCTCGCGGGGCGCGCCATCGGCGAGCTCTCCGGCGGGCAGCAGCAGCGCGTATTCCTGGCGCGAGCACTAGCGCAAGAGCCGCACGTGCTGCTGCTCGACGAGCCCTTCACCGGCGTCGACGTCCGCGCGCAGGAGTCGCTGCTCGATCTCCTGGCGAGGCTGCGCGCGCGGCAGATCACGATCCTGGTGAGCACGCACGACATGCAGATCGCGGCGCAGCGCTTCGAGCTGGTCGCGCTGCTGAACGGGCGGCTGGTCGCCTACGGCCCGCCGACCCACGTCTTTACGGCGGAGCACATCAGCGCAGCGTTCGGCGGGCAGGCGCTCTTCCTCGACGGCATGGTCGTCATCGACCAGTGCTGCCCAGGTCACGTCGGTGAAGGCGAAGGCCACCGTCACAGTCACGCCCCGCACGCGGAGCCGCGATGATCGCCTGGCTGAGCGAACCCTTCACCTACGAGTTCATGCAGCGCGCCCTCATGGCCTCGCTGATCGTCGGCGTGCTCTGCTCCGTGGTCGGCTGCTTCGTCGTGCTTCGCGCGATGGCGTTCCTCGGCGACGCCCTGGCCCACGCCATCCTGCCCGGCATCGCCGTCGCCTATCTCCTCGGCGCCAATCTGCTCGTGGGCGCGCTGGTGGCCGCCGTGCTCGTCGCCGTCGGCA
>Ga0315295_10000960_pt1 | contig 24664 bp, 22 predicted proteins | sample YL17G14_0_MG_FD_204453 | JGI IMG/M metagenome (GOLD analysis project Ga0315295, IMG submission 204453) | Sediment microbial communities from Yellowstone Lake, YNP, Wyoming, USA - YL17G14_0 | ecosystem: Environmental > Aquatic > Freshwater > Lake > Sediment | place: USA: Wyoming | collected... | reverse complement strand
AGTCTGAAAAAGCCGATTTTTTGGTTTTTTGCAATAAATTTGCCGGAAATTCCGTCTCAACTACTGTAAAAGACGCTGGAATATGGTACAAGGCGACGACTTAGCCAGAATAATTGCCGGCTGCAAGAGCGGCGATGCTCAGTGTTTCTCGCGGGTTGTCGATATGTATTCCAGTCGCTGTTACGGCTATTTTTACAGGTCAACGGGCAACAAAGACATCAGTGATGAGCTGCTCAGCGAGCTATTTGTCAAGTTAGTGGAGAAAATCGGCTCGTACAAAGGAGGATCTTTCGAAAGCTGGTTGTTCAGAATCGCCTCGAATATCTTTCACGACCACTTAAGGAGCAAACAGCGACGAAGAAAACTGCTTGAAACACGGCAGGAGCAGGCAGAGTCGGAAATCACGGAACCCAGGCAATCCGACGGCGAGCTGGTTGATAGATTACAATCTCAGATTGGAAGGCTGGACAAAGAAACCAGAGAACTCATAATGTTGCGTTATTACTCACAATTGAGCTTCAAAGAAATAGCTCACATGCGGTCGGAGCCGATTGGGACCACCCTGGCAAAGATGCACCGGGGGCTCAAGAAGCTGCGGCTGTTGATGGAGGGATAGAATTATGGATGGACACAAGCCGGAAAATTTAAGGGAACTGTTAGGGCGATTCTTCGACGCCGGGCAGGTTGAAAGTTGTCTCGACGATTTTCAAGAGGCCGAGCGGCTTCTTCGCGATCACCCTGCGCCCGAGCCGGACGATATGCTCATTGCCAATATCAAGGCGGAAATCGCTATGCGCCTGCCGGCCGTAAGGGTGGAAACCTTCAGACGCAGACTATGGGAAATGGCGGGTATTGCAGCGGCCGTTGCCGTCCTGGCGCTGGTCGGTGTGCGGTTGTCCCAGAGCCCCAGCCGTCAGACGGGATATTATGCTTCGCTTATACCGACGGCGATCTGGGAGAGCACCAATATCACTTCCGATGATGCCGACCTGGCCCTTTTCACGACCGAGATTGAGCAGATCAAAGACGAGATGCTGGGCCTGGAGTCTGGCCGGGACGCCGGCGACGGCGAGGGCTCCGTAGCCGAATTAGAAATGGAACTAATTCAGATTAGCAGCGATTTCTGGAAGGGGTAAGACTGATGGCGAAGGTTCGCGGAATGATTCTCGCTCTGGCGATAGCGGCGGTACTCATCGCTGCCGCCCTGCCCTGCCCTGCTGGTGAAAAAGACAGGAGAGAGGGGCAGAACGTTCGGACCGCAGACGAGCGCAGAGGACCGGGACCGGGGCCGGGAGAACGGCCGGAATTCGGACCGGGAGATAGACCCCCGCGAGGACCGGGACGAGAGAGGTTCGAGCTGACCAATGAAGAAATTGACCGCATTATGGAGGGCCTCAAACAGCGCGATCCACAAAAAGCCAAAGAGCTCGCAGAGCTGCGCAAGAAAGAGCCTGAGAAGTTCAAATTCGAACTTGGAAGAAACGCCCACGAGGAGTTCGCCAAGCTCATGGAGGAACGCATGGAGAAGTGGCGCCAACAGAGGCGCGCCGAGTTTCTCAATTGGCTTGAAAAGAACTACCCCAGGGAGGCCCGGAGTTTGGCCAGTCTCAAAGAGAGAGACCCAAACCTCTACGAGCAGAAGTTAAGCTCCACGCGGGAAAAATACGGGCCGATTTATGATGCCGAGCGGAGGAATTCTCCATTGGCTGAAGTTCTCAAAGAAGATTTGCGCCTGAAAGAAAGGGAGGATGAGCTGATCGGCAAGATCAAGACGACTACCGACCAGAAGGAAAAGGAAAAACTCAACGCGGAGCTGGAAGATGTGGTCGCCGATAGGTATGACCTGATCCTGCGCCGAAAGCAAATCGCATACGAGCGCCTGCTCAAGGAGCTCGAAGAGCTTCAAAACCGTATCAAAGAAAGCCAAGCTGAAATGCTGAAGTACCAAGATAGCAAGGTCAAAACCGACAACGTCAAGCAGCGGCTCAAGGACCTGCTCGAAGAGAAGAAAGGAATACGCTGGGACTGAGCCTTGATAAATGATCAGGGATGGTTGATAAAGCAGATTTAAGAAAATCGCAATCGTCCGTGCCTATACGAAGAATCGCGAACTTACTTGGCCCCGCCACTCGCCGTGCGGGGCTTTTTTCTTGGCCGTCGCCGTAGATTCCGAAACGCAGCCCGATTGACTGCCTTCGTCATTTGACATTCTTTATTTGATATTGAATATTTTCCTGCCGGCTGTTCGATAATTGGTATAATGATATGCAGACAGGGAGATTTGTGCGATGACTGAAAGAATACCGCTCAAAATCCGATACCTGCACGTGCTGTGGGCGGCGTTGATCTTCGCGTTTCTGCTGTTGCTGATGTCTATCCTGGAATGTCCACTGGCCACGCCGGCCTATTAAGCAGAAACACATGGGCCGATTGGATGGTTCCGATTCTGGTGCCCAGGATCGGAGGTCAGAGCCGGCGTGGAGCAAGACCTGCTATCAGTACCTGTTTCGCGTTTGCTCGGCTTTGGTGGCTTCTTTGAGGGTGTTCTTCTCTTTGCGGGTCAGGCTCTGGAGGCCCGAGTCGTGAACCTTCTGGAGGATGCGGTCCACTTCGGCCTGCAGGTCGCGTTGGGAGGTCATCCGCTTTTCCCACCGCCCGGTCCACAGTTTGAGCTTGAACTTGTCACGCCACGACTGTGAGAACACGTAGGCGGCCCCCGCCGCCATTCCACCCAGATGGGCCGCATCACCGCCGGCGTTGCCGCTTTTTGTGACGACAACCAGAAAATATACGAACGTCAAACCGATCGCCGCCAGCCGTATGGGCACAGGAAAAATAAATATAAAAACGACAAAGTGCGGAAAAAGAATCGCACAGGCGGCTAACATGCCGAGAATGGCGCCGGAAGCGCCGACCATTTCGCCGGCCGGCAGGACTTTGACAGCAACGAGAAACAGATACAACAGGGCCCCGGCAACTCCGCAGCCGAGATAGAATGGAAGAAACCTTTTACTGCCCCAGTGGCGTTCCAGCGTCGGACCCAGGAAGAACAAGCCGAGCATATTGAAAAAGATGTGCCAGATGAAATGAGGATCGTGAAGGAACTGATACGTGACCAATCGCCAAACCTGCAAGGCTCGGCCGAGCGAGCGGGCGTCAAGCTGGAACCATTCATAGATAAAGGACTGCAAAGGCGATATAAGCACTGCAATCAGGAAGATGCCTATGTTGACGATCATCAGCCACTTGACCACCGGCGTGAGCCGCGGAAGGCTGAACCGCATCTGCGGCGAATAGCCAAAGGAAGACTGTCCCGGCTCAAAATCCGCCTGAGTATAATCTCTGTCGTAAAGACCCATATTATGCTCTGCTACTTGCTCCTGCACCAAGCAAGAGGAAACGCCGTTTGCCCCTGCGTGCTTGACTCCGGCAATAACCTAATAACACTCCTGCACCGCTGCGAGGGTGACGGGCTCTTTTCTCATATTATATCGCAAAAATGACCGATTGTTCAAAGAAAAAAGGCTCAAGGCTCGACGGCATCAGCTTTCATGCACTGAAACACTGCAATCGAGAGTACTCCAAGCAGGACCAGGGCAACGCTGATGTTCTGCGAGATTGTCAGGCCATTGAAGCCGATGGGATTGTCATCGCGAACAAACTCGATGGAAAAACGTCCGACGCTATAGACGATCAGCGCCAGGGCAAATGTACAGCCGGGTTTGACAAAAAGTCCGCCGGGGGGCCCGACGAGCTCCGCTTTGCGGCCCCTTCGCCAGAAAAGATACAGCACCAGGCACCAAAATGCAGCCAGCGCAGACGAATACAACTGCGTCGGGTGGATGGGCAGGCAGCGGTACGGCCCCTCAGTGACCGCGATTTTTTGCCGCTCCGTCAGCTCTTCAAACGGCCTGGGGTACCACTTGCCGTCCCTGCCGAGATAGTCCAGGTAATCGGCTTTGGGCAATGCCAAATACGGCTCGGGCCGGTTCCGGTCCGGGTCGGCGTTGATTTGGCTGATGTAAGGAAACGAATTATAGGGAAAGCGAACACCCCAGGGCAGCTCGGTGGGTTTTCCATAGCAGTCGCCGATGAGAAAGCAGCCGATCCTGCCAAATGCCACCCCGAGCATTAAGCCGATTGCCAGAACGTCAAGATAGCGGCGAATAGGCAGCTTATGATAAAGCAGAAACACCAGTAGGACGGCGACGGCCAAAATCACACCCCCCAGGAGCACGAGGCCCCCCTCCCAAACGGCCAGGGTGGCCAGGGGCCGTCCTCGGAACTGCTGGTAATTCAGCAGGACGTAAAACAGCCGGGATCCCACGACGCCGGCGATCAGGCAGTAGAGGGCGGCGCTGGTGGCGGCCTGGGTATCGGGTGTGAGGTTTCTGCTGAGGCGTTGGATAAGCCAGAGGGCGGCCAGAAAGCCGATGACCAGCATCACGCCGTATGTTTTCACCGTCACGTGGAGAAACGGTATCTCGAAAAGCCGTGGATACATTCGTCTGGTATCTCGTTGTGTTCAGCTTGCGTCGCGGCCGAGCCGAAATCCGCTCATTTTCGCTCGCTGTTTTACCTCGCTTTTTTCGCCGGGGCAACAACTTTCAGTTTCATTTTTTGAAATACGACCATTAAAACCACGCCGAGCGAGATCATCGCCAGGGCGAGATTTTGCGATATGGTCAGGCCGTCAAATTCGAAGGGATTGTCGTCGCGGATGAATTCCATGCCGAATCTGGTGGCCCCATAGACGATCAGCATCAAAGCGAACGTGCAGCCAGGTTTGGTGAAGAGTCCGCCGGGGTTTTCCGACAGTTCCGCCCTCTGCGACCGCCGCCAGAAAAGATAGAGCATCAGGCACCACAAAACCGCCAACGCAGATGAGTACAACTGGGTTGGGTGAACGGGCAAACACCGGTACGGGCCTTTTGTAACCTCGGCCTTCTGATTCTCGGTCAGCTCGCTATATGGCTTTGGATACCATTTACCGTTTTCACCCACATGGCTCAGATAAGTTTCACGAGGTAATACCAACTGCGGTTCGGACCGGTTCCTCTGCGGGTCCGCGTTTATCTGGCTGATGTACGCGAACGAATTATAGGGGAAGCGAACGCCCCAGGGCAGGTCCGTGGGCTTGCCGTAGCAGCAGCCATTCAGAAAGCATCCGATCCTGCCGAAAGCCAAAGCCAACATCAGACCCACGGCCAGGGCATCGAGGTACCGCCGGACGGGCAGCTTATGATAGAATAGGTAGAACAGGATGACGCTGACGGCCACAACCACGCCGCCCAGAAGCTCCAGCCCCCCCTGCCAGATATAAAAAACCTCTACGGGATAGTCCCGGAACTTCTCAAAATAGTGAATGACAAAAAACATGCGCGCCCCGATGACTCCGCCGACAAGTGAGTACAGAGCGGCGTTGGTGATGAGCTGAGGGTCGGGCGTGAAGCTCCGGGTCAGACGCCTGATCAGGGAGACGGCCGCCAGAAAACCGATGACCAGCATCAAGCCGTAGCTCTTGACCGTCACATGGATGAAAGGTATCTCGAAAAGCTCAGGATACATTTATCGTATCACGTACAGGCCCCGGCTGTTCCCGGCAACTCGTGACAGCCTCGCCGATTCTTATCCGCTACTTTATTATTCTGTTATTTTTGTCCAGGACGATGACTTTCGGCTTGAATTTTTTGGCTTCCTCCGGCGTAAAGAAGCCGAAGCTCAGGATGATCACAATATCCTTAACCCGGATCAGCCGGGCGGCCGCACCAAGGACGATGATCTGGCCGGAGCCGGCCTCGGCCGGGACCACGTATGTTTCCAGCCGGTTGCCGTTATTCAGATCGGCTACCAGGACGGATTCGTAGGGCAGCAGGCCCGCCGCCTCTATCAGCGCCGAATCGATAGCAATGCTGCCCGGGTAATCCAGCTTCGCATCGGTCACCCGTGCACGATGTAACTTGCTCTTCAATAACTTTACAAACATAAATTACAGAGTTTCATTCAGACTGTGAACCGGAAATGCTACGGAACCTGAATTATACTTCAGTATTCTCCAAAGTCCATTATAATCAGGCCAATCCCTTCTAAAAGCTGATAGCTCCCGTCTGTAAGTCTATCACCAAACGAATACCCCGAAAAAAATCGAGGCCCAATAAGCCGTCCACTGTGGTACTTGGTGGAAGTGTGTGGCAAAGTACAGGGAAATTATCGAGACCGCGCCCTGGAACTTCCATTCTCTTCACAGCAATACGAGGTGCAAACTCCACGCCACTACCCGTTGTGACTTGGATGCGTTCTTTCACGGAAGCAGGATCGTAGCCCAGAAAGACCGCTATGTCCCAGTTAACCATCGAGCTTGTCGCACCCGTATCCAATGCGAGACGGACAATCGCATCCGTGCTGGGCCCGTACAATCGAGTGGGAACAACGATCAGCCCCTGCTTGGGATCGAACCTGATCTTCATAGCACAACGGCCACGTCGTCGGGCAGCCGACCTGTGTAGAGAATAGCAGAATGAGCCGGGTGCATCTCTCTGGCCTTTCTATAGACCTCATCACGATTCTTACTGTGCCACAGCACGATGCCCCGTTTGACGTTCAAGTCCACACCGGTATCAGGATCTCCAATAAGGACCCACTCGGAGTCAAATTGCGTTTTGATTTCTACTAATGACAAGAATTCAGACATTGTCCAAACACCTCTTACACTTCCCACGTTCAACACTACTTCTGCCACTCTTTTCGCGAAGACCTTTGACGCAGGCAACACCTGGAATCTATTATACACGGTTATCGGCCTGCGTCCACCAGAATGTTGTCGATCAGCCGGGCGGGGCCCAACCGGACCGCCACGGCGGCGAGGACCCGGCCGGCGATTCGCTCGATGGTCTCCAGCGTCTCGGCATCGACAAGGCTGATGTATTCGATCTCTATGGATTTAACCTGCTGCAATACGTTTTGCATCTGGCCGATAATCTGCCGCGGGTCTCTGACGCCGCCGGCGATCATCTGGCGGCATTTCTCCAGCGACTGGTAAATCTTCCCGGCGTCGCTCTTCTGCTGCGCACTGAGGTATTGATTCCTGCTGCTGACCGCCAGCCCATTCGGCTCGCGAACCGTCGGGCATACGACGATTCTCAGCGGCATGTTCAAATCCTGAACCATTCGTTTTATCACGATGGCCTGCTGTGCGTCCTTCTGGCCGAAATACGCCGCGTCGGGTGCGACGATATTGAACAGCTTGGCGCAGACGGTCGTAACGCCGCGAAAATGCCCCGGCCGCGACCGCCCGCACAGAGGCTCCGTCAGCTTCTCGACGCTCACCCAGGTGATATTCTCCGCCGGATACATCTCCTTCGGCGTCGGGGCAAAAACCACGTCAACGCCGGCTTTTCGGCACATCTCCAGGTCCGCCTCGACAGGCCGGGGGTACTTTTCGAAATCCTCACCCGGTCCGAACTGCGTAGGATTCACGAAGATGCTCACGACAACGAAATCACACTCTTTTGCCGCGGCCTCGATGAGCGAAAAGTGACCGACGTGCAGCGCGCCCATCGTCGGCACAAAGCCTATCTTCCTTCCGCTGCGCCGGGCGGCTTCTGTCAATTTTCGCATCGATTCGATTGTCTGTGCAACTTCCATTTCAGGTTTCCGAAGGACCCAGTGTCACTCGCCCGGCCAGGTACGTCACGCTTTAGCCGGCCCACTGCCGGCAGCAACGGCGAAATGGCTGGCGGTGTAATATCCTATTTGATGGGCCAGCCGATCGACGTCGGTCGCCTGTGAGGTCGAGATGCGGATGATGGGACAGCTCTGCCAGCGTCCAAAGAGCCGCTCGTAATCTTCATCGAGTCTCTGCAGGAACTGTAGTTCAATCTGTTGCTCGTAAGGGCGGTTGCGCCTGTGGATTCGCTCCAGGCAATTCGCCGCAGAATCCCGCATGTAGATCACCAGAACCGGGGCCGCCACTTTAGCGGCAAACGGCGGATAAATCTTGTCGTACAAAACGAGCTGCCTGGCGTCGAGCAGGCGCCGGGCGTAAATAAGCTCCTTATCGAAGATATAATCGCTGATGCAAAGCTGTCCCTCCTCCAGCACGTTGAGGGCCAGTTGCTCAGTCCGGCTGGTCAGAAAATACAACTGAGAATCCAGACCCAATTCCTTTCTGCCGGCGTAAACGTCCGGCAGGAAAGGATTCGTGTCGTAAGGCTCCAACATGACCGTGCAGCCGAGCCGCTCCGCTAAATTCCTGGCCAGAGTTGTTTTTCCGACACCGATATTGCCCGCGACGCTGATAAGCTGGGGGACGTCGAAATTAAGAGCGAAATCCATGCCGACCAGCCGGCGGGCCAGCTCGCTCACCGGGACCTTCATCAGCGGATGAACCAGCTCGGCGTTGAGCTGACAAAGACCCTTGAGCACAAAAGAACGCAGGTGCATCTGCGAGTGCGGCACGGTCAGCTCGGTCGAATTGATGATTTCCTCACCGAACAGCAAGAGGTCCAGGTCAATCGTTCTCGGCCACCATTTCCCATGCCGGACTCTGCCCAGGGCCGCTTCGATTTCAGTGAACCGCCGCCATAAATCCGCTGCACTGAGGCTTGTTTTGAGCTCCACGACGGTGTTGAGATAGTTCGGCTGGTCGGTGGACGCCAACGGAGCGGTCTCGATGATGTCACTGACTCGGCCGAGCGTAACCTTCGTAGCCTTGGTTAACATTTTAATCGCCCGCTCGATGTTGGCCTTCCGGTCGCCCAGGTTGCTGCCTAATCCGATATATGCCGTTATCTTGGCCATCAGGAAATCGCCTTGATCCGTTCGAGTGCTTCTTTGACGCTCTGCGGCTGCCCGAATGCCGTCAATCTCAGGAATCCTTCCCCCGCCGAGCCGAAGCCCGCGCCGGGCGTGCTGACAACGTGGGCCTCATTCAACAGTCTGTCGAAAAATTCCCAGGAGCCGACACCGGCGGGCGTCTTGAGCCAGATATAGGGGGCGTTGACCCCGCCATAGACGGTGTAGCCGATGCCGCTGAGCGTCTCGCGGATGAGCTTGGCGTTGCCCATGTAGAGATCGATGGTCTTTTTGACCTGCTTCTTGCCGTCTTTGGTATAAATAGCCGCCGCCCCAGCCTGTGTAACATAGGAGACGCCGTTAAACTTCGTGCAGTGCCGCCTTTTCCAGACCGGCCCGACCTCGACCTCGCGTCCGTCTTTCGTGCGGGCCTTCAACTGTTTGGGTACGACGGTAAACGCACATCGCACGCCCGTAAAGCCGGCCGTCTTCGAAAAGCTCCGGAACTCGATCGCGACGTCTTTGGCCCCGTCAATCTCATAGATCGAGTGCGGAATATCCGGGTCGCAGATGAACGCCTCGTAGGCCGCGTCGAAAAGAATGATCGCCTTGTTCCGCTTGGCGTAATCCACCCATCTGGCAAGCTGCTCTTTCGTCGCCACCGCACCAGTCGGGTTATTCGGGAAGCACAGATAAATCAAATCCACTTTCTCCGCGGGCGGCTCCGGCACGAAATTATTCTCCTGCGTGCAGGGCATATAGACGATTCCTTCGTACCGGCCCGGTCCCGCCGGCCCGCCGGTCCGGCCCGCCATCACGTTCGTATCCACGTACACGGGATAGACCGGATCGCCGATGCCCACGATGTTGTCTAATCCGAAGATTTCCTGCATATTGCCCGTATCGCACTTGGCCCCGTCGCTGACGATGATTTCGTCGAGGTCGATATCGGCGCCGCGGGCCTTGTAGTCGTTATCGCGGATCGCCTGCCGCAGGAACTCGTACCCGATACCGCCGTCGTCGTAGCCCCGGAAGCTCTCGGCCCGGCCCATTTCTTCGACCGCCTTTTTCATCGCCTTGACAACCGCCGGCGCCAGCGGCTGGGTTACGTCGCCGATGCCCATACTGATAATCTTTGCCTCCGGGTGCGCCGCCGCAAACGCCTTTTTGCGCCGTCCGATTTCCGGGAATAAGTACCCCGCCTGCAGCTTCAAATAATTCTCGTTAATCCACGTCATCCCAAAACCTCGACAAGAGTCAAAAGAGAATAGTCTGCGGAACACAGGCGTATAGTTTACGATACTTGCCTACGTTTGTCACCGTTTTCTGTGCACGGTCTCCGCCAATACCGACCGCCGCCTCGTAATTTTACGGGTGGCATCCCGGTTCTGGGCGTCCTGTGGGCTTTTTTTAACAACCAGGATCTTTTTTGAAAAAAGTAGCGAACTTATAGGACTACTATATCAGTATAAGACTGAAATAGTCTTATATGATAAATAAGCAGGCTGCTGATGTGTGGCTTGTGCAAAACCAAGGAAAACTATTTTGGAAGGAGTCGAAAGATGAAAAAGCTAATCCCACTAACCGTCCTCATTACGCTGTGCCTGTTCTGCGCAGAAGCAAAAGCCGGTTTGACCTACAGTTTTGTCAATATCACTAATAACGATCCCGTCAACGCCGCGATAGGCCAGGCCCAGTTGTTTGTAGAGCTTGGCGACCCGGTCGCCAATCAGGTAACCTTCACCTTCAGCAACACAGGTCCTGTGGCCTCATCGATTACACAGGTGTATTTCGATGACGGCGGCCTGCTGAGCTTCGCTTCGTTGGACGATTCCCTCGCGGGCGTCGAGTTTTCGCAGGGTGCGAATCCCCCGGAGCTGCCGGGCGGCAATACCGTCTCGCCGCCCTTCACGACCACGGCGGGTCTGTCCTTTGGCTCCGACCCGCCCGTACAGGCCAATGGTGTCAATCCCGGGCAGTGGCTCGCAATCACGTTTGACATAGACCCGCTGAATGATCTGCAGGAGCAGATCGCATTAGGCGCCTTGCGTATCGGCATCCATGCACAGGCAATCGGCGCCGGCGGCAGCGAAGCGTTTATCCTCGGCGGGCCCGTTGACGCCACTGCGACTATTCCGGCTCCGGGTGCGATTGTGCTGGCCGGCATCGGCGCAGGCGTCCTCAGCCTGCTGCGAAGGCACAGAGTATTCTGAAGCATCTAACAGAACGAAAATCTACTCTTGTATTGTATTATGGACAGCCACCGTGTTCCTGCTATCGTCCACAGTCATGGGCAGGTGGCTGTCCTGAGTTTTCTGTTCGTTCTTCTCGCGGGTGCACTCGCCCGACGGTTTGCCGCAGCCCTGCTTTACCCGAAAGTACCCTACGCCGCTAATGCTCCTTGCCTTTGTCTTACCTGCTTGAAGACCAGCACAAATTCTTGCCATTGTTTCGCTACGTGATTTGGCCGGGGATCTCGATCATGCGAGGCGGATACTCAGTCTGAGTCTCGGAATTCACGGGAACGAATCCGAACTGGAATACGATGCGCAAATCCGTTTGCTCCACGTTGCCGCCGGCCTCTTTGTAGCCCCACGTCCAGTTATCAAGTTTGTAAGCGCGTGGGTCCTTCATTTGCGCAAGTGCTTCCCGGTAAGCCTCCTCATACCGCTTTACACGTACCTGCTTCTTCGTGTCCACAATCTGCCTCCAGACCTTGGATGCGTTGAGGATAGACCCGTCGTTGTTCATCTGCACTCTAATCGTACCACCGGAACCGAGGAAGTTGATCGACACTCCGTTCACGTCAATGTGCCGCTTGAAGGTCACAATGACATTCTTTTGAAGGAGCGATTGAGCCTTGCGCTTGCCGTCAACAGGTACTGCTTGGATCAATATTTGCATGCCCTCCGGTCCCGAAAGGTTCTTTTCTGACCAGGCGTGTTTTTCAATAATGTCCAAGGCGTGATCAATGTATTCTTCTTCCCTGAGAACAGGTTGCTTGGTGTCTAACTGGCGTTTCCCAACGACGTATGTGGCGCCGCTGAGACGATTGACGCGTACCCGAGGACCTCGCTGATCTACCTCATCTGGTGAGATGAGCAGATCGCCTTGGGTCTTGAACTTTACGTTGCTCAAAGCCCTCGGCAGTGGCATTGGTTTGACTCTGATGATCGGTAACATATCAGGGATAGATGAGCTTGGCGGCGCCGACGTACGTGGCGTCGATGCGAAATTTGAGAGGAACTGGATATAGTAGTGAGACGTCCCGGAGGTGTTAGGCTTATTGGTGAAAGTGCTGTCGTAGAGCGGGGTAGCAGCGACGTTCGAACCACCCATTGTAATACACAATGGGACAACGCCCCACATGTTCAGGCCGTCGATGAACGAATCTGCAACGTCGAAGGAATTGTTATTATAGTTATCCCAGATCCTGTTCATCTGCGTTTCGTGACAATAAGCCGAGGTTGATGCGCCGCAAGCCATGCGCAAATCCGGGTCCAGTACAGGTCCCCAACGTTCATAGACATTGCGCATATTGACCGAGTCCGCTGAACCATCGAAACTACCCGGGCAGGCGTAATCGAAGGTTGAGCCGGAACAAGTTCGCGCACCATGTGCAAAAACTTCGCACGAGCACTGCCAGTAATAACGAAGTAAACCGCCTCCCGGACAATCTCCAAGTCTCATGTTTGTCTGTGTGGCATTATTGCCTAACGTGTTCCAGAATGTTGGGCTGCCGTGACCGGCATAGAAGAACAACATAGCCTGGTCTATCCCGTTGGTACTATCCGAATCGTCGCCTGGCGTCGTGAGATCGTGGTCATAGTAAAAGTGATTAGTATTTGTCAGGCCAACGTGCATGTGTCTCCGCGTCCATGTGTCAGGACAATGGTTTGTTGCAGTTGTTGCCCCTGCCATGTCGGTGCCGAACAGAAACTCCTGGGCCGTGTCGATGTGCCAGTCGGTATTCCCATGGGCCGAAATAGCGGTATTCAATTTCGGATTCTGAGGACAACACCCGACGATCAAAAGTGCAATCGAAACGGACGTAATGAACAATATGTTAATTGTCTTATTCATGGTCAACTCTCCCTAAACAAAACACTCTCTGCCGCCGTTTGTAGCTGGCCGTGCATTTGTCTCTGAGTCAAACTCTCTAAACTCTCATAGCGACCACCCCCTTTCAAACCGCCTGGCAACTATGGATAATTTCTATCTTCTTCGTCCCTGTTTCTTGTCTGTCACGGATGCTCACATCGGATGGGTCTTGGCTTACATGCTTCTTCTGGTTGTGTGTATATCGTTCACCAACCCACGGCGTACCGACTTCGGTTCTGCTGTTCTGTTGTCCGCGATGCTCATGGACCGACACCGCCCGTTAGAGATTTTGCAACCTGTCTGCCGGCGAGTACTATACGATTCTGACGGTCTAAGAGCGAAATAAGAGCAGTCATCTTCGATTTCCCTGATTCACTTATGTCAGAGGAGTATGTTCGGCCGAGGCCGGGATGCTGTTTCCGCAAAAGATGCCTAATCAATGATCCGCTCGCTGATGCTTGTCTGTGCTCTGTCTCTCGCTGCGAGCATACAGCCCTTGAATGGCTAAGGCATTCAGTTGCAAGTTTAGAACGTTACTGGGAAAGAGCAAGGAAAAAATCTGGAATTTTCGGGGAAAATATTGCGAGGCCAATTCGCACACTTCAATCTCGATGTTCGCCAGGATTTCAGGCTTAGTGGGTGGAAATTCGCCCGCAGAGAGGGCCGTCCTTGACAGTATGGAGGGTAACGCATACAGTGGCGGCGATGGCAAAGGAACTGTACATCATTGACGGCCACGCGCACATTTACGCCGCGTATTTCGCGCCGATGGGCGGGCAGTTGACCAGCCCCACCGGCGAGCCGACCAAGGCCGTCTATATCTTCACAATGGCGCTGCTGGGCCTGATTCAGCGCCGCAAGCCCGACATGCTGGCCGTAGCGCTGGACAGCAAAGTCAAGACGTTTCGCAGTGACATGTACGCCGAATACAAAGCGCATCGGCCTCCGATGCCCGAAGACCTGCCGGGCCAGATCGGGCGGATCGAGCAGATCCTGGAGGCGATGAATATCCCCATGCTCCGAGTCGAGGGCTTCGAGGCGGACGACGTCATCGGCACGTTAGCCAAAAGGGCTGCCGCGGACGGTCACGATTGCCTGATTTGCACGAAGGATAAAGACGTGCTCCAGTTGCTCGATGAGCACATCAGCGCGTTCGATATCAAGACCGACACCAAAATGGACGTCAAGGCGATGGTCGAGGAGAAAGGCGTGAAGCCCGAGCAGTTTATCGACGTGCTCGCGCTTCAGGGCGACGCCTCGGATAACGTACCCGGCGTCCCGGACGTGGGGCCCAAGACCGCGCTGGAATGGATACAGAAGTACGGCTCACTCGATAACCTCTACGCACACGCCGACGACATCAAGGGTAAACGGGGCGAGAATCTCCGCACGTTCAAAGACAAGGCCCTCTTGAGCCAGAAACTGGTCACAATTGACTGCAACGTTCCCATCAAGATCGATTACGGCGATTTGGCGTTGAAGAGGTTCGACGAGGCTAAACTCGCCGGGATATTTACCGAGCTTGGTTTCAATCGCCTGATTGCGCAGTTGGGCCTGACTAATGTGTCCGACCTGTCGGACAAGTCAGACAGGTCGGACGGTGGCGCGGCAAGCGAGCCGCCGGGTGATACGAAGGATTATCAGCTTGTCGATACGCCGGAAAAGTTCGAGTCCTTCCTGGCCGAGCTGAAAAAGCAGAGCATCTTCGCCATGGATACCGAGACGACGTCGGTCAATGCGATGCGGGCGGAGCTGGTGGGCATGAGTTTCTCGTGGCGGCCGGGGCTCGCGTTTTATCTGCCCGTCAAGGCGCCGTTAGGCTCGAAACATCTGGAAGTCGATGCGGTCCGGCCGAAACTCGCGCCGATTCTGGCCGACCCGAACGTCAAAAAAATCGGCCAGAACATCAAGTACGACCTGCTCGTGCTGCGAAACGCCCAAATGCCGATAAAAGGAATCCATTTCGATACGATGGTCGCTTCGTATTGCCTGGACCCGGAGCGAAGTCACTCGATGGACGAGATGGCGGCCGATTATCTCGATTATCAGTGCATCCCGATTTCGGCGCTCATCGGCAAGGGGAAAAATCAGCTTACGTTCGACATGGTCGATACGGCGGCGGCGTGCAATTACTCCGCCGAGGACGCCGACATCACCTTTCGTTTGTATCTGTATCTGAAGGACCGGCTGGAAAAGGAGCCGCAGCTCATGAAGCTGTTCGAGCAGGTGGAGATGCCGCTGGTCCCGGTGCTGGCCGAGATGGAATACAACGGCGTCTCGCTCGATACGCGCGTGCTGCGGAAGATGTCGGGCGAGATTACCGAGACGCTCAAGGGCGTCACCGAGCGGATTTACGAGCAGGCCGGGACGGTGTTCAATATCGACTCGCCCAAGCAGCTCGGCGAGGTGCTGTTCGACAGGCTCGGCCTGACGCCGGTCCGCAGGGGCAAGGCTGGGCGAAGTACCGACGCGGCCGTGCTCGAACAGCTCGCTGGCGAGCACCCCGTGATCGAGCTGGTTCTCCAGTATCGCACGCTGAGCAAGCTCAGGAGTACGTACGTGGACAAGCTGGGTCTGCTGATACACCCGCGAACGGGGCGCGTACACGCCTCGTTCAACCAGACCGTCACGGCGACGGGCCGGCTCAGCTCCAGCAACCCGAACCTCCAGAATATCCCGATCCGTACGGAGTTAGGCAGCAAGGTTCGCTCGGCGTTTGTGCCGGGCCGGGCCGGCGACTGCATCCTGAGCGCGGATTATTCGCAGATCGAGCTTCGCCTGCTGGCGCATTTTTCGAAGGACGAGGCGATGAGGGCTGCGTTCGCCGCGGACCATGATATTCACCGCTTTGTTGCGTCGCAGATTTTCGGCGTGCCGGAGCAGGACGTGACGAGCGAGATGCGCTCCCGCTCGAAGGCGGTCAATTTCGGCATCATTTACGGCCAGGGGGCGTTCGGCTTGTCGCGCTCGATCGGCATCAGCCAGGCTGAGGCGAAAAAGTTTATCAGTGACTATTTCGCCCGCTACAGCTCGATCCGCGAATTTCTGGACCTGTGCATCGCGCGGGCCAGGCAGACCGGCTATGCCGAGACGATTTTGCACCGCCGGCGTAGAATCCAGGACCTCAATTCGACGAACGGCAACAAGCGCTCCCAGGCCGAACGGCTCGCGGTCAATACCGTGATCCAGGGCTCCGCCGCCGACCTGATTAAGCTGGCGATGATCGCTATTCAGCGAAAAATCGAGGCCGAACATCTGCCTCTGGTCCTCCTGTTGCAGGTCCATGACGAGCTGGTGTTCGAGCTTCCGGCCGCCCAAGCCGACGCGCACGCCCCGTGGATACGCGAGCTAATGGCCGGCGCGATCAAGTTAGACGTTCCGCTGAAGGTCGATATCACCATCGGCCCGAACTGGCTCAGCGGCAAATAGGGCCGTATTACGCTTCATGTTGTCACTAGGAATTGGCTTGATTTTGGCTGGCCGGAGTGCTAAATTCATGTCTTGCAAGGCCCCCGGCCCCCAGAGATATATTTTGAGGATATACCAAAATGGCGGAAACATTCACCTGCTGCGATAGCACTCTTAGGGAGAACGACCAGTTGAGAACAAACACCGCCCTGCAAATGGAGGCGGAAAAGGCAGAGTTTAAGGCGATATAAGGGAAAAATGAAAAGGGAAATAATAATTCAGCTCCACGGCAGCTTCGAGAAAGGCGTGCATAAAGACACGGATACCGGAACAGAATTCTGGTTCGCGCGTGACCTTCAGAACCTTCTTGGCTACTCCAAATGGGAGAACTTTGCAAAAGTAATAGAAAAGGCCAAGACGGCGTGCAAAAATGCCGGATATGAGCCAGCCGACCATTTTCTTGATATCAGGAAAATGGTCTCCCTTGGCTCAGGGGCCGAACGAGAAATTGAGGATATTGCCCTAACCCGGTACGCCAGTTATCTGATTGCCCAGAACGGCGATCCATCCAAAGACCAGATCGCTTTTGCCCAGACCTACTTTGCCGTCCAGACCCGCAAACAGGAAATCATAGAAAAACGAATAGCCGAAGCAGAGCGGCTCACCGCTCGCAGGAAACTTACGTTTTCGGAAAAGGAATTGTCAGGAATTATCTTTGAGCGGCTTGGCCTTATGGGCTTTGGCAGCGGGAATCTGGTTGATTCTCGGTATATGGAGTGGTAGATTTGAGTTCCTGAGAGGTTCGCATCACGAAGAGATAGTTTTGGAAATGGTCAAATGGCGGAAAAATGGACAATAGGACCTAAATCTTAGCGAAGCTATGAGTATGCAATTCATTACAAACCAGGAGAAGCTTCTTTCGGACGTTGTGAATAATATCCTGCCCTGCGCCGAGAGGCTATACTTCCTCGTAGGATACTTCTACTTTTCAGGGTTTCAGGAGATATACAACCAAGTTGCTGGCAAAGAAGTAAAAATACTGGTTGGACTTGAGGTCGAGCGCGATCTGGCGAACAGGATCAAGGAATTTCAAGTGATTCAGGAAGTCAACGCGCCGCGAGGTAAGGCCAAGGAGAACTACTACAAGTCGCTCGTCCAACTCTTCACCGATACGGATTTCTTTGACTCGAAAGAGAAACAACAGGCGTTCAGACTTTTCCTGGAGAAGATGAAAGATGGAACGCTTGAGATAAAAAAGACGCTCCAGTCGAATCACGCCAAGCTCTATATTTTTGAGAACAAGAAGGAATTCAGCCAGGGGGGTGAATACCCTGGAACCGTCATAACAGGCTCAAGCAATTTCACGAGATCAGGATTTAGAGGAACGTTCGAGATCAACGTCGTTTCGCGGGATGCTGCGAATTACAACGAAGCCCGTGCGATATTTGATAGCCTTTGGAAAGACGCCGTTGTAATTGTGGACAAGGACAACATCGACGACTTTCTCTACAATGTAGTTGAAAAAGTCTGGATCGACAAGCTGCCGAAGCCGTTTCTGCTCTACGTTCGTGTCTTGGAGGAATATTTCCCGCGATACAAGAAAGACGCTTTGAGACTGCCCGCCGAGATCACCAGGGGTAGGTATATAGACCTAAAGTACCAGGAAGATGCGATCAGGAGGGCGATTGACGTCCTACAGAGGCACAACGGCGTGATCATCGCTGACGTGGTTGGTCTGGGCAAAAGCATCATCGCTTCGGCGGTGGCGCACAACCTGAATCTCAGGGCTATTGTAATATCGCCCCCTCATCTTATCAGTCAATGGGAGGATTACCGCTACGATTTCGAATTCAATGCCAAGATATACAGCAGTGGCAAGATCGAACAGGCCCTTGAGGAGAATAACGCGGACGAGGAAAAGCTGCTCATCATAGACGAAGCGCACAAGTACAGAAACGAACTCACTGCCGACTATGCGAACCTGCATCAACTCTGTCAGCGGAATAAGGTCATGCTGCTCTCGGCAACACCCTTCAATAACCGTCCGCAAGACGTTTTCTCAATGGTCAAATTATTCCAGATACCGACGCGCTCAACTATCCAAACAGTTGACAATCTCTCATACCAGTTCATGGAGCTGGTCAAGCAGTACAGGAAGGTCAAGGAAATTCAGAGGAAGAAGGCAGAGAGCGAAAGTGCAATTGCCGCGAGAATCAGGCAAATTGCCGAAGCAATCCGTGATATTCTGACGCCTCTGGTCATAAGGCGGTCCCGTCTGGATTTGGAGGCAATTGAGGAGTACAGGGAAGATTTGAAAAGGCAGAACATATCATTTCCGAAAGTCAATGACCCGGAACCTCTTGAGTATGACCTTGGAGACCTGAGCGAAATATACGAATCGACGCTCAGGACAATTGCACCCGAGGACGAGGAGGGTGGGTTCATCGGTGCGCGATACATGCCGACCAATTACATCAAGAACTTTGAGTCTTACCGCAAAAAAATAGCGGCGGAGATGGGCATCGACGAGAATTTGCTCAAGCAAAGCCAGGTGAACTTGGCCGTCTTTATGAAACGTCTTCTTGTTCGCAGATTCGAAAGCTCTATGTACGCTTTCAAATCCACGCTGGACTCGATCATTCACTCTTCTGAGGTCATAGTTGACTGGTATGAGCGGCTTGGCAAAGTGCCCGTGTACAAAAAAGGCAAATTGCCGGACGTCGATATGCTCATGCAGTCTTCGGGTGAGGACCTGGAGGAAGAGCTCTGGGAAGCGACTCTCGAAGATGAACTCCAAAAATACATTGAGAAGGGCTTGTGGCTGATCGACAAAAAGGAATTGAGAATAGCATTCATCGAAGATGTCAAGAAGGACATTGCCATCCTTTCGGAAGTCCGGCTGCAATGGTTCGGCGACGGATTTCCCGATGACCCCAAACTCCAGCACTTTGAAGCAATCGTAAAAGAGAAGCGACAGAAGGACCCTGAGAGAAAAATCGTCGTTTTCACGGAGTTTGCGGATACAGCCGATTATCTGTTTGAGAAATTGAAGGATGATTTGAGGGTCTTCAAGTACTCTGCAAAGGATGCAAACAAGACCAACAAGAAAACAATCAAGGAGAACTTCGACGCGGGCAGCAAGGTCCAGAAAGACGACCACGATGTCCTGATAGCCACCGATGCGATCTCCGAGGGCTTCAATCTGCACAGGGCAGGGACCGTGTTCAACTACGACATTCCCTACAATCCCACCAGGGTTATCCAACGGGTAGGCCGGATCAATCGAATCAACAAGAAAGTCTTCGATGAGCTTTTCATCTACAACTTTTTCCCTACGGCCACCGGGGAGCGGGAAACCCGCGTAAAGCAGATCGCCACGCTGAAAATCGCTATGGTTCATGCCCTTTTCGGAGAGGATACAAAAGTCCTTACCAAAGATGAAGAGCTACAGTCCTGGTTTACCAAGCAGTTCAGAGAAATCCTAAGCAATCAGGAAGAGCCTTCGCCGGAAGCGAAGTATGAGGATTTGATCAGAAGACTCAGAGCCTCTCAATACGATCTTGTCCGGCAAGCCCTGACCATTCCAAGAAGGTGCAGGGTCAGACGCACCGAGAAGAAGGGCAAAACGGGCGTCATTGTTTTCGCCAAGAAAGGCCAAGAGTACGCCTTCAAGTTTGGAACGAAAGCCGCCGAGCCGGTCGCGCTCGGTGTCGCTCCGGCACTGGAGTTATTCGAGGCGGAAGTATCGGAGGAATCTGAACAGACAAGCGACTCGTTTGAGGCGGTCTATGAAAAGGTTAAGAGCAAGCTCTTTTCGAAGAGAACCGAAGTAGCGCTCGATAAGGGCAAGCGTGAGACCATTCTCAAGGTCGAGGCAATAAAAGACAAGCTGCCTCAAAAGAGGGACTACTTGGATGACCTCTTGTACGTGCTCAAAGAGCTTGATGCCCTCCCTGATAGGTATAGCCGGTTCATCAGGGCGATTGACTTCAAAAGCCTTGAGGAAGATGTTGATCGCTTGCAGCGACAATGCCCACATAGCTATCTTGTCGGCATTATCGAACGCGAGAAAAAGATCGAAGAGGGCGAAGAATCTCTTATCCTGTCTGAGGAGTTAATCTGAGCCTATGAACTTCAGCGCACCTTACAACCGAGAAGAGTACGTTGCGTTTTTCCGAAACCAGTTTCTCCCGGACGATTTCGAAGCTGGTGACGAACAGGTTCCATTGAGCTTCAGCGCTCAATACACCCAGCAAATCACCAAAATTGGCCGGTCAAGTTCGCTGGACCTCAATGTCTATGAAGTCCAACATCGCTCAGAGAACGATCCTCGCGTCTCCCTGTCCAGGGAATCCTTTAGACTTTTGGCCGAGTACGGCCAGAAAAGGGCCTTGGTCCTTTTCATCTCAAAGCCATCTCCGAACTATCGTCTGTCTTTAGTGACCCTTGATCTCAAGTGGGAAGAAGGCAGGAAGCCAACGCGGGAATACTCCAATCCGAAGCGATTCTCGTTCTTTCTCGGCCCGGATGCGAAAATCCATACTCCGCACGAGTATTTGGTGAGCCCCGGCAGAGTTGAAGACCTCGAGGACTTAAAGAAACGGTTCTCAATCGAGGTTGTCAACAAGGAGTTCTACACCAAAATTGCTATTCTCTTCACAAAACTTACAGGTGGAACAAGGAAGATAGGAAGCCAAAAACTTGATGAAAAAGGGAGCCTGGTATTCCCCAGCCCAGATGACACGAAGAAGAAGGAGTTTGCCGTCCGCCTCATCGGTCGGCTTGTGTTCTGTTGGTTCTTGAAGAAGAAACGCTCCAAACAGGATGTAGCTCTGCTTCCCGAAGAATTGCTCTCAATCGAAGCGCTTAACAAGAACAAGGGGTATTATCATAACGTCCTTGAGCCGCTCTTTTTCGAGGTCCTCAATACGCCGATGGACGCCCGGGACAAGAGATTCACACAAAAACCCTGGGCCACAATCCCGTTTTTAAACGGCGGTCTGTTCACTCCACACGAGGATGACTATTATACGCCCGATGATTTTCAGGGTATCTCACCAAGAGGAGACCTGAAAGTCCCTGACGATTGGCTTCTCGAACTTTTGAAAGTCTTTGAAACATACAACTTCACGATAGACGAGAACACGCCAGTCGATGTTGAACTGGCAATTGAGCCGGAAATGTTAGGCAGGATATTTGAAAATCTCCTTGCTGAAATAAACCCGGAAACGGGTGAAACCGCACGCAAATCCACTGGTAGCTACTATACGCCGCGCCCCATCGTCGAGTATATGGTTGACGAGAGCTTAAAGCAGTATCTTTTAACAAAGACCGGTCTGTCGGAGCAAAAAATCCGCGCGCTTCTTTCATATAACAATGAAGATACTGATCTGACTGATTCTCAGAAAGATTCTGTTATCGATGCACTAGGCTGCATAAGAATCATTGACCCGGCCTGCGGCAGCGGCGCTTTCCCGATGGGAATCTTACAGAAGATTTTACTTGTCCTGCAAAAACTTGACCCCGATTCAAAAAAATGGCTCGATAAACTTCTTTCCTCCGTTCCGGATCCGATGTATCAGAAGGAGCTTAAAAGCAAAATCGACCAGCCCAATTACCTCCATAAACTGGGAATTATCAAGGATTGTATCTTCGGCATCGATATCCAACCGATAGCCGTTGAAATATCGAAGCTGCGTTGTTTTCTCTCTTTGATTGTAGATGAAAGCGTTGATGATAAAAAGTCGAATCGCGGCGTTGAACCCCTCCCGAACCTCGAATTCAAGTTTGTTTGCGCAAATACCCTGGTTGGTTTGCCAAAGGCCGAAGTTGCTCAAGGAGAAAAATCAAGGAGCAAGTATGGACCAAAAGAGTACAAGGGTCAGAGTCTGATGCTTGAGGCTGCTGACGAAATAAAGGAGCTGAAAAAACTTCGCGACGAATACCTGCGAAGCTACGGGAAAGAAAAGAAAAATATTGAGGGGCGATTTGCGGAAATTCAGTCCAAGCTGAGAAAGCATACGCTTCAATGGAGCAAAACTGACACCCAAACCGCCAAATTAGCTGACTGGGAACCATTCTCTCATAAATCCTGCCCTTGGTTCGACCCGGAATGGATGTTCGGAATCAAGGATGGATTCGATATAGTCATAGCTAATCCGCCGTACAACGCGAGACTGTCGGATGAAGAACGAAATCACTTCAAGCGCCTGTACGATTGTGTGAAGTCGGGGCGTGTGGACACAGCGGCCCTATTCGTTGAACTGGCGCGAAGAATAGGCAGCGGACAAATGCAATTTGCCTATATCTTGCCGTATCGTCTTTTTTCCAGGAAGCGCAACCACGGGCAATTCCAGGTCTATACGCTTAGGAAGTTCTCTATCCGAAGAATTATTTATCTGGGCTCGGATGTTGGTTTCTCCTCCAACGATGAGTTCATGATCTTGACAATGACGTCCACTCACATGCAGAACAATCAAGTGCAGATAGCTGTAAAGCCAAGTATGGACGAACTACACAGCCAGAGTATCTATTCGCAGGTTGATCAGTTTCAGCTCATCCAAAGGGGTGAGGTGAACATAAATATGGCCAGGTTCGACCAGAGACTTCTTTCGAAGATCGAGAATGACACACTGCCGCTAAATGCTATTTGTCAAGTTAAGGATGGAATAGTCCCATTCATTCGGGACAAATTGCTGAGCGAAAGAAAGGTCGATGCCCGATACGTCAGGTTTGCGGGGATTGCCGGAAAGTACATTCTGCAGAGGTATTACTTCTCTTGTGACGAGCTTTATTTGTGTTATGACATCAATGAGGCGAAGAAGTACATTAAGGACCGAACAGAATTGAGAAAGGTTCAGTTGAGAGACAGAGATATTTTTCTGAGGAGGAAGATACTCACCGCCCAAAATAGCAACGTACTGAAAGGAGCGATAGATGAAAAACAGATTTTTGTTTCTAACTCGTTGCACTCGACTTATTTAAGGGAAGAATATAAGGACCAGTTTATGCTGGAATACATACTGGCCTTGATTAACTCCAAGTTACTGAATTACTACCACGATTCTCTTCGACTGAAGGCGACGGATCTGCACCCGCAGGTTCTCATTGCCGACTTACAGAAATTGCCCATAAAAAAACTGGGCCTGGAAAAGCAGAAGCCTGTTGTTTTCATCGTAGAGCGAATACTCAATATCACGAAAGCAGCAACCTACCGCAGCAATCCCCAAGCCCAGGCAGACGTTGCTGAACATGAAAAGCAAATTGACCAGATGGTTTACAAACTTTACGGCCTGACGGACGAAGAAATCGCTATCGTGGAGGGACGTAATCAAACAGATTGACGTAGCCATCAGCGAAACCATCAAAATCACAAAGCAGATCGACGAAACAATCGCTTCCCTCGGCGGCCGTTCGACAAAGCTCACGATTTAAGACTGGCCAATAAAATGAAAGTAGGAAAAGTATGAAAGTAGAAATTAAAGGAAAAGAATTGATAATCACGGTTGAAATGCAAACACCTGCGCCATCGGCGAGCGGTAAAACTCTGGTCATCGCCTCAAGCCACGGCAACCAGACGACTACGGCGATAATAGATGGAAAGCCTGTTATCGTTGGATTGAATGCGTATATCAAAAAATAGGCTTAAATCACGGCGGCTGGCCAATAAGATACATTTGAAAGCGATACCCATGGCCAAAAAATTATATGTTGGGAATTTAAGTCCTGAAGCGAACGAAGCAAGTCTGAAAGCTTTGTTTTCAATGTTTGGGACCGTTGAAAAAGCGTATATCATTCCTGATAAACAGACTGGCCGGTGCATGGGGTATGGTTTTGTTGTAATGAGCAGTGATGCTCAGGCCCAGGCAGCCATTAAAGCTCTGGATGGGAAAAAGTGTGGTGATTACACCGTTAAGGTTGAAGAATCCAAAGGTAAAGGTTGAATAAAATGAAATCCCTGTACCGCCACAAGGGGAGCGGCGATTCATTCGCCATTGAGACTGATGAATTGCTCTCCGAGGCCGAGTACAGGGAGCTTCTCAAACAAACCGGCTTGTTTGTTCAGGAATCGCAACGCTCTATCTTTGACGAGATGAACCGCACAAAAGGACTTCACAAAAGGAGAGAACAGACATAGACCGTCACCGCCCCCGGCGACTGGCCAATAAAGTGAAAGGGAGAAGCGCTATGAAGTCTCAGGAATTGCAGTGGGAACGAGTCGGGAGTAACTACGACCTGAGACTCGTGAACGGGAAGATCACTGACGCGAATGTGCAAGAGATTTTGGAGCGTGTCACGAAGACTGAAAGTCTGCGCAAGCATTTCTCTGGAGCAGCATCCAAAGAGTTTGAACGATGGCTTG
>Ga0315295_10000959_pt1 | contig 24674 bp, 16 predicted proteins | sample YL17G14_0_MG_FD_204453 | JGI IMG/M metagenome (GOLD analysis project Ga0315295, IMG submission 204453) | Sediment microbial communities from Yellowstone Lake, YNP, Wyoming, USA - YL17G14_0 | ecosystem: Environmental > Aquatic > Freshwater > Lake > Sediment | place: USA: Wyoming | collected... | reverse complement strand
CGGGCGGCGAGACGGCGAGTACCACCCTCGCCTGGGCGCTGCCGTCCGGCGCGCAGCCGGCGCGCTTCGTCTGCACGCCGGTAGAGGGGAGCACGCCCCGCTCGGCGACGTGGCTCCTGGAGGAGTGAGGGCGGTGCTGCGCTGAGGGCGCCGCGGCGCCCTCAGCGCAGCACCGCCCTCACGTAGTACAGCCAGAACGCCGGTATCTCGCGCACGACGAGCCGCGGCGTCTGCGGGATCGGCGTCGACGTCCGCGCCGGGACGGTGAGCACGTCCCACCCCGCCGACTGATAGGCCAGCTTCACGCGCGGCAGGTGGAAGAACTGGCTCACCGTCATCACCGTCCGCCACCCGTCGTCGCCGAAGAACGGCACCGTGTCGTCCACGGTTGCATCCGTGCTCACACCGTTGGAGTCGACGGCGATGTCCCGAGCCGGCACGCCGCGCTCGATCGCCATGTCGCGCATCACCAGCGCCTCGTTGTAGCCGCTGTCGCCGACGCCCCCGGAGACGAACACGTGCTTCACGAGCCCCGCTTTGTAGAGCTCGACGCCGGTGTCGACCCGATCGCGCAGCGCCGTCGATGGCCGGCCGTCGTCGTGCACTTGCGCACCGAAGATCACGACCACGTCCGCCGGCCGCCGGTAGTCCGTCGTGCCGAAGAAGAACACCTGGGCGATCGGGAAGACGAGCGCGCAGCCAGCCGCCGTCGCCGCCACGACGGCAGCGGCGGTCCAGTGCCGGTGCCGCGGCGCCGGCGGCCTGAGCGCCGCCCAAGCGATGAACACGAGCACGGCGCAGAGGACGAACGACAAGGGGATCGGCACCCCTGGCTTGATGCGGCCGGCGCGCCACTCGAGATAGAACTGCACGCCGTTCCAGGCCGTGATCGCGGCGAAGCCCAGACAGAGCGCCAGCGTCGCCCAGCGCCGCCAGGGACGCAGGCGCGGCGCGATGGCGTAGGTGAGCAGCGCCGCGGCCATGACTGCCAGCAGCGCGGCGCTGCCGAGACGGCCGACCAGAGGAACCGCGACCCACCAGATGTTGAGGTCGAGGTTGTCGTGGCGGACAGAGCCGACCACGTTGACCATCGTGAAGGCGCCGAAGAACAGGGCGAAGCCTCGTGCCAGAGCGGCAACGAGCCACTGGCGCTCTCTGGGAGCCTGCTCCGCGAACGACCCTTGCGGGGCGCTTGGCGGCGTGGCGGATGCGGCCGCAATGGACCCGCCGGCCGAAGGATGCTCAGGCGATCCCGCGTCCAAGCTCATGGGCGGGACTGTATCACGACCGTCGCGGCCGCAGCGACGCTTCCGCGATGCGCCTCAGCTCGCGTCGCGCACGTACCGCTGCGCCGACGCCGCAGCCGTAGAGCCCTCGGCCACAGCCGTCGCGATCATCTTGACCTTGCCCGGATACGCAGCGAAGTCGCCGGCGGCAAACACGCCTGGCAAGGCGGTCCGCATCGCGGTGTCGACCTCAAGGTGCGGCCCCCGAATGCCCAGGCGCCAGCCCTCCACCGCCCCCAGATCCGGCACCTGACCGATCGTCACGAGAACAAGGTCGGCGGGTAGCTCCAAGCTCGCGTCGTCGCCGACCGACACCACGGCGCCCTCGAGACGCGCGCCACCGCGCAGCTCCACGACCTCGCCGCCGGTAATCACCCTGACCCCGGCGGCCTCGAGCTCGTCGAGCGAGCGGGCGTATGCGCGGAACCCGCCGCGACGGTGTACCAGCGTCACGTCGGCAACGCGTGCCAGGGAGAGCGCGGTGTCGACGGCGCTGTCGCCGCCGCCCACCACCACTGCGTGCCGCGCGGCGATCTGGTCGATCGGCGGCAGCCGGTACGTGAGCCCTTTGCCGAGGAACCGCTCCTCGCCGGCGACCCCCAGACGGCGCGGCCGGAAGCGTCCCAAGCCAAGCGCGAGCGTTAGCGTGGTGGCCGTCATCGTCGCGCCGGCCGCACTGACGACGAAACCGGCTTCCGAGGGCGCGACGTCGTCGACCGGCGTGCGCTCTCGCAACTCGGCGCCGAAGTGCGCCGCCTGATCGGCGAGCAGCAGCGCCAGGTCGCGGGAGGGGAGCTCGAGCTGCGCGGGGAAGTTGGTCACCGGCTTGCTGGGGTACAGATTCACGAGCTGCCCACCGAACGACTCCGCCTCGAAGAGGACTGTGCGCAGGCCGCGAAGGCCGGCGTACATGGCAGTGGCCAGCCCCGCCGGCCCGCCGCCGATGACGGCGATATCGTAGCTCGCCATGGCTCGCTCCCCTGGTTCCGGCGCCGTCCCAGCGACGTCGCATGATACTGCCATCGGACTATTTCCAGCGCGAAACCCCTGCCGGGTGACGCCGCAGCTCCAAGCCTACAGGGGCAGCGTGAACGTGCCGACACTCAGGGACGGAGTCCGGGGACAACTCGCCTGGGCGCAAGACGACCAGTGTGTCGAGGTAGCACGACAACGGAGGAAGAATGAACCAGGATGGCCCCATCAAGCCTGCCGGAACCGCGGCCACGGGAACGGCCGCCGGAGGGCTACCGCTGAGGATGATCCTTCTCGCGCTCTGCCTCGCGCAGTTCATCAACGCCTACGACACGACGGCCATGAACGTTGCGGTGTCGTCTGTTGTCGAGAGCCTCGGCACGACGATTTCTGGGGTGCAGTCGGCGCTCGTGCTCTACTCCCTCGTCATGGCCTCCTTCATGCTGATTGGCGGCAAGCTCGGTGACGTCTTCGGGCGCCGCACCACCTTCACGGTCGGCATCGCCATGTACGGCTGCGGCGCCCTGATCACGGCGTTGAGCGCCAGCCTGGGAATGATGATCGTCGGTTGGTCACTGCTGGAGGGCCTTGGCTCGGCCCTCATGATCCCGGCCATCTACGCCATCATCGGCACCGTCTTCCCCGCCGGGAAGCAGCGCGTCTCGGCATTCGCGGCCGTGGGGGCCATGGCGGCGATGGGCGCCGCCCTCGGGCCTCTCGTCTGTGGCTTCCTGACCACGTTTCTCACGTGGCGCGTGTCGTTCGTCATGGAGGTCTGCGTCGTGGTCGCTACCCTCGCCCTCTCGACGCGCATCCACGTTCCCAAGGTCAGCCGCCCTGCGATCAAGCTTGACTACGTCGGCGCGGCTCTCTCGGCCGCCGGACTGGCGCTCGTGGTCCTCGGCGTGCTCCAAGCCAGCAAGTACGGATGGACGGCTGCGCGAGTACCGATGGTCGGCTGGGGCAAGACGCTCATCCCGCAGGACGGCATTTCCCCCGTGATCCCCTTCGTCGTCGCTGGCATCGTCGTCCTCGTCGCGTTCGCGTTCTGGGAGCGCCACCTCCTCCGCAGCGGCAAGGATGCCCTGGTCAACATCGGCATGCTCAAGCAGCGCGCGGTGCTCTTCGGCCTTCTGGCTATCATTGCGTTCATGTTCATGCAGGCCGGCTTCCTGTTCGTCACACCCGTCTTCATGCAGATGGCGCTGGGCTACAGCGCGTTCCACAGCGGCCTTCTCATCCTGCCGCTTACGATCGCCATCATCGTCGTCGCCAGCCGCGTGGGGCACATCAGCCAGATCGTGGCACCCAAGCTCATCGTGCTGACCGGCATGCTCGTGCTGGCAGCGGGCATCCTCCTGGTCGCACTTGAGCTCAAGGCGACGGCGCAACAGTGGGACTTCCTGCCGGGCATGATCGTCGCCGGTATCGGCATCGGTCTCGTCAACGCGCCGCTGATGAACATCACCCAAGGCGCGGTGCCAGCAAGCGGACAGAGCGAGATCTCCGGTCTTTCGCGAGCCATGAGCAACCTCGGCGGCGCGTTCGGCACGGCGGTGGCCGGCGCGGTGCTGATGAGCACCCTCGTCGCCTCGTTCTCCGGCGCGGTAGAGCGCTACACGGGTATCCCGGCAAGCGAGAAGAGCACCGTCATTCACGCCTTGCGCAGCGACGCACAGACGGTCAGCAATACGCAGATACAGGCCTACCTCGAGGCCAAGCATCAATCGCAGCCCCTGGTGCAGAGGTTCGTCGCCTTCAACCAGACGGCCCGCGACACCGGATTGCGCAATGCGCTGACGGCGGTGGGCGTCCTCGGCATCCTCGGCTTCGTGGCGAGCCTCTTCCTGCCAGGAGGCAAGACCAAGAGACGGAGCCAAGCGCCGGTTGCGCCGGCGGATGCGAGCCGGCCCGCGGCTCCCTGACGAGTTCGACCCGCGGGCTCAGGACCGAGGCTGCGGCTCCTGGCGACGCTCAGCGCGCCGCGCCGTGGCCAGGAGCGGCACACCGACCGCCTGCGTCAAGCCACCGACCAGCCACGCCGCGGGGATCGACACGGCGCGCGAAAGATAGCCCAGGCCCACCTGGCCGACGCTCATGCCGCCGTCGCCGAACAAGGCGTCCAGCGAGATCACCGTCGCCCGCTCCCGCGACGGGATACGTTGGTTCAGCCACGCCTGTTTAGCGGGCACGGCGACGCCGAAGGCGGTCGTCGAGACCAGATAGAGCGACACCGCCAGCCAGAAGCTCTGCGCGAGCGCCGCACCGGCAACCGCCACCGTGGAGACACTCGTCGTGGCCATGAGAATGAGCCCTCGGTCCGGCACCCACCGCGCCAGGCGACCGACCGCGGCGTTGCCGAGGATCTGCGTGAGACCCACGAGTGCCGCGATCACGCCGGTCACCCAGACGAGATCCTGGCCCAGCAGATCGAGGAAGTACCTCTGCCACGAGTAGAAGCCGTAGACGAAGAAGATCCCCTGCACGAAGGTCGCCAGCATGACGAAGCGCACCACGCGGTCACGCCACCCGAAGGCGATACCGGCGCTCGCGACGCGCCGGGTCTCGTGGCCGAAGCTCCTCAGCGTCAATGATCGACCGCTGAAGCCGAGGTCGCGCATGACCAGCAGTCCGAGAAGCAGCGCCGGGACGAGCACCGCCGCGCGGAGCACGTAGGGGATCCACAGGTCGATCTGGCCGAGGAAGCCGCCGAGCGTCGTGCCGACGAGCATCGACGCGCCGAAGGTCATGCCGTAGCGAGCGAACACCGGCTCCAGCTTGCCCTCGTAGCCCGCGAAGTGCAGCGCATCCACCAGCCAAGCGTCGACGGCTCCGGTGTAGAAGGTGTACCCGAGGCCGAGCAGAACCGAGGCGGCGGCGAACGCGACGACGCCGTAGCCGACGAGGCCAAACCACACGTAGAGCAGCGTCGAGGCCAGGATGATGACCACGGCAAGCAGGTAGGAAACGCGGCGGCCGACCGTGTCCGCAATCACCCCGGTCGGTACTTCGAAGAGCATCTCCGCCACCGTGTAGGCGGCATTGACGAGCATCACCTGGAAGATGTCGAGCCCCACCGACAGGAGGAACAGCGTGTTGACGCCCCAGATGAGCGACTGCGCCAGCGTCGTGGTGGCGCCGATACCGAGGTAGGTCGCGACGATGCGCCGGGGGCTCATACGCCGTCTGTTCCCGGCAGCCGACGAGCCGATGCCAAGCCGCAGAGCGCACGCTCACGCCGCGGCCGTGCAGCCGGCGGCTACGGGCGCGGTAGCAGCTCCGCGACCTCCCGCGACAGCCGTGCTTGCCAGCGCGTGTAGCCCGGGTGCACGAGATGGCAGATGTCGTAGAACCCGCTGCTGGAGAGCGTCAGCGACGGCTGCAGCGACAGGTAGGCGATATCGTGCTTCCTGGCGAGCGCGGCGCAGCCAGTGCGGTAGGACGAGCGCGGTTTGTCGAGACCGCTTCCAACCACGGCCAGGTTGAGCGGCAGCTCGAACAGGACTGGCCGCAGCCGTTTGGCCTTGCAGGCGTCGATCAGCTTCTCGATCGCCGCCAGGTTGGCCGACCGGTACTGCTTGAATCCCGCCCAGCGGCGCTTCATCCAGCGCCGCACGAGCTCCCGCTTGAGCGCCGGCGACAGGATCCTGCGGCTGTCGTAGTGGTGCTGCGTCCAGGGGCTGAGCTCCGAGACCCCTGGTGTCGGGAAGGCGACCTCCGCCGGCAGCCGCGTCGTGGGCGGACCGATGAACCGGCTGAGGCTCACGCCGATGAGCACGATCCCTCGCGCTTGCCCAGCGGGCGTCGACGGCAACCCCTCAAGCACGGTCTGGTCCATGGCGAACGTCTGGTTGTGGCCGCCGAGCAAGTAGGCGCGCACATCGGAGCGACGCCCGAGCTTGACCGCCCGAGCGCTCAGTTGGCGCGTCCAGCTCGCGTCCGACACCGTCGACTCGCGCGCAGTGGAATCCCCGAAGTAGTACACCATCGGGCCGGTCGGCGGCTGCATCAGCACCGACCGGACCACCTCCCACGTGTGGACCCAGTCGTCGACGCCGTCGACGGCGGCGGCCGGCGTGGCCTGCAGCCAGAGGACGAGGGTGACCGCAACGAGGAGCGCCAGGCTCGCGAGCGCCCGAGAGGCGCAGCGGCGCTGGGGCGCTGGGGCGACGATCGCCGACGTCTGTGTCCGTTGGGTTGCTCGTTCCGACGACTGCCTCATGTCCTCAGTATAGTGCGGTCGCGAACGGGCGGCCGCCGCGCTCGTTCGCGAGGCCGTCGCCAACGCCCGCGTAGCTCGCAGGTCGACGCCTGCGCGATTGGACCGCCTCCACCCGCACTGATAGCGTCGCAGCCGTGGAACCCGCCCAGGACAGCCGTTCTTCCCCGCTTCCTGGCCTCAGCAGCGCCGAGGCCGACCGCCGACGCGCGGCCGGTCAGGGCAACGATGTCCAGATCCAGACCGGGCGCACGTACGGCCGCATCGTCCGCGACAACGTCTTCAACTTCATCAACAACCTGTTCTACGTCCTCGGCATCGTACTGCTCGCCCTCGGCCGACCGCTGGACGCCTTCGTCGTCGTCTTCGTCATCCTCGCCAACACAGTCATTAGCTTGGGGCAGGAGATCCGCGCCAAGCGCGTCATGGACAAGATCGCGATCCTCACGCGACCCAAGGCGGAAGTGCTCCGCGACGGGACGCCGCAGACGCTCGACCCCTCCCTCCTGGTGGTCGGCGACATCGTGCACGTCGAGCCCGGCGATCAGATCGTCGTCGACGGGCCCATGGTCGGGGGCCGCATGGAGGTCGACGAGTCGCTGCTCACCGGCGAGTCGGACCTCGTCACCAAGCACCCCGGAGACCCGCTCCTCTCGGGCAGCTTCTGCGTCACCGGCGGCGGCTACTACGAGGCCGAGAAGGTCGGGCTCCAGAGCTTCGCCAACAAGCTCACGGCAAAGGCCAAAGGCTTCAAACGAGAGCTCACGCCGCTGCAGCGCCAGATCACGCAGATCGTGCGCGTGCTGCTCCTCATCGTGGTCGCCTTCGAGATCCTCATCTGGGTGCGCAACACGATCGGCGGCGTGCCCTTCGTCGAGAGCGTGCGCATGGCCACCGTAACGCTGGCCCTGATCCCTAACGGGCTGGTGCTCTCCATCGCCTTGACCTACGCCCTCGGCGCCGTGCGACTGCTGGGCAAGGACGTCCTCGTACAGCAGTTCAACGCCATCGAGTCGCTGAGCAACGTCGACACCCTGTGTACCGACAAGACCGGCACGCTGACATCGGGCGCGATCGCGCTCGAGGAGGTGCTGGGACTGGGGGCCGAGCCGGCGCAGGCCAGCGGCTTGCTCGGCACCTTCGCCGCCAGCACCACCGACGCCAACAAGACAATCGAAGCGCTGCGCGCCGCCCTTGCGGCGCCGCGCCAACCGGCAGTGCACGAGGCGCTCTTCTCGTCGGCGCGCAAATGGAGCGGCCTGGCCTTCGCCAGCGCCGCCACGGGCACCTACGTGCTGGGTGCTCCAGAGATGATCAGCCCCTCGCTCGAAGAGGGATCCGCCGCCTGGCAAGCGCAGGCCGACGCATGGGCGGCGCGCGGTCTCCGCGTCATGCTCTTCGCCGGACGGCCCGAGGCGGTGCCGTTCGCCTCCGGCGACGCCCCGCCGACGCTGCCGTCCGGCCTGCGGGCGCTGGCGCTCGTCGCCCTCAGCGACGAGCTTCGCCCCGGCGTGCGCGCCACTCTGGACGAGTTCACCGACGCCGGCATCGAGGTCAAGATCATCTCCGGCGACAATCCCACCACCGTCACGGCCCTGGCGATGCAGGCGGGCCTGCGTCCCGCGGCGCGACGTAGCGGGCTCGACGCCTACTGCGAGTCGGTGGTCGCGCTCATGCGCCGCGACCATGCGCTCCCGGCGGCCGTCGCCACCTGCCTGCCCTCTGACAGCGCCGACAGCTCGACGCCGCTGGCCGAGCCCGGGCGACTCGCCGCCGTCGCCGGCGCCGACCTGGACGGCCTCGACGACGATGATCTCGCCGCCACCGCCGAGCGCGCCACGGTGTTCGGCCGCGTGACTCCAGAGCAGAAAGAGGACCTCGTCAACGGACTCCGCAGCCGTGGGCACTACGTAGCGATGATCGGCGACGGCGTCAACGACGTCATCGCCCTCAAGCAGGCCAACGTCGCCGTCGCCGTCCAGGGCGGCAGCCAGGCGGCGCGCGGCGTCAGCGACCTCATCCTTCTCAAGGACACGTTCGCGCCGCTGCCCTTCGCCTTCCGCGAGGGCCAACGCATCATCAACGGCATGAACGACATCTTGCGCATCTTCATGGTCCGCATCGCCTACAAATCCTCGCTCATCCTCGCCATCACGGCGCTGGGCGGCTTCCCGTTCGCGCCGCGTCAGGCCTCTCTGGTGTCCTTCGTGACCGCGGGCGTCCCCGCCGTGGCGCTGGCGGCATGGTCACGACCCGGACCCACGCCGCGAATGGGCCTCTTCCGGCTGCTGGCGCGATTCGTGCTGCCCACCGCTCTCCTCCAGCTGCTGCTGTCGGTGGCCGTGTGGCTCGCCTTCGCCGGGCCGGCGAAGAGCGACTACCTGGCGACGCACCCCGGGGCGGGGACGAAGGAGCTCATCGTCGCCGCCTACCCGCCGGCGCAGACGGCGCTGACGCTGTTCGCGTCATTCTGCGGCATCTTGCTCGTCCTGCTCGCCGTGCCGCCCTCTCGCTTGTGGGGCGGCGGCTCGATCCTTCGCGGTGACTGGCGCATGCTCGGCCTCGTCGGCCTGATGCTCGCCTTCGTCGCCGGCAGCATGGCGGTGCCACTGGGTCGCACGCTCTTCGAGCTCACCGTGCTCCCCGCGTGGCAGTGCGTCGCCCTCTTCGCGCTCGCCGTCGCCTGGGCGTTCCTCTGCCGACTGGTATGGCACAGCGGGATCCTCAATCGCTGGCTGGGTACGGCCGAGGACCCGGGCAACATCTGCGCCAAGCATCTCGCCGAAACCAGCGCCGCAGCCCGAGCGGACTGCTGACGGCGAGCGACCGCTTGCCGCGGGCGAGGGGCGGGCGGCCTCAGGCGAGGCCCGCCGACGGGCAGAGGACCGCCAGGGGGCAGCGACCGCACTGCGGGCGGCGCGCATGGCAGATGCGGCGGCCGTGCCGCACGAAGTCGACGTGCACGGCGTAGATCTGGGCGGCGTCCTCGGGTCCGGCGAGCTCGGTCAGCAGAGGGTGAGCGCGCTCCGCCGAGATCTTCTCGTCGATGATGCCGAGTCGCCGCGCGACGCGGTGCACGTGCGTATCCACCGGCATCGCCGGCCGCTCGAGCGCGAACAACAGGACGCACGCGGCGGTCTTCGGCCCGACGCCCGGCAACGAGATGAGGTACGTCAGCGCTTCCTCGTCGCTCATCCCGTCGAGCGCCGCGAGGCTCGGCGCGCCCGACGGCTCGCTGATCGCGGCGAGGATGCGCTTGATGCGTGGCGCCTTGGTGTGCGCGAGTCCCCCGAGCGCAATCGCTTCTTCGATCTGCTCTGCGGAGGCGTCGCGGGCCATCGCCCATTGCGGGAAGCGTGCCTTCAGCGCCGCGAACGTGCGCTCGGTATTCACGTCGGCGGTGTTCTGCGAGAGCACCGTGAAGACGAGCTCGTCTACCGGTGGGTAACGCGGCGAGAGCACGGGGCGACCGTAGAAGTCATCGAGGATGGCGGTCGCACGTTGCAGTTGCTGTCTTGCCGACGGACTCACGGCGAGAGCCTATCATCGCCGCCGCCAGGCGTTCGGCGGCGTCACAGAGCGTCCCGCGTGGTAGCCTCGGGACATGCGAGCCAACGAACGCGCAGGCACACCGACGACCCGCGGCGGCTGGCGCTTCTGGATCGATCGCGGCGGCACGTTCACCGATGTCGTGGCCCGGCGTCCTGACGGCAGCCTTGCCACACGCAAGCTGCTCTCGGTCGCGCCGGGCCAGTACGACGACGCCGCCGTGCAGGGCATGCGCGAGCTTCTCGGGCTGTCTCGGGCGGCGCCCTTCCCGGGCGACCTCGTGGCGGAAGTGCGCATGGGGACGACCGTGGCGACCAATGCGCTGCTCGAGCGTGCCGGCGAACCGACGCTCTTGGTCACCACGCGCGGCTTCGGCGACGCCGTGCGCATCGGCTATCAGGATCGCCCCGACATCTTCGCGCTCGGCATCGTGCTGCCCGAGCCAGCCTACGCATCCGTGCTGGAGATCGACGAACGCCTCGCCGCGGACGGGGTCGTCGTGCACGCCCTGGACGAGGAAGCGGCGCGGCGCGGCCTTCTCGCGGCCCGCCGGCGCGGCCTCACAGCCTGCGCGATCGCCTTCATGCACGGCTATCGCTACCCGGACCACGAACGGCGCGTGGCGGAGCTGGCGCGCGCCGCCGGCTTCGCGCACGTCTCCGTCTCGCACGAGACGATTCCTCTGATGAAGCTGGTCAGCCGCGCCGAGACGACCGTCGTCGACGCCTACCTCTCCCCCATCCTGCGACGCTACGTGGACAGCGTGGCGGCACAGCTCGGCGGCGTGCGTCTGCGCTTCATGCAGTCACACGGAGGCCTCACCGACGCGCGCCTCTTCCGCGGCAAGGACAGCATCCTCTCGGGACCGGCGGGCGGCGTCGTCGGCGCCGTGCGCAGCGCGCACGGCGCCGGCTTTCGCCGCCTCATCACCTTCGACATGGGCGGCACATCGACCGACGTCTCGCACTACTGGGGCGCGTACGAACGCAGCTACGAGAGCGTCGTCGGTGGTGTGCGGCTCCGCGCCCCGATGCTGCGCATTCACACGGTCGCCGCCGGCGGCGGGTCGACCTGCAGTTGGGAGCAAGGCCGCTACAGGGTCGGCCCGCGCAGCGCCGGCGCCGACCCCGGTCCGGCCTGCTACGGCAAGGGCGGCCCGCTCACGGTCACCGACTGCAACCTGCTCGTCGGCAAGCTCCAGCCGTCGTTCTTCCCCGCTGTCTTCGGTAGGGACGGCCACGCGACGATCGACACGGAGGCGGCACGACGCGCCCTCGGCGTGGTCATCGCGGGGCTCGACGCCGACGGCGTCCCGTCGCCCGCGCCGGAGCGCCTCGCCGACGACTTCCTGCGTGTGGCCAGCGACACGATGGCCCGCGCCATCAAGCGCATCACCACCCAGCGCGGCTACGACGTCGCCGACTACGTCCTCTGCTGCCTCGGTGGCGCCGCCGGCCAGCACGCCTGCCAGGTCGCCGACGCGCTCGGCATGAGCCGAGTGCTGCTGCACCCTCTGGCCGGCGTCCTCAGCGCCTACGGCATGGGGCTCGCGGACGTGCGCGCGCTGCGCGAGTCCACCCTCGAGCTGCCGCTGGACGATGCCCAGGAGCCGGCGGCGGCGGCCTTCCTACCGCTCGAGCGGGGCGCCGTCGCGGAGATCGAGGCACAGGGCTTCGCGGCCAGCGCCATGCGCGTCGAGCGGCGCGCGCACGTCAAGTACCGCGGCACCGACGTCGCCCTGCCAATTCCCTGGGGCGATCCCTCACAGGTGGCGGCGGCCTTTCTGGCGCTTCACGCCGCCCGCTACGGGTTCACCATGCCGGGACGTGCGCTGACACTCGAAGCGGTCGCGGTGGAGGCCGTCGGCGCCGGCGCCGAGCCCGACCGTGCCGCGGAGGCCAACAGCCGCGCCGTGCGGAACCGAGGCCAGCGGCAAGAGAAAGCCGAGTCTCCCGCTACGGTCGCGATGTTCACGAACGGCCGCTGGCACGACGCGCCGGTGTACGAGCGGGCAGCGCTGCGTCCGGGCGCCACCTGCGCCGGCCCGGCGATCGTTCGCGAGCCGACGAGCACCACCGTGGTCGAGCCGGGGTGGTCGGCCGAGGTGCTCGCCGGCGGCGAGCTGCTGCTGCGCCGCGCGGCCCCGTCGGCGCGGCCCTCGGCCGACCCCGCCACCTGTTCGCCGCTCCTCCTGGAGGTGTTCAGCAACCGCTTCATGTCGATCGCCGACCAGATGGGCGCGACGCTCGCCAACACGGCATGCTCGGTGAACATCAAGGAGAGGCTCGACTTCAGCTGCGCCATCTTCGACGCGCGCGGGGACCTCGTCGCGAACGCGCCTCACCTGCCGGTCCACCTGGGCTCCATGGGCGCGTCGGTGCAGGCGGTGCTCGCCCGCCACCGCGGCGACCTGAAGCCTGGCGACGCCTACCTGCTCAACTCGCCGTACGCGGGTGGTACGCACCTGCCCGACCTGACCGTCGTCACCCCGGTCTTCGCCGACCCTCGATCACCCCTCTTCTTCGTCGCCTCGCGCGCCCATCACGCCGACATCGGCGGCGTCACCCCCGGGTCGATGCCGCCGGGCAACCACACGATCGTCGAGGAGGGCGTGCTGCTGGAGGACGTGCGCCTGGTCGCGGACGGCGAACTGCGCGAGGCCGAGGTTGCCCAACTGCTGACGTCGGCCACCTACCCGGTGAGGGATCTCGACCAGAACCTCGCCGATCTCCGCGCCCAGGTGGCGGCCAACGCCCGCGGTGCCGCGGAGCTCCACCGCATGATCGCCGACGACGGCCCGCCGCTGGTCAGCGCGTACATGCACCACCTGCAGGCCAACGCGGAGGCCGCTGTCCGCCGCGTCCTCGATCGCCTGTCCGCGAGCGAGCGCGGCAGTCCACCGGCGCCGATGAGCTTCCGCCAGGAGCTCGACGACGGCAGCCACATCGACGTCGCCGTGCGCATCGACGAGGCGGCGCGGCGCGCGACGATCGACTTCGCCGGCACGTCCGCGCAGCGCGCCGACGGCTTCAATGCCCCGGCCGCGGTCACCACCGCGGCCGTCCTCTACGTCTTCCGCGCGCTGGTGGACAGCGACATCCCTCTGAACGCCGGCTGCCTCAAGCCGCTCGACATCCGCGTCCCCGCCGGCAGCATGCTGGATCCGCGGTGGCCGGCGGCCGTCGCCGCCGGCAACGTCGAGACCTCGCAAGCCGTGACGGCCGCGCTGCTCGGAGCGCTCGGCGCGGCCGCCGCCAGCCAGACGACGATGAACAACCTCACCTTCGGCGACGCCCGCTACCAGTACTACGAGACGCTGTGCGGCGGCGAAGGCGCCGGCCCGACCTGGGACGGCTGCAGCGCCGTGCATACGCACATGACCAACTCGCGCCTGACGGACCCCGAGGTCCTGGAATGGCGGTTCCCGGTGCGCCTGGAGGAGTTCAGCATCCGCCGCGGCAGCGGCGGCGACGGCGCGCATCGCGGCGGCGACGGCATCGTGCGCCGCCTGCGCTTCCTGGAGCCGCTAACAGCGGCGATCGTGTCGAGCAGCCGCCGGATAGCGCCCTACGGGCTCGCCGGCGGTCACCACGGCGCCTGCGGCCGCAACGCCGTTGAGCGCGCCGACGGGACGGTCGAAGAGCTCCCCGGCGTCGCCGCAGTGCACCTACGAACGGGCGACGTGCTCGTGGTCGAGACGCCCGGCGGAGGCGGCTACGGCAGACCCTAGGCGGCGATCACACCGCGCCCGCGCGCCGGCGCATCTCCCGGCGCTTGCGGCGACGCAGGAAGGCACCCAGCAACAGACCACCGAGGAAGCCGAGCGCCAGCGTAATCACAAGCATGAGCCAGACCGGCCAGGTGAAATCGAAGAACAGGAAGTTGAACGCGACCGAGGCGGTGTTCTGGACGATGAAGATGAGAATCAGAACCCCGATCACGCCCGCGGCGATGAGCTTCCCGTACCCTCCGCCGCCAGCCCGCTCATCGCGTTGCATCTGCACTTGCGGCTGCTGTGTCGAACTCATACGTACCCCCTCGTGGCCGTCGGCGACTCATTCGCCATGCGTGCGATCTACCCTTGGCAACGGCTCCTCAGTCCGTCGTGGAGAGGCGCCCGCGCCGGCCGCCGCCGCCCAACGAAGGTCGCGGCGCCCTACCGCCGAGCGTAGGCCGCGAGACCGTCGGCGATGACGCCGACCACCGTCTCGAGCTGCGCCTCGTCGATGACCAGCGGCGGCTGGAGGCGCAGCACGTTGCCGGCATTGCCGCCGACACCGATGAGCACGTTGTGCTCGAGGCAGTACTGCCGCACGTAGGCCGCCGCCTCGGTCGCGCAAGCCTTCGACGCCCGGTCGCGCACTAGCTCGACGCCCACCATCAGACCCTTGCCGCGCACCTCGCCGATCAGCGGCTGCGTCCGTTGCAGCTCCTCGAAACGTACCATCAGCGCCGCGCCCTTCTCGGCCGCCTGCTGCGCCAGCCCCACCTCTTCCATGTAGGCGATGTTGGCCAACGAGGCGGCGCAACTGACGGGGTTGCCGCCGAACGTGCTCAGGTGGTCGCCGATCTGGAACGCGTCGGCGATCTCCGGCTTGGCGATGAAGGCCGAGAGCGGCCAGCCGTCGGCGATGCCCTTGGCCATGGTCATGATGTCGGGCTCGACGCCGTAGTGCTCGATCGCGAACATCTTGCCGGTGCGGCAGAACCCGCTCTGCACCTCGTCGGCGATGAAGAGCACGCCCTCGCCGTCGAGGATTTCTTTGACCCGCGCGAAGTAGCCGTCCGGCGGCACGACGATGCCGCCCTCACCCATCACCGGCTCCGCGATGAAGGCGCACACGCTGCCCGAAAGGTGCAGACGGATGATGTCGCCCACGCGGCGCGCGCAGAGAAGATCGCACTTGTCCGGCGTGGTCTCGGCGAAGCAGCGGTAGCAGTACGGCGTGGGCGAGAAGGCGACGCCGGGCATGTAGGGCCCACCGCCCTTCTTGCGACCCGAGTTGCCCGTCACCGACAGTGTGGCGTGCGACCGTCCGTGGAAGCCGGACTCGATGGCGACGAACTCGTGCTTGCCGCTGTGCCGCTTGGCAAGCCGCAGCGCGCCCTCGATCGCCTCGGCGCCGCCGTTGCCGAAGAAGGTCTTCTGCAGGGTGCCCGGAGTGATCTGCGCGAGCTTCTCGGCGAGCGCCCCGACCGACGGCACGTGGTAGACGTAGGAGCAGGCGTGCACGAGCTTCTGCGCCTGCGCCATCGCCGCCGTGAGGACCTTCTCGTTGTGATGGCCGGCGTTGGTGACGCTGATGCCGGCGAAGCAGTCGATGTACTCGGTCCCGTCGGCGTCGTACAACAAGGCGCCGTCACCATGGTCCACGATCACCGGCTCGACGCGCTTGACGAACCCGGTCATCACGTAGTCGCGATACTGGTCTTTGACACCCATGGTATCGACCACCCTTCGGTGCGAACGCATCTCGACAGTAGAGCGGGTGTGACTGCAGAGGGTAGCAGATGGCGGCTCTGCGTTGGGTTGTCGCCGTCCCCACGACGAGCCAAGCGGACTGGGGAGGAACGACGCGAGCCTGCCTGCCACCCGGCGACGGGGGATCGCCCGACCCCCCTCCGGCGCCCCGTCGACAGCCCCCTGCGACCCCCCACCCCCACCTTGGCGGCCTGTGGACGCCCGCACAAACGGGCGGCTATACTTGACTCGTACCCTTTCGGGGCGTTGAGTCTGCTTTCACGCCATTGTCATTGGGCCTGCCGCGTATCGCAAAGGAGTGCGTATGTCGGGTTCACCACCCAAGTCCACTGGTGCCGCGCTGGTCGTCGGCGGCGGCGTCGCGGGCATCCAGTGTTCCCTCGACCTAGCTGAAGGGGGGTATAAGGTCTATCTCGTCGAGAAGGCGCCTGCACTGGGCGGGCACATGGCGCAGCTCGACAAGACCTTCCCCACCAACGACTGCTCGATGTGCACGCTGGCGCCCAAGCTGGTAGAAGCCGGGCGGCATCTCAACATCGACATCATCACCAACTCCGAGCTCACCGGCCTTGAGGGCGAGCCCGGCAAGTTCAGCGCCAAGGTCTACCACCACGCCCGCTTCGTCGATCCCAACATTTGCACGAGCTGCGGCGAGTGCGCGCCAAAGTGCCCGGTTGTGGTTGCTGACAGCTACAACGAGGAGCTGGGCGAGCGCAAGGCGATCTACAAGCTCTACCCACAGGCGATTCCGAACACGTACGCGATCACCAAGAACGGTCACAGCCCCTGCAAGCGCGCCTGCGCCGTCCACACCAGCGCGCAGGGCTACGTCGCCTTGATCGCCGACGGTCGCTTCGCCGAGGCCTTCACGGTCGCCAGCGATCCGAACCCCTTCACCGCCGTCTGCGGCCGTGTCTGCACGCACAAGTGCGAGACGGACTGCACCCGCGGCGAGGTGGAACAGCCGATCGCCATCGCCAGCCTCAAGCGCTTCGTCAGCGACTATGCCTTCGCCAACCTCCCACTGCCGGAGAAGGCCGAGGTCAAGTTCGACGAGAAGGTAGCCATCGTCGGGGCGGGCCCCAGCGGTCTCACCGCCGCCCGCGACCTCGCCCTGCTGGGCTACCAGACCACCGTGCTGGAGAGCAAGCCGGAGGCCGGCGGCATGCTGCGCTTCGGCATCCCCGAGTACCGCTTGCCCAAGGCCGCTCTGCAGCAGGACATCGACCGCGTCCTCGCGCTCGGCGTCGACCTGCAGTGCAACAAGGCGGCCGGCACCGACTTCACCGTTGACGGCCTCCTGGCCGACGGCTACAGCGCCGTCTACCTCGCCGTCGGCCTCCAGGGCGGCCGCACCTTGCCGATCCCCGGCGCCGACGCCAAGGGCGTTCTCGACGCCGTCAGCGTGCTCAAGGCGGCGAGCCTCGGTGAGAAGGTCGACATGGGCAAGAACGTCGTCGTCATCGGCGGCGGCGACGTGGCCTTCGACGCCGGACGCACCGCTCTGCGTCTCGGCGCCGAGAAGGTCACGATCAACTGTATCGAGGACGATCAGAGCGTCCCGGCGAGCGACGACGAGCTCTCCGAGGGCCTCGACGAGGGCATCGCCTTCAACTGCTCCTGCATGCCGTCGCGCGTCCTCACCGACGCCTCTGGCCGCGCCAACAAGGTCGAGTTCCTCGCCTGCTCGCTGGGCCAGCCCGACGCGCGTGGCTGGCGCCCACCGGTCGCCATCACCGGCAGCGAGCACGAGCTCGAGTGCGACACGGTCATCTTCGCCATCGGCCAGAGCATGATCGACGACTTCGTCCAGGGCTGCGAAGGCCTCACCGTCGAGAAGGGCCAGATCCTCACCGACAAGGCGACGCTGGGCACCGGCAAGGCTGGCGTCTTCGCCGGTGGCGACGCCGCGGCTCGCGCCCCGTGGACGGCCATCGAGGCCGTCGCCGCCGGGCGTCGCGCGGCACGCAGCATCCACAACTTCCTGCGCGGCGAAGACCTCCTCGAGATCGAAGACGACATCTTCGACGAGGCCAAGCCGGAGGACGAGGTCCTCGCCAAGACCGAGATCATGGCGCGCATGCCGATGCCGCACCTAGCCGGCGCGGCGCGCAAGATCTCGTGGGACGAAGTCAACACCGGCTTCTCCGAGGAGCAGGCCGTCGCCGAGGCGAAGCGCTGCCTCAACTGCGCCATCTGCTCTGAGTGCATGGAGTGCGTCCGCGCCTGCGGCCCGGGCGCCCTCGTCCACGGCGAGCGCGACAAGGAGTTCGACGTCGAGGTCGGCGCCGTCGTGCTGGCCACCGGGTTCGATCTCTACGACCCCGGCGCGCATGGCGAGTACGGCTACAAGCGGTACCCCAACATCCTCTCGGCGCTCGAATACGAACGCATGCTGAGCGCCAGCGGCCCTACGATTGGCCACGTCAAGCGTCGCAGCGACGACGTCGCGCCGAAGAAGATCGCCTTCATTCAGTGCGTCGGCTCGCGTGACCAGGACCACGAGTACTGTTCGAGCGTGTGCTGCATGTTCGCCAACAAGCAGGCGATGCTCACCATCGACCACGAGCCCGACTGCGAGCCGACCGTCTTCCTCATGGACATGCGTGCCCAGGGTAAGGGCTTCGACGCCTTCTACCAGCGCGCGCTCGACAAGGGCGTTTCGTTCGTGCGTTCACGCCCCTCGTACATCAAGGAAGACCCGCTCACCAACGACCTCCTGATCAGTTGGGAGGACGAAGGCGGCACGCTGCACGAGACCCGCTTCGACATGGTCGTGCTCTCGGCCGGCCTTGAGCCTGCGCGCAAGGCGCAGGAGGCGGCCGGCCATCTCGGCGTCGCCCTCAACCGTCACGGCTTCTGCCAGCTGCAGGAGTTCAACCCGCTCGAAACGAGCCGCAAGGGCGTGTTCGTCGTCGGGCCGTTCGGCGAGCCCAAGGACATCCCGGACTCGGTCGCGCAGGCCTCGGCCGCCGCGGCCCAGGTGATGACCGGCCTCGCCGACTCGCGCGGTACGCTGACGGTCGACAAGTCGTACCCACCGGAACGCGACGTGATCGGCAAAGAGCCGCGGGTCGGCGTATTCATCTGCCACTGTGGCAGCAACATCGCCGGCGTGATCGGCGTCGAGAGCGTCGCCGAGTACGCACGCAGTCTCCCCGGCGTCGAGTTCGCCACCGACACGATGTACACGTGCTCCAGCGACAGCCTCTCCCTGATTCGCGAGAAGATCGAGGAGCACAACCTCAACCGCGTCGTGGTCGCGAGCTGCACTCCACGCACGCACGAGCCGATCTTCCAGGACACCCTGCGCGAGGCCGGCCTCAACCCGTTCCTGTTCGAGATGGCGAACATCCGCGACCAGGCGAGCTGGGTGCACAACAAGGAGCCCGAGAAGGCGACGCAGAAGGCCAAGGAACTGGTCCAGATGAGCGTCGCCCGGGCGCGTCTGCTCGAGCCGCTCTACAAGGTCGACGTGCCGCTCACGCACGCCGCGGTGGTCATCGGCGGCGGCGTCGCCGGCATGACCAGCGCCCTCGCCCTTGGCGACATGGGCCACGAGGTGCACCTGGTGGAGCGCACCGCCAAGCTCGGCGGTCACTCGCTCGCGATCGGCAAGACGATCAAGGGCAACGACCCGGCCACGCTCGTCCGCGAGCTCGAAGAGCGTCTCGTCGACAACCCCAACGTCAAGATCCACCTCGAGGCCGAGCTGGCCGACTTCCACGGCTTCATCGGCAACTTCGCGAGCGTGATCGCCGAGAGCGACGGCAAGCGCACACCGGTCGAACACGGTGTCGTCATCGTGGCCACGGGCTCTCGCGAAGAGCGTCCCGAGCTCTTCGGCTTGGGCAGCAGCGAGAAGATCATCACCGGGATGGACCTCGAGCGCATGCTCAAGGAGGACGATCCGTCGCTGGCCGACGCCAAGTCGGTCGGCTTCATCCTCTGCGCCGGCTCGCTCGACGAGAATCACCCCTACTGCTCGCGCACCTGCTGCCAGCAGAGCATCAAGAACGCGATCGCGCTCAAGGAGAAGGACCCCGGTCGTCCGGTGTACGTGTGGTTCAAGGAGGTCCGCACGTTCGGCCTCCTCGAGGAGTACTACACCAAGGCGCGTGAGCTCGGCGTCATCTTCACGCGCTATACCAACGAGAGCGCCCCGCAGGTGAGCGGCAACGGCAGCGTCCGCGTGTCCGCTCGCGATCCGTACCTGGATCGCGACGTCGACCTGCCGCTCGACCTGTTGGTGCTCGCCACCCCGGCGATCGCCGCCGAGGGCAGCAGCGAACTGAGCAAGATGCTCAAGGTGCCGCTCCAGGGCGACGGCTTCTACCTCGAGGCGCACGTCAAGCTGCGCCCCGTGGACTTCGCCTCCGAGGGCCTCTTCCTTTGCGGCGCGGCGCACTACCCGAAGAGCATCGAAGAGAGCATCAACCAGGCATACGCCGCCGCCGGCCGCGCCGCCGCCATTCTGGCGAAGCCCGTCATCAAGGCGGGTGGCGTCGTCGCCGAGGTCGACCAGGACAAGTGCGCAGCCTGTCTCACGTGCGTGCGCATCTGCCCCTACGAGGTGCCGATCATCGAGCTCGAGACCAAGAAGGCCAAGATCGAAGCGGCCGCTTGCCAGGGCTGCGGCACGTGCGTGAGCGAATGCCCGGTCAAGGCGATCACCCTGCACCACTACACCGACGCGCAGGTCTTCGCCAAGGAAGAGGCGCTCTTCATGGAGGTGAGCTGACATGGCCGACGCCGAAGTCAAGGCGCCGGAGGCCGAGGCCGGCGAAGCCGCTGCCGAGGCCGAAGAGGCCCCGCGCAAGCCGGTCGACCCGAACTTCGAGCCCGAGATCATCGTGTTCGCGTGCCACTACTGCGCGTATGCCGCCGCCGACTTGGCGGGCAGCATGCGTCTTCAGTACCCCACGAACATCCGCATGATCAAGCTGCCGTGCACCGGCAAGATCGAGGTCATCCATCTCCTGAGGGCCCTCGAGGCGGGCGCCGACGGCGTCTACGCGGCCGGCTGTCTCGAAGGCGAGTGCCACTACCTGAAGGGCAACCTCTGGGCGCGGAAGCGAGTGGAGCACGTGAAGACCCTGCTCGCCGAGCTCGGCGTCGAGCCGGAACGCGTCGAGATGTACAACATGTCGTCAGCGATGGGCGCCAAGTTCGCCGAGGTCGCCACTGAGTTCACCGCGCGCATCAAGGCGCTCGGCCCGAACCCTGCCAAACCAGCCGGGGTAGACGTACACGCTGCCGCGCGCGAAGCGGTCGGCGGCGCGGCGCTACTCGAAGAGACCGAGCCCTCCGTCGCGATCACCACTGAGGAAGGACAGGCCTGATGATCACCGCCGAACGCAAGCCTCTCGAGGAGATCCTCTCCCTCGTAGAGGGCAAGAAGAAGGTCCTCGTCGCCGGTTGCGACACCTGCGTCGCGATCTGTCTCACCGGCGGTGAGAAAGAGGCCGAGATCCTCGCCTCCGAGCTGCGCATCAAAGCGCAGCAGGACGGGCGCGAGGTCGAGGTCGAGCACACGGCCGCCATCCGTCAGTGCGAGTGGGAGTACCTCGACATGATCGCCGAGAAGGTCGCCGAGGCCGATGTCGTCCTCAGCATGGCCTGCGGCATCGGCATCCAGAGCTTGGCCGAGAAGTTCTCGCCCAAGCTCGTCATGCCGGCAGTCAACACCAACATGCTCGGCATGCCGCAGGAACACGCGCTCTGGCTCGAGCGCTGTGGCGCCTGCGGCGAGTGCGTCATCGGCGAGACCGCCGGGATCTGCCCCGTGGTCCGCTGCAGCAAGAGCCTCATGAACGGCCCGTGCGGCGGCAGCCACGACGGCAAGTGCGAAGTCACGACGCCGGAGAAGGAAGAGATCGACTGCGCCTGGGCGCTCATCTGGGACCGCCTCAAGGAGCAGGGTCGCGAAGAGCTGATGTTCGTCAACAGGCCGCCGAAGAACTGGAGCAAGAGCAGCTCCGGCGGCCCCCGGAAAATGGTGCGTGAGGAGGCGAAGCCGGTATGAGCGCCACAGAACTGAAGGCGGGCTCCAACCTGGAGAAGGTCCTGAGCTCAGGTAAGTTCGCGGTCACCGGCGAGTGCGGTCCGCCCAAGGGCGCCGACGTCAGCGTCATCGAGAAGAAGGCCAAGCTCCTCAAGGGCTACGTCGATGCCGTGAACATCACCGACAACCAGACCGCCGTGGTCCGTGTCTGCTCCATGGCATCGGGTGTCACCGCGCAGGCGAACGGCCTCGAGGCGATCATGCAGATGACCTGCCGCGACCGGAACCGCCTCGCCATGCAGGCCGACATCCTCGGCGCCTACACGCTCGGCATCCGCAACATCCTCTGCCTCACCGGCGACCACATGAGCTTCGGCAACCATCCCGAGGCGAAGGGCGTCCACGACCTCGACGCGATCAACCTCATCCGCATGTACAAGGACATGCGCGACGAGAAGAAGTTCCAGAACGGCGAGGACCTCGACCCGGCACCGCAGCTCTTCATCGGCTGCGCCGAGAACCCGTTCGCCGACCCCTTCGAGTTCCGCGCCCTGCGCCTCAAGAAGAAGGTCGAAGCGGGCGCCGACTTCATGCAGACGCAGTGCATCTTCAACGTCCCCAAGTTCAAGAAGTGGATGGAAGAGGTCCGCGCCATCGGCCTGCACAAGGAAGTCAAGATTCTCGCCGGCATCACGCCCATCAAGGGTGCCGGCATGGCGAAGTACATGAAGAACTTCGTCCCCGGCATGGACGTGCCGCAGGAGATCGTCGACCGCATCGCCGCCAAGGAGAAGGGCGAGCCCCAGCAGGCGGAGGGCAAGAAGCTCGCCGTCGAGATGATTAAGGAGCTCGCCGAGGTCGAAGGCGTCGCCGGCGTGCACCTCATGGCCGTGGAGTGGGAGCCGGCGGTGCCGGAGATCGTGGAGGCCGCCGGCTTGATGCCGCGGCCGGCCGTGGCCTAGGGGCGCCCTATGACGACTTGTACCCCTAGCGCCTCGCTCAGCCGCCGCATACGTGCCGGCTGTGACGAGAACGCCTGCAAGTGCTATCAGTGCAAGAAGTGCTCCTCCGGGTGCCCCGTGGCCCGCTACGCGGGCCTGCACCCGGCGCAGATCATGCGCGCCGTACAATTGGGTCAGCTCGACATGATTTTCGACGACAAGTTCATCTGGCTCTGCACCGGGTGCGAGACCTGCACGACCCGCTGTCCGCAGAGCATCGACATCGCCGGGATCATGGACGAGCTCAAGATCATGGCGCGTCAGCAGGGTCGCTTCCCGACCGTGGACGCGCCGTTCGCGAACATCCTCAAGCTCAACTACGACAGCATCAAGCGCTGGGGCCGCCTCTACGAGATCGAGCTCCTCGCGCTCGACAAGCTGACCCGTCCGAGCGGCATGATGGACGACGTCGGCCTCGGCATGAAGATGTTCTTCAAGGGCAAGCTCAACCTCTTCCCCACGAAGGGCGACAAGCTTGCGATGGAACGCATGGTGCGGACCTCTGAGAGCATCACGCGCGCCAAGGAACAGAGGGGAGCGGCGGAATGAGCAAGACCCTCGCCTACTACCCCGGCTGCTCGCTGCACGGCACCGCCAGCGAGCTCGACTCGAGCTTCAAAGCGGCCACTGCGGCCCTCGACGTGACCCTGCAGGAGATCCCTGGTTGGGAGTGCTGCGGCAACTCCGCCGTGCACAGCGCCAACCGCCTGCTCGGTCTGGCCCTGCCGGTCAACGAGCTCGCCAAGGTCGAGCAAGACATGAAGCTGGACGCCGTAGCCGTGCCGTGCGCCGCATGCTACAGCCGCTTCATGGTCGGCGCCCACGAGATCGGTGACCGCGAGACGGCCGCCGATGTCAAGGCGGTTGTCGGACGCGGCTACGACGGCAGCGTTACCGTCATGAACCTGATCGACGTGTTTCATGACGCCGTTGGCCTCGACGCGATCAAGGAGAAGCTCGTTAAGCCGTTCGACGGCCTTAAGGTCGCCTGCTACTACGGCTGCCTTCTTACCCGGCCGCCCAAGGTCACGATGGCCGACAACCCCGAGTACCCGATGCACATGGACGAAGTCGTCGAGGCAGTCGGGTGCAAGCCTGTGGACTGGAACTACAAGACCGACTGCTGCGGCGCCAGCTTGGCGCTTTGTGAACAGTCGGTCGTGGTCGACCTGTCGCGGCGCATCCTCGCCGATGCCAAGGCGTGTGGCGCCGAGGCGGTCGTCGTCGCCTGTCCGCTGTGTCAGGCCAACCTCGATGGTCGCCAGCAGGCCATGCTCGCTGACGATTCCGCCTGGCAGAGCATCCCGATCATCTACCTGAGCCAGCTCATCGGCCGTGCCGTCGGCGTTCACGGCAAGGTGCTCGGGCTCAAGAAGCATCTCGTTGACGTCACGGCGGTGATGGCGTAGCGCCCGACACCACCGCGCGCGTCTGATCTGAAGGCGAAGGGGCGGCGGGCCATTCGGCCCGCCGCCCCTTCGCCGTGCCCCTCCACGCTGGCGACGTTCGCGCTCGCCACAAGGCTGGCCGCCTGCAGCATCGCCATCGGCGACGGGACGGACTCAAACTCAACGCCCTCGCCGGCGGCGTGCACGGCGGCACATCGTCGCCGTCATCCAGCCCCGCATCGGGGGGCAAGCATCGCCCTGCGCGCCGCCGGCAGCGGCGATGCGGCCGATCTGGCGGCGGCCGTGGCGACACGGCCGGCATCGCCGTGTAACGGCTACGCCTCGTCGACGGCGCTCCGCAACGCCCGCCGCGACTGCAACGACTCGGGGATCGGCGCCGCCGGCGACGCGCCAGGATCACCATCGACGACAACACTACGGAACGCAACGAGGGTGCCGGCAGCGGCTGTTGGGGCCGCGCCGCGGGGCGCATCACGGACAGCGACGTGACGCTCAACGCCTCGGGCAAGCCGGGCGGCATCTGCATTGGCGGCCACGCCTACGTCACCATCAGCGACAACGACTGCGAGCGCAACAAGTACTACGGGATCCTCTTCCGCGACAGCGGCGACGGCGTCCGGGGCAACCCTGTGCCCAGAGCGCCAACGGCATCATCTGCAGCTCCTCGCGCTCGTCGAAGCCAATCCGGCAACGACCTCGACTGGAGCTCCCGGCAGGACGTCGGTCGCTGGTAGGGACGGGCGTGAGGCGGG